>Ga0207701_10005837_pt1 | contig 12324 bp, 9 predicted proteins | sample KBSSwiSSwithPhiX_FD_184294 | JGI IMG/M metagenome (GOLD analysis project Ga0207701, IMG submission 184294) | Switchgrass rhizosphere bulk soil microbial communities from Kellogg Biological Station, Michigan, USA, with PhiX - S5 (SPAdes) (version 2) | ecosystem: Environmental > Terrestrial > Soil...
CATGCCGTCGCATATCTTCACGCGCGTCGGCTATTGGGATGAATCGATCTCATCGAATATCGCGGCGGCGCGCGCCGCGAAAGCGGCCAAGGACTACCACGACCAGTTGCACTCCATGGACTACCAAGTCTATGCCAATCTGCAGCTGGGGCAGGACACCAAGGCCAAGGCGCTGATTGACGAGATGACAGGGATTGCCGGCTTCACCGAGACATACCTTGTCGGACCATACGCGCTGGCTGCTTCGCCGGCACGCTATGCGCTGGAACGCGGCGACTGGAAGGCCGCGGCCGAACTTCAGGTCCGTCCCAGCCCGTTGGCTCATGTGCAGGCGATCACGCATTTCGCGCGCGCACTCGGCGCCGCACGCTCGGGCAATCCTGAAGCCGCCAAGGCCGATATCGCCAGGCTCGGAGAACTGCGCGACAGGTTGCGTGACGCCAAGGACGCCTATTGGTCCGAGCAGGTTGATATCCAGTCGCAGGTCGCCTCCGCCGTGGTGCTCTTTGCCGAAGGCAAGCGCGACGATGCGCTCAAGGCCATGAGCGCCGCCGCCGACGCCGAGGACGCGACCGAAAAGCATCCGGTAACGCCGGGCGTGCCCAAACCGGCGCGCGAATTGTACGGCGTCCTGCTACTGGAGCGCGGCATGGCCCGGGAAGCGCTCGCCGCTTTTGAGGCGACGCTGAAGAAGGAGCCTAACCGGCTCGGCGCGTATGTGGGCGCAGCAAGGGCCGCCGAAAAGGCCGGCGATACTACCAAAGCGCAGGAATATTACAAAAAGGTCGTCGCCATAGCCGGCGATGCCGACAAGAGCCGGATCGAGGTCGGCGAGGCGCGCGCGTTCCTGACGAAGAAGTCGTGAGACCCCAACGCCCGTCGGAGAAGGCCTTGAGAGCGCTCCTGCCGCTGTTCGTCCTGGGTGCTCTCTCGGCACCGGCGCAAGCTTTCCCCCGACACATCCTCGGCTATGCCGGGGTAATCGGCGAATGGGAGCTGACGGCCGTCGTCACGGAAAAAACGCTTGGATGGGCCAAAGAATACTCCGGACCGGTGTCGATGAAACATGTCGGTATCTGTACGCAGGACGGTCCGGAGGAGAAGACCGGAGAAATCCGTGTTCAAATATCGAGTTTAACATCACAACTGGATGCTACGTTGCTGGTAGAGGGCATTGAATGCGTCTACAGCGCACGGCTGTCAAACCCTTACATTGGGATGATGGCCTGTCGTGACCGAGAAGCTATTCCGCTCAAACTCTGGCTGAAATAGTTTTGCTTTCCTTACCTAGGCATTCTCTGACTGGCCGAAGAACTCTACGCCACCTAGAGCCCTCTGCTCTTGCTACTTAGGCTGCGAACGGACGCTTTACGCCGTGGGCGGTCGTTCCATAACCACGCATGCCGCGATTCGCGACGGCGACGGCCAACCGGCCCTCTGATCGCCGCGACGAACGAGTATCAGCAACATCGGCCTGCAACTGCGCAAAAACTCGCTCATTGTCGATCAACTCGCGGCTTCAATCGTTACCTTGTTGGCGCAACTTTCGGGATCTCGCGAAAACGCAAGGGTTTCGATTGGAAAACATTTGCCGGCCTGGGACGAAAAAGCTATGGAAATCAATAGGACGGGCGTGCCGGAACTGGTAGACGGAAGGGACTTAAAATGCCTTGCCACTCCTGAATGGTTCTCATCTTTTTTGGAAAACGCGATCTCGCTTTCGGCATCAACCTGCCGGAACGAAGCGAGATTTGGAAAACCTTTTTGGGGCTCTCTGCTGGCCCTTACAGTCGACACGCTGCTTGCGGCTATGCGCACTGTGGCGCGTTGCACTTGCACTTCCGGGGCGACATTGGTGAACCCTGCCCGCTATTGGACAGGCACCAAAGCGAAGCCACCTGTTTACGCTACGTGCCACCAGGATTTCGGCCAATAGCCCGCCGGCGCGGCGCTTCTGTAGATCTCCGTGGAGACATCATGCGGGTGGTAATTTGCGGAGGCGGCGTGATCGGAGCCTGCATCGCGTACTTCCTCGCTCGCCGCGGAATCGACGTCATTGTCATCGAGCGGACCGAGGTGGCGGCGGCGGCATCCGGCAAGGCTGGCGGATTTCTGGCGCTCGACTGGTGCACCGGCACCCCGCTCGATGAGTTGGCGCGCCGAAGTTTCCAGCTTCACGCCGCACTGCCTAACAAGATTGCGGGCGATTGGGGCTACCAGCGCATGACCGCCTATAGCGGGTTCGTCGTCGGCGATCGTGACCCTCGTCGTCATACGCCGGCCAAACTCGCTTGGCTCGCCAGCGGCATTATCATCGCCGATCGACTCGGCACACCAAAAACAACTGCTATTGTTCACCCGCGCAAATTCACTTCCGCAATCATGAGCGCTGCACAAAAGCACGGCGCCGAACTGCGTGCAGGACAGGTCACCGGGATAGTCTGGAGCGCGGATAGATCGACGGTAAGAGGCGTTGAGGTCGGCGGCGCCCTTTTGGAGGCGGATACTGTCGTGATCGCGATGGGGCCTTGGTCACTGATGGCCGCCGCGTGGTTGGATCTGCCCGCTGTCTTTGGGCAGAGAAGCCCGAGCCTTGTCTACGACACCGGCACGGATGTTAAGGCCGATGCCCTTTTCCTCGAATATCAGGAAGAGAGCGGTGCCATCGTCTCGGTCGAGGTCTTCCCTCGCGGCGACGGGAGTACCCACATCACCGCCTTCTCCAATGAGGCGCCCCTGCCCCTCGAACCGGCCGCCGTGACGTCGGACCCGAGCGAAATCGATCGCCTCCAAGCGATCTGCGGGCGGCTATCACCCGTGTTCCGATCGGAAAGGATAACCGCACGGCAAGCCTGCTTCCGTCCGATCACGCAGGACGGTCTGCCGCTGATCGGTAAGGTGCCACAGAGCGAGGGCGCCTACGTGGCCACCGGACATAGTGTCTGGGGCATCCTCAACGCACCGGCAACGGGTGAAGCCTTGGCGGAGCTGATCGCCGAGGGCGTATCGCCCACTTTGGATCTAACGCCTTTCGACCCGGGCCGGCTCCGGCCATTGCGCCCACCGCTGCTGCGCTCTGACTAACCAATGCTCAGCCTTTTTCCCGTAAGCGCTTCTGCCATGTACGTCCGCTTTGCGCGGCCAGAAGCGGTCATTCCGTCCATCCGCGCGTCGGCGACGCTGCCGGGATAGTCCGGTCTTCGTCGGCCAGCAATTCGACCGGCTGCTTGTCACCTCCGGCTAGGAAGGAATGGATGGAGCAGGCCAGGACGGCAGATCCGAGCCATGGGCGTACGTTCATTCTCTGCGTCGGTGCGATCGGTCGTACCGAGCCGCGGGTGAGGCTGTCTTGACGTGGGATATGCGGCCGTCTGGAATCAAATGAACAAATGAGGCGCCACGCGCCTCCCTCTCCTTCATGCGAACCCGTGACCGTGCTCGATCCCTGCACGGGGTTGGCGGCTATTTGTGAATGCAGATGTCCGCGGTCTCCCTGGTGCATTCGTCGAGGCGGAAAATACCGTGTCATCCACCTTCAAGGACATGATCCGGTCGCAAGACGGCGTGACCATCGTTTACCCTTTTCGAAGCGCGCGGTATCAATTCTAGTATTGTGGTGTACTCTGAATGCATGCATGTCGATGGTCGGCCTGCATTGAGACAACTTTTGAGATGATGGAGGGCAACATGGCCAAGAAAGCGAAGAAGGCAAAGAAGACAGCCAAGAAGACGGCTAAGAAGAAAAAGAAGTAGTCGTTCGACGAGACCTCTAGCATTCGGATAGCGTCTGAGGTCCGTTGCGCCCTTCGCAGCACGGATCGGCGGCAACCTTCGTTGCAGAATATCCGCATAACCAACAGTCTGACCGGACCTTTATGCAGATGGCTGCTGCATAACGGTCCGGTTTTTCATTGAGGCTTGATCAAGGAGTCGTCGCCGGTTCGACGAAGTCGGCGAACGCGCGGGACGCGTAGCACCGTTCTCCCAATTATTTAGTGAAGGTTTCGAGACGCGAACCCTGTTGACCGCAGGACCGATGACGGTGAGGTCGAGCCGAGTGCGCGATCCGATACTGCCCTGCATGTCTCCGCCGATGCCGTAATTCACCGGCGCACGACCCGTTTCGCTGTTCTTTTCGTTCAGGGCAACCATCGCCGGACGGGCTTCGGCCGCGGCATGCAGCAGATTTGCACAGGCCGACGACTGGCTGAGCGGAAAAATGGCGAGCCGACCGTCGCCGACGAACATCAGTATTTCCCCACCCATGCGGACCGCGATGCGTTCTATGCCTCGGTAGAGCAGTTGATTGACCCTTCTTTGCGCGGCAACCCGATCGCTGTCGGTGGTGGAGTTGTGATGCCGCCGAAGAAGGCGATACGCCTACCCGGCATCTCGGTTTCCGCTTTCATCGGGAGCGGACCTGAAGAAAGACGAGGGTCCAGTTGCCGCTCAACTTGGATGACGCCCACGGATGACCGCCGGTTCAGGTAAGCGGATATTCCTCGCGGGCCTGCATCCGAACCGGAACACACTCCATGATGCAGGCGGTAGGGTCAGGCGCCAAACACCTCCGCGGACCGTCGCGGCTGGGCCGTCTCCAGCCCGAACGCGTTCCGGATCGTCCGCGGTGTTCGTCGCATTCAAGTCATCCGACTTCATAACGCGGCTTTCGAGGAAGTCGCTAAATTCGAAGCCGCGTAGGTTGATCTCGACATCGATCGCTTGGTCAAAGTTTCGGTTGACGCAGAAAAGGGCAAGACTCTTGCCGTCCTCGGCCAGTACGGCAGAGCTCACGATATCGGGGAACAGTTCGCCATCGCCTGCCGCGAAGGTCCCGCAGGTCAGGCGCATGTCGAGGACCGTTCCCCGCGCCCAACGCGCCGCATGCTGGAATGGATCGAAGATCGGCTGCCGCCACGCCCGCCCTCCCGTCTCGGTCATGATAAGCCCGATGACATTGACCAGTTGAGCCACGCACGCGGCCTTTACCCGATTGCATCGGTTGATCAGCGTCAGGAGGGCGCTGCCGAAGACCAGGGCGTCCTCCATCGTGTAAATCTCCTCCAGAATGGCGGGCGCTTCTGGCCAACCCGGCTTGGTTCGTGTGGCGCGGTCGCGGGTGCGATACCAGACATTCCATTCATCGAACGAAAGCATGATCCGCTTCGGCGACCGTCGGCGGGCGGCCACTCCATCCGCGACAGCGACGATCTCGTCGATGTAACGTCCGACCAGGTCGGCTTCGGCCATGAAGTCGCGGGACCGGTCGCCATGCTTGGAAAAATAGAAGTGGAGGGAAATGTACTCGACCACGTCGAATGTCTCTTCCAGAACGACTCTTTCCCATTCGGCGAATGTCGGCATGCTGCGGCTGGAGGAGCCGCATGCGACCAGTTCGATATTGGGGTCGAGCCAGCGCATCAGCTTGGCGGATTCACGGGCAAGCGCACCGTATTCCTTCGCGGTCTTGGCGCCGATCTGCCACGGCGCATCCATTTCATTGCCCAAGCACCAAACCTTGACGTTATGCGGAGCCGGATGCCCGTGTTGATATCGCAAGTCGCTGAGCGCCGTACCGCTCTCGACGTTGCAATATTCCAGCAGCGCCCGCGCTTCGTCCGCACCTCTTGTGCCGAGGTTCACAGCCATCATTGGTTCTATACTGGCTTTTGCGCACCAGACCATGAATTCGTTGGTGCCGAACGCATTCGTCTCAGTGCTGAACCAGGCCAGTTCCCGGCGTCGGGGCCGCTGATCGAGGGGACCGACACCATCTTCCCAGTTGTAGCCTGAAACGAAATTTCCGCCGGGATAGCGGATCACAGTGACCCCAAGTTCGCGGACCAGTTCCAGCACATCCTGCCGGAAACCGTCAGCGTCAGCGGTCGGGTGCCCGGGCTCGAATATCCCTCCGTAGACACATCGTCCGAGATGCTCGACGAAACTGCCGAACAGGCGGGGGTCCGTCTTTCCCACCACGAATGCGGGATCGAGAACAATGACAGCTTCGGCCATGGATTATCCAGTCGGGCTTGAAAGCATGGATGGTTCAGCCTTTGACGGCGCCGATGGTGAGCCCGCGCACGAGATGGCGCTGAACGAATAACATGATCACCACGATGGGCAGCATGATGCCGATGGCGCCTGCTGCCGAAATCGACCAATCGCTCACGTCCTCGCCTCCGAAGGAGGCAATCGCGACCGGCAGGGTTTTCGTCTTGATGCCGGTCAGCACGAGGGCAAAAAGAAACTCATTGTATGAAAGCAGCAGGCTGAACAGTGCCGCGACCGTGAGGCCCGGGCGAACCAGGGGCAAGATCACGATCCGGAATGTCTGCCAGAGATTGCAGCCGTCGATGGCGGCCGCCTCGTCGAGGTCGCGAGGAATGTCGAGGAAGAAACTGTACATCAGCCAGATCGTGAAAGGCTGGTTGATTGCCACAAGCGCCAGGATGAGCAGCGGATAGGTGTCGATCATGTTGAGGAAGCTGCCCATGACGAAGAATGGAATGGCCAGCAGCATGTGGGGAAACATCCGGATCGTGAACAGCCCGAACAGGATAGGTGCAGCGCGGCGCTGCGGCATGCGCGACAGCCCGTAGGCGGCAAGGCTGCCGATCGGGACCGAGATCAGCACCGTGCCCGCCGAGACGATCAGGCTGTTGATCAGGTAGCGGACAAAGCCGCGATCGAGCCAGACTTCGCGATGGTACTCAATCGTCGGCTGGAAAAAGATGGTTGGCGGTATGGTGAAAGCGTCCGCGGGATTCTTGACGGACGTCAAGGCGGCCCAGATCAGCGGGACGAGGTTCACGAAGGTGAAGATCGTCAGCGCGACAAAGAGCAGCGTCTGATTGCGCATACGCGCCAATCGGCGGGTCTTCATCCGCTTCTCCCGTAGCTGCGCTGCAAGATGTGGCTGAACGTCGCTATGATCGCGGCGACGATAATGAGCGTGATGATGCCTAGGGCGGACGATTTTCCGACCTGCAACAGCTGAAAGCCGAGCTGATAGGTGTACATCGTTATCGTCTCGGTGGCGGTGCCCGGGCCGCCACCGGTCAGGACGTAGACGGAGTCGAAGAACCGGAAAACGTCCATCAGCCGGACCGATACGGTGAAAACGATCACCGGTACAAGGGACGGGAGGATGATGTGGCGAATGAGGCGCCAGCTGTCGGCCCCGTCGATGCTCGCCGCTTCGATCTGTGCCTGGTCCAGCGCCTGCAGGGCGGCATAGAGCACAAGCATGACAAAAGGCGTAAAGATCCAGGCATCGGCGAGAATGACGCAAATCTTCGCCCAAACGGGATCGCCGAGCCAATCCGGCGGACCAATGTTGAAGGTCATCAATGTCGCGTCGACCAGGCCCCAGTTCGACGTCAAGATCCATTTCAGGAAGAGGGTCGCCACGACAGGGGTGATGATGTGCGGCAGGAACAGGAGGATCATGAATACGCGGACACTGAAGGTCAGCCTGTAAAGCGCGAACGCGAGAACAAAACCCAATGCAAATTCGACTCCGACGGATCCCAAGGCGATAACGATCGTGGTCCAAAGTGACTGCCAGAGTCGTGTTTCACTCAGCAGTTGCGCGTAGTTCGCCAGCCCTACAAAACGCATCTCCCGAGAGCCGAGATAATAATCGAAAGTGCTGAGGTAGGCGGCATATCCCAGGGGCCACAGCAGGACCACCGTCATTAGCCCAAAGCTCGGAACTAGGAACAGCCATAGGCCGCGCTGCCAACGCATGACGAGAGATCTCTTGAGGGGGCTCAGTTTGAGCGGAAGGCGTTCGCGCCCGCCGAACTGCACCGGGAGAATTATTTGTAGCCGCGGGACTGCAGCAGCACGGTTGTTTCCTGTGCAGCCATATCAAGCGCGGCCTTGACTTCCTTTTCGTTGGTCACGGCCTGCAGGATATATCGGGTCACGATGGCTCCTACATCGAGAAAATCAGGCATCGGGGGAAATGGTTTTCCAACCTCGAGGGATGTACGGGCGGCCGAATACCAGCGATATTTCTTGTTAAGTTCCGCATCGCCAAGCACCGAAAGACGCGGCGGCATGGCCAACTCCGCGCCCTTTTGCATGCTCTTCTGACTGGCCGCCGTCGCGAGCATTCTAAAGATCAGGTCCTTGTCCTTCGACGAGTACTTTGAGATGGCATATCCATCATTGGCGATGCGCTGACCGCCGCCGGGAGGCGCGATCCAGTTTATCTTTCCGACAAAGCGCGACTTTTTCTCGTCATCCATGGAGGCTGCACGCGTGAACCATTGCAGCCCCATGGCGGCAAGTCCCTGTTGCAGGTTTATGGTTGATTCGTCGTTGGCAGCGGAAGTGAAGCCGCGCGGCGCGAATGCCGTCATCTGCTTCATCATGGTGATGGCGTTCACACCGGCCGGCTGATTGAAGATCGGCTTCCAGTTCTTGTCAAACCAGCCCTCTCCCACCGCATTGAGGTACCAATGCGATTCATTCAGGCAGCCGTCGACGGGCTTCAATGTCATGATGGTTCCGGAGACACGCCCCTGATGCAACTTCTTCGCGGCTTCCAGATACTCCTGCATCGTCTTTGGAAGGGACAGGCCGTTCTCCTTGAAGAGGTCCTCACGGTAGAAAAACATCTCCGTGTTGGTCAGGATGGGCATCGAGTAGATGCGACCGTTGTAGCTGACCGCGTCGATGACGGACTTGGGAAAGTCATCCAGTTTGAATTCATCCTTGTACTTCGCCCAGAGATCGTCCAGCGGCTCCAGCCAGCCGCTGGCCGCGAATTTCTGCATCGTGGTATCGTTCAGATAGGCGACATCGATTGCGTCGGAGCCGGACGACATCGTGATCGATGCCAACTCGACTTCCTTGTCGATCGGCATCAGTTCGATCGAGACCTGGCCCTCAGAAAGCGCCTTCTTCATTTCGTTTGTATAGTATTCCAAAGCCGGTTGACGATGACTGATGACACGGATCGGCCCGGCCGCATTCGCGCGCTTTACGTAAGGAACGAAGGCCGTCGCTGCGGCCGCTCCGATCAAGGATCTGCGAGTGAGTGAAGTCCGGTTCATATTGCTTCCTCCCTTTCTAGTTGGAACGAACTAATATGAAATCTGGTCATTCTCAAAACGAAAAACGCCAAATCGCGCGCTTTCAAAGCCAAAATCGAGTCGTTCTCGAAATGCCGAACTTAATCATGGGTCAAGGGGAGTCGAAAGGCGCGCCGCACCGCAACAAATGATGCTGGGCATTATCCCTGCAGTCGGCCAGTATTCCACGATGATCATTCCATTTTAAGACCCGAAGCTTTGAGCACCTGGGTCCGGCGTTGAGGACCCCTTTTCGCGCATGAATATTTGCGAACGCGAAGCTACAGAAAGCTGCTAGTAGGACGTGATTATTGACCGGGAGACGGACTGAGACCTGTGTGTACCGAAAACCTTATCCGAGTTGATGACGTGATGGAATCGCCTGAGCTGGCGGAATGATCGGGCTGTTCTGTTTCGTTCTGGCCGTCCAGGCCTCGCCATTCAAGTCGAACTTGCGGCTTGAAGCCGAGAACACGGTGCTTCGACATCGGTTGATTGTCTTGAGGCGCAGGCTGCATCGTCCCGTCCGGCTCACGAACAATGATCGCTGGTTCTTTATCCAGCTCTACCGCTGGGTTGCCTGAAGGTTCTCACAATCATCCGGCCCGAGACGCTCGTTCGTTGGCATAGGGCCGGCTTTCGTCGCTACTGGCGTTGGCAGTCGCTCCCACTGGGAGGGCGACCGCAGATCGAAACGGAGCAGCGCGCGTTGATCCGGCGGATGAGCGTCGAAAATCCGCTTTGGGGCGCGCCACGCATCCACGGCGAACAGCTCAAGCTCGGGTTTGAGGTCGCACAGTCGAGCGTCGCCAAGTACATGGTCAAACGACGGGGGCCACCCAGCCAGGAATGGCGAACCTTCTTGCGTAACCACGCGCCCGACATTGCCGCCATCGACCTGTTCTTGCTCCAACTATCGGTTTCGACCTGGCATGCAAATGGCCGGGGTGCCTGAGGGCTAAGGGGTCGGGGAATGCCAACGCCAGCGCGAGGCGATGTCTGTTCCGGGTCAAACGCGTCGGTTTGCCCTCCGTCGAGTGACTTCCGGTCTTCCCATGTAAACGGATGTGGTCAAGAGCCAGTGAGCATGTCTCAAAATGGGTGCCATCAACGGAAGTGAGGCGAATGGTTCGGCCTGGGCTCCACACGTCCGACGCACTCCGCGGTCCCTTACCTTTGGGGCAGACGCATACGATCCTCGAGCGACACCGATACACCGCTCAGCTTCTTGACGAGAGCGATTAGGTTATTACCGACGCCGGCTGCCGAATGGAAGGCACCGCCGCCTACACGCCCGGCGGTCCTAGCCCGACCGACCCCAACCAGCTGGGCGACGGCGCGGAAGACCTGATAGTAACGCACGGCCCGATCATCGAGCGGCCGGAGCGCCCGGTACGTGCGCTCGTAGCGTCGTAAAGCCGCACCGATAATCGCGTGTGCCGTAACACGCAATGCCCATGGCAGAGGAAGCGGAACGGCGGACATGTTGGCGATCGCCGAACCCACATCCATGGCGGGCTCTGCAATGACTGCGTTCGCCCAGTCGATAACACCGGTGGGCTGGTTCTTGTCGGCAAGGATGTTGAGCGGGTGGAAATCGCCATGGCAGATCGCCGCCTCTCGTGCCTGCGGAGGTCGATGATCGTCCAGCCAGGTAAGGCCGGGTTTCAGTCCGATGAGATCGTTCCGCTCGACAATCGTGCTGAGCCGTGCCAACTGGCCCTCGAAGGTGATGGCTCCCGCCTCGATGCCCGCCGCCGTTACGGCCCGCAGCAGGGTGTCGGCCGGCAATTGATGCAGGCGGATCTGCATGTCTACCCATTGGTCGATTATCCGGGCGAGGACGGCCGGAAGGTTGAACAGCAACTGCAGCTGCCCGACAAGGGAGGTGCCGGCGCCCAAACCCTCGATACCATGGGCCAGGGTTTGTCCCGATAATCGGGTCATGACCATGAAGGGTCCGCCGAGGATGCCCGGATCGCTTTCCGTCACCATCACCCGGGGTGCGGGAAAGCCCATTTCGGCGAGGGTATTCTGGACGACGGTTTCCAGCTTCACCCGTCCTGGATCGGCATCGGCGTGACTGAGGCGCAGGATCAAGGGCCCCACCATAGGACGCGGAACACGATCGAGCGTGAAGCCAAAGATCGCAGCGTCAAAGCCGCCCTGAATGCGCATTGGCCCGGCTAGATACACCACGTCCGGGCACCCGAAGGCGCGCGCCAAGTGATACAGCAGCCGTTGGGCCACTTCTGCGTCATGGAGCTGATGCATCGCGATGAACTTCCGCTACCTTAACGCCGAGCACGGCTATCACTCCCAAACGCCGCTGTCCTGTCACGAACCCGCGTAGACAATAGGTTTTGTATGGGAGCGTGGAGAGTCCGCTCCGGGTCAAACGCGTCAATTTGGCCGCGCTTCGGCCATGTCTGGTCTCGCCCTTACAGCCGACACGGAGACAAACGCTCTGGGTTGGTCGCTACGGGGCCAGAAGCGGCCATTGAACCGGATTTGAGGCTCGCGCTCGCCAAGCCCGCGCTTTCGTTGGTTACGAGCAGACCTGAGCGTTACCTCAACGCGCACTGAAGGTGAGGCCGGCGCGCTCCTGCAGACGCCTTCGCAACGCCGGACCCATCAGCGCGCCGGGCGTCCAGGTGCCGCCCTCGCCCTGCACGTCGCGCACGAGGCAGAGAGCGCTCTCGGCGATCATCTTGCTGGTCGAGCCGTAGCCCGGATCGCGGTCGCCCGTGACTATCGCCTCGACGCGTCCGCCATCCGGCAGCTCGCCCAGGAAGAGGATGTCGTAGAAGCCCTTCTCGCGCTCTTCCCGAGTCGGGCCTGCGCCGGGTTTGAGACCGCCGGTCGCGACCAAGGAAACCATCGTGGCGAACGTCTCCGTCGTCACGCGAGCGAGTTCCCCAAATCCCGGCGCGACCATCATCTCGTCGTAAACGAAGTCCGTGCCGTAGGGATGGCCCAGCAGGAAGTTCGTGCGGTGCACGTTCTTGGTGTTGATCGGCGCCATTGGGAACGGCACGAGCCACACGTTCATGCGCGGGTCATATTCGGGGATGAGGCCCGACGGCTGAGACGGCCCGGTGAACCCCGGCGTCAACGCGAAGGGATCGTTCAGCAGCCGGAACAGGGCCGGGTCGCGCGCGGCGGCGGCCAACGTCGCCCGAGCGCTCGCCGCGGTGCCGCCAGACATGCTGCCTTTCACCTTGCGCAGGCGGGCTTT
>Ga0207701_10005838_pt1 | contig 12324 bp, 11 predicted proteins | sample KBSSwiSSwithPhiX_FD_184294 | JGI IMG/M metagenome (GOLD analysis project Ga0207701, IMG submission 184294) | Switchgrass rhizosphere bulk soil microbial communities from Kellogg Biological Station, Michigan, USA, with PhiX - S5 (SPAdes) (version 2) | ecosystem: Environmental > Terrestrial >...
AAGAGGGCAGGGGCGGATTCACGAATCACCCGAACAACTGCTCTTAGGTCAGCGTTTTCTTCATGAAGAATCTTTGATGTCCTCGCGGGTAGTCATCGAGTGTGCCGAAGACCTCATACCCCAAGGACTCATAAAACGGCCGGGCTTGATAGCTGAATGTATCGAGGTGCGCAGCGGTGCAGCCGCGCTCTTTGGCGGTGTGCTCCATAGCGGTTATTAGTTGCCGACCGTAGCCAGTGCCGCGTAGGGTCTCCGCGACCCACACGAGTCCGATGTGTACCCAATTCCAGTTGACCTGGCCCCATACGCCACCGATAATCGTTCCGCTCTCATCACGCAGGAACACGCCGAGGGGTTGAAAACCTGGTCGCTGGGTATAAGGGAGTGCGTGGGCGGTCAACCCTTGCGCCAGGACGCTCACGTCCTCGCCGCGTGGGGTTTCCTCGACTGTTAGCGTATACGTCTTCATACGTGTACCTCTGTGGCTTTTCCAAGTTGTGCTGATACAGCTTCTTTGTCTGCGTAGCTTTCTTGGTTCTGTCGTCGTGGCCGAACGTCAAGTGAGCCGCCGTCGTCCTGATATCATCCGTTGCCCAGCGCCTGGCGTTTCTCGTGAGTCTAACTCGGACTAAGGAACAGTATTAGTGCACCGCTATCCGAGCGGGCGCTTCGAGATTCGCCCACGGTTTGATCAGGAGCGCCGTCATGGCCGTGGAGATAAGCAACGCGACCGTGATGCCGGCGAAGACCAGTTGATAGCTTTGCGTGCGATCGTAGACCGCGCCGGCGATGAAAGGGCCGAGGATCGAGCCCCAGGTATAGAAGAGGTTCATGTTGCCGCGGATCGTGCCGAAGGATCTGCGGCCGAAGAAGTCGCCCACCGCCGCCCAGAAAACCGGGATCGAGGCGTCGAGCACGCTGTAGAGACAGGTGAAAAACCACAGCGCCCAGAGCGAACTGGTCCACTGCATCGGCAGCACCGAGATCACGCCCAAAAACATGCAGATCGCGGTGAGCTTCGGCTTGTTGACGAAGTCGCCGATCCAACCGAGCAGAAAATGAATTGGCAGATTCACGAGGGCAAAGCCTGCGAGCAGCAGCGACGCTTCGGTTTGATTCAGCCCCTTCCATACCATTATCGGAATGAAATGCGTCGTGACCGTGGTGAAAGCCGCGGAGCGCGCCGTCATGGAAACAATCAGCGTCCAGAAAATCGGCGAGCGCAGCGCCTGAGTCGCAGTGACGTGGCGATCGTTGTTTGCTCTTGACCTATTTGCAACGGCAGAGCCAGTCGATTCGGCGCGCTCGAGCAGTTCGCCGTCGGGCGCCAGGCCCATGCTTTCCGGCGATTTGCGCACCATCAAGGTCAGCGGCAGACCGATGACCAAAAACAGCACGCCGGAGATCAGCGCCGACTGCCGCCAGCCCACGGTCCGAATCAACACCGCCAGGGCTGGGGTGATGATCGCGCCGCCGATGGGCACGGCGGCGCTGACCACCGTCATGGCGCGGGCGCGCAGGCGGATGAACCAACTGTTGGCGACAATGGTCGGCGCGTGGACGAAGCCGGCGGTAAACGAGATCGATATGACGCCGAGATAAACGATCAGAAAAGACGTGTAGTCGTGTACCCACGAAAAAAGAATGTAACCGACGCCAGCGAGCAGAGCGGCGGTGATCATCATCGGTTTGGGCCCGTAGCGATCGACCAGATAGCCGACCAGGGGCGAGGCGAACGAGCCTTGTGCGCGCGCCAGAGAAAACGCGAGGGAAGTCGCCGCGCGACTCAACCCAAGCTCGTTGGTCACGGGCAGAAAGAAAACCGTGAAGCCGTACTGATGCAGACCGCCGCCGAGAATCCGGAGCGCGGAGACGATGCCGATCATGCGCCAGCCGTAGTAAAGGCCGGCGATGCGCTCGCGGAAGTTGAGAACGAGGGTCGTCAAAGCGGAATAGAAATCAGCAGCGAAGGGGATTGCCGATGTCTTCAGTCAGCGCGCGCCGACCCAGCCGGCGTTGGAGACGTCGATGACCTGATCTTCGGGGCCGACGCACTTCACTTCGAAGTAGGACTGCGGTTTGGACGGGTCCGTGGGTGTAACTTCGTGGCGGTCGTTGAGCGGTTTTCCACCGAGATTCTTGATGCGCGCCACTGTCGCATCGACGTCTTCGACTTGAAAGCCGATGTGATCGACGCCGAGCTTCATGGTCTCGCCTTCGACCACGCCGCGAAAGCTCAGGATCGCAATATTGAGATGGCCGTCGGTCAAATAAACGCCGCTCTGGCCGACGCCGACTTGCTCCAGGCCGAACGCTTCCTTGTAAAACGCCGCGGTTTTCTCGACGTCGTGGGTGCGGATGGCGATGTGCTTGATTTGAGCCATGACGGTTCCCCTTCTTCGACTACTTCTGACCTAAAACTTCCTTCAGAAAACGCCAGTCCATGATCTTGTCCTCGGTGATCTCGTCGGTGATCTTGAGCTGCTCGCGGGCCAGACGGATTTCCGTATCCATTGTGTTTTTCGCTACCCCGCCGTCATAGTTGAGCGAGCGCAGGGAAAATTCGTGGACCTTGGCCGCGCCTTCGGCGCTGACGTGCAGATAGTCGCGCATGATGGCGAGTGTCTCCGCGCGGTTGTCCTTGATGAAGCGCACGCCTTTGAGGGTTGACCGGATCGTCCGCACGATCTGGCCGGGGTTTTTGCGAATCTTGTCCTGCGAAACGCCGAAGCCGCCGAGGCGGGTATTGACCACGTCGCCGAAATAGACGACCGGGACCAGGCCGAGCTTCTCTGCCTTTTCCATGTATGCGACGTCGAGCGGCGTGGCGTCAACGGTGCCCGCGGTCAACGCGGCGAGGCGCTCGCCGGAGCCGCCAATGGCCAACGTGGTCACGTCGCGGTCGGGATGCATTCCTGCTTGGATTAAAGCTTCGCGTAAGATGATATGCGGCGCCGAGCCGATGGAGCTGACGCCGATCTTGCGGCCTTTGAAGTCGGTGAGCTTTTTGAATCCGGGTCTGGCGATCAAGATATGCAGCGGGCGGTCGAACCAGCCCATGACACCGCGGACCGGCAGGCCCTGGATCGATGCGCGGGCGATGTTCCCGCTCACCGTCGAGTAGTCGAGCTCGCCGGCGATCAGCGCGGCGGCCTGCAAATTGGTGCGCACGACGACTTTGCGCACCTCGAGGCCTTCGTCTTTGTAAAAACCTTTTCGCTGCGCGATCTCGGTGGGAAGCTCGTAAAGACCAGGAGTGGATATCCCGATGTAAATGACTTCGCCAAACGTTTCAAAAGCCGGCAGCAGGGTCAACAAGAGCGTCAGAGCGGCAAGCAATAACGGCATGGGAAAAGGTCTCGTCGATGATGTGCCGATCAAATTAATACAATGAAGTCCATCGAGGCAAATGCCAGTCTCGACTGCCGCCGCGGCGCCCGATTTCACCATTTTTTGGCGGGGATTTCGCTCCCCCACAATTCTTTTAAAAAGCCGCTGCGCTCTAAATTTTCCGTGAAGCTGTTGTCATAAATTTCCGCAGGCTTGCGCCGCACGTGAGCGCCTGATTGGCGCGCCGTCTCGACCGCATTGGCAATGCGTCCGGCCGGGATAAACAGACGTCGGTTGACGAGCCGCTTGGCGTAGGCGTCGTAGGCGGACTGGGCCGATTCCGGGTCTTTAAGACCGAGAAATTTGCTGACGCTGGCCTTGGCTTGATCGGGATTTTTCTCGGCGAAGTGAATGGTCTCGGCCATGGCCGCGGTGAACTTTTGCGCGGCGGCAGGCCGCTCTTTCGTGGTCCGTTCGTTGGTAAATACACTGCTGTACAGCGCCGGCACATCGAGATCGTCAAGATGATAGATCACATTGAAGCCGTCGTGTTTGGCGCGCGCATCGAGGGGTGGCATCACCAGGGCGGCCTGCCCCAAATCGTTCTGCAACGAGGTGTAAACATCCATTTGGTCGCTGCTTGCAGTATGGCGAACCTTGATCTCCTCCGCACCCAAACCGAGCTTTTGAACGAGCGCGGAAACCAGTCTGTCCTGGCTGCCTCCCGGGCGCATCACAAGCAGACTCTTGCCTTTCAGATCTTCGACCCGCTTGATGTCTTTGCGAGCGACGATGACCCACGGTAAACCGAGCAACGGCGAAGCGATGATCTTCGCTTCAGCTCCCGCCGCCAGGCTCGGAATCATTGCATCGGCGGTGCAGTAAACAAATTGTACCTCGTTCGCAGTCAGCGCCGCCAAGGAGAGTCCGGCGCCCCTGACCAGTAAAAGCTCGACTCTGAGACCATACTTGTCAAACAGGTGATGATCGAGCGCAGTGTAGAGGTGAATAAAGCCGCCGCTGATGGCGCAGGCAGCCACGCGAATCGGCGTTTGCGGCTCGCCGGGCTTAGCGAGATACGGATTGGCCAGCAACGGCCTGGCCCACAAGAGCCAGATAAAAAGCCACCCCGCGCGGCGCAAGCAGTTCATGGAAGCCAATGTTCTTCGAGTGAAAAAGCTCCCGCGGCTCTGCTCACATGGGCGGCATCACACCACCGACTCCAGCGGTGATCCGCGTGGCCGTGATCGTTCCATCGTCGCCGCGCACTGCAGCGATGTAAACTCCCGTGCCGGGCTTGAGCAGACTCCGATCGCCGGCAACATTTTTCACGATGGGAGTGCCGGGTGGCACGAGCACTTTCTGTTCGCCGTCTTTATACTTGAGCGTCAGCAACTCTCCTTGGGTTTTTTCCACGGGCACTTGTTCCACTTTTTCCACATTGGCATTGGTCATCGTCGAACCGGGCGTCAGATCCCACGGCCGGTGCCCTTCGCCCGTGCCGCGCGAGCTTTCCGGAAAAATATGCACTTCGAGGGCTTTAAGGTTTCCATCCGGCTGTTTTACCGCTGTTGTGCCAACATACGCTCCCGAGGAGATGTCGGATAGCTTGGCGGCCTCTACGCCGCCCACGCGAACATCCTGGGGTAATTTGACCATGACCTCGCCTGCCGAAGTGGTCACTTTGAGCGCATCTTTTTCGACGCCGGCGATCTTGCCGCGAACCGTGAGCGGTTTGCCTTGAGGAGACTGCGCCGCCTCTGCGGCCTGCCATTGAAGAAGAGCGATCGAAAATACGAGTGCGGTGACGACCTGCGAATGAAGTAATACGCGTGTCATGGAAATTGGTCTCCTTTCGTCTGTTTCTTGCTGTAACGAATTCGCGAGAGGATCGTTAGCGGCCCAGAGTAGCCAGTGCCTTTTGGTAAAATTTCTCGTCGACATACTTTTCCGGTTTGGGTACGGGCGCTTTCATCAAGCCTGCGACTTCGCGCAAGTCGATCACGGTTCGGATGCCTTCCAGATCGATGCGGCTTCGCGGCGTGAGGCCCATCGTCGGGCTGAGGGTCTGTTTGTACATGGATTCGGCGCGAGCCTTGTTGTTTTTCGTTTCGCCGAGCAGCAACTGGACGGCTTCATCTTTGTTCTTCGGATCCTGCAGCCAGTCGGTGGCGCGGATCATCGCGCGGGTGAAGCGCACGACCAGATCTTCGTGGGCGTTGGCCCATTCGCGTCGGGTCGCACCCAAGCCGCGCGCGTAGTGCTTGACGTAGTCCTGCGCCTGGGCGAGGACCTTGAAGCCGCGTTTTTGAATTTCCTCGTCCGGCAGACTCATCATCGCGCCGGCGGCGTCGCCGCGCGACATAGCATCGGCGCGCGCGATGGTATTGCCAAAGGACTTTACTTCGTAATCGCGTTTCCACTCGAGGCCGTGCTTCTTTAAAATCCCCATGGCGACGACGGCATAACCCGTGGTGACGGCGTCGGCGGCAAGGAGCTTGCCTTTGAGATCCGGGAAGTCCTTGATCGCCGGAGCCACCACCAATTTCTGATCGACTCCCTGGCTGCCGCCGAGAAAAATCACGAAGTCATTTTTTTGTGGATCTTCGCCCTGTCCTTCGGCCCAGGCGATGACGTTGTCCGCGTTGTTCAGGATCAAATCGTAGTTGCCCTTGATCAAATTGCGCAGCAGGGTCGGCGAATCCGTGACCGAATTGATTTCGACGCGAATGTTTTCCTGCTTGAGAAATCCTCTGCTTTGGGCGGCGATGATCGCCGCATCGCGATTGAACAAACCGATTCTGACGAGATCTTCCGCCATAGTTGTCTCCGGCACCAGCATGAGCGCCAGCAGCCAAACCCCCTTAACAAATTTCCATCAGCTTTCTCGCAGGTCAATGTTCCACTTGAGCGCGCCGCTGTCAAATGAATCATGATCACGAGGCAGCGCCGATCGTGTGGAATAATCTTTCGTGACGCAGAACGTGCTAGGAATTTGAGCGGTTCGGTTCGATGACTCGAGATAACGGGACCAACGGCTGGTGTTCCCCGTTACTTGGCTCATTGGCAGGCTCTTTCACAGTGAGCAAGGTTTTGCGCAGTAGTTGCGCCGATCTGTCGAGCTCGCTGCGAATCGCTTCGGTAGTACGAAACGCTTCGTGTAAAATTTCCTCGTCGTGTTTCTCTTTGATATCGGCGAGAATCCGCGCTCGGGCCGCTACCATCTTGGTACGCGGTTTTTTGGCGGCGCGGAAATAGGGCTCGAATTTGCTGATGAGGATGCCGCCGGTAATTCCGGCGGAAAAGATCAAGAGATCGGAAATCCAGTCACGTATCATCGCACTATCGCACTAGCGCTAAAGGGAGAGTTTCTCCCAGTCCGAGCTCGACGCATCCTGCGCGATGGCGAGACTACCGTCGGAACCGGCAAAAACCGGATCCTTGACTACGGTGGCGCGGCCGCCGCCCAGATCGCTCAGCGCGTGCGTGATGGCGTCGGCCAATCCGGCAATCAGCGATGTGCCGCCGGCCAAAACGACGTTGTTGCGAACCTTGGCCTGAAACTCAGGCTCGACTTTCGCAAGCAAAGTAATCATGGTTTCGCAGATCGGCGGCAGGATGCTTTCGCAGGCAGCACGCATTTCCTGCGTGATATCGATGTCGGTAGCCTTGCCTTTGATCGGCGCGCTCACGATGACCCGCTGTTTCGGTTCACCGACGAAACTCCATTTCTCTTTCCAATCGCGGAGCATATGAATCGAAAATTGCGCGTCCGGGTGCCGTTCACGGATGAGCTTCATGAGTTGCTCGTCGATGGCATCGCCTGCGTTGGGCAGAGTCTTTTGGTCTTCTTCGGTCGGATAACGTCCTTGCATGACACAGAAATCGGCGGTTCCGGCGCCGATATCAATGACCAGAGCGTGCAGTAAGGCTTCCAGGCCGTAGGCGACCGCGAACGGTTCAGACACGAGCATCACACTATCGGCAATACCTTCCATCGTGCTGCGAAGGTTCTGGCGGTTCACGCGAAACGCCTCAGCGGGCACGCCGACGACGGCGCGCACTTTCACTTTGTTTTTGCTCTTTTGCTTGATACCGGCGAGGCCGATCAAGTGGCGCAGAATCTCCTGGACCGCTTCCTGATCTTTCTCAGAGCCTTCTTTCATGATGCCGCGCTCGAGCGGCCGGCGCAGGTCGAGCATCGGGCGATTATCGAGAGCATCGCGGCCGACGAGAACCGACTTTTTGACCAGTTTGCGCGCAACCATGTCCATGGGCCAACCCACGTAGCTATCGATGACGTGGCGTTCACCACTGGAGGCGGAGATCGAGCTGCGCGATGTGCCGAGATCGATTCCCACGCAGAGCGTGTCGTTGCTTTCTTCCATCGATCAACTGCCTTTCCTGGCGGCTACGGTGAGACTACTCGCGTAACGGCGAATGCCCTGTGCGAGAGCCAGCGCGATATTTTCCCGATATTGCTCCGTTGTCAACAACTCGACTTCTTCGGGGTTGGAGAGGCACGCGATCTCCATCAGCACGGCAGGCATTTGCGTGCCGATCAAGACGACGAACGGCGCCGTTCTGACGCCGCGATTCTCCAGCTCGGGATTATCCACTTTGAGGGTGTGAAAAAGTTCGCTGTGAAGGGTTCTAGCCGCCGTATGCGATTCGTCGCGGCGCGCATCAACATAGATTTTTTCCAAGATTTGCTTGTAATCAGAAAGAGAGTAACCCGATTCTTGATTTTCGCGGCTGGCGAGATTGAGCGCGTGGAGATCGTTGGTGGGTCCGACATAGTACGTCTCCAAAGCGCGAATCGTATGGGGCTCCATCGAGTTGACGTGGATGGATAAGAACAAATCAGCTTTATTTTCGTTGGCAAACTGAACCCGCTGGTCGAGTGATAAGCGGCGGTCGGTATCACGGGTCAGCAAAACTTCGAACGGCGCCTCTTGCAGCAGTCGGCGCAGACGTAACGCGATATCCAAGGTGATGTCTTTCTCGGCAAGGCCCGACTCGGCGATGGCGCCCGGGTCACCGCCATGGCCGGGGTCGATGACCACGGTCTTCACTCTGAGTGGGATGGCGTTGCGATCGATTGGACGCGGATGGGCAAGCGGAGCTTCAGTCTCTGGTACCGGCTCACTGGCAATCGGATTGATTGCGGGAGCGGGAGCTCTCGCGACCGCGCTCGTCGGAGGGCCGCCGCGCGAAACCCCTTGAGTGGCCACGCTCAAATAACCGACAGCTAAGCCGATGATTGCGACCCACAACCAAACCTTAACCCGCGTTGCTCGGTGGCCAATCCGTTTTAGGCGCACTCCCTGAACGACATTGATATTTTCTTCGACAACGCCGCGCAGCAAGCGGGCTTTGGTATCACCGATACTGGGCATGTAACGAGCGCTTGGAAATGAAGGTTAGTTAAAAATTTTCGACGATGTTACATTATGTTCCCCTTGATGCGCAATCTAAAAGCTAGTTTCTGTCGAGGAAAGCGGGTCGAAATTGACTTGAGGCAGTGCTGAGTATTGCTGAGCTAAAATCGACGTGAATTAGGAGTAGCAGTCATACTCTGCTGGTATCCTTTATTCTGAAAGCTTAAAGGATCTGGATACCGGCCTTCGCCGGTATGACGCTTACATTCCATTCGAGCAATGAGCTTCTAATTACCTGGCAAGCATTAGGTTTTGCGGAAGTTTGGCAGGAAGTCTTCCAGCGTCATTTTTTTCATGATCTCGTCCGGCACGCGCAGTTCCGGCGCAAAGCCAGAAAGCGGTTTGGTGGCGTCGAGGCCCATCTTGGCATTAACCCCGCCGGGCCCGGCAGAAGGATCGAGCTCGCTGCCTTGCGCGTTCGAAATGACGACCAAGCCGCGATCCGCTTGAAAGCGATTCGACACCGCCCAAAGCACCTGTTCTTCGTCGAACACATCGATATCGTCATCGACGATAATGACGTGCTTCAGCAGCATGTCGGCGGCAAATGCAGCGCAGATCGCGTTCTTCGCCTGCCCGGGTGTGCGCTTGGCGATCGAGACGTAGGCATGAAACCGGCAGTTGCCCGACACTGGCATACAGACATTCTTTACCGTCGGCACCGTCTGGCGCACGGCTTTGATCAGCGCGGCTTCGCGCGGCACAGCGCCCATCAATTTATGTTCGGTGTAACCCGCATGGACGTCCTGGAAAATATAGTTTTTGCGGTGCGTGATCGCCGTTACTTCGATGACCTGGCGGTCGTCTTTCGAGACGGCGTGGCCGGTGAATTCGCCGAAGGGACCTTCTTCGCGACGAATGTGTGGAAGAATTCTGCCTTCAATGACCATTTCCGCATCGGCGGGAATAAGAATTGGAACGGTCTTCGCTTTGGCGACACGCAGAGGTTCACCCATCATGCCCCCGATGACGGCGTACTCGTCTTCCGTCGACGGAGTGAAAGCTTGAGCTCCGAGGGAGAACAAAGGGTGAACGCCTATGACGATCGCTATCGGCAGCGGTTCGCCTCGGCCCTCGGCCTTATTGTGCAAGGTCCAGAGATGGCGGCCGACGGCCATGAAGATGCGCAGCTCGCGCTTGCCGGCGAGCATCAGACGATTGTAGCTCGTGTTCCTGACGCCGGTATCAGGATCTGCGGCGACAACGATGCCCGCCGTGATATAGGGTGCGGCATTGACGTCGTAGTGGGTGAGCAATGGTACTCGCGTGAGATCAACTTCCTCGTCGAGGCGCAGGACTTCGTGCACCGGCGCAGCGCTCAATTCGATTGGCGGAATCGGCTGGTTCTGCCGTGCGCTAAATGTGCCGGCTAGCTCCTCCGGCCGGCATTCCAGCGCGAACGCCATGAGTTTGCGGCTGGCTTGAACATTGATGACAACCGTCGCGTCGCTGCCGTTGACCTTCTCACAAAACAGCAAGGGAAAACGTTTGGATCTTTCGAGCTGTGTCAATAGCGCCGTGATCTCGTAGCGCGGCGAGATCGGTTTCGTGACGCGCGCGATCTCTTCGGGATGCTTGGATTCTACTTGAGCGATGAAAGTGCGCAGGTCTTTGGGCATGAAAGGAGTTAATCCTCAAGTTGACCGACCGTACGGCGGCAAGATTGCATTCCAGGGCAAGGCAGGACTGGCCCGTCGAGATCTCGTCTCGACACGTCGCGCCTATAGTATGTAAAGTCGGCGCGGGTTGTCGTCGAGAATTTTTTTCTTGATCGGATCGCCGACGAGATCGTTGGTGCGAAAAATGTCGATGGCGTCGACTTCGCTCGAAGCGTCCGTGTGGCCATAGTCGGTACCGATGACGACATTGTCTTCGCCGGCGTAGCGCAAGACGTAATCGAAGTCGTCGTTGGTTTCGGTGGTGACGTAGATATTAAATTCTTTGAACGGCAGCTTGGGAAATCCTTTAGTGCCGCTGCGCCGTACCGCTTCTTTGACCACCCAGGGCACCCATTGGGCAGATGCCTCCACGAACGCCCAGCGCAGTTTGGGAAAATTCTTCGGCACATCGCTCATCATTAAGGATAAGCAGGTGATGACGGTCGGGATACGGAACTGGGCAAAGCCGCCCATGCGATCGTAGCGCGGCTTGAACTGATCCATGAGTCGCGGGCTGGCATTGGCAATATGCACGGCGATGGCCAGATTCAGTCGGGTCGCTTCCTCATAGATCGGATAAAAATAGGGCTCCACCAGATGCTTCTCGTCTTCAAACGGCCGAAGACTCACAGCCACCGCGCCGTTTTCCTTCGCAAAGCGCATTTGCTCGACGGCTTCGCTGAGGGTCATGGCAGGGACGACGCACGACCAGCGCAGGCGGTTATTGCCCTGCTTCCAAACTTCGGCCATCCAGCGGTTCCATGACTTGCAAAGCGCAATTTCGGCTTCCGCTTTATCGGCGACCCGGGCAATCCACATCGTGTTGAAGAGAATCTGTACGTCGATGCCGAGCTTGTCCATATGCTTCAAGCGCAGCTCGACATCGCGCAGTTCGCGCGCTTCCGGAGCGGTCTTGAGCTCGCGTCCGGTTTGTTTGGAGAGCGCGATGAGTTCCTGCTCGGTCAATGTCGGCGGCCGAAAACCCACCGACTTCCCGTCCACGAACCAGTACTGCATGTTAGGATTGTCGGTGGAGCTGAAAAGTTGCGGCCGAAACTTTTTTTCCGCTGCATCCAAAAAATCCCAGGTATGCTCGGTTTCAACAACATGGGCATCGGCATCGACAATCATCGTTCGCTCCTCGCAAAAGCGGCCATAACCAAGATTATGTTCCGACGCCATTCTACCTGAGCGAAGTCGGGCGTCAACCGACAGTTAGGTATCACTGATCAGAGAAAGGCTTCTCTTGCTTCTTCGAGATGACAGAATCCTTCGATACGGCAGCGTGGGCTGCCTACTCAGGATGGTCGGTTGAAGGGCGATTCCGAGCGCTACGCTACTCCGCCTTTGGCGGATATTCAGGAATCCGGCGATCCGGAGTAACGGCAGAACGCCGTGTAAGTAGGGATGCGCGTATCGAGAAACCAAACAAACCATGAGCGGAGTTTCACAAAGTCTGCCGCTTCAAATGACAATGGCGGCTTTTGTCGCTCCGGGAGTTTGTGATAGGCTTTTCACGATTCAAAGACCAAGGAGTAGCCATGTTCGATAGCTCACAAATCCAGCCGTATATTTCGTTTACCGATCTGCGTGAATGGATGGCGGAGGCAGAAGCGCTGGGCGAGCTAAAGACCGTTCTGGGCGCATCATGGCAGCAGGAAATCGGCTTGGCGACGGATGTCGTCGTGCCGCCGGACGACGGTCCAACCGTGCTGTTCGACGAGGTGCCCGGCTGTCCGAAAGGTTTTCGCCTGCTGATCAACTGTTTCGCCGGCAAGCGGCGCGCGATGACACTCGGCTTTCCACAGGGGCTCTCGAAACAAGAGCTGAGTCAGGCATATTTCGATCATTACGAAAGGACACCCAAGCACATTGCGCCGGTTATCGTCGAGAGC
>Ga0207701_10005842_pt1 | contig 12319 bp, 10 predicted proteins | sample KBSSwiSSwithPhiX_FD_184294 | JGI IMG/M metagenome (GOLD analysis project Ga0207701, IMG submission 184294) | Switchgrass rhizosphere bulk soil microbial communities from Kellogg Biological Station, Michigan, USA, with PhiX - S5 (SPAdes) (version 2) | ecosystem: Environmental > Terrestrial >...
CCGAAGCCCATTACTGTCTGTTTCTTCAGTAACTCGGCTCCGACGTTGGAAGTCATGATAATAATCGTGTTCCGGAAATCGATCTTGCGCCCTAACGAGTCCGTGATTTTGCCGTCCTCGAGAATCTGCAAAAGCAAATGCATCACATCGGGGTGCGCTTTTTCGATCTCATCAAAAAGCACCACCGCATATGGCCGACGACGCACCGCTTCCGAAAGTTGGCCGCCCTCCTCGTAACCGACGTAGCCCGGCGGCGAACCGATCAAGCGCGAAGCCGTGAATTTTTCCATGTACTCCGACATGTCGATCTGAATCAACGCGTCCGCATCGCCGAACATAAACTCAGCAAGCGTACGGGCGAGGTATGTCTTGCCAACACCAGTGGGACCGAGAAACACAAATGATCCGATCGGTCGCTTCGGGTCTTTTAAATCCGCGCGCGACCGGCGCAAAGCCTTGCTAATCGCGGTAACGGCTTCGTCCTGGCCAATGACGCGCTGCTTCATCTCGGTCTCCATCATGAGAAGCTTTTGTGTCTCTGCCTGTTCCATACGCTGGAGAGGAACGCCTGTGACTTTCGAGATGATGTGCATCATGTCATCCGCCGTCACCACCACCTCTTTCTCTTCTCGCTCCTCGCGCCATTTGTTTAGAATGGCATCAAGCTTTTCCTTGGTTTGCTTCTCTTTGTCACGAAGCGCTGCGGCTTTCTCAAAATCCTGCGCTTTGATCGCTCCTTCCTTTTCCACCCGAATCTCTTCTATCTCCTTCTCGATGTCCTTCACATCGGGTGGCCGAGTCATGGCATTGATGCGGGCACGCGCCCCGGCTTCGTCCATGACGTCGATCGCCTTGTCGGGAAGAAAACGTCCGGTGATATAACGATCGGAAAATCTGACCGCCGTTTCCAGCGCTTCGTCGGTAAGCTTCGCTTTGTGATGAGCCTCGTACTTCGGGCGCAGGCCTTTCAGGATTTGAATAGCTTCATCGACCGTCGGCGCATCTACCTTGATCGTCTGGAAGCGACGTTCCAGCGCTGCGTCTTTCTCGATATACTTGCGGTATTCGTTCATCGTGGTCGCGCCGACGCATTGCAATTCACCGCGGCTCAACGCGGGCTTGATGATGTTCGATGCGTCCATCGCGCCTTCTGCAGAACCGGCGCCGACGATTGTGTGCAGCTCGTCGATGAAGAGGATCACGTTTTTGGAACGGCGAATCTCATCCATGACCGCCTTGATGCGTTCTTCAAATTGGCCACGGTATTTTGTGCCTGCCACCATTAACGCGAGATCAAGCGTAATCACGCGTCTGTCTCGCAACAATTCCGGCACATTCCCGTTTGCAATCTCCTGAGCCAGACCTTCGGCAATTGCAGTCTTGCCCACACCGGCTTCGCCAATCAGGACTGGATTGTTTTTTGTTCGTCGGCAAAGCACTTGAATGACGCGCTCGATTTCACTGTGCCGGCCAATTACCGGATCGAGTTCGCCTTTCTTAGCCAGATCGGTTAGGTCACGGCCAAATGCGCGGAGAGCGGGCGTCTTGACATCTTTCTTTGTCGGCTCGCCGGTTCCTTCCTGTTCCGACTCGGAAGGCGTGAAATTTGGATCGAGCTCTTTGAGTATCTCGTTGCGTGTGCGCTCGATGTCGAGCTCCAGACTCTTCAGCACTCTCGCAGCGACTCCCTCCCCCTCGCGCAAAAGTCCAAGCAGAATATGTTCGGTGCCGACGTAAGAATGATTGAGCGCCTTGGCTTCCTTGCCCGCGAGCGCCAGCACTTTTTTGACCCGAGGAGTGTAGGGAACGTTCCCAACCATCTTGGTCTCCGGTCCGGAGCCGACCTGTTTCTCGACCTCCATGCGCACAGTCTCAAGGTCGAGACCCATCTTTTGCAGAACATTCACGGCCACTCCCTGGCCCAGCTTAATAAGGCCCAGGAGTAGATGCTCCGTGCCGACGTAATTGTGGTTAAACCGGTCCGCTTCCTTGCGAGCAAGCGCCAGAACCTGTTGAGCCCGGGGAGTAAAGTTATTCATCGTTCGATGGCGCGACAACCGAATCATCGCCCGACTGCCTCGCCATCTTACTAATATCAGGTTTGGGAAAGAGTTTCAAACGCTCGCGAATAATTTGCGCGCGCAAGTGGTCGCGCTCTTCTGCGTTCAGCTTCTGTTGAGAACTTTTCTGCAGATGCGCCGGCTGCGTCTCAATGAACAATTCATCGATTTGCAGGCGTCGATCTTCCGGAAACGCGCCCAGGTCCATCCCGAGTTTGATGATCGAGAGGAGGTTGAGCGCTTCCTTAGACGCCATAGCGTGAGCGTAGGTTAAAACCCCGTACGCGCGACCGATCTGATCCAAAAGCGTGTTGGGCTTTTTCTGAAGCAGTATTTGTCGCGCATTGTGCTCCTTTTCGATGATTGTTTCAATTACTTTGCTCAGGCGACTGATGATTTCTTCTTCCTTCTCGCCAAGCGTCGTCTGGTTTGAAATCTGGAAAAGATTGCCCATTGCTTCAGTGCCCTCGCCGTATAGACCGCGGACGGCGAGACCGATTTTGCTCACGGCTTGAATAACTTGATTGATCAATTCACTCAGGACAAGCCCTGGCAAATGCAACATCGCGGAGGCACGCATTCCAGTACCGACATTCGTGGGACATGCAGTCAGGTATCCAAGGTGCGGATCGAAGGCGAAGTCCAGTTTGCTTTCCAGCGCGCTATCGATTTTATCGACAAGTTTAAACGCCTGTTTCAACTGCAGACCAGAGCGAATCGATTGCATCCGCAAATGATCTTCTTCGTTGATCATGATGCTAAGGGTCTGCCGTCGATTCACCACGACTGCGCTTCCGGTGCCTTTTGCAGCATGCTCGCGACTGATCAGATGCCGTTCCACCAAAACCTGTCTGTCCATCGCCGAGAGATCCTGCAAACTTTCCGTGAAGGCCTCCTGCATTTCCGGAAGCGCTTCTACACGCGACCGGATCAATTCCAGAATCGAACTGCGCTCCGCCTTTTTCGCCCAACCCGGAAAAGGCCGGTGGCGCAAGTTGCGCGCGAGCCGCACCCGGCTGCTAATTACAATTTGGTGATGCGGCCCTTCACCGCGCAGCCATTCCCCTGCGGTGGTCAGCATATTGGAAATTTTCATGGCGATTTTGAGAGCTCGTTTTCGAGTTGTTTGATTTCATCGCGCAACGAAGCGGCCGTCTCGTAGTTCTCGTCGGCTACAGCTTTCTGCAGATTCTCGGTTAAAGCACGCATCCGATGGTTAAGCGCCACGGTCCGCTGCGCGCGCTGCGGGAATTTTCCAACGTGCTCCGTGCCCTTGTGCATCGCTTTTAGAAGCGAACCCATGCCGTCCCCAAACGTGACGTAGCATTCGCTGCAGCCCAGCCGCCCGGTTTTTTTGAAATCAGCCTGACTAAAGCCGCACACCGGACATTTCTGAGTCGGTGCGCCTTTTTCAATTTCTTCCGCTGCTCCGATGCCAAGCAGCAAATCCGCAAGTGCGAAACCGGTCGGATCTTGGACACCCTTCTCCTTCGAGCATGCGTCGCAGAGATTTACCTTTTGCATTTTGCCTTCCAGAATCTGCGTCAGGAAGACCGTCGCGTCATTGCATTTGCAAACGTCACACAACATCTCTCTCAATTAGACCTTGCTGTTTTGGAAACATTCAACCCCAATATTTCCAGGACGTTTCTGCGTCAGAGCGGTTTTGCTCAATTTTTAACGAAAATTGGTGTGCCGGTTTCGCGCGTCACCTGACGATATCGCGCGATGATGCGCGCGGTGATGGGCCCCGGCTTTCCGCTGCCGATCGATCGCCCATCCGCCTTTACAACCGGGACAATCTCTGCGGCGGTGCCGGTGAGGAAGCATTCGTCAGCAACAAAAACATCATGACGCGTGATATCAGTTTCCCGAACCTTGACGCCAAGTTCGCCGGCGATTTCAAACACTACCGAGCGTGTAATCCCTCGTAGCGCGCCGGCCGCAACGGGAGGCGTGAGGATCTGTCCGTGCTTAACGATGAAAACATTGTCTGCGGTGCATTCGGCAACGTTCCCCGCGTCATTCAACATGAGGGCTTCATCCGCTCCCGACAAATTTGCCTCAACCCGCGCCATTACGTTGTTTAAATAATTCAGCGATTTGACCGCCGGATTTAGTGCCGCCGGATTGCTGCGCCGCGTTGCGCAGGTCACGATGGTTAATCCTTTCAGATAAAAGTCCTGATGATAAAGGGCGATTGTGGCCGCAATGATGATCACGCTCGGAGACTTACATTGCGTCGGGTTCAGACCCAAATTTCCAATCCCGCGTGTCACCACCAGCCGGATGTAGCCGTCACGCAAATGATTTTGCCGGATCGTCTCCAGCACAGCCTCGGTCATGTCTCGCATCGTCATCGGAATTTCCAGGCAGATCGAACGCGCTGAATCCCACAGTCGGAGAAGATGCTCTTCGAGCCGAAAGACGCGCCCGTTATAAAAGCGAATTCCTTCGAAGATTCCGTCGCCATAAAGCAGACCATGATCGAACACGGAGATCTTGGCGTTGGCTTCCGAGTAGAATTTTCCGTCAATGTAAATCTTCGCTTCCTTGACGCCGGTCGTCCGACGCGGTCGACTTTCGACTGCGGGTTCGATTGCTGCCTCGGCACCAGGTTCGTGAATTTTCGGTTCGTCCAACACCGTCGCATCAGTGGTTTTCATAATCGCGAGAAAATCTCCAATGCTTAAGCGAGCAATTCAAGTTGCAAAATAGAAGCGTGAAAACGTTAAATAGTAAAATCGGTGAAACGGCTAGCATTCCGCCTGTTGTAACGCTCTAACGTTTAAATCTTTTGACCAATCAAGTTTCACTTTGCAGAACTCCGTCTTTGATGTGCAATTGACGGTTACCGCGTGCTGCCAGGCGAGCATCGTGCGTCACCACCAGTAGCGTTTTTTGTCGCGACCGCGTCAGATCCAGCAACAGATCAATGATCGCGTCTCCGGTCTTTGAATCGAGATTTCCAGTTGGCTCGTCAGCGAAAATAATTTCGGGATTATTCGTTAACGCTCGCGCGATTGCCACGCGCTGTTGTTCGCCCCCCGAAAGTTCTGCCGGTAGATGATGCATGCGGGCAGCCAAACCAACAGCCGTCAAACTTTCTTCGGCGCGTTCGCTTGCAGATTTTCCACCGATCATCCCCGGCAGTGAGACGTTTTCCAGTGCAGTCAGCTCCGGCAACAAAAAATATCCCTGGAATATGAAACCCATTTTCTGATTTCGAAAACGCGCTTGTGAGGCAGACGTGCCGTTGTAAAGATTCCGTCCATCGAATTCGACCGTCCCGGACTCGGGGCGCTCCAAACCTGCGAGGGTGTAGAGAAGTGTTGTTTTACCTGCACCCGAAGCGCCGGAAAGAAAAACCGCTTCATTGCGCGCAACCTCCATGGATATACCCCGCAAGACCTCGATCCGGCGAGGCCCCATTCGGAATGATTGGAATAGATCCCGCGCCACTAATTGCGGAGTTGCCGTTTCCATCGAGGAAGGTTTGTCCTCTTATCTGCAGCAAACACGACGTTAAGACAAGAGCGCGTCGATGGCATGTACGACAGAAAGCCGCCGTTGAGTTAATCGACGGCGGCTTCCCCGTTAAGAGAACCTGTTACGTCATTCCTAGCGATTCCAGTGTCGGCTGATCAATGGCCGAGGTCGTGTATAAGCCCTGTTCGGCCTGGTAAGCTGCAATCGCCTCGCGCGTAAGTGGCCCAAGCAAGCCGTCGACATCGCCTTGATAATAGCCTTGCTGTTGCAGCGCGGCCTGAACGTTGGCGACCACCTGATCGGGTGGCAAGCTGTTATAGCCATAGATCGGGCCATCGTAAGCGTAATACGAATTGGGTGCGTAGCCCCAAGCCGGGTACCAATAGCCTGCGTTCCAAGCATACCACCCACCATATACGAAAACGACACGGTTGTAATGATTGTGCCACCAGCCTCTGTCGTGCCAGGCAGATCTGTAATTCCGGAAAGCCCAATAATTCCTACCCTGCCAGTTTTGGCTGCCTTGGATACGCCTGCCTTGCTGGAAGTTGACAGATGCGAATTTCGTCGGGCGCGTGTTCGTTGCCAAATTAAAGCGCTGTGCCTTGAACGGCTTGGCCGCTGCATTACGCGCCACCGCAGCGCGACCTGCCTGCGTAGTCGCGGGCTTGCCTGGCTTCGTCGCTCTTTGAACCTGGGCCTGCCTGGCTGTTGTAGTCGCGGGCTTGCCTGGCTTCGTCGCTCTTTGAACCTGGGCCTGCCTGGCTGTTGTCGTCGTGGGCTTGCCTGGTTTCGTTGCTCTTTGAACCTGGGCCTGCCTGGCTGTTGTCGTCGTGGGCTTGCCTGGTTTCGTTGCTCTTTGAACCTGGGATGGTTTGCCTGCCGGCCGCGATGTATGCGCGGCGGGCGCAGCCCGTTTCGTTGGCGCCGGTTTCTTTTTTTCTTGTTGCGCGCCACTCGCCGCGAATGCGAGCGCAAGGCTGCAGAATAATGCCAAAAGTATTCTCATAGTTTTTAGTTTTCTTCCTTCTATGTTGGACTCGTAAAGGGTCTCACTTATTCAACGTCACAGCGTCATTTTTTGGATGTCTCTCCGCGACTTGAACTCCCGCGGTGCCCGGCGGGTTGCGATATTTCTAGTCAGGCGCGCTGTTGCCGGACGGCCTCAAACAACACAATCCCAACAGCAGTAGCGAGGTTTAGGCTTCGGGTTCCATGCATTGGAATGCAAATGCAGCGATCATTATTGGCCGAAAGCAAACTCTCCGGGAGGCCTTTCGTCTCAGGACCAAACACGAGAAAATCGTCGCGCTGAAATCTTGCCTGGTAGTAGGGGCGCTTGCTTTTTGTCGTTAGAAAAAAGTAATTCGCACCCGGCAGCTGCGACTCTTGCAACGCCCTGAAGGAGTCCCACAGTCTCAGGCTTACTTCGCTCCAATAGTCGAGACCCGCTCGTTTCAACTGGCGATCGTCGAGTGAAAAGCCGAGCGGCTTAATCAAATGCAGGGTCGATTGAGTCGCGAGGCAAAGCCGTCCAATGTTGCCCGTGTTTGGCGGTATCTCCGGGCGAACCAGAACGACATTAAACATGCCACTCTTCCACTTTCGCTTCGTCCTAATCTCACCCTCACCCCAAGACCGTGAAAGGAGAGGAACAGCCAAAGGAGAAGGCAACGCTATAATTTGCTCGCGACGAATTTTTCCAGCTTTTCCACATCCGCGGCGAACTTCCGAATTCCTTCACCCGTTTTCTCGTAGGCCATCGCGTTATCGTTGAGCATCCAGCGGAACGTCTTTTCATCTAGCTGCAGCTTTTCAATTTTCGTCGACTTCGCTTTCTCCGGACTGAGCTTCCGCTCGACTGGCTCCTTTGATTTCGAAAGCTCTTCCATCAATTCCGGGCTGATGGTCAGGCAATCGCATCCCGCCAGTTCCAAAATCTGTCCAACGTTCCGGAAGCTGGCGCCCATCACTTCGGTCGGAATACCAAACTTCTTGTAATACGTATAAATCTCCGTAACGGATTGCACTCCAGGATCTTCTGATCCTGTAAAATCGCGCTTCATCTCTTTTTTGTACCAATCGTAAATTCGCCCCACAAACGGCGAGATGAGCTGCACTTTCGCTTCCGCTGCGCGGACGGCCTGTGGCAACGAAAACAGCAATGTCAAATTACAGCGAATCCCCTCCTTTTGCAGCTCCTCCGCGGCTTTCAATCCTTCCCAAGTCGACGCGATTTTGATCAACACGCGCTCGCGCGGAATTTTTCGATCCTCATAAAGTTTGATCAAGTGGCGCGCTTTATTGATCGAACCCTCGACGTCGTATGACAAGCGTGCGTCGGTCTCGGTCGACACGCGTCCCGGCACAATCTCGAGAATGTCCGTGCCGAACTGAACAAGTAAATGATCGCAAATGTCTTCGATCTGCTCGTGTCCCTTCAGACCTGATTTCTTTCGATCAGCGATTACCTCCTCGAGCAGATGAGCGTACTCCGGTTTTTGCGTGGCGGCGTAAACCAGACTTGGATTCGTCGTCGCATCTTGCGGCTTGAATTCCTTCATGGACTCAAAGTCCGCGGTGTCAGCAACAACTTTGGTAAACTTTTTCAGTTGCTCGAGTTGATTCAGTTTCGCTCCAGTCTTTTTGTCTTCAGCAATGGCAGTGCTCATAATAAGTTCTCTGTTTGGACTTCTTCTGAAACGTACGCCTCGATCAAAGAATCGACAACGATAAAGTCTATCTGCTGCCTTCCGTGACTTCGACTGCGCAAGCAAACCGTATGCCCGGTGAGTTACGCAGAAACGGCGGGCCGCGCGTCGGCCGTGCGCTTTGAGCCAAGCGCGGCTTTGACGAAATTATTTCCAATCTCCCACATCGGTCCCGGAAATTTGCGGCATTCGGTGAGCACGTCGTCCAGGGCGTTCACGAACGTGTCGACTTCTTTTTCGCCAATGATAAGCGGCGGTAAAATTTTCATCACGTCCATGGCATGGCCTGCGACTTGGGTAAGGACGCGATGCTTGCTCAGCATTTGCGTCACGATCATTTGCGCGAACAGCACCTTGTCGATCTTGTGCAATAGCTTCCACGCCATCTTCAATTTGAACTCCTGCGGTTCATGAAATTCGATCCCGATCATGAGCCCCTTGCCGCGCACTTCTTTGATGAACGAGTGTTTCGCGCGCAGCGCATCCACTTTCTCCATTAAAAGCGCGCCGATTTTCGCGGAATTTTCAATCAACTTTTCGTCGTCGATTACTTCCAGTGCTGCGAGCCCGCATGCCATCGCCAGATTGTTTCGCCCAAAGGTCGTCGAATGGACTACACAACGGTCCATGCGCGAAAAGGTTTTCTGGTAAATCTCACGTCGCGCCACGATCGCGCCGCACGGCACGTAGCCGCCGCTCAATGTTTTTGCCAGCGTGATGATATCGGGCTCCAGGTTCCAATGTTGAAATCCAAACATTTTTCCCGTGCGCCCCAGTCCGGTCTGCACTTCATCGGAAATCAGCAGCGTCCCATATTTCCGGCAAAGTTCCTGCGCGCGAATAAAGAAATCGTTCCTGGAAGTTTGACAGCCTTTTCCCTGGACGGTCTCAATTACCAATGCCGCCACATCGCGCGAACACAACTGTCGATCCAGCGCTTCGACATCATCGAGTGGCACACGCGTATCAAATCCCTCCATCAAAGGGCCGAAGCCTTCAGTGAAACTTTCGCATCCCATCAACGATAACGAACCGAGGCTCAGCCCGTGAAACGCGCTTGCAAGGGAAACTGCCCGTTTTCTCCCGGTAGCAGCCCGCGCAAACTTCAACGCGCCTTCCATCGCTTCGGTTCCTGAGTTGCAGAAGAACACCGCATTCAGATGCGGCGGAGTTCGTTTCGTCAACGCCTCGGCGAGTAACCCGCTCAAAAGCGAGCAATCCATCTGCACCATGTTTGGCAAATCAAGATCGAGCACATCCCGAATCGCTTGTTTCACCACAGGATGATTTCGTCCGATATTGAAAACGCTATAGCCGCTTAAAAAATCCAGGTACGGCCGATTATCCATGTCAAAGAGGTACGCGCCTTCCGCCCGCGCATAGACCTTGTCGAACCCGATCACTCGCTGCGCCTGGACCAGCGTCCGATTTAGGTGCCGATCGTGGAGTTGATAATTTTCACCCAGTCGCGCCGCGATAATTTCCTTTAGATCGAAGGCCATCCAGGGATGTTCTGCGATTTGCGCTCTAAACGCAAATCAGGGCTGCCAGTCGCGGTTAACAGAAAGCCGCAGGATCATTTCGACCCTGCGGCTTTGAATTCTGACTAACTGATCCTTGCTATGTCGTAGCTAAGAAGGGTCAGTCCTGGTCTTCAACAACTACTCGCTCTACTACCCGTTCCCTTTCGGGTCCGGTGTAGTAAACGCGCACTTTCTGCCCAGCTCGCAGCGGTGCAGTCACGATCTTGCCCGCGCCATCGACGACTCGCGCGGCCGTGCCCAAAGCAAAACTGACCGGGCCTTGCTCACCCTTGACTACAACAGTTCTACCGGGCTCATACGTGGTCACGGTGCCTGCCGTGTACGTTGTCCTCGTTGTCTCTGTTGTCGTTGCTGGTTCCGTTGTGGTTTCGGTTGTTGTTGTGCTCGTCTGCGCAAATGCCACAGGCGCGACTAATGCGCAGGCGAGAGCGATTATTGTTCTTGTCATATATACCTCCCTTATTTGTTTTGATGTTTTCTCTCGAGCGTCATGCTCGGCGACTTGACAGGCATCCCTACATAGGCCTGTCCATTTCTCCCTCTGACGGCTGCTGGCCGCCGCTATTCGAAAGGCACAGATTTTTTCAGTCTAAGACGACGATGTGGTCAACCAGACGCGTGTAGCCGTCGCTGGCGTAAAACACTACCACGCGGGCGCCGGGTTGAATGGAACCGCGAAAGGGCCGGCCAAACTTATCAAAGACAACTCCCGGTCCAAATGAGTCAAACCGCTCGGGATTCGCACTGTCGGTACGAATCACTAGCGTCCCGGGAGGCTGATAGCTTGCTGCAGTCCCTCCCTGAGCCGAGATGACGGGTGCCGTTACGGTTACTCCCTCTACAGTAGTCAATCTTGTTGCAGTCTGCGCAAACGCCGGCGATGCAATGAGCACGCAAGCGAGAGCGATAATTGTTTTCTTAACCATAGATGCCTCCCTCATGTTCATGTTGACACCCAAGGTTCGTAGTTCGAAGACGTGCTGGACGCTTCCAGAATGTGACGATTTGATGAAAATTCTTATTTGAATGATTGAGCGGTCTTGCGGATTCGTTACCTTGCGTCTGTAGATGATCAGCCAGACGCCGACTGCCGAGCCAGCAGTCACCCCAGAACTCATCAAGCAACACGGACTCACTCCGGAAGAATTCGAGCGCATTAAGAGAATCCTCCGCCGCGAGCCAAATTTCACCGAGCTTGGAATTTTCTCGGTGATGTGGAGTGAGCACTGCTCCTACAAGAACTCCAAGAAAGAACTGAAGAAGTTTCCGACTACGGGGGCCGGCATACTGGTCAGAGCTGGCGAAGAAAATGCAGGTGTCGTCGATATCGGAGACGGTTGGGCGATAGCGTTCAAAATGGAAAGCCACAATCATCCGAGCGCGATTGAACCATTTCAGGGTGCCGCCACAGGGGTTGGCGGGATTATCCGCGATATCTTTACGATGGGCGCGCGCCCGGAATTTTGCCTGAATTCTCTGCGATTCGGACCAATTACGCCGAATTCGAAATCTGAATCTGCTTCAGGGGGGCGAAATTCGAAATTGGCCGCCAACCGCCGGTTGTTCACAGGCGTTGTGTCTGGGATCGCGCATTACGGAAATTGCATTGGGATCCCTACGATTGGCGGCGAAATCTATTTCGATGAGAGTTTCGAGGGCAATCCCCTCGTAAATGTTTTCTGTCTCGGTGTATTACGTCATGAGCAACTGGCACGCGGTACCGCAAGCGGCGTTGGCAATCCAGTTTTTTATGTCGGCGCAGAGACGGGGCGCGATGGCCTTGCCGGGGCAGCTTTTGCTTCGCGTGAATTGACCGACCAGTCGCGCGAAGATCGTCCGGCAGTCCAGGTCGGTGATCCGTTTAAGGAGAAACTTTTGCTCGAAGCGTGCCTTGAGCTTTTGAGTCATGACGCTGTTGCCGGCATCCAGGATATGGGCGCTGCGGGGCTAACCTGCTCGACATGTGAAACCGCCAGCCGCGCCGGAAGCGGCATCGAGATTAACCTTGCGAAAGTACCAAAACGCGAATCAGGGATGACGCCATACGAGATTTTGTTGAGCGAATCGCAGGAACGGATGCTGATCATCGCCAGACGCGGCAAGGAAGACGTGGTCCGCGCAATATTCGAGAAATGGGATGTGCCATGCGTCGAGATCGGCCGGGTCGCCGACGACGGCATGATGCGTGTGCGCGACGACGGCGCGATTGCCGCGGAAATCCCTGCCAAGGCGCTGGCTGACGAAGCGCCTCTTTATTCGAGGGAAGGGAAACCTCCTGCAGCCGCGACCGATGATCCCGGTCCGACGAACCTGAACGAGATCGATAATCACGAAGCGCTGCGCCAATTATTGCGTGATCCGACCATCGCGTCGAAGAATTGGGTATATCGGCAGTACGATCACACGGTACGCAGCGGCACGCTTGTGAAACCCGGTTCGGACGCAGCCGTTTTCTTTGTGCGTTATGCAAACAAAATCCTGGCTGCGACTACTGATTGCAATTCGCTCTATTGCG
>Ga0207701_10005844_pt1 | contig 12318 bp, 7 predicted proteins | sample KBSSwiSSwithPhiX_FD_184294 | JGI IMG/M metagenome (GOLD analysis project Ga0207701, IMG submission 184294) | Switchgrass rhizosphere bulk soil microbial communities from Kellogg Biological Station, Michigan, USA, with PhiX - S5 (SPAdes) (version 2) | ecosystem: Environmental > Terrestrial > Soil...
CGTCAGCCAGGTCAGCACAGAACAAATTTTCTACATGCAACAGCGCGGTTTGAGCGAGGCGCAGGCGATGAGCTTGAGCGTGAACGGGTTCGTCAACGAACTCGTGCGCCAATTCCCCATGGAATACAGCGTCGAGCTCAAACGGCTGATCGAGCTGGAGATGGAAGGCTCGGTCGGGTAAACGTTTCGGCCTAACGAATTTGCTGTAACGGCGGTCTCTGACCGCCGTTCTAGTCAAAAGCTTCATTATGTCCTCAGTCGTTGATCACGAAAAAACGGAGACCGGATCAATTCTTTCCGGAGCGGCCGAGCTGCGCGATTTGCCCGAATGGTTCCGCGACCAGCAACGCGCGGCATGGGATCAATTCGAATCCCTGCCGCGGCCGACCCGAAAAGATCAGGCTTGGCGATTTTCAAACGTCGGTCTTCTCGATCTGGCACCGTTCAAGACCAGTCCGCCGCTTTCTGAAGAAGACCGGAAAAATATTCTAAAATATTCGCGCGGCCTCGAAGAGTACGCGGGTCGAATGATCTTCGCGAACGATCAACTGGTTGAACGCGACGTCGTTTCTGAAGACTTGCAAAAACGCGGCGTAATTTTCCAGCCGCTTGAGCGCGCCATGGTGGAGCACGCCGATCTCTTCCGGAAATATTTTATGTCGACGGAGGCAAAGCTCGGCTCGGCCAAGTTCGCCGCGTTACACAAAGCAGTCGTTTCGACGGGAACATTCCTGTTCGTGCCGCGCGGGCTGGAAATCGAATTGCCAATCGAAATTTTCCATTGGCTACGCCACGACAACATGTCGGTGTTCCCGCACCTGCTCCTCGTGGCCGATGAGTTAGCGAAGGTCACGGTGATCGAGCATTTCCGGTCGTGCAGCCGAACGGCCCCCGGCTTCGCCTGTGGCGTGAACGATCTCATTGCTGGGCCTGGGGCGAAGGTGACATACGTGTGCGCGCAGGAGTGGGCCAGTAACGTGATTGCTTTACAAATGAACTCGACGGTGGTCGATCATGATGCATCAGCTATGAGCCTGAATTTGCACGTCGGCGCAAAATATTCGCGGTTCGAAAGTTTGAGCCGTCTCGTTGGCGAAGGCGGCCGCAGCGATTTGCTCGCTGTCGCCGTTGCGAAACACCAGCAGGAATTCGATGCACGCACCTTGCAGGACCACATCTCGCCGCGCACGACGAGCGACTTGCTTTACAAAAACGCGCTCGACGATCGCGCTCGTACGATTTTCGGCGGGCTCATCCGCGTGGAACCGCACGCTCATTTCACCGACGCCTATCAAAAAGTTCGTAACCTTCTTTTGAGCGATGATTCCGAAGCCAATTCCATGCCTGGTCTCGAAATCCTCGCTGACAACGTCCGTTGCACCCACGGCGCAACCTCAGGTCAAATCGACGAAGACGAACTCTTCTATCTGCGCACCCGCGGTATTCCCACAAAAGTCGCCCAACGCCTCTTAGTCACGGGCTTTCTGGACGAAGTCATCCAGCGTCTCGATCATCCAGCGATAGCTGAGCATTTGCACCGATTGATCGAAGACAAATTTGCGCGCAATAGCAGGTGAATGGTTTTGCAGGCAGGGAAAAAAGCCGAAGAGCGACGTTTCGTAGAAATACTCGCGGAAAAGTTAGCTGCTTTTCCGCCTAGCAAATTAATTGATTCGGAGTCGCCAGACTTTCTGGTGGCAACTTCCGAGGGCGTGCTTGGAATTGAAGTAACAAAAATCCATCACGCGAATGAACCTCGCCAACAAGAATCTGAATGCCGATCTTTGGTTGATGCGGCTTGCCGATTATACGAAAACGAGAGCACTATTCCGGTTGAAGTTAAGGTTCATTTCGGCGGCAGCACGCAATTCAACAAGCGAAACAGAGGCAAATTCGCGAGAATCTTGGCGAACCCAGTACTCACGAATATTCCACGACCTAACTCGTTGTTAAGTCTCGACAACAACTGGGAAAATCCAGGGTTTTTCCCGTATGAAATCGCGGGACTCTCAATCATTCGCCTTTCGGCATTCCGTAGAAACTTTTGGTCTGTGCGGTCTGCGGGTTTCTTTCAAGAGGACTTCGCTCCCAAAATCGAAGCTATCATCGCAATCAAAGAGCATGCGATGAGGACCTACAAAACGGACTGTATCGAGCGATGGTTGCTGATTGCTGCTGAAGGCAACAGTGCTTCAACATTCTTCGATCCCTCCAAAAAGACTCGTCAACACTCCTACCGCTCATCCTTTGATAGAATCTTCTTTCTCGAAGCGTTTCGGAGAAAGGTTTGGGAACTGAACGTTTCGAAGGATTGCGATTGATTGTTGAACCTCATCGATCGTAAGCGGCTTACGATGCATAGTTGGGGGATGATTGAGTTTTAAGATGTCGATCTTGCGCGCGTTGAAATTCCTGATGGCGACGGTTCCGTTCGCGGCGCAAGGGTTTCGGGATGGAAAATCCGGACGCGCGGCCGCCACAGACTTGCTGCCCGATCGTTGAGCTGCGGCAATACACGTTGTATCCGGGGCAGCGGGATGTGTTGATCGATCTGTTCGACCGGGAATTTGTGGAATCGCAAGAAGCGCTCGGGATGAAGGTCATCGGTCAGTTCCGCGACCTGGATAATCCAAACCAATTTGTCTGGCTGCGAGGTTTCGGGACATGCCTTCACGCGCGCAGGCGCTCAAGGACTTTTACGGCGGACCGGTCTGGAACGCACATCGCGAAGCGGCCAACGCCACCATGATCGATTCCGATAACGTGTTGCTCTTGCATCCGGCAACGCCAACTTCGGGATTTTCTCTCGGAAGCAAGACGCGCTCTCCAGCGGGTTCGAACGACATCCGGAGCGAATTGATTGTGGCGACGATCTATTATTTCGATGCGCCGGTGGATGCGGGCTTCGTTCAGTTCTTCGAGAAAACGGTGAAACCGGCCGTGATCGGTTCAGGCGCAGCGGTCCTGGCGTATTTCGTAACCGAGCACAGCGAGAACACTTTTCCCGCGCTGCCGGTGCGGGAAGGCGAAAATGTTTTCGCTTGGTTGGCGCGCTTTAACGATCCAGCTGCATATGAACGTCACATTACTGCTGTGACCCAGTCCCCGCCTTGGCGTGACGAAAATTCGAAGCAACTCGCGCGACGCTTCAAGCGCGCGCCGGAAATCTTGAAACTCTCGCCGACAACGCGCTCGCTTTTGTAGAGTCGGCGATAATTTTTCGCGCCGCGAAAATCGTCATCATTTCGACGTGCCCTGCTCCGTATTCAGTTCGAAATTGATTTTCACGTCGTAGTGGTCGGCCTTGATTAGTCCGGTCGGCGGCGGATCGACCTGGCTGATTTGTTTCGCAACTGCCACCACTGATTCATTTACGGTGGCGTTCTCGGACGGTTTGGCGATTTCGAATTTTGAAACGCGGCCGTCCTTTTCGATTCGCACGTTCACGAGTGTCGAAATTTTTGTGCCCGAAGGGACCTTCGTGGTGGGCTGGATCCAGGCGCTGTAAAAGCGATCATGTAACATGTTGCCATACCAGCCAAATTCGGACCCACTGCTTCCGCTGCCTGCGCTGCCAGCTTTACCCGTTGATCCGCTTTGGCCGTTTCCGCTCTGAGACGCGGAATCCTTTTTTGCCAGAGTAATTTTGTCTTTTTTCTCCGACTTGGCGTTCACTTTTGCTGGGCTCGGCTTGGGTTTTGTCGCCGGTTTTGGAGAAGCTTTCGCCACCAGCGTTTTCTTAGGAGTTGGTTTCGGGACTGGTTTTGGGGTGGCCTCTGCTTTTGGTGCAGGAGTGGCTCTGGGCCTCGCCGGGGTTGCTGTTGCCGTCGGTTTTGGAGTAGCCGACGGTAATTCGATTTCGCTCTTCGCGGTCATTACGGCAGGCTTTTCGTCTCCCGCTTGATCCTGTTCCGACCGGCTAGATTCAGTGCCAGTGGCTGGCTGCTTTGGTGATGGCGATTCCTGTTTTTCCGATTCGTCGGGCCCGAGATCTCCCGCGCCACCCAACCACACGATGCTCTCTGGATTCGATGAGGCTCTCGCTGCCACACTCCAACGGATCAGTCCCAATATAAGCGCGACGTGCGCCAGCGCGATCAGCACGACGTTTCCCCAAAAACGCCCGCCTGGCGTACCGTACCTCTGCGAAGGTGGCCCTTTCGCCATTTAATTCGGTTCTGCTTTGGTGGCGATGCCGAGCTTCATAATTCCCGCACGTTGCAATGCGTCCATCACTCCGATTAATTTTTGCACGGGCAAATCGCGATCGGGTCGAATTACGATGGCGACATCCGGATTCGTCTCTTTCAACTGCACCAACTGCGTCGTCAGAGTTTCCAGATTCATCACCTGATTATTGAACCGGATCGTGTCGGTGCGATCGATTGAGACCGTTTGCACATGCGACGTGTTCATGGGCGGATTCTTGGTGCCACTGGATGGGATCACCAGGTTCATACTGCTTTCCAGCAGCGGCGTAGTGATCATGAAAATGATGAGCAGCACAAATGCGAGATCGAGCAGCGGCGTGATATTGATCTCGCTCAATGTGGAGAGATTCTGGCGTTGCGAGTAACGTCTCATCTACGAAACGGGGATTCCCGCGACCCATGATCGACGTACTTGTGCTCGAACTCGGACGCGAGTTCGGCGGCGAAATTGTCCATCTCCACAACGATCCCGCGAATGCTGGTAACGAGAAAGTTGTAACCGAACATTGCCGGAATCGCCACGCACAGCGCGACCACTGTAGTTATGAGCGCGCCAGAAACGCCGGGCGCCATCGCCACGAGGTTGGGCGACCCTGCTTCCGCCACTCCGGTGAACGCGTCCATTACGCCCCAGACTGTGCCTAGCAATCCGAGAAAAGGCGAACCACTCACTGCGGTAGCCAGCAGAATCATCTGCGATTCAAGTGAAAGCGCTGTCTCGCCCACCGCGCGCTCCATAGCCGCATTCACCGCGCCCATCTGCGCAGGTGAAATTTTGTCTGCGATCTCGAGGCGCCCGCGAAAGGTGTCATCGACTTCAGCCGATCCGAGCAGATGGAATGTCATTTCCTCACAACCTGCGCGATAGACATTGAAAACGGGCGCACCGGGAAAGCGCGCGTTTTTCTCAAACAGACGAAGGGGTTGTCGGTCCTTGTGAAACGCAGCCAGGAACCGCGCATTCTGTCTGCGCGCGAAGCGGATCACGCGCAGTTTCGTGATCATGATCGACCAGCTGAAGATCGATGCGACGGCAAGAAGAGTGAGGACAATTTTTCCTGCGATCGTCGAGTGATCGAACGCAAACAATAAACCACCGCCGGCCGCTACAATATCCGGAACGAGCATTCCCGCGTCACCGAAAGAAGTAATAACGCGCTTTTGCGGAAACGAAAGAGATATTGCGCAATGACGAATGTCGAATGTGTAATGACGAAGGAATGACGAAATCCCGAATGACGAAGGGCCTTTTGGTTCGCTTCGTTATTTGAGCATTCGGACTTCCTTCGTTATTCGTCATTCGTGCTTCGACATTCTTCGCGGAAAAGTCGGTCGCCTTTTTGCCGCGGCAATGAACGCTGCACCAATGACAATGAGGAAAAACGAAAAAAATTGGCCGCGCGTGAACGGCCCGATCAGTTCAGCATCCGGCTCGCGGAAATTCTCGACCACGATTCGAAAAATCGCGTAACAAATGAAAAACAGTCCGGTCAAAACGCCGTTGGGTTGGCGCGTGCGCGTCCGCACAAACCACAAAATCGCGAATAACACGATACCCTCGAAAAAAGCTTCATAAAGTTGCGAGGGATGCCGCAGGGACAGAATCGACCGTAACGCGTTTGCGACCTCTGGCCGGCTCCGCACCGCGCCCACGATCGCATCCGGTGTGGTTAACGAGGGATTGATTCGTGCGCAGGCTGCGATTGCGCGCTCAGCTTCCTGCGGATGATCGAACAATTCTTTCGGGAATTGCATCGCCCAGGGAACATTGGCGATTCGCCCGTACAGCTCCCCATTAATGAAGTTCGCGCATCGTCCGAAGAACAATCCCAGCGGCGCGGTTACGACGAGGTTGTCGCCGAGGTTTAGCCATGAAATCTTGTGACGCCACGCGTAGTAAAACGTGAACAGTAATAAACCCAGCATCCCACCGTGACTCGACATCCCGCCTTCCCAGACGCGCAAAATCGACAACGGCTCGCGCAACATTTCCGGCTTATAGAAGAAAACGTAGCCGAGACGCCCACCAACGATCACGCCGAACAGCGCGCAGCCGGTGATAAAATCGCCTACGCGTTGCGGCGGCAGATCGGCATAGCCGCGCTTGGACAGCCAGAGGAAAAGAAAATAGCTCGATACAAACGCTGCCACATAAGCAAGCCCATACCATCGCGGTCCGACGTTGTCGTAGATCCGGAAAATGATCGGATCGAGGTTGTGCAGATAGTACGCGAGCATTGGGTGCGGCGATTCTGCGCGACGTTATGAATCTACGCAATCAAACTGTAGCCGTTTCGCTACGCGAAACGTGCGCGTCGCCCGCAGGGCGACGGCTACAGAACACGCGATCCGGTCAAAACCTTCCGCAAAAATGGTGCGGTGCGGCTGACACGGTTTTTCGCCAGTTGTTCCGGTGTTCCGCAGGCGACTACCTGGCCGCCAGCTTCACCCGCCTCCGGCCCGAGATCAACGATGTAGTCCGCTTCGGCGATCACACTGAGATTGTGTTCGATGACAATGACGGTGTTTCCTTCATCAACGAGCCGATGCAGCACGTTCAACAGCAATTCAATGTCGGCCATATGCAGACCGATGGTTGGTTCCTCGAGCAAATACAACGTCGATCCGGGCTTGCGCATTTTTCGGATCCGCTCGTTCGCTGCGCGACTCACTCCGCGTTTCAATTGCGTCACCAACTTGAGGCGCTGCGCTTCGCCGCCGCTTAAAGTGGGACTCGGTTGTCCGAGCTTCAAATATCCAAGACCAGTATCGACCAGGAGACAAAGTGGACGGGCGATTTTTGGATGCACGGAAAAGAATTCCGCCGCTTCTTCGATTGTCATTTCCATCACATCGCCGATGGATTTTTCGTTAAAAAGAATCTCGAGCGTCTGCGGATTGTACCGCCTGCCCTTGCAATCTTCACACGAGACATAACTGCTTGGCAGAAAGTTCATCTCGAGCTTGATCACGCCCTGGCCCTTGCACGCCTCGCAGCGGCCGCCTTCGGCATTAAACGAGAATCGGCTCGCCGAATAACCGCGCACCCGTGATACGGGCAATTGCGCATAAAGATTTCGGATCTCATCGAACACTTTCACGTAGGTTCCCGGTGTCGAGCGCGAGGTCTTGCCGATCGGCGACTGATCGACTTCGTACACAGCTTCGATCTCCTGCGCGCCGCTCACGAGTCTAAAAAGATCACCATCGCCCGCGCGCTTTCTTGCGTTTAGCTGGTCGCGCACCGCGGGCCAAATGACGTCGTCCATTAACGTGGATTTACCGCTGCCGGATATTCCGGTGATCACCGAAAGCCGGCCGACGGGGAAGCGCACATCGATGTTCTTCAAATTGTTCGCGCGGGCGCCATGAATCTCGATCCAGTTTTCAACATCGCGCAAAGAACGACGCGATCCCCGGATCGGATGACACAGCGGCGATTTCAAGCAACGCGCGGTTTCGGAATTTGGATTTTTCTGGACGTCGCGCAGCGTTCCGCTCGTCACCACTTCGCCGCCATGAATTCCCGCGCGCGGCCCGAGATCCACGATGTGATCGGCGCACCGTATCGTTTCTTCGTCGTGCTCGACCACGAGCAATGAGTTACCCTTGTTTCGCAGCGTCGTAAGCGTTTCGAGCAAACGCTGATTATCGCGCGGATGTAAACCGATCGTTGGCTCGTCCAGAACGTAAAGCACACCGCGCAAATTCGAGCCGAGTTGCGCAGCCAAACGGATTCGCTGCGATTCACCGCCACTCAAAGTTTTTGCCGAGCGTCCAAGCGCGAGATAACCAAGCCCGACCGTCTCCATGAAACGCAGTCGTTGTTGAATCTCTGGAATCAGACCGGCGGCGACCGTCTGGTCTCTTCCTTTGAATCTCAGTTTCGCGATCGCATGCGCTGCTGCGCCCGCCGACAGATTCGTGAACTGATCGATCGTGTAGCCTTGCACGCGCACATGACGCGCCTCCGCGTTTAAACGCGAGCCATGACAACTTGGACATTCGCGCGCTTCGCCTTCGTCGATCCATTCGGATTCGCGTTCGGCCGCCAATTCGTTTTCCAGAACAGATTCGCCGTCGCGGTTCGCTCCCGTTTGCAAATCGTGATCCCAAATTTCGCCGAAACCACCGCATTCTTCACACATCCCATGGGGCGAATTAAACGAGAACAAACGCGGATCGAGTTCCTCAAATGCGCGGCCGCAATTCGGACAACTCATCTCAGTGCTCACCACGGTGAGCCGATTTTTTGAATCGAGCAGACGCGCTGTCCCTCGTCCAATCTCAAGCGCGCGTCCGGTAATCTCGCGCGCACTAGAGCCGCGCCGCCGGTCGATCACGCCGACAACCACGTCGATGATGTGTTCTTTGAAACGCTCCAGTTTCCGAAATTGAGCGATCGGAACGAGCTTTCCGTCAATGTAAAGAGTATCGAATCCCTGGCGGTCCGCCCAGCGCGCGACGTCAGTGTGAAAACCCTTGCGAGCCTTCACCAGCGGCGCGAGCACCTTCAGTGGACCACGTTTTGCCGCCGCTTCAATCTGTTTCACAATGGAAGCCACACTCTGTTTTTCCACGGGCAAATCACAGTCGGGACAAAACTGCGTTCCTGTTTTTGCGAATAAGAGACGAAGGAAATGATAAACCTCGGTGACGGTAGCCACGGTTGATTTCCCGCCACCTCGCGTCACACGTTGCTCGATGGCGACGGTTGGAGGCAATCCGCTGACCAGATCAACATCTGGTTTTTCGAGTTGCTCCACGAATTGCCTTGCATAAGGCGACATGCTGTCGAGGAACCTGCGTTGCCCCTCGGCGAACAGGATATCGAATGCGACCGTCGATTTGCCGGAGCCGCTGAGCCCCGTGATGACCACGAGTTGTTCCCGCGGGATTCTCAGATCGATGTTTTTGAGATTGTGCTCGCGGGCGCCGTGAACATGAATCGCGCCGTTCGTTTTTGGACTTCGGAGCGCCCCGAAAGATTTCGGGGCTCCATTCGACGCCTCGTCGAATGCCTCTTCAGCCGCGCGCAGCGTTAATTCGTCTGGCTCAGCCGCGTAAATATCTTGTGAAATCCGAGGCGAGGCCCCTCGGACTGCGGGCGAGGCGCCCGCGCTCCCCAGAAGCTTTCGGAGAAATTTCCCGGTGGGCGAGCGTTCGACGCGCGCAATTTCTTCTGGTGTTCCAACCGCCACGACTTCCCCACCGGCATCACCAGCTTCCGGACCGAGATCGATAACCCAATCGGCAGTCTTAATCACCTCCAGGTTGTGTTCGATCACCACGAGCGAATGCCCGTGATCTACAAGGCGCTGGAATAATTGCAGCAGCATCACCACATCATCGAAATGCAGTCCCGTGGTTGGCTCATCAAAGATCAAAAGATTGCCAGTTGCTGATATCTGATTGCTGATTGATTTGCCATTTGGACGTCGGGCGTTGGACGTTGAGCGTTGCGCGTTTTCTGTTTCAGCCATGTGCCCCACTAGCTTCAGCCGCTGCGATTCACCGCCGGACAGCGTATTCAACGGCTGACCCAACCGCAGGTAACCAAGCCCAACTTCGGCGAGCACGTTGAGCCCCTCGGAGATTTTAGAGCCGCAATCTTCGCCCGTTTGCGCAAAGAATTCGATGGCTTCGCTGATCGTGAGTTCAAGGACATCATGAATCGATTTCTCGTGCAGACGCACCTTCAGCACGTGCGGTTGGAAACGTTTCCCTTCGCATTCTGCGCAGCGGACATAAAGATCGCTAAGGAATTGCATCTCGATCTTTTCGTAACCGGTGCCCGAGCAACGTTCGCAACGTCCGTTGCCGGAGTTAAACGAAAACGCGGCTGGGGTTAGTCCCTGCGCCATGGCCTCCGGTTGCGCCGCGAACAATTCGCGAACTTGATCAAACAAACCGAGATAAAGGACCGGAGTCGAGCGCGGGGTGCGAGCGAGCGGTGATTGATCCACCATTACCACATCCCCGATTCGATGTGCTCCGGTGATCGATTTGCATGCACCCGGTTCCTGATCTGAGGATTGTCCCTTGGCGAGCAGCAGATTTCGGTACAGCACATCGTGAATCAGAGTGGATTTGCCGGACCCAGACACTCCAGTCACACATGTGAAGGCGCCGAGTGGCAACTCGACATCGATATTTTTTAAATTGTGCTGCCGCGCACCGACGATCTTGAGGGACGAATTCGACTTTCGTCGCGATTTTGGAATCGGAATGAACTTACGATTCGTCAGGTAATCGCGGGTGAGTGATGGACTGTAGCCGCCGCCATGTGGGCGGCGCAATACCGAGGTCCCACTCGCGCTTCCCATAGGGAAGCGGCCACAGAAATCGTCCAACGGGCCATTCCAAACTAATTCGCCGCCGTGCTCACCGCGGCCCGGGCCTAAATCGATTAAATTGTCCGCTGCACGAATGATTTGTTCCTCGTGCTCGACAACCAGCAAGGTGTTGCCTTTGTCGCGCAGATTGTGCATTACGCGCACCAATTGACCAACATCGCGCGGGTGTAATCCAATGCTCGGTTCGTCCATCACAAACAGCGTGTTTGCCAGCGACGCGCCGAGACAGGTGGTGAGATTTACGCGTTGCACTTCACCGCCACTCAACGTGCGCGTCGACCGGTCAAGCGTGAGGTATCCAACGCCAACGTCGCAAAGATAATTGAGGCGCGCGCAAATTTCGTCGCGCAGCATCTGCGCTGCTTTATCATTAGGCGAACCTTCGATCGTGCGCAGAAGATCACGAGCATCGGAAATCGAAAGGGCCTGGAATTCAGGAAGCGTGATAGCATCTGCCGGCGAGGCGCCGGAAACTGCACACGAGGGCACGTGCGCTCCGCGGATTTTATAATTTAGCGCTTCGGGTTGGTAGCGGCCACCGTTACATTTAGGACAGGTGACATATGCGCGATAGCGACTGAGCAAAACGCGCACGTGCATTTTGTAAGTCTTGCTTTCCAGCCAGCGAAAAAAGCCGCGCACTCCATACCAGCGATCGTGCTCATAATCTTCGTCCGTGTATTCGCCGGATCGCCTCTCGCCTTCGATTACGAAATCCTGATCGGCTTTGGGTAGTTCATCGAACGGCACGGTGATATCGATCTCTTCGCGGGCACACGCCCGGAGCAAATCTTTCTGTGATTCACCAAACTCGGCCCCGCGAAAAACCCGCACCACGCCTTGTTTGATGCTGAGACTGCGGTCGGGGATTGCCTTGTTTAGATCGATCGCGATCGTTCGGCCGAAACCGCGGCAGTCTGGACAGGCTCCGAGCGGATTATTAAAACTAAAAAGGCCCACGGTTGGCGGCCGAATGTCCAAATCGCACCAGGCACAGTGCCAACCGGTCGAGAAGGGAAGAACTGTAGAGGCGGCCGTGTCGGCCGCGTTTCTCGATTTCGCAGCTGATACGCCTGCCGCCACAGGAATTACATTCACCTGACCTTTGCCAAAACGGAGCGCGGTCTCGATCGCCTCGACGAATCGCGTGCGATTTTCTTCACTGACCGCGATGCGATCCTGAACGACCTGCACGCGCGTCCCGAGCCTTTTCGTTTTTGGATTCGGTTCGTCCACGCGCACGACCTGGTTATCGATCCAAACTCGCAGGTATCCCTGCTGCTGGAGGAAATCGAAAAACTCTCGCGGCTCCGTCTTCGAGGGCACTGCGACCCAGAATGTGATGAGAATGTTCTTGTCGACGCAGTCGCGCAGAATCTGTTCCGCAATCGATTGCGCGGTTTCCGGTCGAATTTCGCGACCGCAACTCGGACAGAACGCGTGCGCTATGCGCGGCCAGAGAAGCTTTAAATAATCGTTGATCTCCGTCATTGTGCCGACGGTCGAGCGCGACGTCTTGACGGGGTTCGACTGCTCTATGGCGATTGCCGGCGGGATGCCGCGGATATCGTCAACGCGCGGCTTGTCCATTCGATCGAGGAACTGCCGCATGTATGGACTGAACGTTTCGACGTAACGTCGCTGGCCTTCAGCGTAAATCGTTTGGAATGCCAGACTCGATTTGCCGCTGCCGCTCGGGCCTGTAATGACGGTCAATTTTCCCAGCGGAAGATCGACGTCGATCCCTTTGA
>Ga0207701_10005846_pt1 | contig 12316 bp, 12 predicted proteins | sample KBSSwiSSwithPhiX_FD_184294 | JGI IMG/M metagenome (GOLD analysis project Ga0207701, IMG submission 184294) | Switchgrass rhizosphere bulk soil microbial communities from Kellogg Biological Station, Michigan, USA, with PhiX - S5 (SPAdes) (version 2) | ecosystem: Environmental > Terrestrial >...
CATCTCCAACTCGCGCTCCAGATCGAGTTCTGCAAAATCGCCCATGGAGCCGAAACCGGCATTATTGATCAGCCAATCAATTTCGAGGCCCTGTTTTTGAGTTTCCTCAAAAACCGCGACGTCCGAATCCACATCAATAAGGTCTGCAGACAAAAACTTTGCTGAGATTCCGTGCTCGGCGGAAAGCTCATTGCACAGCTCTTTCAATTTGTCTTCGGATCGCGCGACAAGAAACAAGTTATGACCTTCTCGCGCAAGTCGTCGGGCAAACGCTTCGCCGATTCCGCTCGACGCTCCGGTTATCAAAGTGTATTTCATTGATCGATCTCGATTGTCGCGGGCACAAAGGAATAGAATATTGATGCCGCGGCGGCCCCGAGGATCGTCAAAGTGCCGACCGCTCTAATTATTCCGGCTACCGTTTTTGTCGAATCGAGAAGTCCGACATGCGTCAGCAAATAATTCCAGTCGTGGAAACTGCCTTCGCTGCCGGTAAAGCCGCTCGTCAAAACAAGCTGCATTACTACAGCATCCGCTGCATAAACATAAACGTTAAGGATACTTTGGCCGACCCATAACATTACGATCGCGGCTGAATAATACTGCTGACGCCACCAAAAATATCCGACGAATATCAATGGCATTATCACCTGAAAAAGCGAACCGCCTGCGATTCCCATAAACTCGCCGAACGGCCGAAATAGCAAATGGCCCGTTTCGTGTATCGGGAGATCGACAAGATCCAGAAAGCTGCCCTGCATCGGATCGGACGCGATCCAAAGGAAATAGATCGACAAAAGGCCCGCGAAGATCAATTTCGGATAGTTAGGTTGCATCCAGAAAAAGCGTGAGTCCGAAATCAAAGAAGTTTGTTGCGAATTATGAACGCCTTGACCTGTCCATTAAATTCGGCGGGGCGTTCCATGTGCAGAAAATGGCTGACTCCAGACCATTTTTGAAATTCCAGCTTTGGAGCGACCGCCTTGTAGCGTGCTTCAAGGTCCGACGGCCACATCGGATTTGGTGCCATCAAAGCGAGCACCGGAACGTTGATCCTACCGTGGGCCGCATACGAATCGTCGAGCATTTGCTTCATCGCACTTTGTGCAACATAGCCTTCCGTCGCAAGCATCGACGTACGAATGAACGGCCGAATGTCGGGCCATGCGGGCTGAAGCATTCCGTCAATAAATGCAGGAGCGCCTGATTTGTAGTCCTTGAACAAAGGTTCAAAGAAGCCCTCGATCTGCGCGCGATCGCCAAACGGCAAGAGGGCTCCGTCGACGATCACCAAGCCGAGCGTCTTGTTCGGATAAAGCTCATAGAACCGGCGGGTGATCGGCGTCCCCATGCTGTGCCCTACAAGTACGCCTTTGCTGACGCCGGCATTTTCCATGACCGCGTTCACTGCACGTGCGAAATATTCCATCGAATAATCGGTCTTAGGCTTATCGCTTTCGCCGTGTCCCGGAAGGTCCATGGCGATCACTCGATAGTTTGGAAACGCTCGATAGCTGTCCTTCCAAAACTCGACGTTGCATGTCCAGCAATGGACGAAAACGAGCGCGTTCTTCGCTTTTGTATTCCCAAGGTCGTAGTAGCGGATCTTGGAGCCGTCAAGTGTTGCCACCCGCATCTCAGGTTTTTGTGGATAAACAAAAACAGAGCAGAAGGTGATGATGAGCCCGGAAAACAAGACTTTTCTAGCCCGCAGTGCCGTTCCGCTTAATGAAATTCTCTTTTGATACTGCATAAAATGCACACTCTTCATCATAATGCACCTCGGTCTTCTCGAACTGCATCCCAAGCTTTTCCATGATGCGGCGCGAAGCCGTGTTTTCGACCAGCGCGACCGCAACGATCCGATCGAGCCCAAAATTACTAAATCCGAATTGCATCCACCCTTTCGCGGCCTCGGTGCCGATCCCCCGGCCCCAGAGCGGTTTTATTACGCTGTAGCCAACTTCGATCTCGCCAGTGTGCTCAAGCGGCTGGAGGCCGGCCGCACCGATCATTTCGCCGGTTTCCTTCCAGAACATCGGGCACATTCCGAATCCGTGCGAATCATAACACGACATATAAAATCGAATGCGCTTCGCCAAGGCCTCGGGATTTTGCAACCTCGTCCCACCGAGATAACGGTTCATGTCCGGATCAGAACGCTGTTCGATCAACACCGGAAGGTCGTCCAGCTCAAATTTGCGGAAGTAAAGGCGTTCGGTTTCGATCATAGAAATCGCAAGAATTTCCTGGTGCCTGGCCCAATTATGGTAGAAAGCTGACCTGAGGACAACATAGATAAAAAAATGACGCCTAATGGGCGCCATTTTCATGACCAGCGATATTCTTTACGCTTTTCAGGCAACGAGTTTTGACGCCTGTTCTTTAGCCTTTTGTTTCTTCTTTTCCCAAGTGTTCAATTGGTCGGGAAACAAGGCCTTTTCGATGCGGAAGTTCGTTTGTTCCGATACGGACTGCAGTTTTGCGGACAATATCGCATAGTCGGTCGAGGCATTGATCAACGCATGTTTTCGCTTGATATCGAGCATTGCGATCTGATAAAGGTTGTCCGTCTGTTCGTTCGATAGTTCGAGGTCCTGGCTCAACAGCTGCATCTCTTCATCCAGCAGCATCGTCACCGTTTCCTTTTCGAGACTTGAAAACACCGATCGCAGAGCCGAGGACTGTTGTTTTGTTAGTTTTGCGGCCTGCGAGCCAAAGAATATCTGCCGATTCTTGATAATGTCGCTCCAGATGTCGAGGTCGATCGCCTGTACCACGCTCGTAGTTGCAACACGATCGTCATATTTCGCGAAGATCTTCATCATGTTGTCGGTCTGCGTTTTGATCAGCGGCATCAAGGGCCGTATCTCCTGCCTCGAAAGGCCCTGTGCGGTTAAGCGCGCGCTGATAAGAGTTGTTTTTTGGGGCTGTTGGGCCATCGCTGCTAACGCGAAAAGCTGAATCATTACAATCGCCGCTATCGAATACCGAAGGCTGCGATCCAAGGCAGAATTAATTCGTAAAGCTAAATTTCTCATGACTACCTCGCTAAAATATGGCTGAAGGAAACGCTGCACGCTGAAGTGATCAAGTTCGGACACAAATACAATGCCGATAACCAAGCATCAAACTACCTGTTAAATTTTCTGAGTTTAGGGTGCCCCGAGGCGCAACCGAAAGGGCTGATCTTCCCGTTACGCTCTACCTATATCGCTAGGCTAACACGCCGCTCAGCGTTTTTCCAGAAAATTCCGCAATTCCCGGGCCGTTCCTTCGAGGCTAAACTGAGGGTTTGCCGCGTACACAAATTCCTGCCTCAATGATTTAACCTAACGCCCAATGAGGTTGTTGAATTACGAATAAGCTTAAGTGCATTGACGGCAACAGGCGGGCGAAATGGTGGCGTCGCGAAGGACGAAGCGCCAAAAGCTTCAAATACTTCGACGCCGACGGAAAGCTCGTTCGCAGCAAAGACAGCCTCGAGCGGATAAAAGCGCTGGTGATCCCACCGGCATGGCAATCTGTCCGGATCTGTCCGGGTGCCCGCGGCAAACTTCAAGCCGTAGGTATCGATGCCGCCGGACGCATCCAATACCTTTATCATCAATCTTTCTCCGAGCGGCAAAATAAGAAAAAGTTCGCAAAGATAGAGAAATTTGGAAAATACCTTCCCACGTTACGCGCCCGCACGAACCGTGACATCCGGCTAAAAGGTTTCCCACGCGACAAGGTGTTGGCGATCATGATCCGCTTGGTCAACTCGCTGTATATGCGGATCGGCGGCGAGGCGAGCGCCGAATCGTTCCGGACCTACGGGATCACGACTTTGAAGAACAAGCACCTTTCGATCAGAAACGGCTGCGAACTTGTGTTCGATTATGTCGGTAAAAGTCATATCCGGCATCGAAAGGTCCTTGTCGATAAAAGATTGGCCGATCTTATGTTGGAACTCAGGCGGCTCGGGACCAGCAGGAAACTGTTTCACTATCTGGATGAAAACGGTGTCCCCCAGGCAATAAAGCCTTCGGAACTGAATAATTATCTAAAATCGGCGACGTCACCGGAATTTTCGCTGAAAGACTTTCGCACGTGGGGCGCGAGCGTCCTCGCGGCCGCCAATCTCGCTGAGATGGGCCCTGCCGAAACGGCTGCTCAGACAAAGAAGAATATCGTTAAAGCAATTAAGGATGTCGCCGAGGAGCTGGGAAATACGCCGGCGGTATGTCGAGCGTCATATATCCACCCGGCGGTTTTGAAAGCTTATGAGAGCGGCGTCACCATCGACGATTTTCGCCCCCGAGCACAGCGAAGCGTGAAGAAGATCGCCCGGCTCGAACCGGAAGAAAAAGCGCTGATGAGGCTGTTTGAGAAGACTGTGACGACTTAATGCAGATTCGTGGCTCTGTCTTTTGCAAGACATTTTTAGCGGCTCGTGCCGAATACGCTCTTAAGAAAAAGCCATGGAAACAACACAAACTCACGAAGATCTAAGAAAAGGGCTCGACCTTTTGAAGGACTACTGCGCGATCGGCTTCAGGTCAGACATAAACGCGGCGGCTTTATCGCTCGGCTTCGAACCGGATGAGATCCGAGCGATGCTGGACGGCGAAAAACCGATCGATGAAGATACGGAAATGAAAATGCGTGCAATTGCACGCGAGCGGAACTTCGGCATTTGATGCCGAGAACAGGATCAAGGAGAAAATATGGAAAACGATCAAGGACAATGTAAACATCCCGGCTGTAAATGTCAGAGTTCGGCGGGCGAATATTGCAGCGAACAATGCCGAAATGCCGGCGAAGGCGGCGGCACCGGTGAATGCATGTGCGGACATCCAAACTGCGGAAGCGGAGGTGGTGGAATATGATCCGGGAAGATGAATACGGAAACGATCGGGGGCCCGGGCCATTCCGATCGCGCGGAGGACGTCCCGGCGCAGATCGGAACGATATTCGCGGCGAACGAGGCTGGTGGGACCGGGCGACGGACGAGGTTTCGTCGTGGTTAGGCGACACGGAAGCGGAGCGCAGGCGGAACATGGATGAAAGGCAATATCGAAACACCGACCGTGATCGCGGAGGCGACAGGCACGGCCGGCGAATAGATAACAGCCGGGGCGCATCCGACAATTATCAGGAAAGAGGATCTGTCCGAGCTCGTGACGTAATGTCACGGGATGTTGTCCGCGTTCACCCCCAGGATTCTCTTCGGTACGCCGCAAAGTTGATGGCGGGATACGACTGCGGAGCGCTGCCGGTCGTAGACAGGGAAAATCGCCTGGTCGGAATGATCACCGACCGGGACATCGCGGTTCGCGGCGTTGCCGAGAGACGGGACGCTGGGCAGCTCCCTGTCGGTGTAGTGATGACGGACGAAGCGTTTGCATGTCACATGAACGATTCGCTTAAAGATTGCATGCGAGCGATGGCAGATCACCAGGTTCGGCGACTGCCGATCGTTGACGATCGCGAACGTGTGGTCGGTATCATCAGCCAGGCAGATGTCGCGCAGCACGCCGGAAGGCATCCGAGCAGCGGCGAACGAAGGGCGGTTGCCGACGTTTTGTGTGCTGTGTCCGAGCCGTCCGATAGCGAATATCGGTAGACGTTGACTCGAAGTATCAAAAAATGCGTGCCCTCTTTTTCAGATAGCACGCATTTTTTATTGTCGATCTAGATCGCGACCGAATTAATTTAAGGAATTGGAATGATGGTCCAGCTCCGAATAACAGCCGCAAGCGAAATCTTCCATCTGCTCGCGGTCGCGAATGGAAATGCCGCCGCGGGTATAGTCGATGAGCCGTTTTTTGCGCATATCAAGAGCGATGCACGTGATGCTCGGGCGATAGACTCCGAGTGTTCGGGCGATCTGCTCGTGCGTGAGCTTTAAGGTTTCATTGCCGCTGCGGTCCTGCACCATCAAGAGCCACGTACAAAACCGTTCTTCGACCGAATGGTACATATTACAGACGGCTTTCTGAGAAATCTGGCGAATGTAATTCTCAAGATAAGAATGAAGCAGCATACCAAGTTCAGGATTCAGCTTCGCAAGTTTTCTAAGGATCGCGCTTTCGATCTTCAGCACGTTCCCGGCTTGTGTAACCTGTACACAATTGGAAATATGGTCTGCCTGATAAAGCGTGGCGATACCTATGGCGCTTTCGCGTCCCGTGATCGAAACCTCGACCATCCGGCCGTCGTCAAGAATATGAAATTCTGAGATCACAGCTGTTTCGGGGAAATACACGTATTCCAGCTCGTCGTCCTGTTGGAAAAGGAACTGTTCCTTTGCAACGAACACCCGACGCAGGTGCGGACGCAGCACGTCAAACAGACGGCTTGGCAGCGTATTCAAGATAAAATTGTCAGTTGAAGTGACCGGGCTCGAACCTGTCGGCTTCTGGACCTTTTTCTGCAACGCTGGCGTTGAGCTGCTCCGTGCGGCCGTGTATGTGTTCCCTGTGTTAGACGAATAGTATGTGCTGCTATTCCCAGTCTGTGAATGTAAAGTTTCCATTTTGCCCTCCCAAGCATTCGGAGAATATCTGTGATTCAGTTTTTGCCGCGGTCGAAACCGACGGCGAGTTTCCGGTGCGTTCATTTTGCAAGATGAATTCCCCGGAGTTTTCCTCGATAAAAGTCGGCTTCGTAATACGTTCAGCTTCTATCAAGGGACAAATCAACATCGAGTAATTCCTGCCTTTATTTTCAAAGTGGGCAAATTGTCGATGACGCTTTCAATTTGGGATTGACACCGATTGTTGGAAGAGGGATCGCTCCCTCTTCCGCCCCCTTGTTAATTCGGTGTATCGCGTATCGCTTTTCGACGGCCTGTTCCTGATCACCACCCGATGAGCCAACCGCCCGAACCGCCGCGATGTATCAAGTATGTACCGGGGCCTAAAAATGAAACATTGGGAAGTTAGGTTTTGTTTGTAGGGGATTTCCCTAGAATGCTAGGGGGACAATTCGGGGAACGTTTGCGGAAATAAGCTCGCGAAAACAAAAAAAATAGAGTGCCCATCGCAAGACACTCTATTCAACGCGCATCCAACGCGTTCCAGCCAACATAGTCGAGGAGCCAAACCGAAAAGCGACATTAGGATGTCTAGAGGTCGGTTTGTGGATGAATTATTTATCTCATTTTCCGATTTCGCCAACAATAAGAATTTTACGCAATTCGACTAGGGGAATTCCCTTAGTCGTCCTGAAGCCAATTCTGAAGGATCGCGTACTTAACAATATCGATACGGCTCGCGATACCAAGCTTACGCATCGCGTTCGCTTTGTGCGCTTCGACGGTCTTTACGCTTAAATTCAGTCGTGTCGCGATCTCCTTGTTGCTGTAGCCAAAAGCAATGAGCTTGAGCACTTCGCCTTCGCGGCTCGAGAGGTCGCCGTGGCTCTCGCCGCGGAGCGATTCTGTCTTGCTTACGTATCCGCCTAGAACTTTCTGCGTCAGGCTCGGATCGAGGAAGGAATTTCCATTGCCTACGCTTCTAATAGCATTGATCAACTCGGACGGCGCGCTTTGCTTCAAAACATAACCGCTGGCACCGGCAGCGATCAATTGACGAAGATAACCGTCGTCGGTGTGACGCGTAAGTGTCAGTATCTTGCTTTTCGGGAATTTTGCTTTTAGTCGTTTAGTGGCCTTCAAGCCATTAAGCGTAGGCATTGAGATGTCCATCACGATCAGGTCAGGCTGAAGCTTTTCGAAAAGCGCGATCGCGGCTTCGCCGTCTCCGGCTTCGCCGATCACTTCCATATCAGCCTGTCCGTTGACGAGGAGCTTTATGCCCTCGCGCACGGTCTTGTGGTCCTCCGCGATCAATACCCTTAGTTTATAAGTCATAGATTTCCATTCCCTTCTGAATTGCGGATCGGCACTCTTACAAAGATGGTAGTGCCGCCACCGGGTGTCGATTCGATCTCCGTGTCGCCGTTTATCAGCGATGCCCTTTCGCTCATGCCGGTCAAACCAAGGCCCTTGCCGCTTTTGCGGCTTGGTCTCAAAGCGCTGCGGTCAAATCCAACGCCGTTGTCTTCCACGATCAGAATCACGTCGTTTCCGGTGCGTTCGACGATGACATTCACTTTTGTTGCTTTCGCATGCTTGACGATGTTGTTGAGCGCTTCCTGTGCGATCCTGTAAAGGTGCGTGTCAGCATCTTCGTCGAGCTGGAACTTTGCCATTCCGGCCGATTGAAATTCCGCGGCAATGCCGTAGTGCCTGGACCATTCGTGGACGAACGCGCCGATCGCATCGACGAGCCCGAACTCTTCGATAGCCGAAGGGCGAAGTTCCCATGCCAGAAAGCTGACCTCAGAATCCAGTAATTCAGCGATCTCCTGAAGCCGTGTAGTTCGCGCCTCGAGCTCTTTGTCCTTGCCAACTACCTCCCGGAGGGAGGCTATCTTTAACCTGAGCGCGGTCAAACGTTGTCCAAGCTGGTCGTGAATGTCGCGCGCGATCCTTCTGCGTTCATCTTCCTGAGTAGTGACGAGGCGCTTTAAGAGATCGATCTTCTGTTCCTCGGCTACTTTTCGTTCGTTGATCTCGGCTATCAGGGCAGCGTTGGCTTCTCCGAGTTCGCGTGTTCGTTCCAGCACGCGAAACTCCATCTCATCGTGCGCCCGCTGCAGAGCTTCGGCATTTCGTTTACGTTCCGTCAGGTCCGAGGCGATCTTTGCGTAGCCCCGTAATATGCCTGCGACATACAACGGCACCATCACACCGCTCGCGAAAAAACGTGACCCGTCCTTTCTAACGTGCCAGCGCTCATCCGAAGAGCGACCCTTGTCGCGGGCGTTTCGCCTCTCTTTTAACGGAGCATTTTTAGCAATGTCCTCAGGGATGAAAAGGATATCGGCCGACTTCCCGATGATCTCGTCTTCCTCGTATCCAAAGATCGTTTTAGCTCCCGGATTCCAGGATTCGATCAAGCCCTCGACATCGGTCGAGAAGATCGCATAGTCTGTAAAGCTCTCGGTAAGGAGGCGCATTCGCTCCTGGCTGGCGCGAAGCAGGTCTTCTGACCGTTTCAGGTCGCTAAGGTCGCTTACAAGGCCAAACAGGCCCACGACCCGCCCGTCATCCAATTTATCGGGTACATATGAAATATGAACATATCGCTGGCCCGCGGATTTGTAATTTATCCATGAATCAAATGAAACCTCGTTGCCCGATAATGCCTCGGCCAGATATGGCCTGATCACGGTATACGCACGAGCGCCGACGACATCGCGCATCTTTTTGCCGGTCAGTTCACTGGGCGACTTACCGAACCAATCCGAGTACTGCCGATTTACGAACCGATAATTTTCTTTATCGTCGATATAAGAGACCAGCGCCGGTATCGCGTCGGTAACGAGACGGAGTTGGGTTTCGCTTGCACGCAGTTTCTCTTCGGCTTGCTTACGGTCTTCGACATCCAACGCGGTCCCGATCCAATATAGGAAACGTCCGTCCTCCGCGATCATCGGCTGAGCCCGCGCGTAAACGGTTCGATAAGTGCCGTCTTTATATCGAAGCGGAAGGTCGGATTCGTAATTCGTGCCCGTGGCAACGGCCATTCGCCATTTCTCAAGTTCGGCTTCTCTATGATCCGGGTGCAGTGATCCAGCCCAGCCATCGCCTTTCAATTCATCAAGGGTTTTGCCCAAAAAGTCCTGGCCATACTGGTTCACATAAGTAATGGCACCTTCCGGTGTGGCCATGAATACGAATTGCGGCGAAAGCTCGGTGAGGACCCTGTATCTCTCTTCGGAAATCGTCAGGGCGTCCGCTGCCTGCTTGCGCGAAGTGATGTCGGTGAAAAGCACCGCGATCCGATGACTAAAGGAGTCTCCGATGCGGAACGCATAAACTTCAAAGAACCGGTGCAAGCCCTTGTACTCGCCGGTAAATCGAACCGGCTCACCAGTGATAGCTACATTGCCGTAGTTGGTAAGCCAATGATCCTCGATCTCAGAAACGAACTCCAACATTCGCCTGCCGACAACGTCATTAAGCCCCGATTGCTGTTCAAAAGCGGGATTGATCTCGATGAAACGGTAATCGATAGGCTTCTCGTTATCGTCAAAGATCATCTCGATGATGCAATAACCTTCGTCCATCGAATCGAAAAGCGTCCGGTAACGCTCTTCCGAAATGCGAAGCGCCTCTTCGGCGTTTTTGCGCTCAGTTACGTCATCCGCGTAAACGTTTACGTAACCCAGCTCGGCGACAGGAGCAAAGTTGCATGATAAGAATCGGTCGTCGAAGGCGATTTCCAGGGTCTCTCTCGTATTCCGAGCGAACACCCGAGAAACACACGCATTGAAATCCGCGGGAAGCGTTTCGCCATACGATCTTCTCCACGATTGCAGCACGGACTTGGCTGCGGGGTTGGAATATAAGATCTCGCCCGCGCGCGTTACTCGCATCACGGGATTTGGATTTTCCTCCGGCATCCTAGAGATCATTTTGATCTGTTCTTCGGCTCGTTTTTGTTCAGTGATATCTCTGGCGACCTTTGAAGCGCCGATGATCTCTCCCTGTGCGTCATGGATCGGCGACACGGTAAGCGAGATGTCGAGTAGAGTGCCGTCTTTGCGGCGCCTCACGGTTTCGTAATGATCGATCGATTCGCCCTTTCTGATCCTCGCAAGGATTTCAGGTTCTTCGTCCAGTCGATCCGGAGGGATGAGCATGGTCACGGGCCTGCCGACCACTTCGCCGGGGGTGTAACCGAAGACGCTCTCCGCACCGTGGTTCCAGCTGGTGATTATTCCATTGAGGTCTTTGCTTATGATCGCATCGTCCGACGAGCTAACGATCGCCGCCAATCTCGATGCAGTGATCTCCGTTCTAAGCCGCTCCACTGCGGCCCAGGTACGCTCGGCGATGTTTTCAACGAGCGCCACTTCAACGTCGGTCCAGACGCGCGGCTTGTCGTCGCTGCACCAGAGCGACGCCACCCATTTTCCACCCCGCAGCATGGGAACCGTGATATATGCGATCTCGCGGTTCGGCCCGTAGGTCTTTTCGAAATAATCTGCCGTTCGAGGGTCGGTCTCTGAATTTTGATTCACGATCGTCAGCCCTGCACGCATGGCATCCGATGCGCTCGAGCTGTATTCAGAGACCGCGTGTGTGCCTGCTACCGATTCCCCGTCGCGGGCATAGTCGCGATGAACCGTTTCCGTGTCGGCGTCGAGGTCGATCTCGTTAAAAAGGCAGCGATGGATCTCCAAGTGTTGCCCAAGCGCGACCGAAATATCGGCTAACAGATCGTCGGCGTTTCGGCCGATGCGGATCATTTCGGAGATCTTGAAAAGAAATTCCTTATTTGCCTCGGCGTTCTTTTGCTCCGTTATGTCGATCGCCATTCCCCCGACCATCGGTTTCGATCCGTTCGCCGACGGGATCGGGAATTTGCTGACGATCGAGTACCGCAATTTGCCGGTCTCGTCCTTCAATGCCTCTACGGTCTGAATGCCCAATGGAGACTCGAGCGCCTTGTGGTCATTTGCGGTAAATTCCGCGGCAATGTCGGCGGGAAAGATCTCGTCGTCCGATTTTCCAAAAAGCTCCGGCATTGGCGTGTTAAATGCCTTTTGCGCCGCTTCGTTCGCGTAGACATACTTGCCGTAAGCGTCTTTGATCCAGGAAAGGCCGGGAAGATGCTGCATAAAACGCGCGAATCGCTGCTCGCTTTCGCGCAGCGTGACCTCTGCGGTCTTTCGGTCGTGAATGTCGGTAGCGGTGCCATACCATCGGCGGGCGCGTCCGTCGTCCTCTACAAGCGGCACAGCGCGGCTAAGATGCCAGCGATAAGTGCCGTCAGCCATCAGCATGCGGTGTTCCTGCTCGTAAACCTTCGTATCGCGTACGGCCGCATTCCACAGCTTTATTGTTGACTCGAGATCTTCCGGATGGATCCCTCCCTGCCAGTCATAGAGCTCGCCGTCGACCTGTTTTATGCCGCCGAAGTTTTCGACGCGCTGGTTGTAATATCCGGTCTTGCCTTCTTCGTTGGCGATCCACACCACCTGCGGCATCGCGTCCGCGAGCTGCTGAAGTTCCCGCTCATTTTGTGAGGCCCGCCGGGCATAACGTTCGAGCGCGGTCCCGGTCCACCATAAAATGCAAAGAAGGAAGACCATCTCAACCAGCGTACGGCTCGCACTTCCGAATGCGGTGTCATAAAGGCCGGCATTTTCCCCGGCGAGCCTGAGAGCCCCAACCAATATCGGCAACAAGACGATCGTCGGAACAATTCGCCGGGTAAGAATTCCGGCCGGGCCCCGATCGGCGAACAAGCGCGTC
>Ga0207701_10005848_pt1 | contig 12312 bp, 7 predicted proteins | sample KBSSwiSSwithPhiX_FD_184294 | JGI IMG/M metagenome (GOLD analysis project Ga0207701, IMG submission 184294) | Switchgrass rhizosphere bulk soil microbial communities from Kellogg Biological Station, Michigan, USA, with PhiX - S5 (SPAdes) (version 2) | ecosystem: Environmental > Terrestrial > Soil...
TTGGGCTGTTGCGCCATGGCGACTCCAGCGAGCGCCATCGAACAGCCTATCAGTAAACTGGTAAACCTCTTCATATGTATATTTGGTCGTTGTACCTCCGCGATTTATTCAGGCGTTTTCTGTAATTTCTCCAAGCCACGTAAGGCAAACGCCTTCTACGCGACATGACCGCCTAAGAAGAATTCGTGCGATCGCTCACATCCGGACGGCTCCGTCTTTTACTTCTTCCTTTTTGCTTTCTTAATTCCTAGCTCTTAATTGGTTTCCATGGCGCTATCCGCTTTCCCTATTTAGCGTCGTAAGCCTTCATTTTTCTGACCCGCTCGTATGACTTCACTTCTCAATCCTTGCTCCTTCCTTCTCACTGTCCTTGCATGTTTCACCGCTGCCACGCGCGCGCAAACACCTGTGGGCGATCTCGCCAAGCCGCCCGCTGACGCTGTTCACTAAAGTTTCGCCATGCAGTTAACCCGCTGCCGCGGGGCACCCACTGCCGTCTTCTCTCTAACTCGTCAACACCGTCTGGATTGCCACTTCGAGTCTCTCCATCGTGATTGGCTTCACCAAATGTTCGGAGAAACCGGCCGCGAGGCTCTTCTCCCTATCTGCATTGCTCCCGAAGCCGCTGATTGCGATCCCACGGATGCGCGAAGCAACGCGCAATCGTTTCATCAGTTCCGTTCCGTTGCCGTCAGGCAATCCGACATCGCTGATTATTAAGTCGAAGTGGTCCCTCTCAGCCGTGTCGAGTGCCGAGTGCATGTCATGGGTAGCTGTCACTTTGTGCCCGCGCGCCTCCAGTAATTTTTGTAGGACCGCGCACGTGTCCGCGTGATCATCGACCAGCAGAATCCGAAAAGTGCGCGCTGAAAGTTGTGGTTGTCTTTTGGAACCCGCAGCGTTTTGCGCCATCGAGACGGTCCTTATCGTTAAAGAAAAGGTTGCCCCTCGGTTGATGCCATCACTTTTGGCAATAAGAGAAGCGCCATGGGCTTGCGTGAGCGATTTACAAATCGCCAGCCCCAAGCCCAGGCCGCCAAAACGTTCTTTCAAAGAACGTTCGCCCTGTTCAAACGGATCGAAAATTCTTTCGATTACATCGGGCGCAATTCCAATACCCTCGTCTTGCACACTAATCGTTAGCTGCTGCGGCGATTCGTTGGTTGCCGAAATCATTACTTTGCCCGCTTGCCCGCTAAACTTGAAAGCGTTCTTGAGCAGGTTCCAAATAATCTGTTGAAACCTGGCTTCGTCGGCAGCGATATGATGATCGGTCGCACGTAGGTTTACCTGAAGCCGGATTTTTTTTGCTTCTGCCTCCGCCCGGCACATCTCCACCACGTTGCAGACTTGCACGTGAGCATCGAGGATTGCCAGGCTTAGTTCCAACTTTCCCTTGCTAATCCGCGTCAGATCCAGCAGATCGTCGATCAAATGGCTTTCGACAGCGATGTTGCGCCGAATCATTTCCAGGGTCGAACGTGCTTCCTCATTCTGTGGCCATTGCTTTTGCAATGTCTCCAGCGCTAACACCACCGGCGTCAGCGGCGTGCGTAGTTCATGCGAAAGCATGGCGAGAAACTTGTCCTTGGTCCGGTTCGCTGATTCCACTAACGATTTTTGGTTCTCCAAAGTTGCCTCCGCTTCGCGTCGCTCGGCCATGCCTGCTGCCAGCGCCATCGCAGTGATTGTCAGCACCGCCGTAGAACTTTGCAGAATCAGCAGCGATTGATTCTGGGTCTCCATCACAAATGGCCCGAAGTTTTGCAACGTGCCCCAGATCGCGATCGCCGAGACGATGAAAATCCCGGTCGCGGTTTCTCGCTGCGACAAGCGAAACGCCATCCAGATCACCACCGGACCACAGATGAATGCGATCGGATAGTGAGTCGCGTTGACCCGAAACCATCCGCCAAATACGGCTTCGCCCAGCGCCACAAGCAAAAGGAGAAGCAATCCTACTTCCAACGCCTTTTTGCTACTCCATCGCGGGGGCGGCGCTATCGCCCAAAGAATCACAACCGGCGCGAAGATGAGATCGCCCGTTGCATCTCCCAGCCACCATGTCACCCACACCGCACCGTATTTGGCCCAATCGACAAAAAACGCCAGCGCCAGACTCGTCACGCCGATTGTCGGACTAATGACAGTGCTCGTCACGGCCGCGAAGCCGAACTTGAAAACATTTTGTGAATGATCAAATACGCGCATTCCGCCGGCAAAGCGATTTACCAGCCACGCTCCGCAAATTGCTTCCAGGGTATTCCCGGCACCGATTGCCACTGAGGTCGGGATGTTGCCTGTCGTGCTTATGTTGACAAGAAACGCGCCGACAAAAATGGCTGGCCACGTTCGGTAGCCAAGCACGAGCAATGCGCCCAGGGCTATTCCTGCCGGAGGCCACACCGGTGAAGCACTCGCCTGCAGGAACGCTAACTTTAGTCCCAGCTTACCCGCCACGAAATAGACCAGCGTCAACGTGGCGAAAACCATCACGGCAGAGAAACGTCGACGAAACATGGCCTGGGACTGCGCGGGGCAATCGTATTCCTACGACTCTACCGCGGTCAACCAATGTATCCCACTGGCCTGTCCGCTCCTTTATCAGCATCGCGATCGTGCCGCGCTCGCCATTTCTGGTTCTCCTGCCCACTTATCCTCTCTTCCTACTTAATTCTACCTTCTACTTTTCCGCCCAGGCTCCATTCTTCCTGGTGCCTTTCGCCGAAGGACCAATCCGCTGTGGTGACTTCCCAGCTCTCAACCTCCCATCCGAAAACAGACTTTCAGCTTTTTCGCACGCCGTCGTCTTTAGCAGGGAGGCTGATTTCTAATTTTGCTTTTTTCGATCTCGTGATTTTTTGGACATGTGAAAGAACAATCTCGCTCCACCTTCAGTGAACTTTCAACACCACTTGTAGCCGATGCTGCGCTCCGTCGGAAGATTGCGTTTCGAATTGCGCCTCCCGGGATCAAGCCTGTAGTTCCTGGCATTCGAATCGCCGGTGACGCCCTCCCGGCCCAACACTTCGGCAGCGTAGATGTGTTCCTGGAAGCGATGCAACATAGCCAAGCAGGCAACGTGTTGGTGATCGATAACGGCGGGCGGATGGATGAAGGCTGCATCGGCGATTTGACCGCGCTGGAAGCGCAAGTGTCCGGTTTGGCTGGGATCGTGGTCTGGGGCGTACATCGCGATACTCCGGCGCTTCGAGAGATCGGATTTCCCGTTTTCAGTTACGGCGCGTGGCCCTCTGGCCCCCAGCGTCTCGATCCGCGCGACGAATCAGCGCTCCGGCATGCGCGCTTCGGCGATTTCGAGGTGCAAGCGAGTGATGTCGTTTTCGCAGATGACGACGGCTGCCTTTTCGTCGGCTCGGAAGATGTCGAAGAGTTGCTTGCAACCGCCCGGAACATTTGGGAAACGGAGCGGAGACAAGCGGAAGGAATTAAGGCCGGGCGGGCGTTGCGCGCACAATTGGACTTCGCCCGTTACCTCGAGAAGCGAACAGCCGATCCCAGTCACACGTTTCGCGATCACCTTCGAAACATCGACGGCGCCATCGAAGAATAAGAAATCTCTTTCGACTTCCAACGACTGATAACGAGTAATCGTTCACATCGTCTCGCTGCCTACTAACTTCCGTCTTTCCTGCCTCACTCATTCGTTGACACTTCAGTCTTGTTGCTGAGATCATTTGTTGCCTATGGACAGTTGTTCTCTCAGCCGATTTATCGTTTTCATACTTTTGCTCGCCGCAGCGAATTCACTCCGCAGCGAGCAACCACCGCTCCATTCGCACCGCGAGTTTAAGATCGGTGTCCTCGCTTCGTTAACCGGCTCTGGGAATTCGCTCGGACAAGACACCGTAGCCGCACTTCAAATTGCAACGGACCAGCTCGATGCCGAAGCAAAGGCCAATCAAGGGGGGTACCGATTTCACTTGTTTGTTCGCGATACGCAGCAGGATCCGGTGAAAGCCCTGGCGGCGATCGAGGACCTCGATAAACGCGGAGTGCAAATTATCGTCGGCCCGCAAACAAGCGCCGAGGTCGCGATGATTAAGCCGTTCGCCGACGCTCACAATATTCTCGTCATCAGCCAGGGCAGCACTGCCTCCTCGCTCGCCATTGCCGGTGACAACATCTTTCGCTTCTGTCCAAACGATAAACGTGAAGCTGCCGCGATCGTCGCTCTGATGCAGCACGATGGCATCCACGCCATTGTTCCGTTATGGCGAAACGATGCCGGTAACAACGGCTTACATGATTCGGTGAAAGCTGCGTTCGAGAACATCGGCGGCACCGTCACGTCCGGCTTCCAATATCAGCCAACCACCACCGATTTTTCCGCGGCGACAGCCTCGGCCGCGTCACAGATTCAATCACTGGTGACCGCGGGTGCTGACCCGAACAGCATTGCGATTTATCTCGCCGCGTTTGATGAAGCTGTCGGCGTCTTCCACAGTGCGGCGGCTAATTCTACTCTTTCCTCCGCCCGCTGGTATGGAAGCGATGGTGTCGCACTTTCCGCGGCGTTGACTGGTGACGCGAGCGCGTCCGCGTTCGCTGCCAGCGCCTACTATCCAAACCCGACCTTCGGACTTGACGATGCGTTGCAAAATTTGTGGCAACCGGTTGCCAATGCGATCGAAGCGCGCACCGGGATCACACCGGATGCCTTCGCGCTTTCTGCTTACGACGCGCTCTTCGTCGTGGAACGAGCATTGCGAGTAACCGGTAATCTAAAAAACTTCGCGAGTTTCAAGTCAGCGTTCGTTGATGCCGCCAACGCCTACAGCGGCGTCACCGGATCGACCGCGCTCGACAGTGCCGGGGATCGGTTAAACGCCGACTTTGATTTCTGGGCTGTCCGGCTAACGAACGGTAATTACGGCTGGGCGCGGATCGGGGCCTACACGAACGGAACACTCACGCTGTTTTGAGAAGCAATCCGTGCGGATCGTCTGCAGGCTCCGCCGAAATTCTTACTTCTTCCTTCCTAATTCTTAATTTCCGCAGGATTCATGAACGCGGCCAGGCATGATCACGAGCACCACGATGCTCATTCTCATCGTCCTCGCTGGAAGCGTGTGCACCACAGCTGGTTTTTTTGGGTTGCGGTATTTCTGATGCTGGTTGCCATGATCACCTACGTCATGACTGGCGACTTGTTCTGGGGCCTGCGTGGCCAGTCGAAAACGCCTCCAACGCACGCACCCGGACGATAAGATCCCCTCGGCACTCGTTCCTAATAATCTTATCGCAAATTGCGATGAGCGCGGGCAACCGCCGGTGACTCTGCCTCCAGCAGGATCTCAGCGCCTTCGCGCGCCCCTTCAATCGCCATTGCCTTTCCGCTTTTCCTAACCAGCTCCCGCGCCTGTTCCACCATTCGATCGATCATGTCATCGTCATGACTGGGGTCGTGATGGAAAAGCAAAACCCTTTTCACATTCGCATCGAGCGCAAGCCCGACCACGCTGCTGAATGGACTGTGTCCCCACCCGATGTGTCCCTCATATTCCTCGTCGGTATATTGCGCGTCCAGAATCGCGACTTCGCAATCCTGCAGAAACTCCACCATTTTGGCTCGCTCCGTGGCGGCAAAATTTCGCGCTGCGTTCCCATCGATTCCGTTCTGTGTCGCGAGCTGCATTTTGAGAGGCTCGTACGGTTCGTTGTCCGGCATGTAGGCAATCGATCCGGCGCTGGTAAAGAGCCGATAACCGGCGCAGATGCCCGGATGATTCGCAAACTTTGCCTGCACCTTCACCTTGCCGATATAAAACTCCATGTCCTTTAGCTCTTGGATCGCGAGATGACTTGGCAATTGATGGAGGCCAACGGGAAAAAACGGCGTCTCCATCTGACCGGCCAGGATTGTGCCCAGACCCGCACGCGCTCCTTCATAACCCAGGATCCGGATCAGATTTTTGCTGTTGTAGGCCGGGGAAAAGAACGGCAGACCCTGAATGTGATCCCAGTGCGTGTGTGTAATGAGAAGTGTCAGCTTGATCGTTCCTGGTCCCAGCTCCTTTTGCAGCGCAAGACCGAGACCACGAATCCCAGTGCCCGCGTCGAGCACGATAATTTCGCCGTCGGCCCGCACTTCTACGCAACTGGTATTACCACCATACCGGATCGTCGCCGGCCCTGGCACCGGGAGCGAGCCGCGCACGCCCCAGAGTTTTATCCGCGGCGGAACCGAACCGAGTTCCTCTAGGGAAGTCGTCGCTCGTGGTCGCTGCGGAATTAGGAGGCGATCGATTGATTCGCGCAGGACTTCCCATGTTATCGGCTTCAATAGAAATTCGTCCGCGCCCGCTTCCAGCGCGCTCGCGCGATCGACCGCATAATCACGTCCCGACACCACGATGATCTTTGTCGGCTGGAGCTGTTGTCGGATGGCGCGGCAAACCTGGAACCCATTCGACTTCGGCATCAGCAAATCGCACAAAATAACTTCCGGTCTGTTCCGGAGAGCGAGTTCCACCCCGGCATCACCATCTGCGGCCTCGAAGACTTTCCAATCCGCCTGCGCAAACAACTTGGAGACCGCCCGGCGGCCATCCTCATCATCCTCAATGATCAAAACGCTTGGCATCAGCATACCGCTCTCCGTCGGGCGTTCAGCTCTATTTCGCCAGGCATCCTCCCAGACTAACCGAAAACGCTAATGAAGTGCGAGAAATATCGACGCTCCTCCTGGGCTGGTTCTCCTGGCCCACCTTCCTCATCCGCCATTTCCCATTTGCCGGAAAGATTTTCGGTCGCGATGAGTTCGGTTTTCTGGTTTACTTTCTCCGATATGGAGCGCCGCCTGACTGCGATTCTTGCCGCCGACGTCGTTGGCTACAGCCGACTCATGGGGGCGAACGAATCTGGCACGCTCGCGACACTAGACGCGCTGCGGACCGATTTCGTTAATCCCAAAATCAGCGAGCATCAGGGACGAATCGTCAAACTGACCGGCGACGGAATGCTGGTGGAATTTCCCAGTGTGGTGAACGCGGTGGCGTGCGCCGCCGAGCTGCAGCGTGGTCTCCGAAAACGAAATGCCGGTGCACCGCAAGATCAGCGCATCGAATTTCGCATCGGCGTGAACGTGGGCGACGTCATTGTTCAGGGAGAGGATATTTTTGGCGACGGTGTCAACGTTGCGGCGCGCTTGGAGAGCATTGCTACGCCCGGCGGGATAACGATCTCGGGACCAGTCCGCGACCATATTGGCAACCGGCTCGATCTTGCTTTCGAAGACATGGGCGAGCAGACTCTAAAGAATATCGAGAGGCCGATTCGCGTTTACCGCGTCCATCTGGATACTCCCGCTGCTGTGGGGACGAAGGACAAAAAGTCAGCGTCGCCCGAAGGAGAAAAACCAGCAATTGCTGTCCTGCCCTTCAACAACATGAGTGGCGATCCCGAACAGGAATATTTCAGTGATGGCATCACCGAGGACATTATCACCGACCTGTCAAAAGTGTCTGGCCTCTTGGTCATCGCGCGCAACACCGCGTTCACCTACAAGGGCAAAGCGGTAAAGGTTCAGCAGGTAGCGCAGGAGCTCGGAGTTCCTTTCATCCTGGAAGGAAGTGTGCGCAAAGCCGGGGCGCGCGTCCGGGTCACGGCACAGCTCATCAGCAGCGAGAACAGCGCTCACGTTTGGGCCGACCGTTATGATCGCGAACTAACCGACATCTTCGCCATTCAGGACGAAATCACTCACGCGATTGTCGATCAGTTAAAGGTGAAGCTGCTCCCCCAGGAGAAAAAGTCGATCAAGCAAACGCGCACCGACAATGTCGAAGCCTATACCTTTTATCTGAGAGGTCGCCAGTTCATGGAGCGGCGCTCGAAGGTTTACTATCAATTAGCGCGACAGATGTTCGCCGAGGCCGCCAAACTGGATCCGCTCTATGCGCGAGCTTACGCCGGAATCGCCGACTGCGATTCTTTCCTATATTTGCACTATCACGTAGAGGATGTCGCGATTTCGGATATTTTAGCCACCAGCGCGAAGGCATTGGCGCTGGATAGCGGGCTGGCCGAGGCGCACGCCTCGCGGGGGCTTGCCCTCTCGGTGGAGAAACGATACGACGAGGCGACGGCGGAATTCGAACAGGCCATCGCTCTCGATCCTGATTCATTCGAAGGTAATTATTTTTATGGCCGCGCCTGCTTTACCCTGGGCAAACTGGAGCGAGCCGCCGCGCTTTTCGAGAGGGTTGCGGAAATCAAGCCGGACGACTACCAGGCACTGATCCTTTTGATCCAGATTTATCGATCGCTTGGCCGCGATGCGGATATGAAAAGTGCCGCACGAAGAGGAGTTGAGCGAGCAGAGAAGGACCTCATTCTTCACCCTGACAATCCGAGGTCGGCTTACCTCGGCTCCGCTGCTCTCGTCGCGCTTGGCGACAACGACCGGGCTAGGGAATGGTTATCCAGAGCATTGGCGATCGATCCTCACGATGTTTGGACTCAATACAATTCAGCCTGCATTTATACGAGCCTGGGCGACATAGATCGGGCTTTGGATGTGCTCGAACGTGTCCTCCCTCACGCCGGTCACGAGTTGAAACATGGATGGATCAAGCATGACTCCGATCTTGACCCCCTGCGCGACCATCCTCGGTATCAGAAGATCCTCGAATTAATCGGCTAAACGATCTCCGACCTTTAATCCGTGATCTCGGATTACCCCCAGCGCTGCAGGATTTTGGTGTTACGTTTCCGATCTGATTTCTGTAGAGTAACTGGGTTGATATGGAGCGCCGCCTGACTGCCATTCTTGCCGCCGACGTCGTCGGTTACAGCCGGCTAATGACCATCGACGAAACCGGTACCCTTGCCGCACTGACATCGCTGCGGAAAAATCTGGTCAACCCTAAAATCAGCGAGCACAACGGACGCATCGTCAAACTTACCGGCGATGGAATGCTGATTGAGTTTCCCAGCGTAGTGAGCGCGGTCGCTTGCGCGGTCGATATCCAATCAGCCATGCGCACACGCAATGCCACCGAGCCGGCTGCGCGCATCGAATTTCGCATCGGCGTGAACCTCGGCGACATCATCGTCGAAGATGGCGACATTTTCGGCGACGGCGTAAATGTGGCGGCGCGCTTGGAAGGTATTGCCCCGATTGGCGGAATTGCTGTCTCCCAGTCGGTCCGTGATCACGTCGGCAAACGCCTCGATCTCACCTTCGAAGACATGGGGGAACGACGCCTCAAGAACATCGAAGCGCCCATCCGCGTTTACAGCATTTCATTGGACACGCCCTCCAGTCGACGAGCGGACGTCGCAGCGGCGACAACAGGGGAAGAGAAACCATCCATCGCTGTTCTGCCGTTTACGAACATGAGCGGCGACCCCGAGCAGGAATATTTCAGTGACGGCATCACTGAAGACATCATTACCGATCTCTCGAAAGTCTCAGGTTTGTCAGTGGTAGCACGTAATACGGCGTTCACCTATAAGGGCAAAAACGTGGAGGTGTCGGAAGTCGCGAAGCGCCTCGGCGTTGATTTCGTTGTCGAAGGAAGTGTCCGCAAGGCCGGCTCGCGTGTGAGGGTCACGGGACAGCTCATCAATGCTAAGGATGACCGCCACGTCTGGGCCGATCGCTATGATCGTGACCTGACCGACATCTTCGTCATTCAGGACGAAATCACTCATGCCATCGTCGAGCAGTTAAGAGTGAAGCTCTTGCCACAGGAGAAGAAGTCGATCCAGCAAATACCGACCGACAACGTCGAGGCCTACACGTTTTATCTCAAGGGCCGCCAGTTCATCGAGCGGCGTTCGAAAGCGTACTATCACTTAGCGCGGGAAATGTTCGCAAAAGCGGTGGAATTGGACCCGCAGTATGCGCGCGCTTACGCCGGAATCGCCGATTGCGATTCTTTCCTGCTCCTTCACTACCATGTGGAGAACATCGCGATCGAGGACATTGTAGCCACGAGTGCAAAGGCACTGGCTCTGGATAGCGGGTTGGCCGAAGCCCACGCCTCGCGAGGACTGGCTCTGTCGGTTGAGAAACGATTTGATGAAGCGAAGGCGGAATTCGAACGGGCCATCGCGCTTGATCCTAATTCGTACGAGGGTCATTACTTCTACGGCCGCGCTTGCTTCACCCAAGGTAAACTGGAGCAGGCAGCCACACTTTTTGAGGATGTCGCCGAAATCAAGCCCGACGACTACCAATCATTGATCCTCTCGATCCAGATTTATCGGTCGCTTGGGCGCGATGCCGATATAAAAAGTGCCGCACAAAGAGGAGTTGAACGGGCCGAGCGTTACCTCGCCCTTCATCCTGATAATCCGAGATCCGCTACCGCCGCCGCTGTCGGTCGCGTCGCCCTTGGCGACAAGGATCGGGCCAGGGAATGGTTAGCCAGAGCGTTGGCGATTGACCCCGACGATGTTTGGAACCAGTACAATGCAGCCTGCGTCTATGCGAACCTGGGCGACGTAGAGCAGGCTTTGGACGTGCTAGAACGTGTGCTCCCGCACGCCGGTTACGAGTTGAAGCATGGATGGATCCAACACGATTCTGATCTTGACCCACTTCGGAGCCATCCACGGTTTCAGAAAATACTCGAATTAATCGGATAAACGACCTCTGACTTCTGATCTGTGATCTCCGATTACAGCCAGCATTGCGGCATTTTGGTGTTACGTTCCCTCGCCGATTTCTGTAGAGTACCTGTGTTGATATGGAGCGCCGCCTGACTGCTATTCTTGCCGCCGACGTGGTCGGTTACAGCCGACTAATGACCAGCGACGAAGGAGGCACGCTTGCCGCACTGACATCGCTGCGAAAAAATCTGGTCAACCCTAAAATCAGCGAGCACAACGGACGCATCGTCAAACTCACCGGCGATGGAATGCTAATTGAGTTTCCCAGCGTAGTCAGCGCGGTCGCTTGCGCGGTCGATATTCAATCAGCCATGCGCACACGCAATGCCACCGAGCCGGCTGCGCGCATCGAATTTCGCATCGGCATCAACCTCGGAGATATCATCGTCGAAGATGGCGACATTTTCGGCGACGGCGTAAACGTGGCGGCGCGCTTGGAAGGTATTGCCCCGATTGGCGGAATTGCCGTCTCCCAGTCCGTGCGCGATCACGTCGGCAAACGCCTCGATCTCGCTTTCGAAGATATGGGCGAACGACGCCTCAAAAACATCGAAGCGCCCATCCGCGTTTACAGCATTTCAGTCGAACATACCTCCACAGATGGCGCGGCTTCGGCCGGGCAGGAACGGCCGTCTATAGCTGTTCTTCCATTCGTCAACATGAGTGGCGACCCGGAACAGGAATACTTCAGCGACGGCATCACCGAAGACATCATTACTGATTTGTCGAAAGTGTCGGGTCTCTTTGTCGTAGCGCGCAACACCGCCTTCACCTACAAGGGCAAGCACGTGGACGTGCAGGAAGTCGCGAAACGTCTCGGCGTCAACTTTATCTTGGAAGGAAGCGTGCGAAAAGCCGGTGCCCGTGTTCGCGTTACCGGCCAGCTCATCAACGGGAAAGATAGCGGTCACGTTTGGGCCGACCGCTTCGATCGCGACTTAACGGATATCTTCGCCATTCAGGACGAAATCACCCACGCCATCGTGGAGCAGCTAAAAGTGAAGCTGCTGCCCCAGGAGAAAAAATCCATTGGGCAGACACCTACCGGTAACGTCGAGGCCTACACCTACTATCTCCGAGGGCGACAGTTTTTTCATCGCCACTCGAAATCGTATTACCAGTTGGCGCGCCGCATGTTTGCCAAGGCGGTCGAGTTGGATCCAGCTTACGCACGAGCTTACGCTGGCATTGCCGACTGCGATTCTTTTCTCTTTCTGCACTACAGCGCGCCGGTCGAGATCAAAGGCATTTTTGAGACAAGTGCCAAGGCGCTGGCACTGGAGAGCAGCCTGGCTGAGGCACACGCCTCGCAGGCACTCGCACTCTCGCTTGAGGAGCGATACGAGGAGGCGATGGCGGAGTTCGAAAAGGCGATCGCGCTCGATCCGAACTCATTCGAAGGACACTACTTTTATGCGCGGGCCTGCTTTGCCCAAGGCAAACTTGAGCGAGCGGCGGCGCTTTTCGAGCGCGCGGCCGAGATTAAGCCCGATGACTACCAATCCGCCTGCTTGCTCGTTCAGATCTATCGTTCCCTCGGCCGCGACGGCGAAAAAGAGAGTGCTGCGCGAAGAGGCATCGAACGGGCCGAGCGCGAGCTAACACTTCACCCGGATAACCCGAGGCCGGCCTACCTCGGCGCCACAGCCTTGGTCGAGCTCGGCCAGA
>Ga0207701_10005849_pt1 | contig 12312 bp, 10 predicted proteins | sample KBSSwiSSwithPhiX_FD_184294 | JGI IMG/M metagenome (GOLD analysis project Ga0207701, IMG submission 184294) | Switchgrass rhizosphere bulk soil microbial communities from Kellogg Biological Station, Michigan, USA, with PhiX - S5 (SPAdes) (version 2) | ecosystem: Environmental > Terrestrial >...
GTCGTCGTCGGCTCGTGGATCTGGGTCGCGCTGATGTCGATCAACCTGCGCGCGTGGCGCAAGGCGAATCCCGGAGCGACCGTTCCGCTCGCCATGTTCGGCAACGTGACGGGCGCGTACCTGTGGGCGTGGACGTCGGTCGGCGCCGCGGTCGAAGTGCTGGTCCTCATTCTCCCCGCGGCGCTTGGGCTGCGCGACGTGATCGATGCCGGCCTCGCGCGCGTGCTGTTCTCGTGGACGCTGCACGCGATCGTCTACTTCTGGCTGATGCCGGCGTACATCGCGTTCTACTCGATCGTGCCGCGCGCGATCGGCGGCCGCCTGTACAGCGATACGATGGGTCGCGTGGCGTTCGTGCTCTTCCTCGTGTTCTCGATGCCTATCGGGTTGCATCACACATTTGCCGATCCGCAGGTGGGGGCCGGCTTCAAGTTCGTGCATGCGGCGATGACGGCGATGGTATCGGTGCCGACGCTGCTCACGGTATTCACTATCGTTGCCTCGGTCGAGATCGCCGGGCGCCTGCGTGGCGGCAAGGGTGCTTTCGGCTGGGTGAAGGCGCTCCCGTGGGACAACCCCATGATGCTCGCGGTCACGTTCGCGTTCGTGATGCTCGGCTTCGGCGGCGCGGGCGGTCTCATCAACATGAGCTACCAGCTCAACGAAACCATTCATAACACGCAGTGGGTGACGGGGCATTTCCACCTGATCTTCGGCGGCGCCATCGTCATCATGTATTTCATGATCGCTTACGAGCTCTGGCCGCAACTCACCGGTTGCGCGACTCTGCCGAAGGGACTCGTGAAAGCCCAGCTGTGGCTGTGGTTCGTCGGCATGATGGTGCTGTCGATGCCCTGGCACCTCGTCGGCTTGCTCGGCATGCCGCGCCGGATGGCGTACTACGACTACACGCATCCCGCATTGCAGCCGCAGGCATGGACCGTGACGGCGTCGGCGATCGGCGGCCTGATCCTCGTCGTGTCGGCGGTGCTGTTCGTCTACGTGCTCGCGACCGCGCGTCGCACCAGCGACAGTCCGGCGCCGTTCACGTTCAGCGCGCCTGCCCATGCAGGCGAGCGCACGCCCGCGCTGCTCAACACGTTCGGCCTCTGGGTGGGGATGATGATCGCTCTCACGATCGTCAACTACGGATTCCCCATCGTGCAGCTCGCTTCGCTTCCGGGCACTGCGGTGCCGGCGATCAGCGTCGGGGGGCCGTGATGGAACGGGACCGCCCGTACGCGTGGAGCAACGCGGGATTCCGCTGGAGCGTCATTGCCCTCGTGGTCTTGACCGTGGGCAGCTTCCTCGTCGGATTCGTCGTGCTGCCCGCAGTGCACAAGGACTTCACCGTCGCGGGATTGTGGGAAAGCATCTGCCGCGCGGCCGGTGTGCCGGCGCGCTGGGATGCCGGTGCGACGGCGAAAGGCAAAGGCTCCACCGACGTCGTCGTAGTGCCTGCGCTCGCGCGCACGGGCGGCGGCGACGCGATCGGACGGGGCGCGACCATCGCCGTCCAGCAGTGCAGCATGTGCCACGGCGCACAAGGGGCGAGCGAGGCCGATGCCCCGAACCTGGCCGGACAATATCCGGAAGTCGTGCACAAACAGATGCAGGACTACAAGCGCGGCGACCGCGGCGGCACGTTCATGCAGACCATCGCGCGCAACCTCTCCGACCGCGACATCGCCGACCTCGCGAGCTATTACGACTCGCTGCCGAAGGCGAGGACCACACCCGCGCGGTATAGCGAGACGAATGCGCCTGCGTTGGTGCGGGTCGGGGACCCGCTGCGCAATATCGCGCCGTGCATCGCATGTCACGGCGGCACCGATCACAAGCTCGGCGCACCGTGGCTCGAAGGGATGCCCAAGACGTACCTCCTCGCGCAGCTCCGCGATTTCAAGACCGGCGCCCGGCGCAACGACAGCCACGCGCAGATGCGCAACATGACGCGGGCGATGACCGACAGCGAGATCGTCGAAGTCGCCGAGTTCTATGCGCGGCGCGAGAAAAGCGACTAGCTTCAGGTGCGATTGGACATCGCTATGATCCGCGACGCGACACGCTAGAAACGTGACCGCGGCATTCGATCGCATCGATGCCCTGCCGCGACGCTGGGGACGTGATACGCCCGATGCGGTTGCGATTCGTGATGGTGTGCGCACAATCACGTGGCGGGCGCTAGTTGAAGCGATCGACGCCTGCGCGCGCTGTCTCGCGGAGGCAGGCGTAACGGCCGGCGACCGTGTCGTCATCGTCGCCGAGAACTCGCTCGCGCAGATCGCGTCGCTGTTCGCGGCGAGTACGCTCGGGGCTTGCGCCGTGCCGGCGAATCCGCGGTTGTCGCGTCGCGAGCTCGATGCGATTCGCGAGCATGCCCAGCCGCGCGTCACCGTGTACGCGGTCGGCGTGGCCGCCGAAATCGACGCGCATGCGCAACGTCACGAGGCGAAGGCGGCGTGCGTTCACGGGATCGGTCGCATCGCCATCTGCGCGTCGTCGCTCCAAGGTGAGTCGCTTGCCGGAGTCGCGGCGATTGTCTACACGACGGGTACTTCGGGGCGGCCGAAAGGCGTGATGCTGACGCATGCGAACCTCCTGTTCGTGGCCGGTATATCGGCGAGCCTGCGCGAGCTCGGTCCCGCCGATCGCGTCTACGGTGCGCTTCCGATCTACCACGTGTACGGGCTCGCCTCGATGCTGCTCGGCGCTTCTTGCGCGGGCGCGTGCCTGCAGGTGGTGGCGCGGTTCGATGCGCGGCGTGCGCTTGACGCGATTGCGAACGATGGCTTGACGATCGTGCAGGGCGTGCCGGCGATGTACACGCGCATGCTCGAGCAATTGGAGGGTGACGCGCGTGCGCCTGCACCGCGCTTGCGCTACTTGTACGCCGGCGGGTCGCCGCTCGATCCGGCGCTCAAGCGCGAGGTCGAGGCACGGTTCGGCCTCGCCCTTCACAATGGCTACGGGCTCACCGAGACTTCACCCACTGTTTCGCAGACGCGTCTCGACGCGCCGCGGTCGGATACGTCGGTCGGTCCGCCGATCCCCGGCATCGAAGTGCGCATCGTCGACGCGATGCAACGCGACGTCGACGCCGGTGCGGTCGGCGAATTATGCGTTCGCGGTCCCAACGTGATGCGCGGGTACTATCGCGACCCGCAAGCGACCGCCGAAGCGATCACACCCGAGGGGTGGCTGCGCACCGGCGACCTCGCGCGCCAGGAGGCCGACGGCGCGCTGTTCATCGTGGGCCGCAGCAAGGACCTCATCATCCGCTCCGGCCTCAACGTGTATCCGGGCGAAGTCGAGTCCGTGTTGAACGCACATCCCGCCGTCGCCCAGTCCGTCGTGGTCGGACGAACGGTTGCCGGAGGCAACGAAGAGGTCGTCGCGTTCGTGGAGCTTGCGGCGGGCCGCGTCGCAACCGGGGCGGAGCTTGCCGCACACGCGGCGTCAGGGCTCGCGCCTTACAAGCGCCCGAGCGAGATCCGCATCATGACCGCGCTGCCGGCTTCGCCCACCGGCAAGGTCCTGCGGGGTCAACTGAAGGCGCTGGCCGCAGCGTAACTACTTCTGCGTCGCCATGAGGCGCGTCATGGTCGCTTTCTCCGCGGCGAACGTCGTGCGCGCGAACTTCGCGTAGTCCTCGGGCGACATGTAGAGAAGATCCTGGTCGAATTTCTCCATCGCCTGCCGGTGCCCGGCGTCTTCCATGCCCTTCCTGAACGCGTCGTGCAGGACCTTCGCCGTTTTCGGATCCATGTTCTTCGGTCCAGCGATCCCGTACGGCGAGGTCGACACGATGTCGTAGCCGAGCTCCTTCAGGGTGGGCACATCGGGCCACCGCTTCGTGCGCTTCTCGCCCCACGTGACCAGCAGGCGCATCTTGCCGGCTTCGACGTGCGGGCCCCAGCCGGTCGCATCCGCGGACGCCTGGATGTGGCCGCCCAGGAGCGCGGTCATGTTGTCCGCGTTGCCCTTGTACGGCACCTGCACCCATTGGATGCCATCGCGCTGCGCGATGTCTTCCATCGTCACGTGAAGCGACGTGTTCGCGCCAGGCGTGCCGTACGACAGCTTGCCGGGATTGGCCTTCGCGTAGGCGACGAGGTCCTGCCACGTCTTCCACGGGGCGTCCGAACGAACGACCACGCCGAACGTGTAGCCCGAGATCCCGATGATGTACGTGAGATCGGCGAGCGGGTCGTAACCGACCTGCGCCATGTGCGGGTAGCGAAACACCGTGATCGGAATCTGCGTGATGGTGTAGCCGTCAGGCTTGGCATTGATCATCGCGCTCGCGCCCATGGTGCCGGCGGCACCGGGTTTGTTCTCGATCACGATCGGCTGCCCGAGATACTTCTCGGTCGACGTCGCGAGCGCTCGCATTGCAAGATCGGTCGAGCCGCCCGCGGGCCAGGGCACGATCAGTGTGACCGGCCTCGACGGAAAGTCCTGCGCGAACACGCTCGCGGCACAAAGCGTCGCCGCGACCGCCAGCCATTTGACCAGGCATTGCATGCGTCCTCCTTCGTTTCGAGCCGGTACTCTGCCGCCTCGTTGGTGGCGAGAGTATACGGCCCTGACATCGTAGCGGCAGCACCGTCGGTGTTCCGCTACCATGGCGCGATGCCCGAGGCACGCGTCGAGGTCCGTCCCATCGTCGCGCTGTCGTTCGGTGCCTGCGGATCGGCGGCCGCGTTGCGCGTCTGCGATCCCATGCTCCCGCACTTCGCCGCCGAGTACGGTGTAGGCCTCGGAGCGGCGGGGCAAACGGTGACCGCGTTCGCCATCGCCTACGGCCTTTTGCAGCTCGCGTACGGCCCGGTCGGCGATCGGTACGGCAAGTTTCGCGTCGTCACGCTGGCGACCGCCGGCTGCGCCATCTCGTCGCTCCTCTGTGCGTTCGCCCCGACGTTCGGTGCGCTCGTCTTCGCACGGATGCTGGCCGGTGCCACTGCGGGGGCGCTCATTCCGTTGTCGCTGGCCTGGATCGGCGACACGGTAGCGTACGAGCGGCGGCAAGCCGTGCTCGCGCGGTTCCTGATCGGGCAGATGTTCGGCATCGCGTTGGGGCAGGTGCTGGGCGGCCTCGGCGCCGATTACTTCGGCGAGCACCCGGTGTTCCTCGTGCTCGCGGCGTGGTTCGCCGCCGTTGCGGCGCTCATGTGGCGGTTTGCGCCCCAGCGCGAAGCGCCCTCGCAGCGAGGCCCCGGCAACTTCCTGCAGAGCTTCGCCGCCGTGTTCGGCGTCGCATGGGCGCGTGTCGTGCTGCTCACCGTTTTCGTGGAAGGCATCCTGCTGTTCGGCGCGCTGGCATTCGTCCCGACTCACCTGCATCGCGTGTACGGCATGCCGCTCACGCTCGCGGGCGCAATCGTGATGCTCTACGGCGTGGGTGGCCTCGTGTACGCGACGTTGTCGCCGGTGCTCGTGCGGCGGTGGGGCGAGGCCGGTCTCGCGGGCGGCGGCGCCGTGCTCCTCGCCATTTGCCTCACGTCGATCGCGGTGACGCGCGCGCCGCTACTCGCGGCGCTCGCTTCGTTCGTCGCGGGCCTCGGCTTCTACATGCTGCACAACACGCTGCAGGTCAACGCGACGCAGATGGCGCCCGCGCATCGCGGCAGCAGCCTCGCGCTGTTCGCCGCGATCCTCTTCATCGGACAGGCTGCCGGAGTGACGCTCGCAGGCGCGCTCGCCGAGCGGTACGGAACCACGCCGGTGCTCATCGGCGCGGGTGTCCTGCTTTTGCTCCTTGGATTGGCGTTCGCCGCCGCGCGCCGGGCGCAGCTGCGAACGTGACCCGTCGTCAGTACGTTCCGTCGAGCACCGCGCCCTGGCTACGCAGCGACGAGCGCAGCACGCTCGTCCTGACGCTGCGAACGTCGCCCTGCCAGCCCTCGTCGAGCGCGCACATGCCGGCTGCCGTGCCTGCCGCCTGGCCCATCGCCATGCACGTGCCCATCACGCGCGCGGAGCTGTGCGCTTCGCGCGTCGCGGACAGGCAGCGGCCCGCGACCAGGATATTGCGCACGTTCTTCGGTACCAGGCAGCCGTACGGGATGTCATAAGACCCGCCGTCCTTGATCGACGAGCGGATGTGGTCGGTCCCGCTGCCATGAACGTCGAGTTCGTGCGCGCCCTTGCCGATGCCGTCCTCGCGCTTGACGGCGTTCATGATGTCGTCGCGGTTGAGCACGTATTCGCCGATGACGCGCCGTGTCTCGCGGATGCCGATGCGCGGCGCGATCCCCGAGTACACCGCGTTCTCGAAACCCGGCACGTACTTGCGCATGAAGTTGACGCCGACCTCGACCTGGTCGAGAAGATCGGGCAGCGCGTTGGAGAGCTTTCCGGTCTGCGTCGCATCCAGATTGCCGATGCGCGTGGAGTTGATCGAGACCTCGCGCCGCTGGAGCGAGATCGGCGTGACGGCGATCATCGACGACTTGTACATCTCGCCGTTGCGGATCGCTTCCTGCATCAGGGGGCCGTCGGCAACGAGGAACACCTTCGCGAGGCCCTGGCGCGCGAGCCCCTCGGCCGCCTGCTGCTTGGTGAGGCCGCGGTCCTTGTACTCGGCAAGGCCGAAATGCTCGGGATGCTCCCGCACGAACTGAAGGAGGCGCGGGGCGTCGACCCCTTGCATGCGGTAGACCATTGTCACGGGCTGCAAATTGCCGCTCGCCGCATCGCCGATCTCCCACGGCGCTCCCGCGGCCGTCGCAATGTCGGCGTCGCCGGTGCAATCGATGATGACCTTGCCGCGCAGCAGCGTGCGCTTGGACTTGTTGAGCACGACGACGCCGCGCACCGCTCCGTCTTCGACCACGACGTCCTCGGCGAACGTGTAGAGGAGGAGATCGACGCCGGCGCGGCGCACGAGATCGACGACGGCGAGCTTCATCACTTCGGGATCGATGGCGACGACCCACAGGCAGCGGTGATCGTCGATGGGGCCGATGTAGCCGCCGCGCTTGTCGCACTCGGCGAAGAGCTCGCGAATGATGCCGCCCACCACCCATTCGCCGCGCGACGACAGGCATCCGTCGATGGGGATGCCCGACAGCATTTCGCCGCCGATCATCGGACCCGCGTCGACGAGTACGGTCTTTGCGCCGATGCGCGATGCGGCGATGGCCGCTGCCACGCCGGCGCTGCCGCCGCCGAGCACGACGACGTCGTAATCCTGCTGATGGATGACCTGGCTCATTGCGCGAAAGACCTTTCAGGGAGAAGCGTGAGACGGGCCAAGCGCGAGGCCCGTGCGAGGATCGAACAGGAACACGCGCGCCGGGTCCACGCGCAGGCGGACGTGCGCGCCGGGCTCGAGGCGAAGGTTCGGGTCGGCGCGACAGCAGAGCTCGAGGCCATCGCCTGCGCGCACGTACACGACGAGATCGGGGCCTGCGAGCTCGGTCAGCTCGACGACGGCGGGGATGCCGCCGCTCTCATCGAGTGCGATGGCCTCCGCGCGCACGGCGAGAACCGCCTCGCGTCCCGCGAAACGGCGATGCGCCTCGTCGAGCGCAATCGTGAGGCCGTGGCCGCTGAAGCGGAAGGTGTCCTCGCCCTGCGAAAGCTGCCCGTCGACGCGATTGATCTCCCGCTCGCCGACGAAGTTCGCGACGAAGAGATTGTGCGGGCGGTTGTAGATCTCCTCCGGCGTGCCGTACTGCTGCAGGCGCCCGCGGTCGAACACCGCGATGCGCGTGGACATCGTCATTGCCTCGGACTGGTCGTGCGTAACGTATACGATGGTCGCGCCGAGCGCCGCGTGCAGCGCCTTGATGTCCTTGCGCATGCGGATTCGCAGGCGCGCGTCGAGGTTCGACAGCGGCTCGTCGAGCAGGAAAACCTTGGGGTCGCGTACCATCGCGCGGCCGAGCGCGATGCGCTGCTGCTGCCCGCCGGACAGCTCCCGTGGGTACCGCGCCAGGAGCTCCCCCACGCCCAGCTTGCGCGCGACGTCCTCGACCTTGCCGGCGATCGCCTTCTCGCCGAGCGAGCGGCCGCGCGCGCGCAAGGGAAACGCAACGTTTTCGAACACCGTCATGTGCGGGTAGAGCGCATAGTTCTGGAACACCATCGCGATGTCGCGGCGGTCGGGCGGCAGGTCGTTCACCCGCCGCTCGCCGATGAACACGCTGCCGGTGTCGATGGGCAGCAGTCCCGCCAGCAAGTTGAGCGTCGTGCTCTTGCCGGAGCCCGACGGCCCGAGCAGCGAGACGAACTCGCCTTCCCCGACGGCGAGGTCGAGCCCGGTGAGCGCCTCCACGCTGCCGAATCGCTTTCCGACGCCCTCGAAGCGCACCGAACTCATCCCTTCACTCCGCCGCCCGTCATGCCGCTCAGGAAGTACTTCTGGAAGATCACGAACACGGCAATGACGGGAACGATCGAGACCATGGCTGCCGCGGTGAGCGGTCCCCACTCGCGGCCGAAAAAGCCGAGATAGGTGTAGATGGCCACGGGCAGGGTGCGCGCGTCGTCGGAGGAATTCATCGCCACCGCAACCACGAAATCGTTCCACGCGAACGTGAGCGTGAAGAGGCCGGCGGCGATGAGGCCGGGCGCGGACAGCGGCAGCACGACCTTGCGCAGCGCCGCGAGACGCGAGTACCCGTCCACCATCGCGGCGTTCTCGTATTCGGTCGGTATCGTGCGGAAGTAGCCGTAGAGCACCCACACGGCGAGGGGAAGCTGGTACGCGGTATAGAGCAGCACCAGGCCGGCGAGCGTATTGGTGAGGCCTATCAGCGCGAGGAACGTGAACGTCGGCACGGTGAGCGATGGCAGCGGAATGCTCATCACGGCCACGACCACGAACAGCACGATTCCCTTGCCTTTGAACTCGAAACGCGCAAGGGCGTAGGCGGCAAGGGAGGCGATCAGCACGCACAGCGCGACGGTGAGTGCCGACACGATGGCGCTGTTGAGGAGGTATTTGTGGATGCCAGTCGCGAAGAGCTGCGCGTAATGCTCGAGCGTGGGCGTGGTCGGCAGGAGCTGCGGCGGGTACTCGAGGATACGATTGGCGGGCTTGAGCGACGTCGACAGTCCCCACAGGATCGGGAACAGCGCCGCGCCGCACACGAGGATGGTCACGAGCACGTTGACGATGCGCCGTGTCGCGGCGCGGACGCGCCAGGTCGCGTCGCTCATGCAGCGGCCACCGTTCGCCGTTCGCGGAAGAGGCGCAGCAGGACCGCGATCAGCACGAGATTGAACACGAGAACCAGTACCGCGAGGGCGTTCGCCGGACCGAGCCGGAAGTCCGCGAAGCCCATGCGGTACATCGTAAGGCCCATCGTCTGCGTCGCGTTGTTCGGCCCGCCGCCGGTGAGGACGAGCGCGAACGTCAGCACGTTGACGAAGTGGATGGCGAGCCGGATGAGCGTGATCAGGATGGGGACGCGCAGCAAGGGCAGGGTGATGCGACGGAACCGGTACCAGGCGCTGGCTCCGTCGATGCGCGCGGCGGCGTACAGTTGTGGCGAGATGCCCTTGAGGCCCGCCATCAGGAGAATCATCGCGAACGCGCTGTCGCGCCAGACCGCATTGGCGACGAGAGCGGCCATGGCCCCGTTGGGATCGGCCAGGATGCTCGCGTCGCCGAGGCCGAACGGCGCGAGCATGAGCGGCATGACGCCGCCGTCGCGCGAGAAGATCCACTTGAGGAGCAGGGAGCCCACCAGCATCGCGATGGTGTACGGCACGAGCACCACTGCGCGCACGAACACGTTCCATCGCGTGTCGCGCTCGAGCCACAGGGCAAGGGCAAAGCCGACACCGAGCGTGATCGCGAGCGAGAACACGGTGAAAAGGAACGTCGCGAGCAGGCTTTCGCGCACGATCGGCGAGTCGATGACGCGCACGTAATTGTCCAGGCCGACGAAGCCCGCGAGCTTGAAATAGTCGGCCTTGTGCAGGCTGTAATACACGCCGATCGCGAGCGGCACCGCGACGAAAACCGCTTCGAGCGCCAGCACCGGCGCCACGAAGCGGTAGGGGTACCACGGCGAATGCGGAGACAGCATCGACTACTGCCGCGACGCGAACGTCTTTTCCGCCTCCTGCATGGCTTCCTTCGCGGTCTTGCCGCCCACGATCACGCGCTGCACCGCCTGGTTCCAGTCGGCGTCGAAGCGAGCGGTGTTGCATTCCAGCGGAACGAGGAAGCTCGACTTCGACCAGCCGTCGATCACCGCCTGCATGTAGTCGAACTTGGGCTGGCGCATGGCAGGCTCCTTCCATACGCTCATGCGCGTCGGCACCTGGCCGCCAGTGACTGCCCACGCGCGCACCGAATCCTGGTTGATCATCCACTCGACGAACTTCGCTGCCTCCGGCGCGCGCTTGGACTTTGCCCACACGGCGGCCCACCAACCCTGCACCTGCTGCGGGCCGGGCTTGTCGGCGGTCCAGTTCGGCCACGGCAGGATGCCGAGATTGTCGCCGCCCCATTTCGCCTGGCTTGCCACCTGCGAGTAGCGCGCAAACGGCATGACGGCGATCGCGTAGCGTCCCGCCGTGAACTGGTCGGCCACGTCGTCGACGTGGTTCGCAATGATCTCCTTCGGCATCGCGTTGTGCTTGCCGATCATGTCGACGTGCCATTGCACCGCGCGCACGCCGACGTCGTCCGCGTAGTTCGCCTTGCAGCTCGCCGTCCACGGCTTGCCGCCGCCGACGAGCATCACCGTGAACGCGGTCGTGCCGCCGGTGCGCTCGGTCGAAAGAGGCGTGCCGAAGCCGTAGACGTCGATCCGGCCGTCCTTGTCGGTGTCGAGCGTGAGCTTCTTCGCCGCTTCCGCGAGCTGGTCCCACGTCTTGATCGACGCGGGATCGATGCCGGCTGCCTTCAGAAGGTCCTTGCGGTAGAAGAGGCTCGTCGTGGCGTGGAACAGCGGCACCGCTGCGCGCTTCTTGCCCTCGACGCTCGCATCCCACCCCGCGCGAACGAAGAAGTCGGCATCCGCGCCGCTGCCCCATTTGCTGGCGATGAGCTCGTTGAGGTCCGCCGCGGCACCCGCCTTCATGAGGGCGCCCATGTTCTCCGTGTTGACCCAGATGATGTCGGGGGCCGCGCCGGTGTTGTGGGCAGCGAGGAACTTGGCCATGAGCTCCGAGAAGACCTGCGGCTCGACCTTGATCTTGATGGTCGGGTTCGCCTTCTCGAACGTATCGATCATGCTCTTCAGCGCGACCTCGCGGCCGGACGTCTTGGCCGGATCGAGGAACGTCCACATGGTGACGACGGTCTGCGCGTAGGCGCTCGATGCGGCGAACGCGGCGACCAGCGCGACAGCGCGCAGCACGGACAATACGGGCATGGCTTCCTCCTTCTTCGTAACTTCGTTCTAGCCGAAGTAGCGCTTCTCGGCTTCCTTCATGTAGTGCTTCATCGCCTTGCGCGCGGCGGCGGCGTCGCGCTTGCGCAAGGCCGCGACGATCGCACGTCGGTCGGCGATCACCTGGGTGCGGTGAGCTGGAGTGACGACGCGCGTGCGCACCGTGTCCCACATCGGATGCCGGCGCAGGTCCCAGAGATGGCGGATGAGCTCGGCGAGCACGGTGTTGCGCGATGCGGTGGCGAGGGTGGTGTGGAACGCGTAGTCGTCGTCCTCCGCGCGCTCGCCTCTCTTGAAATGCGCATCCGCGCGGTCCACCGCTGCCGCGAGCAGAGCGACCTCCTCTTTCGTCGCGTTGGTTGCGGCAAGTGCTGCGACCTCCGGCTCGACCAGGTTGCGTGCGTCGAACTGCTCGCGGATACCGGGCGCCATGTCCGCGGGCAATCGGAATTTTTCGTCGACGACCGAGCGGACGTAGGTGCCGCTGCCGGTGCGGACCTCGATGACGCCCGCAGTCTCCAGCGCGATCATCGCCTCGCGCACGGACGGCCGGCTGACGCCGAGCTGCTGCGCAAGCTCACGCTCGGGCGGAAGGCGATCGCCCGGATGGAATTGGCGCTCGCGGATGAGGCGCGTGAGCTCGGCCGCGATCTGTTCGTACATCCGCTGCGGCTGGATCGAGCGCACGGGCATGGGCTTCCATGCAGCGCGGCCAGGCGTCGCCTCGGCAGGCGGTTCAGCGGCGGGGTGGCATTTGCCTCGGAAGTGGATGCGCTGCTGCGCTTGCCCTTTGTCACGCGGACCTTGTCGGCTCGTGGACTAGGTCAGTTCTTCGGCCTCGGTCAGTTCTTCGGCGACGCGACCTTGTTCGAAGGCATCACCATGCTGCCGGCCGGGTCGACGCTGGTCTACGACGCCAGAGCCGACACCGTACACGTCGAGCCCTATACAT
>Ga0207701_10005850_pt1 | contig 12312 bp, 10 predicted proteins | sample KBSSwiSSwithPhiX_FD_184294 | JGI IMG/M metagenome (GOLD analysis project Ga0207701, IMG submission 184294) | Switchgrass rhizosphere bulk soil microbial communities from Kellogg Biological Station, Michigan, USA, with PhiX - S5 (SPAdes) (version 2) | ecosystem: Environmental > Terrestrial >...
GACATTATTCACGCCGAGATTGGCCGGCACCGCGAGCGCGCTCGGCTGCAGGGTGAGCATCGTGATCAGCGCGAGATCCTTGAACGGATCGTACGGCATCTTGGAAAACAGCAGCGTATTGATCGCGAGAGGGCCACCGATAGAAATGCCGATGGTGTAGCCGTCGGGCTCGGCCTTGGCGACCGCGTCGGTGCCGGTCATGCCGCTCGCGCCGGCCTTGTTCTCGACGATGACGGTCTGCCCCTGCGTCTGCTGCAGCTTCTCGCCGATCATGCGCGCGATGAGGTCCGGTGTGGAGCCGGGGCCGAACGGCACGATGAAGCGCACGGTCGTCAACGGCCAGTCCTGCGCGGCGGCCGGGACGGCAAGCGCGAACAGTGCGGCGACAACAATCACAGCAAGGCGTTTCATCGATCCTCCCGGCGCGGGACATGCCTTTTCAGCACGCATATGTCCGCTCAGCAGGCATATGTCCGTCGCACCTGCCGGCGGTCAAGTTCCGGGCTGCGACGAAGGACGCGCTTGCCGCCGCCGCCAGGAACCCTATCTATCCAGCGCCCACCCAGCGCGAGGTCCCCATGTCGGTGCAGGACGAGATCAAACGGACGACCGCGCCGGATATCCGGGCGCGCAAGGGCGGCAATCCGATCGTGTCACTCACCTCCTATCACGCGCACACCGCGCGCCTGGTCGACCGGCATTGCGATTTCATCCTGGTCGGCGATTCGCTCGGCATGGTGATGCACGGCCTGGAGTCGACCGTGCCGGTCACGCTCGAGATGATGATCCTGCAGGGGCAGGCGGTGATGCGCGGCTCGAAGCGCGCGCTGGTCGTCGTCGACATGCCGTTCGGCTCGTACGAGGCCTCGCGCGAGCAGGCGTTTACCAGCGCCGCGCGGATCATGAAGGAAACCGGCTGCGGCGCGATCAAGCTCGAAGGCGGCGTGCGCATGGCGGAGACCATCGCGTTTCTGAGCCAGCGCGGCATTCCGGTGATGGGCCATGTGGGCTTGACCCCGCAGGCGATCAACGCGCTCGGCTCGTTCAAGGCGCAGGGGCGGCGCGAGGAGGAATGGGCCGCAATCGAATCCGACGCCAGGGCGGTGGCCGATGCCGGCGCCTTCGCGATCGTGCTCGAGGCGATGGCGGAGCCGCTCGCCGCGCGCATCACCAAGTCGGTCGCGATCCCGACCATCGGCATCGGGGCGAGCGCGTCCTGCGACGGTCAGATCCTCGTGCTGGAAGACATGCTCGGCCTCTCGCCGCGGGTGCCGAAATTCGTCAAACGCTACGCGGAACTTGGCCCGGCGATCGAGCAGGCGGTCGGCGCCTATGCGGCCGAGGTGCGCAGTCGGGCCTTCCCGGCCGAGGCCAACGTTTACCATTTGGCCAAATCCCGGAAGGCCTGAGGCCCCGGCAGCCCCTGAAGCGAGACGACTTCGTCATCTCGCTTCAGGTTATTGTTGGAGCATGATCTTTTCCGAAAACCGGGGTCCGCTTTTCGGGATCATGCTCGGGAAACCTCGAAGCTTTGCCTTGCGCTTGCCATACCGCTAGTTTACCCCGCGCGGACGCCAAAAGGGGTCGGGGCCCCGCTGAAATTGCTTTCAGTTCGGGCCGGAGAGCGTTGACGTGTCTGACATTTTCCACGAAGTCGATGAGGAAGTAAGGCGCGAGAAGCTCAGGCAGCTTTGGGAGCGCCACGGCAATCTCATCGTCGCGTTCGCCCTGCTGGTCGTGCTCGCGGTCGGCGGCTGGCGCGGTTACGACTGGTGGGAAACCCAGAAGGCCGCCGAATCCGGCGCTGCCTTCGAGGCCGCGGTCACGCTCGCCGAATCCGGCAAGCAGGCCGAGGCGCAGGAAGCCTTTGCCAAGCTCGCCAAGGACGGTTCGTCCGGCTACCGCGTGCTGGCGCGCTTCCGCGAGGCCGCCGAACTCGCCAAGTCCGACGGCGCGGCGGCGGTCAAGGCCTACGACGCGCTCGCGGCCGATTCGGGTCTCGGCCGCGCGATGCAGGATCTCGCAGGCATTCGCGCCGGTCTCATTCTGGTCGATAGCGCGCCGCTTGCCGAACTCTCGCCGCGGCTCGAGCCGCTGACCGCGGCGGACCGGCCGTTCCGCCACAGTGCGCGCGAGCTGCTCGCGATCGGTGCCTGGCGTCTCGGCGACACCGCCGTGGCGAAACGCTGGTTCGACCTGATCGCGAGCGATATCGAAACGCCCGCCGGAACGCGCCAGCGCATGGACGTGCTGATGACGCTGTCCGGCGAGAAAGCCAAGACTTAAGGGAAGCCGCGATGCGCCGAACTCTCACTCTCGCTGCGCTCGCCTGCGGCCTTGTACTCGCGGGCTGCGACTCGTTCGATCCGCTCGACAAGTTCCAGGACTGGGACCTCCTGGGCGCCAGCAAGACGCCGCTGAAGGGCGAGCGGCGCCCCGTGTTTCCGTCCGGCGTGCCGGGCGTGCCGCAGGGTGTCCCGCCCGAAATGGTAAAAGGCTATCAGCCGCCGGCCGAAGAGCCGCCGCCGGTGATCGAGGCGAAGCAGCCGAAGGCAAAGCAGAAGCAGCCGCAGAAGAAGGCCGCGGCCGCGCCGCGCCAGCAGCGTCAGCAGGTTCAGCAGGAGCCGGACGACGAGCAACTGATGCAGGCGGCGCCCGCCGCCCGCACCACCACGCAGCCGGTGCAGGGTCAGGGCGGCCTCCAGACCATGCCGGGCGCGCAGCCGACCTGGCCGACCGACGCGCAGCCTGCGCCGCGGCGCTAATCCGACCGAACTGAGCTATAGAGATACAGCCGCAGAGTGCGGCTGCGGGAGCGATGCCAGGAAAAGTGGGCACCGGTTTTCCGTCCGGCATCGCGACCAAATTGAGAATCATGAGCTTTACCCTCGCAATCGTCGGACGGCCGAATGTCGGCAAGTCGACGCTGTTCAACCGCCTCGTCGGCAAGCGCCTCGCGCTGGTCGACGACCGCCCGGGCGTGACGCGCGACCGGCGTGAAGGCGCCGGACGGCTCGGCGATCTGTCGTTCACGGTGGTCGATACCGCTGGCTTCGACGAAGGCGCACCCGACAGCCTGATCGGCCGCATGATGGAGCAGACGGAAGCTGCGATCGCGGGTGCCGACGCGGTCCTGTTCCTGATGGATGTGCGCGCCGGCCTGACCCCGATCGACCGGCAGTTCGCCGAAATCGTGCGCCGCACCGGCAAGCCTGTGGTCGTCGTCGCCAACAAAGCTGAGTCGCGCGCCGGGGCCGGCGCGGTAGAAGCCTATGAACTTGGGCTTGGCGATCCGGTGCCGATCTCGGCCGAGCACGGCGAGGGCCTGTCTGATCTTTACGATGCGATCCGCGCGGCCCTGCCCGAGCACACCGCGGTGCCGGCCGAAGACGACGAGCCCGAGACCGACGAAGAGCGCGCCAACCGGCCGATCCGCGTTGCAGTGGTCGGCCGTCCCAACTCCGGCAAGTCGACGCTGATCAACCGCCTGCTTGGCGAAGAGCGCCTGCTCACCGGTCCCGAAGCCGGCATCACACGCGATACGATCACGGTGGAGCTTGAGTGGCACGGTCGCACGTTTCGCCTTTACGATACCGCGGGCATGCGCAAGCGCGCGCGCATCGAGGAAAAGCTCGAGAAGCTCTCCGTCGCCGACACGTTGAATGCCATTCGCTTCGCCGAAGTCGTCATCGTGCTGATGGATGTCGAGCGTCCGTTCGAGGAACAGGACCTGCGCATCGCCGATCTGGTCGAGCGCGAGGGCAGGGCGCTCGTGCTCGGCATGAACAAGTGGGACCTGATGGAGGGCAAATCCGGCGCGGCCGGAAAGCTGCGCCAGGAAGCCGATCACTGGCTGCCGCAGGTGAAAGGCGTGCCGATCGTCGCGGCCTCGGGCCGCACCGGCGATGGGCTCGACCGGCTGATGCAGGCAGTGGTCGACGCTTACGCGGTGTGGAACAGGCGCGTCTCGACCAACCAGCTCAATCGCTGGTTCACCGACGCGGTCGGCTCGCACCCGCCGCCGGCGGTGAGCGGGCGTCGCCTGAAGATGAACTACATCACGCAGGTGAAGGCGCGCCCGCCGAGCTTCGTGCTGTTCTGCTCGCGCGCCGATGCGGTCCCGCAAGACTACCTGCGCTACCTCGTGCACGGCCTGCGCGACAATTTCGATCTGCCAGGCACGCCGATCCGCGTCACCTTGCGCGAGAAGGACAATCCGTTCGCGCATCGGAAATCGAGACAGCGATGAGCCGCGCATGATCCAGAAATGCCCCGGACTTGATCCGGGTTGGGAACCAGTTTTTGGATTAGATCATGCGCCAAGACAAGCCGGCCGCACCAAGCCGCGCGGCGTTCATATTCATCTTCATCACCGTGCTGCTCGACATGCTGGCGCTCGGCATCATCATTCCGGTGCTGCCGAGCCTCATTCTCGGCTTCATGGGTGGTGACACGGCGGGCTCGGCCGAAATGCTCGGCCTGTTCGGCACCGCCTGGGCGCTGATGCAGTTCCTGTTCTCGCCGCTGCTCGGCGCGCTGTCCGACCGCTTCGGCCGCCGGCCGGTGATCCTGATGTCGTGTCTGGGGCTCGGCCTCGACTATATCCTGATGGCGCTCGCGCCCTCGCTCGCGTGGCTGTTCGTCGGCCGCGTCATTTCCGGCATCACGGCGGCGAGCTTCTCGATCGGCTTCGCTTACGTCGCGGACGTGACGCCTCCGGATCAGCGCGCGAAACGCTTCGGTCTGCTCGGCGTCGCGTTCGGCGCGGGCTTCGTGCTCGGACCTGCGATCGGCGGTCTCGCGGGGAGCATCGATCCGCGCTTGCCGTTCTGGATCGCGGCCGGGCTCGGCCTTGCCAACGCGCTTTACGGCTGGCTGATCCTGCCGGAGTCGCTGCCGCCGGAGTCGCGCATGGCGTTCTCATGGCGCCGCGCCAATCCGCTCGGCGCGCTCAAGCTGCTGCGCTCGCATCGCGAGCTGTTCGGGCTGGCGAGCGTCAACTTCCTGAGCATGCTGGCGCACGCGGTCCTGCCGATCATCTCGGTGCTCTATCTCTTCTATCGCTACGGCTGGGACGAGCGCGCGGTCGGCTTCGTGCTCGCGGCGGTCGGCATCACCGCGATGGTGGTCCAGGGCGCGCTGATCGGTCCCGCGATCAAGCGGTTCGGCGAGCGCACGTCGCTGATCGGCGGACTGCTGTTCGGCGTCGCGGGATTTTTCGTCTACGGGATCGCCTGGATCCCCGTGCTGTTCTTCGCCGGCATTCCGCTGCAGGCGCTGTGGGGCCTCGCGAGCCCGGCCTCGCTCGCGCTGATGAGCCGCCATGTCGGCGCCGACGAGCAAGGGCAGCTGCAGGGCGCGAACGCGAGCATGCAGGGCATCGCGAGCATGCTCGGTCCCGGGATTTTCTCGCTGACCTTTGCCTATGCGATCCGGCCGGAACCTGGATTTCAACTGCCGGGCGCGCCGTTCTTTCTCGCCGCGCTCTTGCTGCTTGGCGCGACGGTGGTCGCGTGGCGCGTCACGAGGGCGGATTGAAGCTCATGAATTTCTTCACCCGATAATTATACAGCGTGCCGGTCTCGCCGTAGCTCGGCAGGCAGAGATCGACGATCTTCTCGGCGCAGTTCTCCGGCGTGTCGAGCGTCATCGGGTCTTCGCCCGGCATCGCGGTCGCGCGCATGCGTGTGCGGATCGGCCCCGGATTGAAGATGTTGACACCCAGCTTCGTCGTCGCGGTCTCGGCCGCGTAGATGCGCGCCATCAATTCGACCGCGGCCTTCGAGACCGAGTAGGGGCCCCAATAGGCCATCGGCACCCAGGCGGCGCCCGAGGTGAGGAACACCGCGCGCCCTGCATCGGATTTCTGCAGCAGCGGATCGAGCGAGCGGATCAGGCGATAGTTCGCCGTGACGTTCACCGCCATCACGTCGTCGAACACCTTCGGCTCGACATGGGTCATCGGCGAGAGCGCGCCGAGCAGGCCGGCATTCGCCACCAGCACGTCGAGCTTGCCGTAGCGCTCGTTCAGCGACGCGCCGAGCCGGTCGATGCCGTCGTAGTCCTTGAGGTCCAGCGGCACCAGCGTCGCCGAGCCGCCCGCGGCCTTGATCGCGTCGTCGAGCTCCTCAAGCCCGCCGACCGTGCGGGCGATCGCCACCACATGTGCGCCGGCCTTGGCGAGTGCGAGCGCGGTCGCGTGGCCGATGCCGCGCGAGGCGCCGGTGATCAGCGCGATACGATCCGCCAGCGGCTTCGCCATGCAGCGTCAGCTCGCCTCGGCGAGCAGCGACAATTGCCGCGGCGCGTGGTCGCGTGCGGTCTGGTCGGTCAGCGGCGTCGGATATTCGCCGGTGAAGCAGTGGTCGGTGAACTGCGGCCGCTCCGGATCGCGCTTCAGCCCCATCGCGCGGTAAATGCCCTCGACCGAGAGGAACGCAAGCGAGTCCGCGCCGATGATGGCCCGCATCTCCTCGACGGTGTGGGTCGCGGCGAGCAGCTTGTCGCGCTCCGGCGTGTCGATGCCGTAATAGTCCGGGTGCGTGATCGGCGGCGAGGCGATGCGGAAATGCACTTCGGTCGCGCCGGCGTCGCGCATCATCTGCACGATCTTGGTCGAGGTGGTGCCGCGCACGATCGAGTCGTCGACCAGCACGATGCGCTTGCCGTTCACCACGGCGCGGTTCGCGCTGTGCTTCAGGCGCACGCCGAGCTGGCGGATCTGCTGCGTCGGCTCGATGAAGGTGCGCCCGACGTAGTGATTGCGGATGATGCCCAACTCATAGGGCACGCCGGATTGCTGCGCGAAGCCGATCGCGGCCGGCACCCCGGAGTCCGGCACCGGAACGACCACATCCGCCGCCACTGCGGATTCCTGCGCCAGTACCGCCCCCATGGTCTTGCGCACGTCGTAGACCGCGCGGCCGCCGACGATCGAATCCGGGCGCGAGAAATAGACGTACTCGAAGATGCACGGCCGCGCCTGCACCGCCGGGAACGGCTTGTGCGACTGCACCCCGCTCTCGTCGAACACGACCACTTCGCCGTTCTCGACGTCGCGCACGTAGCGCGCACCGATGATGTCGAGCGCGCAGGTTTCCGAGGCGAGAATCGGATGCCCGTCGAGCTCGCCGATGACGAGCGGGCGGATGCCGAGCGGGTCGCGCGCGCCGATCAGCTTCTTGTTGGTCAGCGCCACGAACGAGTAGGCGCCCTCGAGCTGGCGCAGCCCGTCGATGAAGCGGTCGATGAAGCGGTTGCGCAGCGACTTCGCGACCAGATGCAGGATCACTTCCGTGTCGCTGGTCGACTGCATGATCGCGCCGTCGCGCACCAGCTGTTTGCGCAGCGTGAGGCCGTTGGTCAGGTTGCCGTTGTGGCCGATGGCGAAGCCGCCGCCGTCGAGCTCGCAGAACAGCGGCTGGACGTTGCGCAGGATGGTCTCGCCGGTGGTGGAATAGCGGTTGTGGCCGATCGCGGCCGGGCCGGGCAGGCGGTCGATCACCTCGCGGCGGGAGAAGTTGTCGCCGACGAGCCCCATGCGCCGTTCCGAATGGAAGCGCTTGCCGTCGAATGAGCAGATGCCGGCGGCTTCCTGACCGCGGTGCTGCAGCGCGTGCAGCCCGAGTGCCGTGATGGCGGCGGCGTCCGGATGCCCGAAGATGCCGAATACGCCGCACTCCTCATGCAGCCGGTCCTCCTCCAGGTCGACGCCTTGATCGATTCCTTGGGAGAAGGAGAGGCCGTCTTCGGGTCGATCCATCGTCCAGCCTTTCAGCCCCGGCAGGGGTGGCTTAATGCGGGTCGCGCGGAAGGTAAACGGCGAACTTCAGCGTACCGTTTTCCGTCCGGCTCGGCGGAGCATCCTGGTCGCCCTCCGGCGTTTTCTTCTTGTATTTCTGCCACAGCGCTTCGAGGTCCGGGGACACGGAGATCATCCAGTCCCGGGTCGTCTGCAGCATCTGCAGCGATTTGGCGTCGGTCATCCATTTAGGCTGCGCTTTCGGCAGTACAAGCCAGTCGAAAAACGCATAGGCGACCACCACGATGACGAAGCCGCGCGCCAACCCGAACAGGAAGCCGAGCGTGCGGTCGAGCGCCCCGATCCGGCTGTCGAGGATCGCGTCCGAAATCTTGATGGTAATGATCGCGACGATGATCAGAGTTCCGAAGAACAGCACGCCGACCACCAGGCCCATCGCGACGTATTGATTGGTGAAATACTGTTCGGCGATGGGCATCGCGCGCTTGTAGAAGTAGAGCGTGACCAGTGCGGCGGCGGCCCACGAGGCGATCGACAGCACTTCGCGCATGAAACCGCGGATCATCGCGAGCAGGCCCGAAATGAGCATGATCGCCAACAGGATTATGTCCAACAACGTTACGAAGTTGGGCATAGGCCACTCCGGTCGCGCTCGGGATGGGCTAGCCGCGCCGCAATCGCGACCGCGTCGACAACTGGCAGCGCCCTGATGAACCCGCGGAGCATCGCGAGCAGCGCCGAAATGAGCATCACCGCGAGCAGAACCCGGTCAAGAAGCGCGATCGGCATCAACTACCCTTGAGAAGTCAGTCTTGAAGGCTCTGCAAGCCGGGGTTCCCCAACGTCCCAAGGCGCCGGAATCGGGAGGGTACGTCAGCGGCCCCGTGTATAGCGGGCGGCGGGTGCCGCGTCATCCGTCTTGTCAGCCAAACGCGGCCGCGCGCGGTTGCCGCTTGCCGCGATGCCGGCGACCAGATCGGTAAGCGACCCGATCGCGTTCAGCGCCATGCCGGAATCGGAACCAGCTTCGCCGCGCGCCGAATCGGGCGCGACGGCGCGCGCGAAACCGAGCTTGGCGGCTTCCTTCAGCCGGGCGGCGGCCTGCGCCACCGGACGGATCGCGCCCGACAGCGACACCTCGCCGAAATAGACCGCATCGGCCGGGAGCGACGCGCCCGCCAATGACGAAACCAGCGCCGCGGCGGCCGCGAGATCGGCCGCGGGTTCGCTGATGCGCAGGCCGCCCGCGACGTTGAGATAGACGTCGTGGCCGCCGAGCTTCACGCCGCAATGCGCCTCCAGCACCGCGAGCACCATCGAGAGCCGGCTCGAATCCCAGCCGACCACCGAGCGGCGTGGCGTGCCGAGCGACGTCGGCGCGACCAGCGCCTGGATCTCGACCAGCAGCGGACGCGTGCCCTCGATCCCGGCGAACACGACCGTGCCGGGGCTGCCGAGATCACGCTCGGAGAGAAACAGCTCGGACGGGTTCGGCACTTCGCGCAAACCCGCACCGGTCATCTCGAACACGCCGATCTCGTCGGTCGGGCCGAAGCGGTTCTTCACCGCGCGCAGGATGCGGAATTGATGCGAGCCTTCGCCCTCGAACGACAGCACCGCATCGACCATGTGCTCGACCACGCGCGGTCCCGCGATCTGGCCGTCCTTGGTGACATGGCCGACCAGAATGACCGCCGCGCCGGAGCGCTTGGCAAAGCGAATGAGCGCCTGCGCCGAACCGCGCACCTGCGTGACGGTGCCGGGTGCGGACTCGACCGCGTCGGTCCACATGGTCTGGATCGAGTCGATGATGATCAGGCGCGGCGTCTTGCCCTGACTGAGCGTCGCGATGATGTCCTCGACCGAGGTCTCGGCCGCGAGCTCGACCGGCGCTTTCGCCAGACCCAGGCGTTCGGCACGCAGCCGCACCTGCGCGACCGCCTCTTCCCCCGAGATGTAGATCGCACGGTGCCCGGTCTGCGCGAGCGCAGCGGCGGCCTGGATCAGCAGGGTCGATTTGCCGATGCCGGGATCGCCCGCCATCAGCAGCACCGAGCCGCGCACGAAACCGCCGCCGGTGACGCGGTCGAACTCGGGCACGCCCGAAGGCAGACGCGGGGCGTCGTGGGTCTCGCCGGTCAGCGGTTCGAGCGCGAACACGCGGCCCTTGCGCGCCGAGCGGCCGGGAATCGCCCGGTCGGCCGCGGCACCCTCCTCGGCGATCGAGTTCCATTCGCCGCAGGACTCGCACTTGCCCTGCCAGCGGCCGTAGGTGGCGCCGCAGTTCTGGCAGATGAAGGAGAGAACGGTCTTGGCCATGAACGCGCTATGCGGCGGAAAACGCCGTGACCATAGCGGATTGATAAGAACAATACAAGAACATACCGGTGAAAGAGACGGTCAGCCGCGGTAAATCCGCCGGTAACGCCGCCCCAGACTGGTCAGCACCTCGTAGCCGATCGTCCCGGCACGGGCTGCAAGATCATCGACGCCGATACCGTCGCCCAGCAAGGTGACGAGATCGCCGCGCGCCACCTTGCCGGCGGGCATGTCGGTCACGTCGAACGCCATCAGGTCCATCGACATGCGGCCGGCGAGGGGGCAGCGCATCCCTGCGACGATCGCCTCGGCGCCGGGCCGCGCATCGCTCGCGCTGGCGGCGCGCGGGAAGCCGTCCGCGTAGCCGGCCGACACGATGGCGAGGCGGGTCGCGCGCTTGGCGGTCCAGGTCGCGCTGTAGCCGACGGTTGCGCCTGGCGCGACGTCGCGGGTCTGCACGATGCGCCCGTGCAGCGTCACGACCGTGCGCATCGGGTTCGGCTTGCCCGGTGTCGGATTGGCGCCGTAGAGCGCGACGCCGGGGCGCACCAGATCGTGATGCGCCTCCCGGCCGAGGAAGATTCCCGACGAGTTCGCGAGCGATCCCGGGATGCCGGGAAACAGGCCGCGGATCTCGTGGAAGCGCTGCATCTGGATTGCGTTCAGTGGATGGTCTTCTTCCGAGCAGGCGAAGTGGCTCATCACCAGGGCAATGCCGTGATCGTTGTTGCGTGCGGGTGCGAGCTGCCGGACCTCTTCCGCGGAAAATCCGAGCCGGCTCATTCCGGTATCGACGTGAAACGCGGCACCGCCGCGCCAGCCGCTATCTGCGCGAAACGCGTTCCACTCGTCCCAGCCCAGCCAGTCGCCGATCACCGGCCGCAGGTTTGCGTGCGCAAAAGCCGCCGCGGTGCCGGGTAGCACGCCGTTGAGCACATAGATCGTCGCGTCCGGCGCGGCTGCGCGCGCGCGACGAGCTTCGGGCAGGTTGGCGACGAAGAACGTCGTGCAGCCGGCCTTCGCCAGCGCGCCGGCAACCTGCTCGACGCCGCAGCCGTAGCCGTCGGCCTTCACCACGGCGGCGCATTGCGCCGGCGCGGCGCGCTCGGACAGCGCGCGCCAGTTGGCGACGATCGCCGCGAGATCGATGGTGAGAATCCCGCCAGCTTCCGCTTCGGGAGGCCCGATGGTCATCCAGGGATCATCCGCTGCCGCCTGGCGCCGAACAAGCCGTCAGTCCCCGGTGCGCTGCGGCAGGTGGCCCTGGTCCGCGAGATCGGAGAAGCGGGTCACGTCGGCCTTGAACTGCAGCCCGATGGTGCCGGTCGGGCCGTGACGCTGCTTGCCGATGATGACCTCGGCCTTGCCGTGCACCGCCTCCATCTCGGTCATCCACTTGAAGTGCTCTTCGGTGCCGGGGCGCGGCTCCTTGTTCTTCAGATAATATTCCTCGCGGAACACGAACAGCACGACGTCGGCGTCCTGTTCGATCGAGCCTGACTCGCGCAAATCCGAAAGCTGCGGACGCTTGTCGTCGCGGCTTTCCACCTGACGCGAGAGCTGCGACAGCGCCAGAATCGGAACGTTAAGTTCTTTCGCCAGCGCCTTGAGGCCGGTGGTGATTTCGGTCACCTCCTGCACGCGGCCTTCCTGCGCGCGCTTGCCCGAGCCGGAGAGCAGCTGGATGTAGTCGACCACCAGCAGGTCGAGCCCGCGCTGGCGCTTGAGCCGCCGCGCGCGCGCGGTGAGCTGCGAGATCGAGATGCCGCCGGTCTCGTCGATGTAGAGCGGGATCGTCTCCATCTCGCGCGCCATCTGGGCGATGCGGTCGAAGTCGGACGGGTCGATCTCGCCGCGCCGGATGCGGAACGACGGAATCTCGGTCTGCTCGGCGATGATACGGGTCGCGAGCTGTTCGGCCGACATTTCGAGCGAGAAGAAGCCGACAATGCCGCCATTGACCGATTCCATGCGCCCGTCCGGCCGCACTTCGCCGCGCCAGGCTTTCGCGATGTTGTAGGCCATGTTGGTCGCGAGCGCGGTCTTGCCCATGCCGGGACGTCCCGCGAGCACCACGAGATCGGAGGATTGCAGCCCGCCCATCATGCGGTCGACGTCGTGCAGGCCGGTCGCAAGCCCGGACAGCTTGCCGTCGCGCTGATAGGCGCGCGCCGCCATGTCGACCGCGGTGGTCAGCGCGGTGGCGAAGCGCTGGAAGCCGCCGTCGTAAC
>Ga0207701_10005851_pt1 | contig 12311 bp, 10 predicted proteins | sample KBSSwiSSwithPhiX_FD_184294 | JGI IMG/M metagenome (GOLD analysis project Ga0207701, IMG submission 184294) | Switchgrass rhizosphere bulk soil microbial communities from Kellogg Biological Station, Michigan, USA, with PhiX - S5 (SPAdes) (version 2) | ecosystem: Environmental > Terrestrial >...
GGATTTCCGCGTAGCTCATCGCCTTGGGGTTCGGTTCTTCGAGGTCCGCCGGAACCGCGGCAACCGCCGCGCCGGCTAGTATCGCCAACAGCATCGTCATCTAGTTACCTTTGGTGAAGCCCTTCTGATAGGTTTCCACCATCTCCCGGGCCTCGACGTTGATCTTGTCCTCGACCCGCGTCCATTCCTGGTTGGTCCGGCACAGCGTGCTCTTCTTGACCAGCGATCCGGTGTCGAGCGTCCGCTTGCAGCGGATGTAGTTGGGATGATCGGGGGCCAGCGTGGCGTTGTAGGCCCGGATTTCCGACGGCTTCATCTTGATCGGGCCCTCGGTCACCTGCGGCGCGTCGACGACCGCGATGGTGTTGGCCAGGATCAGCGACAGAGCGGCGGCGAACATGCGAAGCCTCCCACGTGGTGGAAGGCCAAGGATACTAGCCGCGGCAACAGGTTACAAGCCGGAACGGTTCCCAGCCCGTCCGCCCAGCGCTGCATCGGAGGCCGCGAAGTGCGCGGCCACCGCCTCGCGCTCGCGCTCGCTCAGGTGCGGGTTCCAGGTGTCGAGGATCAGCACCGCGCGGCGGCGGTCGCTACGGTTCCACGCCTCGTGCTCGATCGTGTCGTCGAAGGCGAAGGCGTTGCCCTCGGTCCATTCCCGGGTCTCGCCGCCGGACGCACCAACGCTCCCCGGCTCGCCGAACCCGAAACGCCGGCGCATGGCCGCCCTGATTCGTTCGCGCTCCCCGGGCGTCCTTTGGGCGCGATGGGAACCGTGCCGTCCGAAGCCGCCGAAGGCATGGAAGCTGACGCGCGCACCACGGCCCTCAGCGATCTTCACCGTGTCGTCGTCGCTGCCGGAGTCGACCACGACGCGCTCGTCGCAAAACGCGACGCTGTCGAGACACTCCGCAATGTTCGCCGCTTCGTTCTTGGTGATGATGATCGCGCTTAGGACAGGCATGTGGCTCACGCGAACTGGCAATCAACGCTTGGGTTTAGCCCCGGTGACCGCCGGCTCGCGCGCCGAGTTCGCGGCCGACCGCTGAACGAGCGCGGTGGTCGAATAGCCCGGCGCCAAGCCGACCAATATGACCTTGCCGCCGAACTCTTCGACCAGTTCGCGGCCGACCACCTGGTCGATGCGGTAGTCCGCGCCCTTCACCAGCACCGTCGGTTTCACGCGGCGAATGAGTTCGACCGGCGTGTCCTGCTCGAAGATCACCACAAGATCGACCGCCTCGAGCGCGGCCAGGACCTCCGCGCGCGCCTGCTGATCCTGCACAGGCCGTTCCTTGCCTTTCAGCCGACGCACCGAAGCATCGCTGTTGAGGCCGACGACAAGGCGGTCGCAGGCCGCACGCGCCTCGGTCATCAGCTTGACATGCCCTGGGTGCAGCAGGTCGAAGCATCCATTGGTGAAGCCGATCCGCAGTCCCTGCCCGCGCCATTCGGCCAGCCGCTCGTCGAGGATCGACCAGTCAAAGATCACCTTTTCTTCGGCCGTCAGCGAAGCGGCCGGCAACAGCCGCGAGCGCAGCTCGGCCGCTGAAGCCGTGGAGGTGCCCCGCTTGCCGACGACGACAGCCGCGGCGGCATTGGCGGCGCGCGTCGCCGCTTCGAAATCAGCCCCGGCAGCGAGCATTACCGCCATCACCGCCGCGACGGTGTCGCCGGCGCCGGAAACGTCACGGACCTTCACCGGATAAGCCGGCACATGTAGCGCACGTCCTTGCGATTTGCCGTCGCGCGCGGTGTAAAGCGACATCCCCTCTTCGCTGCGGGTTACCAGCACACCGAGGCTCTCGACCATCGCGGCGAGCTGTTTCGCCGCGGCGGCAATGTCGGCGTCGCTGCGTGCTGCGTGCCGCGTTGCGTCGGCCAGCTCCTTGCGGTTCGGCGTGATCAGTGTCGCGCCGCGATAGACAGTGAAGTCGGTACCTTTCGGGTCAACCACCACCGGCTTGCCGAGCTCGCGCGCCTTTTCGATGACCGCGCGGATGACCGCCGGGCTGAGCACGCCCTTGGCGTAGTCCGAGAGAACCACCGCATCCGCACGCGGCAGGGCATGCAGGCATGCCCGGATCAGTGCCTGCTCGATGTCCGGCCGCAGCGGAGCCGCCAACTCCCAGTCCGCCCGCAGCAGATGCGTCGAATGATGGTCCGACACGAAGCGCACCTTGCGGGTGGTCGGCCGCGAGGCATCCACCAGCAGGTGCGTCTCGATCGCGTCGCCGTATTCGTCGACAAATTTCCGCGCCAGTGCACGGCCGCTTTCATCCTCGCCGATGACGCCGGCGAAGATGCAGCGTGCGCCCAGCGCGGCGATTCCGCGCGCGACATTGCCGGCGCCGCCGACCAATTGCTCCTCGCGCCCGACCGCGATCACCAGCGACGGCGCCTCCGGTGACACCCGCGACACGTCGCCATAGACGAAATGATCGAGCATGAGGTCGCCGACGCATAGCACCGTCGTCTCGCCGAATTTTGCCAATTGCTGATCAATGGGATGCATGAATGATTGCCCGCGCGTCACCGGTAGCGGTCGGGCCGGTCGAGATACCGTCCGACATATTGCGACACCGCATCCTCGACCGGTGTGAAGCCGCCATTGTACCCGGCGCGTCTGAGCTTCTCGACCTTGGCTTGCGTGAAATATTGGTAGCGGTCACGAATGGCCGCCGGCATGTCGACATAGTCGATGTCGGGCGGACGCCCGAGCGCGCGATACATCGCCGTCACCAGATCGCGGAAGCTGCGTGCCTCGCCGGTGCCGACGTTGAAGAGGCCAGACACCGTCGGATTATCCAGAAGCCAGCGCACCACCGCCACCGCGTCATCGACATAAATGAAGTCGCGCCGCTGTTCGCCGTCGGCGATGTTTTCGCGGTGCGACTTGAACAGCCGGATAGGCTTTCCCGATTTGGCATCGTCGAAGCGCTTGGCGACGAGGCTCATCATCTCGCCCTTGTGGTACTCGTTCGGGCCAAACACGTTGAAGAATTTCAGCCCCGCCCACTGCGGCGGCAGTCCGCTGCGCTTCCTCACACGCTCCGCCACCGCGAGGTCGAACAGGTGCTTGCTCCAGCCATAGAGATTGAGCGGGCGCAGCCGGTCGAGCGCCGCCGGCGTCTCGTCGTCGTCGAAGCCTTGCTCACCGTCGCCATAGGTCGCAGCCGACGAGGCATAGATGAATGGCGTACGTGTCATCGCGCACCAGTCGAGCAGCCGCAGTGACAGACGAAAATTGGTTTCGAGCACGAGGTCGGCGTCGGTCGCGGTGGTGTCGGAAATGGCGCCAAGGTGAATGATGGCGTCGAGCTTGCGGCCGCCGAGCCAGGCGGCCAGTTCGCCAGGTGGCACCACGTCGGCGACCCGCCGCTTGCCGAGGTTGCGCCACTTCTCGTCGTGACCGAAATGGTCGTTGATGACGATGTCGGATTGCCCGGCTTCGTTCAGACTCGCGACCACGTTCGACCCGATGAACCCGGCGCCGCCGGTGACCAAAAGCATCCCTACCCCGCTAGTGTCCCGATTCCGAAGTTCGTACGGTCATGCGGCGGCCTCTTATACGAACTTCGGAATCGAAGGACACAGGCAAGTCATTGATTCCAGTTGGCTTAGGTTCAGAACTCCACAATTCGGACTCGCCACACTGTTGCGGACTTCTGAACCGCCACACGAGCCGTCGTGGCCTTCCCTTTGCCCCAGAGTGCTCCACGGTGCAACGTAGCGCCGCGCAGGCCCGGGGCCTCGAGCGCTACCCCTGGCGCGGCGACAGAGCTGGACAGAGGGAGATGGGCGCGATAACGCCCCGACAGCCCGGTGACAGGCTTCACCATAAGACATGAATATTAATTCATTATATAAAATAGGGAATCGAGATTCATCCCTTAGAGGCTCGGCCGTGCAGGCGGAATCCGGCGACAACAGGCCGATTCTGCTCGTCCCCTATATGTGGATCGGCGACTTCGTTCGCTGTCACACCGTGGTCCGGCTGCTGAACCAGCGGTTTCCCCGGCGGCCGGTTGATGTCCTCGCCACGGCAATGGTGTCCCCGCTGGCCGACTACATGCCGGGTGTGCGCAAGGCGATTATCGCCGACCTCCCGCGTAAGCGGCTGGCGCTGGCCGGGCACCGGGCACTAGCGAAGCGGCTCAAAGGCGAAGGCTATGGGGATGCGCTGGTCATGCCCCGGACCTGGAAATCCGCGCTCGCGCCGTTCCTGGCGGGCATTGAACGACGCACTGGTTTCTTCGGCGAGGCCCGCATCGGCCTGCTCAACGATCTTCGCTCGGGCGAGCGCGCCTTGCCACGCATGATCGACCGCTGCGTGGCGCTCGCGGTGCCAAAGGGTGAAAGCCCTCCCGCCGACTTACCGCATCCGCAGCTCGAAGTGCCCGCCGGCGAGATCGCGAGCTGGCTCATACGCAATGACCTCGCCGACGATCACCGTCCCGCGGTGGCGCTCGCGCCGGGCGCGGTCGGACCGTCGAAACGATGGACGACGTCCGGCTACGCTGAACTGGCGCGACGCCTCACCGCCGATGGCGTTCAGGTCTGGATCCTGGGCGGGCCCGGCGAGCAGGCGCTTGCTGCCGAGATCGCCGGCCCCGACCCGGCGAATGCGCGCGACATGACAGGGCCGGACCTGCGCAACGCCATCCTGGCACTCGCCGCCGCCGACGTTGCGGTGTCCAACGATTCCGGGCTTCTGCATGTAGCCGCCGCGATCGGCAAGCCGGCGATCGGCATCTTCGGCCCGACCAGCCCCTGGCATTGGGCGCCGCTTAATCCGCTGGCGGCCGTCGTTGAGGTAGAGAACGAACTATCCTGCCGCCCGTGCCACAAGCCGACCTGCCGGATGGGCCATCACCTGTGCATGCGCGACATCCCCGCGGATCGCGTCGTCGCGCTCACCCTGAAGGCGCTGCGTTAGATGGCCTGACTACCGCACCGGCATGTCTAGCGTTTCGGCTGCTGCTGCCACTGCTGGAATTCTCTGAACAGCCGCTCGCGCTCCCCTTCGGTCAGGTTTGCCGCCGACGGACCGCCGCGCGTGGCCGGCGCAGCTTGCGCCTGCCGGGCTCGCATAGCCTGCAGAATCTCCTCGGCGGGTGCCCAGCGCGTCCAGCCCGGCACCGTTGCGGCGAGATTGACCTCTTTCCACTTCGGATGACGGGGCGGCGCCTGGAACTTGTCCCAGTAGGCGAACATCCGTTCGGTCAGTCTTTGCACGCGGCGGGCACGATCGCTCTGCCGCGGCCAGTTGTAGACCGCGAGCACCGCCGGAACGCCGAGAGTACTGACAGTGTCGCCTTCCCCGATCAGCGTTGGATACTCGGCCTTGGTGAATTCGCTCAGCGCATAGTAATCGGAAAACGCCTTTGTGAAGGGAATCGGTACGAGGTGGAAATCGTCTTTCGCCGGAAGCTTGGCGAAAAAGTCGATCGGCTTCCCGATCACCCGGATCAGCGCAGCGATCTCGCCTGACCGGAGTTTCTGCAGCGCCAGAGGATTATCGAACAGCGTCTGTTCGACCTGGATACCCGCGCGCTGGAAGATGATCGATCCCGTCAAGCTCGAAGCGCTTCCCGCAGGCCCAAAATTCACCTTCTTGCCGCGCAGCTCCTCGATACTGCGGATGTTCCTCTTGGCAAGAATGTGCACCTCGGAGATGGGCAGCCGGATGATGTAGTGAATCCTGTTCTGGAGACCGGCTATTTTCCGTTGCGTTTGGAAATACTCGAACACGTCCGACTGCGTCACCGCTACATCGACGCCGCGCAAGTACAGCAAGTCGTCAAGGTTGGATGCGGCTCCGTAGGTTGCGATCGGAAGAACCCGCAGATTGTCGCCGTCATCGAGAACCTCGGCAAGCTCGGCCGCGAACGTCATGTATGTGCCGGACAGGATTCCGCCGGCAACACCGACGGTCCAGTTATTCCGGCGCATTTTGACGGTATTCTCGGTGCCACCCTCTTGGAGAGATTTTGGAACGGCCTGCGCATGGGCGCGCGTCGCGAGCCCAAGCTCCAGACTTTCCGATGTGAACGTGGAGGCTGAGAGAAAGGCCGCAAGAATAACCGCGCCGGTACGGATCAACGCACGCATCGCCACCCCCGCTACGCTTACATGACGGTTACACAATCCCATGCCAAGCTGACTCGCGGTTGGGTCAAAATTGTGATGCTCCGCGCCACAAATTCGCTGCGTGCCTCGTCTTCAATTACCTAGGTGCACATCGTCAACGACACTGTGCCCCCGGCCGCTCCGGCGCTCGAAAATGCCTGGCGGGGGTCAGGGGCTACCACTGAACATCAAGATTAGGTTCCTGCCTTAGAGCATTCGATTGTCGAGGCTCTTTGCGCAGGAGCCTTGTGACTCGGTCGCGTAACAGTTGGAAGGGGGAGTAACAGGAACATGCCGACGCTTATCACCAAAACCGCATCGCCGATCGCGGCATCGCTGCTTGCAGCGTGCTTGGTGGCTGCCGCCGTTTCGCCCGGTTTTGCCCAGAACTACCCAACCCGGCGCATTACGGTGGTTGTTCCCTTCCCGGCTGGCGGACCGAGCGATGTCGTTGCCCGCATCGTCACGGAAGCAATGTCCAAGACGTTGGGACAGCAGATGGTCATCGAGAATGTCGGCGGTGCCGGCGGCACCATCGGCAGCGCGCGCGTCGCAGCGGCCGCACCGGACGGCTACACTTTGCTTGCGGGCAGCATGGGCTCGCATGTGTCCGCGCCGGTGCTGGAGCCGGGCATCAAGTACAATTCAGAACGGGATTTCGCGCCGGTCGGCTTTACCGCCCACTCACCGGCGGTCGTGGTAGCGCGCAAGGACTTCCCGGCAAATAATCTCAAGGAGTTCGTGCAGTACCTGAAGAAAAACGGCAGCAACGCCAAGCAGGCGCACGGCGGCATTGGCGCCTCCTCGCACATGGCGTGTTTCCTGTTCAACAGCATCGTCAAAGTAGAGCCGATTTCGGTGGCCTATCGCGGCAGCGCACCCGCTCTGAATGACGTAGTCGCTGGCCATGTCGACTATCTTTGCGAGCAGGCCGTTAGCGTCACCGGCGCCATCACCGGCGATCAGGTCAAGGCCTTCGCGGTGTCGTCTACGCAGCGGCTCCCGACTTTGCCTTCCGTTCCGACCGCCAAGGAAGCCGGTGTCGATTACCAGATGAGCATCTGGGCCGGCATCTTTGCGCCAAAAGGAACGCCAAAGCCGATCGTCGACCGACTAGCCGCCGCTCTCTCCAAGGCGCTTGACGATCCGTCAGTCCAGAAGCGAATGGGCGATCTGGGCGGCTCCATCCCGTCGAAAGACGAGCGCACGCCGGCCAAGTTCGAGAAGTACGTTATGGCGCAGATCGCGCACTGGTCTCCGATTCTCAAGGCCGCGGCGTCCAAGACGAACGACTAGGCGCTTCGTCCGGCAGCCCGTGTGCGTGGGCCCCTCCCTGGAGGACCCCCGCATCACGCAATGCGGTCGACCGCGGCAATCACCGCCGAGGCAGAAGGCATCTTGCCCTTGTCGCCGACGACGCTGATCGATCCCTGCCCTATCGGACCGGTGAGACCCGGCTCGCTTCCGACAAAGATCGCAGCCAGCGGCACGCCGAGCGCGCCGGCGAGATGCAGCAGCCCGGTGTCGACACCCACGACGAGCGACGCGCCGGCGATCAGCCGCGCGACGGCGTCGAGTGGTTGCAGGTCCGGCACATCGGCATTTGGCAACGCTGCCGCGATTGCGCAGCTGCGTTCATGCTCGCTGGCATTGCCCCACGGCAGTACGACCTGCACGCCCCGCGCACAAAGCGACTGGCCAAGCGCGATCCAATGCTCCACCGGCCATTCCTTTTCGCGCTGCGCAGTGGCCTGAAGCAGCACCGCGTAACGACTGGCCGGTACCGCCGAAAGTCTTGCGCGGTCGAGGCCATAGTCCGGCGAGCCGTCGGGCACGTAGCCGAGCGCGAGACCCGTCAGCACGCGGTTGCGCATGATCGCGTGCTGCCCGCGCGCGACGCTGTGTCGAACATCGTAGAGCAACGACGCCGCGCGTTCGCGAATACTGGCGGCGTCATAGCCATGGCGGCGACCGCGCGCGGCGCGCGCGATCAGCGCGGAGCGGATCAGCCCCTGCGTGTCTATGATCGCATCGTAGTGTCGCGCACGCAGCGCGCGCCAAAACGTCGCGACCTCGCTCCACATCGAAGGTCCCGGCAGCGAGCGGCGCCATCGGCGTGACGCAACGGGAATGACCTCGTCGATCCCCGGATGCAGCCGGACGAGCGGCGCGAATGATTCTTCCACCACCCACACGAAGCGATGGCCGGGATGGCGGCGTCGCGCCTCAGTCAGCGCGGGCATGTGATGAATCACGTCGCCAAGAGATGAGGTCTTGACGAATAAAACATCGGACATGGCAGTCCGTCACCCCCCGGTGGCCCCAATTCCGCGCGCCGCGCCAGCAACGCACCCCGAACGCACTGGCTCTTATACGCCAGACCCCAGCTTGTCACGGGGCCCCGCACCGCGCATGGATGGAGACCAAATTATGTAACGTGCTGCCGCTAACGGGATTTTCAGCAGATTTTGGTAGCCATCCGAGAACAAGGTAGGCTGAACCCATGACAATCCTGGTCACCGGCGGTGCCGGCTACATCGGCAGTCATATGGCGCACATGTTGGCCGACGCCGGCGAGCGTGTGGTCGTGCTCGACAACCTCTCGACCGGCTTCGAATGGGCGATGCCGAAGGGTGTGCCGCTGGTGGTGGGCGAAACCGGCGATCAGTTGCGCGTCGCCGCGTTGATCGCCGAGCACCGTGTGGACGCAATCATCCATTTCGCGGCATCGATCGTCGTGCCGGACTCAGTGCGCGATCCGCTCGGTTACTATCGCAACAACACGATGAACTCACGTGCGCTGCTCGAGGTTGCCGTGAACAGTGGCGTCCGGCACTTCATTTTTTCCTCGACCGCCGCCGTCTACGGCAATCCGGAAAAAGTTCCGGTGAGCGAAGATGCGACACCCGCGCCGATGTCGCCCTATGGCAATTCCAAATTGATGACCGAGATGATGCTGAAGGACGTCGGCGCGGCGTATGACCTCAACTACGTGATCCTGCGCTATTTCAACGTCGCGGGCTCCGACCCGGCGCTGCGCACGGGCCAATCGACGCTTGGCGCGACCCATCTGATCAAGGTCGCGGTCGAGGCCGCGCTCGGAATGCGGCCGAAGCTCGACATTTACGGCACTGACTACAACACGCCCGACGGCACCTGCATCCGCGACTACATCCACGTCACCGACCTGGCGAATGCGCACTCGGCCGCGCTCACACACCTGCGCAGCGGCGGCGCTAGCGCCACGTTTAACTGCGGCTATGGCCACGGCTATTCTGTTCTCGACGTGGTGGACGCGGTCAAGCGCGTCAGCACGAGCGACCTCAAGGTGGAACTGGCGCCGCGCCGGCCCGGCGATCCGGCGATGATCGTCGCGGATTCCGCGCGCATCCGCGCGCAGCTTGGCTGGACGCCCCGTTTCGACGATCTCGACACGATTGTCGCGCACGCCTTGGCATGGGAGCGCCGCCTGGGGCCGCTGCGCGAAGGCCTCCGCACCGCCGGCGGACGTATTTGAAATTCCAAGGGTTTCTGCCGCAAAGCGTTCTTTCGGCTTGAAATCCAGGCTGGGGGCAGGCAAGGCATTCCGGCGCACGGTACCGGCGGGCACAGCCGCCAGAATCGTGGATCATGGCGGGCGGCAACGGACCCTGGATGCTCAAGTCGCGACTGCAGTCAGCTCTTGCCGATCCTCAAAGCTCGTTGGGGCTGGTCTGGCGGCTGTTGTCCGAGTACGGCGTATCGCGCTGGAGCCGCTACGCGATCGCCTTCGTGTTGATGGCGATCGGGGCCGCCGCAACCGCCGGAGCCGCTTATCTCGCCGGCGACGTCGTCAATCAGGCCTATGTCAGCCAGAATTTTTCGGCGGTGGTCCAGACCAGCCTGCTGGTCATGCTCGTGTTCAGCCTGCGCGGCGCGGCCGTGTACGGACATTCGATCATCCTTTCGCGCGTCAGCAACAGTATCGTCGCGGAGAATCAGCGGAAGCTTTTCGACCGCCTCCAGCAGCAGAACCTCAACTATTTCAGCGAGCGCCACAGCTCCGAATTGCTCTCGCGGCTGTCAGTTGGAGCCGCGGCGGCGAGCCACGCGCTGAACCTGATCATCACTGCCATCGGCCGCGATTTCCTCACCCTCATTGCGCTGACGGTCGTCATGGTCGTGCAAGACCCCATGATGTCGCTCTTTGTGTTCGTGATCGTGCCGCCGATCGTTCTGGCTCTCGGCAAGCTGGTCAAGCGGATCAAGACTGTCGCGATGAGCCAGTGGCGCGGCGGCGCGCAAACGCTGGAGACATTGCAGGAGACGGTGCAAGGAATCCGGCTGGTCAAGTCGTTCACCCTGGAAGATCAGATGCGTGATCGCTTTCACGCGAATGTCGCGACCGTGCAGGCCGACTCCAACAAGATGGCGCGGGTCAGCAACCGCACGGGGCCACTCATTGAAACGCTGGCCGGTCTCGCGATCGCGACTGCCATGATCTACGCTGGCCATCGCGTCATCAATACCGGGGCGTCACCTGGCGAATTCTTCTCTTTCATGACCGCGTTCCTGCTGGCTTATGAACCCGCCAAGCGCCTGGCGCGGCTCAATCTCGATCTCAATGTCGCGTTGGTCGGCGTCCGCGTCCTGTTCGAGGTCATCGACAGCCCAGCGACGGAGCTGGATGGCAAAGACCGACCGCCGCTGAAGGTCAGTGCAGCGCAGCTCGAATTTCGCGATGTGAGTTTCTCGTACCGCGCTGGCGAGCCGGCGATCCGCAACATGTCGTTCGTGGCCGACCCGGGCCGCATGACGGCGCTGGTCGGCCCATCTGGCAGCGGCAAGTCCACGGTCCTCAATATCATCCTGCGTTTCTACGACGTCAGCAACGGTGTCATCGCCATCGACGATCAGAACATCTCATCGGTGTCGCTTCGGTCGCTGCGCAGCCAGGTCTCCTACGTCAGTCAGGACGTCTTCCTATTCCGCGCCACCATCCGCGAGAACATCGCGTTCGGGCGGCCGGGCGCGAGCGACGCCGACATCGTCGCGGCGGCCAAGGCCGCGCAGGCGCACGATTTCATCATGGGCTTCCCGCAGGGCTACGATACGGTCGCCGGCGAGCGCGGTGCGGGATTATCCGGCGGCGAGCGCCAGCGCATCGCGATCGCCCGCGCGCTCATCAAGAATGCGCCGATCATTCTGCTCGACGAGGCGACCGCGTCGCTCGATTCGGAATCCGAGCACTATGTCCAGAAGGCGATCGCCCAATTGTGCGAGGGCCGCACCACCATTGTCATCGCCCACCGGCTCTCCACCATCATGCATGCCGACAAAATCCTGGTGATCGAGGCGGGACAGGTCATCGATTCCGGCCGACACGACGAATTGCTTCGCAAGGGTGGGCGTTACGCCCTGTTCTATCGGCTTCAGCTCCAGCACCAGGAAGAGCCTGAGCCCGCAGCCGCTGCCGGCGGCTGATTGCTGAAACTTGGTGCAAAGCACCAGGGGAACTGAGTTCCAACGCCGGAATTGCAACCTCGCCAACCGACTAAGCGCGGCCGCCCAAACCGTGCGCCCTTAATAATTCGGTTACCTCTTGGGCCAAGGATGGTGCTGCCGCCGGGTCGAGGAGAAGAATGGTCATGCCAATGACAGATCCGGCGCTGTCCGACGCGCAACAAACCCAAGCCATGATGGATCGGATCGCGCACCTGCGCCCCGCGTCGACGGCCGAGGCATTGCGGGCACTGCGATCCGCATTCCCCGAGATCCCGCTGGCCGCACGCGACGGCACTCGAAGCCCTGCGCCGCGCAGCACCCGGCTCGTTGCGATAACCGCGTTTCCATCGGGATCGGCGCTTTCCGCGAGCATCGGGATCGGCTTATATCGCCCCTTGAAGAGGCGGCGATGGACGAACAACCGATTCTGGTCGAGCGGCGCACCGGCTATCGTGTCATTACGCTCAACCGGCCGCAACGGCTGAACGCCTTCACCGAGGCGATGCACGTGGCGCTACGCGACGCGTTCGCGGATATCGAAGCCGACGAATCCTGCCGCGCCTTGCTGCTCACGGGCGCCGGCCGCGGCTTCTGCGCCGGACAGGACCTCAACGACCGCCTGTCGAAGGCCGGTGACACGCCCGTGCTCGGCGGCGCGCTGGAGGCCTATTACAACCCGCTGATTCGCAAATTGCGCG
>Ga0207701_10005854_pt1 | contig 12307 bp, 4 predicted proteins | sample KBSSwiSSwithPhiX_FD_184294 | JGI IMG/M metagenome (GOLD analysis project Ga0207701, IMG submission 184294) | Switchgrass rhizosphere bulk soil microbial communities from Kellogg Biological Station, Michigan, USA, with PhiX - S5 (SPAdes) (version 2) | ecosystem: Environmental > Terrestrial > Soil...
CACGTATGCGCGAGACCAGGGAGATCGCCATGGAGGAGACGGTGCCGAGAAGGCAAGTAATCAGAAACACCCCGCTTCGCGTTTTGCGCGCGATCGGGACGAGCGTGCTGCTCGTGATGCTGTTTGCCGGCAATGCGCTGGCGCAGCAGATCGCGGTGTCCGGAACGGTGTCCGGCGCGGGCGGTGGCCCGCTGGCCGGCGTGACCGTCCGCATCTCCGGAACGGAGACGCGGGTGCTCACGAACGCGACCGGCCGCTACACCATCACGGCGCCCGCGAACGGTGCGCTGACCTACACGCTCATCGGGCAAAAGCCGGCGCGTGAGGAGATCGGCGGTCGCACCCGCATCGACGTTCGGATGGAAGGCGTGACCTACCTCGAAGAGGTGGTGGTCACGGCGTACACCGAGCAGCGTCGCGCCGACATCACGGGCGCGGTGGCGTCGATCAACGTCGAGAGCGCGGCGCGCCAGACCGGCGCCAGCGTCCTCCAGAAGCTGGACGCGGTGCCGGGCATCACGGTGGTCGCGAGCGGATCACCCGCGTCGCGCAGCACCGTCCGCATCCGCGGTATCAGCTCGTTCCAGAACAACGATCCGCTCTACGTGATCGACGGCGTGCCGGTGCAGGATTCCTACATCAACTGGCTCAACCCCGCCGACATCACGTCGATCCAGGTGCTGAAGGACGCCTCGGCCGCGTCGATCTACGGATCGCGCGCGAGCAACGGTGTCATCGTGATCGAGACGACGAAGCGTGGGGCCAGCGGCCCGCCGCGCGTCACGTTCTCGGCGCGCACGGGGCTCGCGAGCCCGACGCGCGGCTACGACGACTTCCTGATGAGCGACGCGCTTCAGTATTTCCAGGTCGTGAAGGCCGCGTACGTGAATTCCGGGGCGGCGGTGCCGACGAACATCTTCGGCGATCCGAACAACCCGACGGTGCCGGCGTACACCTACGCCGCGGCGGGCACGTTCACGAGCCTGGACACGTACGGCCGTCCGGTCGGCGTGGATGTGAACAAGTATTCGTATCCGAACTCGCTGATCATGCCCGGCAGCGCGGGCACGAACTGGTGGAAGGCGGTCTTCAACGGCCAGGCGCCGGTCGGGGACTACAACCTGAACGTCGCCGGCTCGGGTGAGGATCACACCTACGGCGTGTCGGGCAACTACTTCGACCAGCGCGGCACGGCGGCGTACAACGACTTCCGCCGCGGCAGCCTTCGCGCGAACACGCAGTTCACCCGCGGCAAGCTGACCTTCGGTGAGAACGCCGCGCTCGCGGCCGAGCGCGCGTTCGGCGGCATGGGCGATCCGACCGGGTACGCGGAAGACGGCATCGTCGGGAAGAACATCCTGATGCAGCCCGTCGTCCCGATCTACGACATCAACGGCAACTTCGCGTCCGGCAAGGCGGTGGGCCTGGGCAACCAGAGCAACCCGCTCAAGTTCGCGTTCGAGCGCCGCAACAACATCAATCGCAACAACCGCATCTTCGGCAACGGCTTCGCCGGCTTCCAGGCGATCCCGTCGCTGAACATCCGCAGCAGCATCGGCTTCAACGTTCGCCAGGGCACGTTCAAGGGCTTCAACCCGACCACGTTCGAGAACTCGGAGCCCGGCACGACGAACTCGTTCAACGAGCAGCAGGAGAGCAACTTCGACTGGACGTGGACGAACACGGCCCGCTACAACAAGCAGATGGGCGGCCACACGTTCAACCTCCTCGCCGGCCAGGAAGCGAACAAGAGCAACTTCCGCGGCCTCTACGCCTCGATGGCGAACTTCAAGTCGACGGATCCGAACTCGCTGTACATCCAGTCGACCCTCGGCGATCCCGGCACCCGCGACGTGAGCAGCACCGGTTCCGTGAGCTCGCTGCTGTCGTACTTCGGCAAGGCGGACTACAACTTCCAGGACAAGTACGTCGCCAGCGTCACGGTCCGTCGCGACGGCTCGTCGCGCCTCGGTCCGGACCATCGCTGGGGCACCTTCCCGGCGTTCGGCCTCGGCTGGCGCGTCACCAAGGAACCGTTCCTCGAGAACAACAAGATCCTCACGGACGCCATGCTGCGCTTCGGCTACGGCGTCACGGGGAACCAGCAGATCCCGTCGGGCCGCATCACGGCGCAGTACGGCGGCGCGCTGGGCGATACGTACTACGACATCGCCGGCACGAATTCCTCGATTCAGCCGGGCTTCCGCCTGACGCGCCTGGGCAACCAGGATCTGAAGTGGGAGGAGAACCGCGCGATGAACATCGGCGCGGACCTCACGATGTTCAACGGCTACCTGAACGTCATCCTCGACGTCTACCAGCGGAAGACGAACAACCTGCTGTTCGATCCGCAGCTGCCCGCGACGGCCGGCTTCGCCGCGCCGCCGATCGTGAACATCGGCAAGATGAAGAACAACGGGTACGACTTCTCGATCGGCCACACCGGCGATCGCTGGAACGCGACCCTGCAGGGCAGTCACTACAAGAACGAGATCGTCTCGATCGACGGCGTGCAGAACTTCTTCATCACGAACGTGAAGGTCCGCGATCGTGAAGCGACGATCAACAAGGTCGGCTACCCGATCAGCTCGTTCTTCGGCTACAAGACCAACGGCTACTTCAACACCCAGGCCGAGGTCGACGCGTGCAAGGCGAGCGGCGTGCAGGGCTTCTGCTCGCTGGGCGCGATCAAGTTCGCGGACACGGACGGCGACGGAAAGATCACGTCGGCCGACCGGACGATCATCGGCAGCCCACATCCGGACTTCACGGGCTCGCTCGATCTCGGCTACCGCTTCGGGAACTTCGACGTGAGCGGCACCGTGTTCGGCTCGTTCGGCAACGACATCTTCGACGCGCAGAAGCTGTTCTACGTGTTCCGGATGTTCCAGACGAACGTGAAGGCGGATCTGCTCGAGAACTCGTGGACGCCGACCAACACGAGCGCGAAGTACCCGCGCATCAACAACGACGACCAGAACAGCAACGCGTTCAGCGACTTCTACGTCGAGGACGGCTCGTACGTCCGCATGCGCAACCTCCAGGTCGGGTACAACGTGCCGCAGCGGTTCGCGCGCTGGCTGAACGCGACGCGTGTGTACGTGCAGGCCGAGAACCTGTTCACGATCACGGGCTACGAGGGCCTTGATCCGTCACTCCCGGCGGCCGACATCAACGGCGCGGCCGGCGACATCCGCGATCAGTACCGCGGCGTCGATCGTGGCGCGTACCCGTCGAGCAAGACGTTCAGCATCGGCATCACCACCTCGTTCTAATGATGAGACACTTCAAGGAGAGGGCCGCGATGAAGAAGGCAACGAGGCAGCCGATGCTCCTCGGAACGGCGCTGTTTTTGGCGGCGGGATCGCTGTTCGGGTGTAAGGACAGCTTCCTGACCGATGCCGCCACGCCGCAAGGGGTACTGGATGCAACCGTACTGGCGAACGCGGCGGGCGTGGAGGGCAATCTCATCGCCGCGTATCGCACGCTCGACTGGACGACAGGGCTCAACGGCGGGCAGGCTGCCGCCGCGAGCAACTGGGTCTGGGGCAGCGTGGCGAGCGACGATGCCTACAAGGGCTCGGACGCCACGGACTTCACGGCCATCATGGACGTGGAGAAGTACGACTGGCTCGCACCTGGCGCCGATGGCATCATCAGCGACAAGTGGGAGCAGGTGTACGAGGGTGTGAACCGCACGAACGCCACGCTGACGCTGCTCAAGCAGGTGGTGAAGGACTCGCCCTCGGCGATCACCGCTTCGGACCAGGCGGGGATCGAAGGTGAGGCGTTGTTCCTCCGTGCGCATTACATGTTCGAAGCGTATCGGATGTGGGGCAACGTGCCGTATCTCCGCGAGGACGATACGGACGTCCGCAAGGCGTCGATCCCGAAGGCCACCGTCGCGACCGAGATCCTGAAGGATCTCGACGCGGCGATCGCCAAGCTCCCCACGACGCCCCGCAAGGGTCAGGTGGGGCGTGCGACGCAGTGGACGGCCAAGGCGTACAAGGGCCGGGTGCAGATGTATGCCGGCCAGTACGCCGCGGCGCTCACCACACTGCGCGAAGTCAGGGCGAGCGGCGTGTACGCGCTGCAGCCGAGCTACGACCAGGTCTGGACGGGCTTCAAGAATCTCGAGAACGGAAAGGAGACGATCCTCGCCTATCAGGCTTCGGCGAACGACGGTGAGTCGAGCGGCAACAACGCCAATTACGGCGAGCGACTCAACTTCCCGCACTCGGGCAGCCCGTTCGGCTGCTGCGGCTTCCATCAGCCGTCGCAGAACATGGTGAACTCGTTCGTCGTCGATGCCACGAGCGGCCTCCCGACGATGATCACCAACCCGGGTGGCTGGAATGCGGACAACGCCGAGTACGACGCGGCGCACACCGCGAACCTGACGGTCGATCCGCGCCTCGATTGGACGGTCGGCCGCGACGACGTGCCCTACAAGGACTGGGGCGTGCATGCGTCGAACTGGATTCGCGATGCCACCTACAGCGGCCCGTACAGCCCGAAGAAGAACGTGCACGAGAAGGCCAGTGGCGCGCAGAGCAGCGTGGGTTGGGTCAACACGCAGCTCAACTCGGTGAACATTCACATCTTCCGCTACGCCGACATGCTGTTGATGCTGGCCGAGGCGGAGGCCGAAGCGGGCACCCTGGCCAACGCGCTAACGATCGTGAACGAGATCCGGACCCGTGCGGCCGCCAAGGCGCAGGGGCCCGGGACGGCCACGACGAACATCGCGGTGGCGATCACGGATCCGAGCATCACGTGGGCGAAGTACAAGGTCGGCCTGTATCCCGCGTTCGCGAGCAAGCAGGCGGCGCTCGATGCGATCCGCGCCGAGCGTAAGATCGAGCTCGCCATGGAAGGTCAGCGGTTCTTCGACCTGAAGCGGTGGGGCATCCTCGAAACGACGCTGAACGGCTACATCAACGGCGTGGGTGGTGGGTCGGAGAAGAGCCGTCGCAGCTTCTTCGCCAGCGCTCTGCCGGTGGCGGCAAAGCACTACAACTTCCCGATCCCGTCGACGCAGCTGCAGCTCAGCACGGTGGACGGTACGGCTCGCGTTCCACAGAACACGGGCTGGTAAGCAAGGAAGTCAGCAGGTCGAGCAGGGCACCGGCGCGAGAGCGCCGGTGCCCTGTTCTCATTTCACCGCCGTCACCGGCGCGGCCGACGACGCGCGGACCCTGATCGCGAACGCCTGCAGCGAATCGGCGGTGTTGGCGACGAGCACGGCGCGTCCCGTCGGCGTGCGCAGCTGCGCAAGACCCGCAACGTTGTGCGGAGCGAGGAACCCGCTCTCGCGCGGCGAGACGGGGACGAAGCGTCCATGGCCGTCGCCGCGCAGCCAGAGCCCGTTGCCCGCGTCGGCACGCGGCGTGTTCGGCTCGGCGTCGTAGAGATTGCCCGCGATCAGCAGGTCGAGATTGCCGTCGCCGTCGACATCCTGAACGAGGATGGACTTGATCGGCGCGATCTGCGCCAGCATGGGAAGTGGGGTCGCGCTGAAGACACCACCGCCGTCGTTGTGAAGCACCAGGCTGGCAAAGCCGTCCACCTCGTACCGGAGCGCGCGGGCCAACGCTGCCTGCCCGAACAGCTCGTCCATGGTCTTCGTGGAGAAAGACGCGTACGTGGGAAACTTCAGACCGAGCTGATAGAGCTGCTGCCCGAGGGGCACCATGCCCGCGAGCGGATACGTCTTGCCATCGATCCGCTGCGTCAGCACGACGTCGGTGCCGAGGTTGCCTCTGAAGTCTCCCGCGTAGACGCCGAACACGGTGTCCCTGGACGCGGTGTAGGAATAGTTGAGGCCGAGATTGCCGACGACCAGGTCCGTCTTTCCGTCGTGGTCGAAGTCCCCCACCGCGACGCTGGACCACCAGCCCCGCGTGGAGGGGAGGCGCGTCGTACCGGAGACGTCCCGGAGACGGCTACCATCGTTGTGGTAGAAGCGGATCGGCATCCATTCGCCGACCGTCACGAGATCCAGCCGCTTGTCGCCGTCGAGGTCGACCCAGGCGGCGTCGGTGATCATGCCACCCGGATTCACCAGCTCCGGCGCGACCTGCTCGGTCACGTCGGTGAACCGGCCGCCGTCGTTGCGCAGCACGTAGCTGCGCGCGGGATACGGGTACCGTCGCGGCGACAGTCGGCCACCGACGAAGAGATCGGGGCGCCCGTCTCCGTTGAAATCGCCGACGCGAACGCTGGCGGTACTGGTGCGCATCACCGGGAGCGCCGCGGAATCGCGGACGAATCGGCCGGCGCCCCGATTCACGTACAAACGGTCCTGGAAGAGAGGCGAGCCTTCGGGAATCGCGTACGACCCGCTCGCGACGTAGAGGTCCGGCAGGCCATCGCCATTCGCGTCGAAGAACGACGCGCCCCAGTCCTCATAGCGCTTGTCCGGCTCGGCGTTCCACGGCTGCGAGTCCGGCGAGGCCGTGAAGCGGCCGTCCTTGCCTTGCAGAAAGAGCTGACGGGTCGAACCGGCGATGCCGCCGACGAACACGTCCTCCAACCCGTCTCCATTCACGTCGCCCACGGCCATCGGGGGACCCTGGCGCGAGATCATGTACGGAAGGAGACCCTGGACCCTGTAGTCGACGAGCTCCGGCACCCGATGCTCGAATGCGAGTCCGCTCGTCGAGGGGAGCGGCTCGAACACCGGTTCGCGCCCGGGTGACGTTGCCGGCGCACCGAACTCGGCGCGCCGTCGAGCGGTCGCGTCGGCCTGCTTCACCGTCACCAGGGAATCGGCGGCGAGGCCGGCCAGCTGCTGATACCGCCCATCGGGCCAGAAGACCTCGAGCGTGTCGATGCGCGTGAGCGAGCCGAGGCCGAAGTGCAGTCGGTCGTCGACGGAGGACATGAAGCCTCGCGACGGAGACTGATACAGGCGCTGCTTCTGCCCCCCGGCGGTGAGGACGACCGTCGCGCCGATGGCGCGCCGGTTCGGGGCGACGCCGTCGAGCTTCACGGCGAGCCAGTGATGGGCGTCGCCGGCGCGCTGCACGTTCTGGTAGATGTACGCCGGTGAATCGATGTTGCTGACCACGAGATCGAGCCGGCCGTCGTTGTTCAGATCGGCGTACGCCGCACCGTACGAGAAGCCAGTCTGATCGACCCCCCACGCGGCGCTCTTGTCGGCGAAGGTGAGATCGCCCGAGTTCCGGAAGACGTAGTTCGGCGAGTCGTAGCCCGGGAGCCGCTGGAGGTTCTCGAGCGCCCGCCGGTTCGTCGCGTTGCGCAGGCCCTGCCGCATGGCGCCGGTGGTCGTCGTCATGTAGTCCAGATCGTTCACGGCTTTGGGATAGCCGTTGCCGATGAAGATGTCCTTCAGCCCATCGTTGTCGAAGTCGGCGAAGAGGGCGCTCCAGCTCCAGTCGGTGTGCGAGATGCCGGCCAGCCGGCCGATCTCGCTGAAGACGACGTCGCCTTCGCTGGTGACGCCGTTGCTGAGCTGCAGGGTGTTGGCGGAGTAATCCTCGCGCACGCCGCGCGAGCGAAGCTCGTTCACGCTGTTGTAGGTGGCGAACCCGAGGACGCGCTTGCGCCGCTCGAGGGATCGCGGGAGCATGTCGACCTGGAGCACGTCGGGCCAGCCGTCGTTGTTGAAGTCGGCGATGTCGACCCCCATGCCGGCGAAGCTCGTGTGCTTGAGCGACTGCGGCGCCCGGTTGCTGAAGGTGCCGTTCCGATTGTTGATGTACAGGACGTCGTTGGCGACGACGTCGTTGGAGACGTAGATGTCGGGCCACGCATCGCCGTTCACATCGGCGACGGCGACACCCAGGCCGTAGCCGGTCACGCGGAGGATCCCCGCCCGGGCGGAGACGTTGGTGAAGTGGCCGCGGCAGTCGTTCCGGTAGAGCTGGTTGTAGCTGTCCGGCGTTTCCTCGTGCACTCCCGCCGGTTGGGCCGACAGGTCGCTGCGCGAGAAGTCGGCGGGAGAGTTGTTGAGCACGAACAGGTCGAGGCAGCCGTCGCCGTCGTAGTCGAGGAAGATCGAATGCGTCGTGAAGCCGCGGTCGGCGAGTCCGTATTGCGCCGCCGCTTCCGTGAAGGTTCTATTCCGGTTGTTGATGAAGAGCAGGTTGGCGCGCGTCTCCGGGGCGGACCACGCCGGTCCGGACACCGAGGCGTAGATGTCGAGGTAGCCGTCGTTGTTGATGTCGACCATCGTGACCCCGGTGACCCACCGGTTGGTCGCGACACCCGCCTGCTTGGTCACATCCTCGAAGTGCATGTCGCCCTTGTTGATGTAGAGGCGACTCGAGACCATGTTGCCGGCGAAGAACAGGTCGGGGAGACCGTCGTTGTCCACGTCGCCGACGGCGACGCCGGCGCCGTTGTAGATGTAGGGGTCGGTCTGAACGTTGAGCGAATCGCTCGTCGTGATGGTGTTCGCGAACGCGACTCCGGTCCGGTCGGCCGCGAGCAGCTCGAACACGGGACGCTCGCCCGACCTGCAGCCGACGAGAGCGAGCAGCGGGAGCAGGAGCGCGAAGCGACCCGAATACGACATGCGTGCGAACCTCGTCAGCGTGGGATGCATCACCGGGGCGGGCGTCGGACGCGGGCGAGGGCAGCACGGCGAGGTCACGCCGGCGAGCGACTCGCGCTCTCGGTCTTCCGACCCATGAAAGCTAGCAATCGTACCGAAGCGAGGTATTTCCCGGGATGAGCACATCGCACTACGTCGCCAGGGTGGTCAACCTGATCCCCGCCTCGTCACAGCGTCTCTGGTCGATGGACGCGGAGGACGCCAGCCGGCGCCTGCTCGCGGGAGACCTCGACGAGGTGCTGGCGATCGACGGCTCGTTCGCGCTCGTGGCACAGGACGGCGAGCGCGTGCTCCTGGCCAGGAGCCTCGATCGGCCGATGCGGTACTTCCTCGCCAAGGCGACGGACGGGCCCGTGCTCATCGTCGCGGAGCGGATCGACGAGATCGCGGCCGAGCTGGCCCGGCGCGGCTGGTCCAGCCAGTTTCACCCGAGCTACACCCGGATGGTTCCAGCGCACCACGTGACGACGCTGCGGCTGATCGGCTGCCCGGACCCCAATCCGGTACATCGCCGGTTCTTCGACCCGCCGCGCGGAACGCTGCCCGCGGACCTGGACCGGATCGGGCAGCTCTACATCGAGGCGACCTACGCCGAGCTGCGGCGCTGGCTGCTGGCGCAGGACGACTCCGAGCCGATCGGCGTGCCGTTCTCCGGCGGGATCGACAGCGGTGCGGTGCTCCTCTGCCTCAACACGCTCCTGCTGGACGAGGGGATCTCGCCGGCACGGCTGAAGGCGTTCACGCTGTCGGTCGACGGGGCAGGGGCCGACGCGCTGCAGGCGCGTGAGTTCCTCGTCCGCACGGGACTCGAGATGCTCGGCGAGACGATCGACGTCGGCTCGGCCGACCTCGACCCGCTGCGCGCCGTGTCGGTGATCGAAGATTACAAGCCGCTCGACGTGGAGTGCGCCGCGGTGAACCTGCAGCTCCTCGCCGGGATCCGGGAGCGCTACCCCGACTGGCGCCTGCTCGTCGACGGCGACGGTGGCGACGAGAACCTGAAGGACTATCCGATCGAGGAGAACAGCGAGCTGACGATCCGCAGCGTCGTCAACAACCGCATGCTCTATCAGGAAGGCTGGGGCGTGGAGTCGATCAAGCATTCCCTGACCTACTCCGGAGGGTTGAGCCGCGGCTGCGTGCGCGGGTACGCCTGCGCGAGCGCGTACGGCTTCGTGGATTTCAGCCCTTATCTGCGCCCGTCGGTGATCGCCGTCGCCGAGGCGATCCCGTTCGCCGAGCTCACGCGAGGCTCGCACGAGCGGCTGTATGCGCTGAAGGGGGAGATCGTCTCGCGCGGCGTGCGGTCGGTGCTCGGCATCGAGATGCCGGTGTTCCCCAAGCGACGCTTCCAGGAAGGGTCCGTGTCGGCCGACGAGGTCGCACGGCTGTTCCCGCGGGACGAGGGACGGTACCGGCGCCACTTCCAGTCGCTGCACGCCGCGGCGGTGTGAGCGTCTCCGCCGCAGACCGGCGGATCCGCGCGCTGCGGCCGCCGAAGCGGGCCGTCGATCCGTATCGGGCACACGGCTGGCTGCTCGAGGAGGAGCGACGCCCTGACGGACGGAGGGAGCGCGCGCTCACCGTGTTCCTGGCCGGCGCGGAGTGCCCGTTCACCTGCTCGTTCTGCGACCTGTGGCAATGGACGCTCGACGGGCCGACTCCGCCGGGAGCGCTCGTCACGCAGCTCGAGCGCGTGCTCGCCTCAGTGGAAGGGCCGCTGCCGCAGCGGCTCAAGCTGTACACCGCGAGCAACTTCTTCGATCGGCGCGCCGTGCCGCGGGGGGACTACGCAGAACTCGCGCGGATCGCGGCGCCGTTCGAGGCGGTGACGGTGGAATCGCACGCGAGCACGATCGGCGCGGCGGCGCTCGAATTCGCGGGGATGCTCGGCGAGAGCCGGTCGCTCGAGGTGGCGGTCGGATTGGAGACGATCCATCCGCGCGCGATGACCCACCTCAACAAGCGGCTCGACATCGATCGGTTCGACGCCGCGGCGCGGTCGCTGGCCGATTCAGGGATCGATCTGCGCGTCTTCCTGCTGCTCGGCGCGCCGCGCGTGCCGTCCGACGAGAGCGTGGAGTGGACGGTGCGCACCGTCGCACACGCGGTCGAGTGTGGCGCGGCGGTGGCGTCGATCATTCCCGTGCGCGGCGGCAATGGCGAGATGGAGCGGCTGCGCGCCCTCGGGGAGTTCACGCCGCCGACGCTCGCGCAGCTCGAGCAGGCGCTGGACGCGTCGCTCTCGCTAGGCGACACCGTCGTGACGGCGGACCTGTGGGACGTCGAGAAGCTGCCGGCGTGCGAACCGTGTCGCGTCGGACGGACCGAGCGGTTGGCGCGGATCAATCTCTCGGGGTGCGCCGAGCCGGCCGTGCGTTGTGACGTCTGCGGTGGGGCGCCGACGACGTGAAACGCACCTGCGAGGTGGCGGTGGTCGGGAGTGGGTTCGCCGGATCGCTGCTGGCGCGCGTGCTGGCCGTGCTCGGCTACGACGTCGTGCTGCTGGAGCGCGGGACTCATCCACGGTTCGCGATCGGCGAGTCGACGACGCCGCTGGCCAACCTGTCGTTGGAGCGGCTGGCGGTGCGATACGGACTGCCGGACTGCTACCATCTCGCGACGCACGGGCGATGGATGGCGCATCTCCCCGAGCTGCGGCGTGGCCTCAAGCGCGGGTTCACCTACTATCGTCATCACCCGGGGGAGCCGTTCGCCGATCGTGGGCTCGAGTCGGAACGGCTGCTCGTCGCGGCGAGCCCGGAGGACGCGCTGTCGGACACGCACTGGGTGCGCGCGGACGTGGATCATCACTTCGTGCGACGTGCGGTGGACGCCGGCGTGGAGTACCTCGATCGGACGGAGCTGACGTCGGCCGAGTTCGAGGACGGGTCGGCGCGACTGCGTGGCCGGCGCGACGGGGATGCGCTCGAGCTCGAGGCGGGATTCGTGATCGATGCGTCGGGGCCGGATGGGTTCCTCGCGCGGCAGCTCGCGCTCCCGTCGGGGCTGGAGCGCACGTACACGCGCGCGGCACTCGTGTTCAGCCACTTCGACGGCGCGCGGCTGATGCGCGACGAAGCTCCGATGCTCCCGGCGGGTCCGTACCCCGACGATTGGGCCGCAGTGCACCACCTGATCGACGAAGGCTGGATGTACTCGCTGCGGTTCGATCACGGAACGACGAGCGCCGGCTTCCTGCTCACGCCGCGCGGGCTCGCGTCGCTTGACGAAGACGGGAGCGCGGACGCGACACGGCTGTGGAGCGTGCTGCTCGAGCGGTATCCGACGATCGGCCGGTTGTTCGCCGACGCGCACGCGACGATGCCGATCGGGTTCGTGCCGAGGGTGCAGCACCGGCTCACGCGCGCGGCGGGGGCAGGATGGGCGCTGATGCCGCACGCCTATGCGTTCGTCGATCCGCTGTTCTCGACGGGGATCGCGTGGGGGCTGCGCGCGGTGGAGCGACTCGCGCTGGCGTTCGAGGACGCCGCGAGCGGCGACCGGAAGCCCGACGCCGCGACGCTCGCGCGGTACGATGCGGCGCTGGGCGAGGAAGGGGATCAGATCGATCTCGTGGTGGCCGGCGCATACGAAGCGGTGGCGCACTTCGACCTGTTCGCCGCGCAGGCGATGCTCTACTTCACGTCGGTCTCGTTCGCCGAAGTGAGCCAACGGCTCGGCGCCGCGGACGACGTGTCGTGGAAGGGATTCCTCGGCGTA
>Ga0207701_10005855_pt1 | contig 12305 bp, 11 predicted proteins | sample KBSSwiSSwithPhiX_FD_184294 | JGI IMG/M metagenome (GOLD analysis project Ga0207701, IMG submission 184294) | Switchgrass rhizosphere bulk soil microbial communities from Kellogg Biological Station, Michigan, USA, with PhiX - S5 (SPAdes) (version 2) | ecosystem: Environmental > Terrestrial >...
TTCTTCGCAGCAACCGGCCGGAGGCCGGGCGAGCGCAGCGAGCGGCGCTTGGGGGTGGGGCCCCAAGCGCAACAAATAAATGCTGATCGAGTCCGGCGAGTGACCCCAGTGCCGCGAGAACAGACACTCACCCCCCAATTGCGAACAGGTGCTTCTGTCCCCGTATGTAAATCCTCCCGTTCGCAATCGCGGCAGACGACGACACCGGCTCGCCCACCGAGTTGGTGCGCACGATTTCGTGCTTCGGGCCGGCCTTGAGCATGAACGTGTCGCCGTCCTGGCTGGTGAGCGCGATGTAGCCGGCGAAGGCGACGGGTGATCCCATGAAGCGCGACGGCACCGGCACGCGGCCGCCTTCGTATTGCACCTGCCCGGTCGCGGGATCCACGCACGTCACGATCCCGTTGTCGGTGAGGAGATAAAGATAGTCGCCGTAGAGGATGTTCGAGAGCACGTACCCGGTGCCCTTGGTGTATTCCCACGCCACCCGCTTGTCGTCGGCGACGGCGCCCGGCCGCAGCGCGATCACCTTCTTGACCGGGTACCCAGCCGTGACAATCACCAGGCCGTGGCCGACCAGCGGCGTGTGGATCGCGTTGCTCTCGACGCCCCTGGTGCGCCACAGCTCGCGGCCGGTCGCGGGATCGTAGGCAATCACGAACTCGGCCGCGCTCGTGACGAGCTCGGTGCGGCCGCCGGCCTCGACGAGGACCGGCGTGGACCATGAGATCTGCACGTTGCGCTTCGATCGCCAGATCTCGGTTCCGGTCCGCTTGTCGTAGGCCATGATCGCCGACCGCTCGCCGTTGTCCTCGTCGCGCTGGATGATCACGAGATCCCGGTACAACACCGGCGACGTGCCCGTCCCGAGCCCGAGCGTCGGAAATTTCTCCACGACCTTCCACAGCGGCTTGCCGTCGACGTCGTACGCGTAGAGGCCCTCGGGGCCGAAATAGGCGAAGACCATCCGGCCATCGGTCGCGGCCGTCGGCCCCGCGAAGCTGCTGTCGCGATGCCGCGCATCGTGAACGGGCCCCTCGTAAGCCACGCGTTCCCAGACTGTCCGCCCCGTCTTCGCATCGAGCGCCAGCACCTTGAACGTGTGTTTCCGATCTGCCGCGACGCTGTCGGGATGGATCCAGGGCTTTCCGTCCATCGTGTGCTCGACGGCCCTGGCACCAGGGATGACGTCGCCCTCGATGGCGGCCGTCAGGAAGATGCGATCACCCCAGATCACCGGCGATGAGTGGCCCGCCGGCAGCGGAACCTTCCAGGCGATGTTGCGTTCGGGTTGCCACTCCGTCGGGAGCTGCTGTTCCGCGGACACGCCCTGTCCGCCGGGTCCGCGCCACTGCGGCCAGTTCTCGGCGTTCAGCGGAACAAGGATCCCGGTGGCGATGAGAATCGAAAGAGGCACAGCGGCGCGAACACGGACCATTGACGCTCCCGAGAATGAGTCGGTCCGATTATAGGAGCGGGTTGATTAGCCCTACGGATGTTGGTGACGATTGGCGATCTGCGAAGGGTCGAGCGTCAGTAGCCGGGGTCGGGTGGCTTCCGCCTTAGGCGGAAGGCTGCGGCTGTCGGACAATTCTGGACGCCGCCCGTTGCCTTCCGGCGAAAGCCGGACGCCACCCGTCCGCCGTTGGCAGAAACACTCCCCCACTGGCGGACGTCCTACCACTGGATGCCCGGGTCCCGGGAATAGGTCGATTCGCAATATCCTTTATTGAGCTATGAAGAGTGATGTTCGCGTCCCTGTTGTCCTTGCACTGGCTCTACTGCTGCCCGCCGCCGCAGCCCTGAGTGGCTCGGACTGGCCGGAATGGCGGGGACCCGCTCGCGCCGGCACCTCGACAGAAACCGGGCTGCCCACGTCATGGTCGCCTTCCGGCGAGAACCTGGCCTGGAAGGCGCCCTACGGCGGCCGCTCGTCGCCGGTGGTGTTCGGCGATCGCCTCTACCTTCAGAACACGGTCGGCACGGGCGCAAGCGAGCAGGAGCGGCTCCTGTGCCTGAACGCGGACACCGGCAAGCTGCTCTGGGAACATCGCTACAACATCTTCACCAGTGACGTGCCGGCGCACCGGATCGCCTGGTCGTCCCCGGCCGTCGATCCGGCCTCTGGCAGCGTCTTCGCGATCAGCGGCAATGGCCTGGTGATGTCGCTGTCGCGCGACGGCAAGGTGCTCTGGGAACGTTCGCTCGCCGAAGAGTTCGGCATGTGGACGACGCACGGCGGACGCATGTCGTCGCCGATCGTCGACGGGAACCAGGTGATCGTCAGCGGGATCACCTTCTCCTGGGGCCAGTTCGCCGGCGGGGCGCATCGCTTCATCAGCTTCGACAAATCGTCAGGCCAGATCCTGTGGGTCAGCGCACCCGAGGGACGTCCGACCGACACCATCTACGCCAACCCGTTCGTGGCCACGGTGAACGGCGTACGAATGTTTTTTTCCGGCGGCAGCGACGGCGCCATGCACGCGCTGAAAGCCAACACCGGCGAGCCGGTCTGGAACTGGCTGGTCAGCAAGCGCGGTCTCAACACCGCCGCGCTCGTCGTCGGTGACGACGTGATCGTCACCCACAGCGAAGAGAACATCATCAGCAACGAGATGGGCATGCTGGCGGCGGTCCCGACCGCGTCGACCGGGGTCCTCGCGGACAAGGGCGCACGGTGGCTCGTGCGCGGCGTCCAGGCGGGCTACGCGTCGCCGGTCAGCGACGGTGAGCGCATCTACCTCCTCGACAATGGCGGCGTGCTGCTCGCCTTCGATCTGAAAACCGGCAAGGAACTATGGAAGGAAACCGTCGGCACGATCGCGAAGGCATCGCCGGTGCTCGCCGACGGCAAGTTGTACGTCGGCACCGAGAATACGGGCGATGCCGGCGGCAAGTTCTTCATCATCAAGCCGGGCGCCGACAAGGCGGAGATCCTCGATCAGGACTGGCTCGGCACTCCCCAGAAATCCGAACAGATCATCGCCTCCCCCATCGTCGCGCGCGGCCGCGTGTACGTGACGTCGATGGATGCGCTCTACGCGATCGGCCCGAAAACCGTGCCGGCGACGGCCAAGCCTGTTCCGCCGGCGGCGGCGTCGGCCGCGACGGCAGGTCCGGCGACGATCGTGCAGGTCACACCGACCGAGCTGATTCTCAAGCCTGGCGGAAGCATCGCGTTGAACGTCCGCGCGTTTGACGCAAAGGGCAACCCGGTTGCGAGCGCCGGCACGGCCACCTGGACCCTCGAGAACCTCAAGGGCACGATTGCCGACGGCAAGTTCACCGCCGATAAGGCGAGCGCCGGGCAGGCGGGACTGGTCAAGGCGACGGTGGGGTCGCTGTCCGGCACGGCGCGCATTCGAGTGATAGCTGATCTTCCGTGGACGTTCGACTTCGAGGACGGTCGCACGGTCCCGCCGCCCGAGTGGGTGAACGCCACGGGCAAATTCGCCGTTCGCGACCTCGACGGCAGCAAGGTGCTGGTCAAGCTCGCGGAGAACGATTTCGCGTTCGCCAAGCGGTGCCGGCCGTTCATGGGCGATACCGAGTACAGCAACTACACGATCCAGTCGGACGTCCGCCTCAGTGAGCGCATGCGGCGCCAGATGGGCGATGTCGGCATCGTCGCGCAGCGATACGAGCTCGTCCTGTTCGGGAATCATCAGCGCGTGGAACTGCAGCCATGGCAGCCCGAAATTCAGCGCACGGTGAAGGAGGAGTACGCCGTGAAGCCGGACACCTGGTACGTCATGAAGCTCGAGGTGCAGACGCTCGACAAGGGCCAGGTACGCGCCCGCGGCAAGGTGTGGCCGAAGGACCAACCAGAGCCGGCGGGGTGGACCATCACCCGGGTCGACCCGATTGGAAGCTTGAAGGGGGCACCGGGGTTATACGCTGATGCGCCATCACGCGTCGGCGGCGGCTCGGAGCTCTACTTCGACAATATCAAGGTCTCCCGGAACGAGACCAAAAAGTGAGATCGCGATCCGCGGTCCGCAAAGACAACAGTCCAATGAGAAAACTCGTTTATCTGACTGCCTGTGTCACGCTCGGCTCCCTGACGCTGCTCGCGCGGGCGGGTGACCCGACCGGCACCGACTGGCCGATGTGGGGTGGCACCCCCGATCGCAACATGCTGTCGAGCATGAAGGGGCTGCCGACCACCTGGGACGTGAAGACCAAGAAGAACATCAAGTGGGTCGCCGAGCTCGGCTCGCAGGCCTACGGCAACCCGACGGTCGCCGGCGGCTACGTCTACGTCGGCACCAACAACGAGAGCCCGAGGAACCCCAAGGTCACGGGAGACAAAGGCGTCCTGATGGCGTTCCGCGAGTCCGACGGCGAGTTCATGTGGCAGGCGGTGCACGACAAGCTGACCGCCGGCCGGGCGAACGACTGGCCCTACCAGGGCATTTGCTCTTCCCCGCTCGTCGAGAACGGCATCGTCTACTACGTTTCGAACCGCGGGGAGCTGATGGCGGTCGACGCCGACGGCTTCCGCGACAAGACGAACGACGGCCTGGTCAAGGACGAGAAGATGACCGGCGAGACCGACGTCGACGTGATCTGGCGCTTCGACATGATGGAGGAGCTCGGCGTCCTGCAGCACAACATGGCGAACTCCTCGCCGGTCTCGTTCGAGAACCTGATCTACGTCAGCACCTCGAACGGCCAGGACGAGAGCCACGTGAACGTGCCGTCACCGCGCGCGCCGGCGGTCATCGCCGTGGACAAAACCACCGGGAAGCTGGCGTGGGAGGACAACCCGGTCGGCGAGAAGATCCTGCACGGCCAGTGGTCGTCGCCAGCGGTCGGCAGGATCGGCGACACCGTTCAGCTCGTGATCGGCCAGGGCGACGGCTGGGTGCGGGGCTACGAAGCGAAGTCCGGCAAGCGGCTCTGGGAATTCGACCTCAATCCGAAGGACTCGGTGTGGCCCAAGACCCGCAACGAGGTCATCAGCACGCCGGTCATCCATGAGAACGTGGTCTACATCGCCAACGGCCAGGATCCGGAGCACGGCGAAGGCGTCGGCCACCTCTACGCGATCGACGCCACCAAGCGCGGCGACATCACCAAGACCGGCCTGATCTGGCACTACGGCGACATCCGGCGATCGATCTCGACCGGCGCCATCTACAACGGCATCCTGTTCTATTCCGATTTCAGCGGCTTCCTTCACGCCGTGGACATCAAGACCGGCAAGCCCTACTGGAAGCACGACATGTTCGCGGCGATCTGGGGATCGCCGATGGTCATCGACGGCAAGGTCTACCTCGGCGACGAAGACGGCGACGTCACCATCCTGGCCGCCGACAAGGCGATGAAGGTGATCGCGGAGAACAACATGGGCAGCTCCGTGTATTCGACCGCGGTTCCGGCAAACGGCGCGATCTTCCTCGTCAACCGCAACCAGCTCTTCGCGATCGCTGAGGGCAAGTAGTAAGGACAGCCGCAGCGGGATTTGGACAAGAGGCCAGGAGTTCAGGAGGAAATCGTGTGAAAACCAAAAGCTTTCCTCCTGAACTCCTAATCTCCTGCCTGATTGTGGGAGTGGCTGTCGCCGGCGTAAGTGCCCAGACCCCGACGACGAACTGGCCGGCATTCCGGGGCGCGAATACCGCCGGAGTTTCGTCGTCCGCCGTCCCGACCACGTGGGACCTCGCCTCTTCACGCAACGTGGCATGGAAGACGCCGATCCCCGGCCTCGCGCATTCGAGCCCGATCGTGTGGGGGGATCGCGTCTACGTCACGACGGCGGTGGCCGCGAGCGGACGGCCGGCGGTGAAGACCGGCGACGTCGACAAATCAGGCATCGACTCGGCGACAGACACCGGACCGCACACCTGGCGGCTCATCGCCGTCGACCGGCAGAGCGGGAAGATCGTGTGGGATCGCACCGTGCACCAGGGTGTGCCGCGCCTGAAACGGCACGTGAAGGCCAGCCACGCGTCGGCCACGCCCGCGACCAACGGGGAGGTCATCGTTGCGTTGATGGGCAGCGAAGGCCTGTTCTGTTTCGACATGAACGGGACGCTCAAGTGGCGGACGGATCTCGGTGTGATGGATGTGGGCCTCGTCGACGATCCCGGCTATCAGTGGGGGCCCGCCAGCTCGCCCGTGATCTTCGGCAATCGCGTCATCGTCCAGAACGACCGGCACAAGGACTCGTTCCTGGCCGCCTACGATCTCGCCACTGGTAAAGAGGTCTGGCGGACGACGCACGACGAATACCCGTCGTGGGCCACGCCGCTCATCGTGCGGACGGATGCGCGGACGGAGCTCGTGACCAACTCGGGCAAGTACATCCGCGGCTTCGATCCTGAAACCGGCCGCGAGCTCTGGCGGCTTTCGGACGAGAACACGCAGGTGAAAGTCCCGTCGCCGGTGGCCGCCGGCGATCTGGTCATCGTGACCGGGGGCTACCCCCCAGGCCGGCGGCCGATCTATGCGATCAGGCCTGGCGGCAAGGGAACGCTGACCAAACAGGTCCTCGCGTGGCAGACGGACCGAGGCGCGCCGTACACCGGCACGCCGCTCGTCCACCAGGGCATCGTGTACGTCTGCACCGACAACGGCATCCTCAGCGCCTACGACGCCCGCAGCGGCGAACGGATCTATCAGCAGCGGGTCAGCACGGAGGCCGGCGGGTTCAGCGCCTCACCAATTGCCGCCGGCGATCGCATCTATCTCGCGAGCGAAGAAGGAGACGTCTTCGTTCTGCAGGCGGGCCGCGAGTTCAAGCTGCTCGCGACCAATCGGATGGGTGAAATCACCATGGCAACACCAGCAGCCACGGGCAACACGCTGGTCGTGCGCACCCAGACGCAGCTGGTCGGAATCCGGTCCCAGGGCTGATCACCCATGCGTCGCCTCGTCCTGGCTTTCCTGTTCGCGTTCGTACCGATCGTCTCGGCGCAGGCTCCCGCCGATCGCTGGACACAGTTCCGCGGTTCGCCGGCGCTCCTCGGGACCACCGCGGCGGCGGTGCCGGACAAGCTTCGCGTGCTCTGGACCTACGACGCCGGGGAGTCGATCGAGTCCTCAGCGGCGATCGCCGACGGCGTGGTCTACGTGGGAGCGCAGCCGGGCGAGCTGCACGCCGTCGGCCTTGCCGACGGGAAGGTCCGGTGGAAGTACAAGGCGTCCGAGGAAGGGATCGGCGAGTCCTCGCCCGCGGTCGCGAACGGGATCGTCTACATCGGCGATCTCGGAAGCGTCGTCCATGCGGTCGATGCCGCCACGGGCAAGGCGGTCTGGACGTTCAAGACCTCGAGCGAGATCAAGTCCTCGCCGGTCGTCGCCGGCGATCGGGTGCTGATCGGTTCGTACGATTCTTATCTGTACGCGCTCGGCGCGAAGGACGGCAAGCTCCTCTGGAAAGTCCAGACGCAAGGCTACGTCCATGCCACGCCCGCAGTCGCGGACGGCGTGGCGTACATCGCCGGTTGCGACGAGATCCTCCGCGCGATCCGCGTCAGCGACGGAAAAGAGGTCTTCGCGATCTCGTCGGGAGCCTACACCGGCGCGTCACCTGCCATCACCGGCGGGCGGGCGTACTACGGCACGTATGAGAACGAGGTCCTGGCGGTCGATCTGAAGGCTCACAAGATCGTCTGGCGCTACAAGCACCCGGATCGCCATTTCCCGTTCTATTCGTCGGCGGCCGTATCGGCGGGACGGATCTTCGTGGGCGGACGCGACAAGTTCGTGCACGCGATCGACATGAAGACCGGCAAGGCGGCGTGGACGTTCGCCACCCGGGCACGCGTCGATTCCTCGCCGATCGTCGCCGGCAACCGCATCTACATCGGCGGCAACGACGGAAAGCTCTACGTGCTGGACGCGGCGACCGGCAAGAGCGTCTTCGAGTTCGAAGCCGGCGGGCCGCTCTCCGCCTCTCCCGCGATCGCCGACGGCCGCGTCGTGATCGGGTCCCAGGACGGCAAGCTGTTTTGTCTGGGGGCGTAGCGGTCTTCCGGCTAAAGCCGGAAGCCACACCAGCTTCGTTAAAGGGGTGGCTTCCGGCTTTAGGCGGAAGATTCCTGGAGGTGTAAGGTAGGACGGATGCAGACCCGGCGCACCTTCCTTCGTCAGGCAGCCGCACTGGGCGCGAGCGGGGTCCTTGCCAGCAGCGCCTTCGAAGCGATCGGCGCTGGCCAGGAGCGCGTCACGCTGCCATTCGAGAACGGTACGCGCGAGCTGGTCGCGTTCCCGCAGAAGCGGCCCCTGATCGTGCTCACCAGTCGCCCGCCTCAGCTCGAAACGCCCTTCTCCGTCTTCAACGAAGGCCTGCTGACGCCGAACGACGCGTTCTTCGTCCGCTATCACTGGAGCGGCCTGCCGCTCTCGATCGACCCGGCCGCGTATCGGCTGCGGGTCACGGGCAAGGTCGAACGTCCGCTCGATCTCTCGCTCGACGAGCTCCGCCGCGTCGCCACGCCGGCCGAAATCGTCGCAGTCAACCAGTGCTCCGGCAACAGCCGCGGCCACTTCACACCCCGCGTCAACGGCGGGCAACTGTCGAACGGTGCCATGGGCAACGCACGCTGGACCGGCGTTCCGCTCAAGGCCGTCCTCGACAGAGCCGGCGTCCAGGGCGGCGCCGTGCAGGTCTCGTTCAACGGTCTCGATCAACCGCCGCTCGGCGACGGCCCGGACTTCGTCAAGGCGCTCGACATCGACCATGCCCGCGACGGCGAGGTCATGCTCGCCTGGCAGATGAACGGCGCGGAGCTGCCTTTCCTCAACGGCTACCCGCTGCGGCTCGTGGTGCCGGGGTACTTCGGGACCTACTGGATCAAGCACGTGTCGGAGATCCAGGTGCTCGACGCACCGTTCCAGGGTTTCTGGATGGCAAGCGCCTATCGCATTCCAGACAACTCGTGCGCGTGCGTGGAGCCCGGAACCACTCCGTCCGCGACGAAGCCAATTGGACGGTTCCCGATTCGCTCCTTCGTCACGAGCCTGCAGAACGACGCGCGCGTCCCGGCGAATCGCGAAACGGTCGCGCGCGGCATCGCATTCGACGGCGGGCAGGGCGTCGCAGAGGTCGCCTTCTCGTCCGACGGCGGCGCGACCTGGCAGCCGGCGCGGCTCGGGACGAATCACGGCCGCTACTCGTTCCATGAGTGGACGGCCCGCTTCACGCCGCCGAGGAAGGGCCCGCTCGAGCTGAAGGTCCGCGCCACCAGCCGCAGCGGTGAGACGCAGCCGCTGACGGCCACCTGGAATCCCGCCGGTTACATGCGGAACGTCGTCGAGACGGTGAAGGTGGTGGCGGTATGAAATCGGCGATCCTGATCGGTATGGTCGTGGCGATCGGCGCCCTCTCGGAGCCGCCGACGGGCCAGCAACGGACCATCACGCTTCCAGGCGAGACCGCCACGTATGTCGCGAGCGAACTGCCGGGGTACCAGCTCGTCCAGCGGAACTGCTTCGGCTGCCACTCGGCGCAGTACGTCGCCATGCAACCACCATCGTCGCCCCGCGCCTGGTGGGACGCGACGGTGAAGAAGATGAAGAAGCCGTTCGGCGCGCCGTTCCCGGATGAAGATATCGCGGCGATGGTCGATTACCTGGTGAAGACCTACGGCGCCGAGCGCGCGAAACCCACTCCCTGAGAAGGCCGCATCACCTCATTACTGCGCCCTTGAACACCGCGAACTGGGACGCCGAGGACGGACAGCAGTGGACGGTTCCACTCGGCCTCGGCATCTCGAAGACGACGGCGTTCAACGGCCGCCCCTTGACGCTCGGCGTGCAGTACTACTACAACGTCAAGCGGCCGGACAGCGTGGCGGCGACGCAGCTGCGTTTCGTCGTCGCGCTGCTGTACCCCGTCGCGAAGAAGTAGCGTCCGCCTCGAGGATGAGTATGAGACCACTGCGATTTGACGATCGGGCTCACACTCGCGCGGCCATCCTGGCGTTGGTCTGCTGTGCCGCCGCCTGTGCGTCCAGGGGCACCGTCCCGACTCTCTTCGACACGCAAGCGCGCATCGAGCGCTATATCAGCTCCGGCGAGTACGACAAGGACTTCGCCGCCGTCGTCCGGCGCGCGCGCAGCTACCTAGAGACGCGCGCACCCGCGGTCACCAGGCCGGCGATCGTGCTCGACATCGACGAGACGTCGCTCTCGAACTGGCCGGCCTATCGAGTCAACGGCTGGGCGCGAATCACCACCGGCCCGTGCGATCTCGAACGTGGGCCCTGCGGCGTCCGGGCGTGGCAGGCGATGGCGGCGTCGAAAGCGCTCCCGCCCACGCTCGACCTGGCAAAGCGGGCGGACGCGTTGGGCGTTGCCGTCTTCTTCATCACAGGCCGTCCTCCAGAGCTGCGGGAGGCAACCGAGCGGAACCTGCGCCAGGAGGGCTATCGGCCTGCCGGCGTCGTCCTTCTGCCTCCCGGCGCAACCTTCAAGAGCGCGGTCGATTTCAAGGCGCCGGAGCGGCGGAAGATCGCCGAGCAGGGCTACACCATCATCTTGAGCATGGGCGATCAGGCCAGCGACCTGGATGGCGGGTACGCGGAGAAGACGTTCAAGCTGCCCAACCCTGTTTACTTCCTCCCTTAGCGACGACGAGAGAGACGAGCCCTACTTCGAAGGCTCAGCATCGACCTCGGTCAGCATGATCGGTGAAGAAGCGAAGTTCTCGAGCTCGATGATGTCGCCCGCCGCCTGGATCCTCGTGGCAACCGACAGCGTCCCTTTGCCTTTGCCGTCGGCACCGATTTCCATCTGCACAACGGTGAACGGATAGTCGAGCGTCCGGGATCCGTTCCGGGCTTCCCAGAACCCGATCGGGCGGTCCGTCGCCAGCACGATCCGCGCTCCGCCCTCCGGCGTCGGTGTGCGGCTCGCGAAGCGGAGATCGTAGGCCAGGGAATCCGGCGTTCGGATCGTCCCGGTCGTCTTGGCATTCTGCAGTTTCGAGAGCAGCGCTGCCGGCCCTTTCTGACGAAGCGTATCGGCGAGCTCGCGCGTTTCCTCGGGCGTCGACCACCGCGTCACGTCCATCAGCACCGTGCCGGCACCGGTGGCCAGGTTATTGTTGGCGACCGCCACCGCCGTGAACGACAGCTTGTCATCGTTCGGCTGGCCTGGACTCGCGGCGCTCGCCACCAGCACGGCCGCGAGCGCGAGGCAAACTCGACCGACAGCAACCGATCCTTTCATCAGTACCTCCCCAAAGATTCAAACAATGGGAAGCAGGTTCGGTGCCGCCCTGGCTGATGTGGACTCTGGGTGTGGCTGGAACACGCCTCCAGAGATTGACTTCCGGGTCGCTGCGGTGAATAGCCGTCGATCAGGCCGTTCGGAACGTGTATCCCAGCTTCTGCAGCGTTTCCTTGTTGAGCCGCGCTGCTTCGAGCGGCGTATGCGGTTGGCCTTTCGACGGGTCGAGCTCCGCCATGATCATGAGATCGTTGCCAGAGCTCTCCAGCAGATCACACAGGCCAGCAATATCCACTTTGCCAAGCCCCAATGGGGTGTACCCCAGGTAGTGCTCGCCGCCGTCGTAGTCCTTCATGTGCACGTGACGGATGGCCGGCAGGAAATCCTTGACGACCTTCACCGGGTCCGAGCCGCCCTTCTGCAGCTGGCCAACATCCGGACCGAACTTCACGTGGCGTGTGTTGACGGCCTCCATCACCGCGTAGGTTTCGTCGCGTGTTTCAACGCACGTGCCGGTGTGTTGATGGAGAACGCCGACCACGCCGATGTCGTCGAGCGCCTTGCACATGTCGTTCAGCGCCTCGACGATGTGCGTCTTGTGATCGGCGAAGACGTAGTCGGGCCGCTTGACGTTGTTGGGGCCGATGACGGCGACCGAGCCTCCGCACTTCTTGATCAATTGTCCCCAGCGCTGCAGCTTGACGATTTCATCCTTCCGAATTGCCGGATCCGTGAGGTTCACCGGGCAGTACGCCGATCGCAGCGGCAGCTTCGCACTCTGCAGCAGTTTGTCGAGCCCCCCCTTCGGCTCCCATGCCTCGAGAACATTGCCGAAGGACTCGTAGCCGTGGAACCCCAGGCTGGCGACGTCGGCAATCGCACGCTCGGCATCTTCGGGCCTGAATCCCCAGGTGATGCCGGTGTGCCCGCAGCGCAGCTTCCGCGGCCTTGGTTTCTGCGCGCCGAGATCCGGCACGGCAGCGGCCGCGAGGCCGAGCGCCAGCGTGGTGGTGAACTGCCTGCGATTCATGGCGTCCTCGTTCGGTTAATCAATTCAACGACAGCCGCAGCCTTCCGGCTGAAGCCGGAAGCCACCCAGCTGAGATGGCTATGGACACTCATTG
>Ga0207701_10005856_pt1 | contig 12304 bp, 8 predicted proteins | sample KBSSwiSSwithPhiX_FD_184294 | JGI IMG/M metagenome (GOLD analysis project Ga0207701, IMG submission 184294) | Switchgrass rhizosphere bulk soil microbial communities from Kellogg Biological Station, Michigan, USA, with PhiX - S5 (SPAdes) (version 2) | ecosystem: Environmental > Terrestrial > Soil...
AAATGGGGTCGGGAGTCATTTTTCGAGGACACTCCCGAGAGCATGAATGGGAGTGTCCTCGAAAAATGACTCCCGACCCCATTTCAGTCGCCGAGGCGCGACTTCGCTCGCGCCTTGGCGCGCGCCAGGGGCGATTCGGCCGGTGCGCGGCGCGGACGGGCGGGCGGGGGGTCGGTCGTCGGCTCACTCGCGGACGGCGCTTCCGCCGGCGACGACGGGGGGGCCCCAGCTTCCCGCGCTGGTCCAGTCACGGCTGCAGGCGCGGGGCGCCACCATGAACGCTGCGGCAGACGTCGCGATCGCAGCCACGCGCTCGCGGCCGCGAACGCGAGCAGCCGGCGGCCGGCGATCTCGCCGACGTGCAGCACCAGCAGCACGACGGTCAGCGGCAGGATCAGATCGCGGATCTGCCGGTTTCTGAGACCGGTTTTCTGGAAGACGTCATCCCACGCCGTCCGCTCGATCCCGCCGGTGACCCGCGCCATGTCGACGAGCGTCTTGTGGCCCTCATCCGGATCCTGACGCGGCTCGTACTCGGGAGAGTACGGCAGGCTCAGAGGCGACAGCGGCAGCACGTCCCCGTTCGGCAGCTGCACCGCACCGAAATAGGTGCCGGCGCGATGAACCGGGAAGCGTGCTTCGAGCGCGTCCTCGCCCACCCATCGGAGATCGATGCGCGCGGAGCTGCCGTCTCCAGGCGCCACGATCGTCGCGCTGGCGGTGCGCGTATCGCTCGAGCGATCGCGCGCCCGATCGGGATCGAGCTCGATGCGCACGATGCCCTCACCGCCGCGGCGATCGAGTGTGGCCTGGACACCCGTCGGTGGCTCGCCGCCGAGCAGCCATCGTCCGAGGCCGATGCTGAATCCACCGAAATCGCGCCAGGCATTCAGGCTCTGCGAGTACTTGCCGTCCACTTCCGCGGTGAGCGAGGCGATGCGGCCGAGACCACGATGCCAGAAGGCCAGGATCGGCGCGTGATACTCATCGGTCGTGACGACGCCCATCGTCGCTCCCGGACGCAGATAGGTGAGGTTGAAGCCATCGACCGACGGGAACGCAGACGAGGGGAGCTCACCGAGCAGCACCAGGTCGCCCACCGTCCGCGCCGCGGTCGGCTGGTCGACGAAGCTCGAACGCGCCACGGTGATCGCTTCCTGCGCGAAGAGCTGCGGCAGCTCTTCGACGTTGGACGTGAACATGATGCGGCCGCCGCCGCGCTGCGCCACGTCCTTGAGGAACGCGGCATCGGAATCGGTCTCGCTGCCCAGCCCGATGACGCTCACCGTGATGCCGAGCGACTGCAGCCTCCCCAGCAAACGCACGTAGTCGCCCGGCTCCTCGGCGTCGTTGGCGTCGGCGAAGAGCACGATATGACGTGTGCCCTTGTCCGACTCGCCGACCATCCTGGCGGCCGACACCAGTGCGGTGTAGGTGAAGATACCGCCGCCCATCGACGAGATCTGACGGGTCTGATTGCAGATCGCTTCCTTCCCGCTCGCCGAGGTCAACGGACTGACCACGTGCGGGGCGCTGTCGACCGCGATCACGCCGACCTCGTCGAAGGGACCGAGCGTCTCGATCGCCGCGCAGGTGCCGAGATTCGCCAGATCCATCTTGGTGCGGCCATCGCCGACAGGCACCGCCATGCTCCCCGATCGATCGAGGACGACGGCCATCGCGAGCGAGAGCTTGCGATGCTCGTTCTTGACCTCCATCGACACCGGCAGATAGGGGTCGAGCTCGGACTTGAAATACCCTCCGACGCCGAACGACGCGCGGCCGCCGGTGACGAGCAGACCGCCACCGAGATCGCCGGTGAATCGGGTCAGCGCCGTCATCGCCGGCGCGCCGAGGCTGGTCGCCGGCACGTTCTCGAGAATCACGCCGCGATACGCGAGGAGCCCGTCGATGTCGCGCGGCGCCTGTGCCGCCGTGACCGTGTGCACCTGCATCTTTCCACTGGCGAGCGCGCGACTCAGGTTGTCCTCGGCGCCGGTCGCATTGACGAGCAGAATCGCCGCCGGAGCCTCGACGCGGACGGCGCCCTCACCCACGTTGTTTTCCGGAACGCGGTCGCCGGCGCCGCGGACCTCGACGCGGTAGTGCGCGACGCCCGGCTGATCGAGCACGTCGCGGAACGAGAGCTGCGTCGCCCCCGCGGGAAAGCGGCGAGCCGTTCTCGCAATCTCGACGCCTTCACGCAGCAGCACCGCCTCGGCGTCGACGGACCGATCGGTGCGCACCCACGCCGAGAACTGAAACGGCTCGCGCTCGTCGATCATGCCCGGGAGATCGAGTGATTCGACCGCGATGTCCGCCGTCTCTCCCCGGCTGGTGGCGCGGAAGTCGACCGGCAAGCCTCTGGCGGCCGCCTCCTCAGCAGCCGCCGCGACCGACGACCCTGTGGCCTCACCGTCCGAGAGCACGATCACCCGGCCGGGCCGCTCGGGCGGGATGAGACTCGCCGCCAGACTGATGGCGCCGCCAAGATCGCTGCCGTCGGGATCGATTTGCTGCACGAACGCCGGCGTCTCGCCGAGCGCCTCGGGCAACCGCTCGACCCGCGCCTCGCGTCCGTAGACGACGACGCCGACGCGATCGCCCGCGCCACGATGCCCTTCGAGCAGCTTGATGATCTCGAGCGAGCGCGCGCGACTCTCCACCGGCATCGACCGCGACCGATCCACCACGACGACGACGTCGACACCGCGTCCGCCGATCGGCGCCAGCGGCACCGAGGCCACGAGCACCAGGCCGGCGACGAGCAACACCCGGACGATGGCGCCGACCGCCGTCGATCGGGCGCGCCAGAAGAGCAACAGAAGCAGCGGAATCAGCAGGAACAGCAACGGCGGAAAGAGGAACGCGAGGCGGCTCATGCGATCCGCCTCTCCACCGCCGGCACGCACCAGTTGGTCAGGATCGCCGCCGCGGCCGTCGTCAGCAGGATCCAGAACAGCGGGTCGGACCACGGTCCGCTTTCACCGCGCGTGCCTGCGGCGGTGTCGACGAACGCGCCGCTCACGCCGGCAGCGCCGGCGCGGAGATCCGATTCAGCCTCGTCGAGGAAGTTGACGCCGATCTCGAACAGCCGCTCCTGCCCTTCGAGAATCTCGAGCAGACCTCCACTGGCCGGCGCGACGAGCTCGATGGTGCGCCCCGGTGGCAGGGTGCGCTCGAGGTCGCCAATGCGCATGCGCAGCGGCGCCTTCGGCTCCCGGCCGAGTCGAATGCGTATCCACTCGCCGATGCGATAGTTCCAGCGTTCGGGACCGGGAAGACCCTGGCGCCGCAGCTCGACGAGATTGGAGACGAGAATCGGCCAGTCCGGTGCACGAATCAGATTCGTACGTTCCAGGTCGAGATTGAACAGCACCGTCGGCGCATCCGCGGAGCCGGGCAGCTCCGTGAGCATCGGCCGATCGCCGACCGACACGATGGAACGGCCGGCAGAGGATGCGAGCGGCAATGCTCCAGTCCAGACGACGCCGGCAAGCGTGACGCCCGACAGCAGCGGGTGGCGCTTCTCCAGCACGAACGGACCGATGAAATCCTGCAGCGTTCCATTGCCGACCAGGCGCGCCGGCGGGCGGCCGAATGCCGCGCGCCACACGCCGGGAGGCGGCGGTGTCTCCAGCGACTCCGCGGGAAGAAACTGCAGATGCCCGGACTCGCTGCGCGTGACGTTCGACAGCGCGGCGATCGCGCGATTCAGCGCGTCGTGACCGCGACCCTCGGGCAGCCGATTCTCGACCGCAACCAGATTCGGACGCGGCTCCACGAGCACGACCTCGTTGTCGCGCACCAGCGCATCGTCCTCGAGCCCGACACGAACCGTCGGCAGTCCTGCCGCCAGCGGCAGCTTCAGCGTGGAGACGCCCGGCGGCGCCGAGACCTGCGTGGACGAGACCTCCTTGTCACCGGCCACGATCCGCAGACGGCGCGTCTGCGCCGCATCGGAGTAGTTGCCGAGGGTGAGCACGACGCTGCCACGGCCCTGCTCGGGCACGATCGTCCGTTCCGCGGCGATGATGCCGACATTGGTGAGCGGCTGACCCGCCGCCACCCACAACGCGCCCGGGACCTCCGCTTCGCCGCGGCCGGCCGGCGTCGTATCGCTGACGATCATCAGGCGGCCGGAACGTCCCGCGAGCTCGCGCGCGAGCCTGAGCCCCAGTTCGAGGGCGTGATGCGTGGCGCGCGGCTGCCACCGCTCGAGCGCGCTCCGTGCTGCCGCCGGCAGTGCGCCAGGACCGGCGATGACCGCAGGCCGTTCGCCGCTCACAATCAACGTGACCCGGCCGGTCGATTCGAGCCGATCGATCTCGCTCAGCACGCGCCGGACGCCCCGATCACGCGGCCGATCGCCGCCAGCACTTCGTGCCGCCATCGATGCGGAATCGTCGAGGAGCACGACGAGGTGACGGGCGTCACTCGCCGACGAGAGCCGGGCGCCGGCGAGAATGAGCGAGAGGGCCAGTGCAGCCAGGCACTCGAGGAGCAGGCTCGTCGTGATCGGGAGCTTGTCGATGCGCCCGCCGCCTTCGGGAAGATGCCGGCCGGTCTGCCACAGGAACAGCCCGGCGATCGTGCGTGGCGGAAACCGGCGGCGGAAGAAATGAATCGCCACGATCGCGGGGATCGCCGCCAGCGCGATCAATCCGAGCGGCGTGGCGAACGTCATGCCGATTCCAGCACACCCGCAGCCGCCAGCGCGCGACCCATGTCGCGAACAGAACGATCGGCGGGGACGTAGGCGAACCGGGCGCCGATGCGCCTCGCGCCGGTGGAGAGCCCCGAGCGCAATCGGCTGAAGCGCGCACGATAGTCGCGAATGGCGCGATCGTCCAGCACCATGTCGAGCTCACCGTTGCCTTCCACGTCAATCAGATGCGTACCGCTCGTGACGTCCGGCTCGGCTTCGTCGCGAAGCGTGAGCTGGATGAGCGCCAGCCAGGCGCCGTCGCGTGCGAGGCGATTGGTCAACGCGTCCGGATCGTGCGGAAACAGAAAGTCACTGACCACGACGCGGAGCGATCGCCGGCGCAACGGCAGGTGCGCCGCCTCGATGGCCGACGCGGCCGCATCGCACACGAGCAGCTGCTCGATATCCTCGGGGCGTGTCAGCGGCCGCGGGGCGTTCGCGGGCGAGGTGATGATGCGAACATCGGCGCCGGTTCGGGCACAGGCGCACGCGAGCAATCCGGCCAGCGCTCCGTACCCGCGTGCCTTGTCGTCGGTCACCACCATCGAACGGCTGACGTCGAGCACCAGATCGAGCCGGGGGGCGACTTCCTCGCGATAGAGGCGGATATTGAGTACGTCTGAGCGCGCGTAGGCCGCCCAGTCGACGTGGCGGAGATCGTCGCCGGGGGCGTAGGTGCGATAGTCCTGAAACTCGAGAGAGCTGCCCGTGCCGCTTCCGAGCCGCTCACCGGATCTCCCACCGATGGGCGTTCGCGGCATCGCGATACGGAACGCGTCGGCCGCGCGGATCGCCGGCCAGTCAGCGCGAATGGGTGTCGCCTGCATCGCTCTCCGGCAGGATTCTCAGCGTCGTCAGCGGCTCGGCCTCCCGTACCCCGGCAGCGGACACCCGCATCATCCGCACGTAGCTCAGGATGCCGACGACGGCCCACATCATCGGCGGCAGCTCCCATCGGTTGGTGAGCACGCTGTCCCAGTTGAAGAGCGGAATCACCGGGCTGAACAGGTGTCGCGCCGAGAATTGCACGGAGAAGACCTCCGGGCGCCAGAAGATGTAATAGAGGATGTCGGGAAGCACCAGCGACAGCATCAGCAGAATCAGCATCATGCCGCGCGCGTGCAGCGCTCCCAGCCCGCGACTGGAGAATCGGTGCACCAGCAGCGACGGGACGCCGGTGAACAGACAGATTGCACCGCACAGTGCGATTAGAAGCCTGACCTCCGACGCCGTGGCGGAAAGAAGCGCACCGGCCGCCACGAAAAGCGCCATCTGCAGCAGGACGTAGAGCGCCGCGCGGCTCCCACCGGGGCCGAACACGGGCTGGAGCCACTTCCAGCGGCGGAGCCATGACGGTGGCGCGACACGCGGATCCGGAAGGGCCAGTCCTTCGGTGACTGCGAACGCCGCGATGAGCGCCAGGTGCAGTCCGCCGAACACAGTCAGTGCCTGCAGACTCTGAGTGGTGAAGGTTGCCGACTGAAACATCCACCGCAGCGGCCATGCCACGATGAGCAGGAACTGCACGAGGAACCCGAGTCGGAGAACGCTCGCCCGATTCTCGGTGGGCAGCGCGAGACGGCTCTCGGCCAGCAACACGAGGTTCATCATCGTGACGAGGCAGAACACGACCATCGCCGCATAGGCCCACCACCGACCCGTGGCGGAGGCTGACGCGCCGGCAAACACCGCCGCCGGAGAACCAAACCGGAAGGCCAGGAACAACACAGGGCTGGCGTTGTAGCCGATGAAGACGACCACGGCGATCACGCCGAAGGCCAGCCCGGAGAGGAGCCGTGAGCGGAACATGGTCGAGGCGAACAGCGCCGCCGCGGCCACCCACAGCGACATCAGGAACACCGTCACCATCGTCGTGAGAATGGTCACGAAGTCGACGCCGCCGAGCAGAAAGCTCGTCGCGATGAACGGCATCATCACCGCGAAGAAGGTCACCAGCTTGACCGCCTGCGCCGCGAGCTTGCCGACGACGATGCGGCGGGGCGACATCGTGGTCAGCGAGATGAGCTCGAGCGTCTGCTCGAGCCGTTCGGTGCGCAAGGTGGTGAACGCGCCCAGCGGCACGACGGCCAGACCGAGCAGCGCGAGACAGGCAGTGAGCGTCGTGAACGTCCACTGACCGGCGGCCCGGCTTCCGGCAAGCGCCTGCATCGATCCGAAGAACGCGATCAGCAGCGCGATGAGCAGGCTGGTGGCGAACGAGGCGACGAACTCGCGACTGCGGACGAACTGCCGCACTTCCTTTACGACGACCGGGCTGAGGCGATCGCTGAGCGCATCGAGGCGAGAGAGCGGGTCGTTCACGTCAGTGCTCCACCACAGCCGTGGTCCGGCCTTCCGTGATCTCGATGAAGGCGTCCTCGAGATTCGCGCCTTGCGAGGTGAACTCGAGCACCGGGTATCCGGCCGCGACGAGCCGCGCCAGCAACCCCACCTGCCCGTCGTCGTCGCCATCGAACTCGAAGCGGACGCAGCCGCCGACCTCGTGAATCCTGTACACGCCAGGCTGCTCGAGCAGAAAGCGCTGGACGACGTCGGCCGCGCCACCCAGCCTGAGCGACAGCAGTCGTCGCGGGCGCAGCCCTTCGAGGATCTCCTGCACCGTGCCGGTCGCGAGCAGCCGCCCCTTCTCGATCACGGCGATGGTGTCGCACATCTCCGAGAGCTCGGTCAGGATGTGGGAACTGAGCAGGATCGTCTTTCCGTCGGCCGCGAGCTCGCGGATGAGCGATCGGAACTCGATGCGTGCGCGCGGATCGAGGTTCGCGGCCGGCTCGTCGAGAATCAGCAGCTGTGGATCGTGGACGATGGCACGGCCGAGGGCGACGCGCTGCTTCAGCCCTTTCGACAGACTCTCGACGTAGCGATGGCGTACATCGCCGAGCCCCATGAAATCGATGATACCGGCCACGCCGGCGCGCCGCGCCGTCCCGCGCAATCCGTAGCTGCGGGCAAAGAAGTCGAGATACTCCTCGACCGTCGTCAGCGCGTACACGCCGGCGTAGTCGGGCATGAAGCCGGTCATGCTCCGCACGCGCTCGGGATGGGACATGACCGAATAGCCGCCGATGCGTGCGTCGCCGTGCTGCGGCGTTTCCAGCGTGGCGAGAATCCGCATCGTGGTGGTCTTGCCGGCGCCGTTCGGGCCGATGAACCCCAGCACCTTGCCACGATCGACGCTGAACGAGATGTCGTCGACGGCGTGCACGCCGTCGAAGTGGCGAACCAGCCCCTCGATCTCGAGCATCGCGTCGCTCATGGCAGCTGCTCCGTCAAGCCGAGCATCACGTGCACGCTGTCCTGCTCGACGGCATTGACGAGGCCCGGCTGCCACGACGGCGGCCGGTCGACGACGGCCAGGTACGAGTTGACCGGCTGGCCATCCTCCAGCTCCTGGAACCGTGTATTCAGCGTGTGATACGCGGGTACCTGCAACACCGGCGTCAGCGCGGACGCGCGCAGCGCCGCCTGGGCGCCAGGGGTGAGCGACGTCGTCAACGCGTAGTCCTTATCGCTCGATCGGACGCGCAGACGTGAGATCGTCACGCCAAGCCCGTTGGTCACTTTCAGCGTGCCGCCTTCGCGCACGAAGGTCAGACGCTCGCGCGCCACCCGCCACTCGATCGTCTCGAAGTTCGTCGGTGTGCGCGCACGCACGAGGCCGGCGTCGAACCGCTGGCCGTCGGCGAGATCGATGTGGACGTCGCGGTCGTTGGTCTCGAAGGGGAAGACCGCCGTCTCCGACGAGAAGCGCAGGCCGCTTGCCGGCGTTCGTCCGGCGGCGTACATCGACACCGCGCCGCGCGTCACCGCTTCCTGATGCTCCTGATCGAGCAGCGTGAGCGTCGCGGCTCTGGCGTGCACGCTGAAGCCTTCGCCCGCGATGACATAGGAGCCAAGCAGCACCAGGAAGACCGTGGCGATGAGCGGCGCCGTGAGCACGAGAAGCGGCTGCAGACCTCGTCGCTGCAGATAGACGTAGTTGACCGGACCGATCAGCACGGCGAAGAGGAGGAGCAGCGCGAGGTATCCCTGGGCGTGGACTTGGCCGACACCCGCCATGGGGAGCCGGAATCCCTGATCGGGTGCGATCTTCCAGTCGCCGGTGCGGTTCGCGGGCAGTCGCCAGGACGCGTTGCGCACCGCCGGCAGGTCGATGAGCAGGTTGTCGAGCCCCCGGGCCGTGACCACGGACGCGGTCGTGCGGTGAAGGTGCCCGAGGAGGTAGGGCACCGTCGACGGTGAGCCATCGCCGGACGCGAGCGGGATCCCCGCCGCGAGCAGCTGTCCCGGTTCGCCATCGACCACAATCAGATCGCCGCCGCAGGCGGTCCATTTCCGCAGCGCGGCGCGCTGCTCGTCGGTCAGCTGCTGCCACTCGGCGGGGCCGATGATCACCGCACGCAGTGCCGAATATCCCATCCACGCGGTCGGCAGGCGCGGCGGATCGAGCACCACATCGAGCTGCGGAAGCGTTCCTCCCGGTACCCCCGCCGCGTACGGCACGCCAGCGGGTATCGGGCGCGACCAGCCCGGAGCCGCCTGTCCGTACGGCGTCGCGCTGCTGGCCACGATGAGCGTGGCGGCAAAGGGATGGTCGAGGCCGCTCTCCACGCCACCCAGTCCAATGCTGTGCAGCGTCTTGTCGCCCTCCCTGACCATCAGCTGCATGTTCTCGTTGTCAGCCGACACCGGGATGGACATCGTCAATTGCACCCGCGCGCCGCGGGCGAGGTGAATAGTCCGTTCGATGACCCTTCGGCCCGGCGCTCCCGGAACGCGGGTGACGGGCGTCGAACCATAGGCGCGACGGTACGACGCAAAGAGCATGCTCTGTTCGGTGAGCGTGATGGTGCGGGCGTCGGCGAGATTCGTGATGTCGAGCCTCACCGGCAGATAGCCGGGACCGAGCTTTATCCCCCATTCGGCGTCGACGACGATGCGCAGGCCGTCTTCTTCGACGGTGCGGAAGGTTCCCGCCGCACGGCTCCCGCGCGGGACGAGCAGGAGGACGATGCACGCGAGCCAGAGCGCACGCCTGACCGTGGCATGACGCGCGCAGGCGGGCATGTCAGCGGGCTCCCAGCGTCTGCGGCAGACCGCGCTCGACGTCGGAGATCGATTCAAGGAGCGCCGCCACCACCCGGCGACCGTCCCACCCTTCCAGTCGTGCGGTGTAGTCGAGGACCAGGCGATGGGCGAGCGCCGGCGCTGCCACACGTCTCACTTCGTCGAATCCGACATTCGGCTTCCCGCGCAGCACGGCCATGCCTCGTGCCGCCGCGCCGATAGCGATCGCACCGCGGGGAGAGCTTCCGTACTTGACGAACGTCCGCACCGGGTCCGGCGCTTCGGCGTCACCGGGGTGGGACGCGGCGACGAGCCGGGCGATGTAGCTCGCCACGGCGCGTGGCATGTGTACGGTGTCCACCACGGCAAAGACGTCACGCAGATCGGCTGGTGTCAGCACCGGCTCGAGCGGCGGCGGCTCGCCATGGACGCGCGTGAGCAGGATCTCTTCCAGCACGCCGCGGTCGACACCGGCGACGTCCACCTTGAACATGAATCGATCGAGCTGCGCCTCGGGCAACGGATAGGTGCCCTCGAGCTCGATCGGGTTCTGCGTGGCGAGAACGAAGAACGGGTCGGGCAGCGACCGCGTCTCGCCGAAGGTCGTGACGCGGCGCTCCTGCATCGCTTCGAGGAGCGCGGCCTGGGTCTTCGGCGACGCGCGGTTGATTTCGTCCGCGAGCAGCAGGTTGGTGAACACGGGGCCGGGATGGAACGTGAAATCCTTGCGCCCGTCACGCTCCTGCAGGATATGACTGCCGGTGATATCGGTCGGCAGCAGGTCGGGCGTGAACTGAATGCGCCGGAACCCCAGCGACAGGGTGCGGGACAGTCCCTTCACCAGCTCGGTCTTGCCCAGGCCCGGCAATCCTTCGAGCAGCACGTGGCCGCGGGCGAGCAGCGCGGCGACGACCTCGTCGATCGTCTGTTCCTTGCCGAGCATGACGCGGCGCAAGGCGTCGACGAGGCGCGCCACCCGGGCCTGAACGTCGGCCATCACCTCGGGACCGGGCAGCGAATCAGTGTGGTTGGTCATCAATGGCTCGCATCGAAGTACTTCTTCACCGCGCTCTGATGTCGCGGCGCCAGCGTCCGTCGCCAGGCCTCCTGGCCGGCACCCGCCGCGTACGAGCGCGGCGCCACCGACCGGCTGGTCTCGGCGCCTCCGCCGGGCGCGCCGGGCAGCACGGCGATCGGCGCCCAGTCGTCCGGGCTGCGAACGGATCCCGGCGGCAGCGCCTGCGCCTTGAAGCGATCGAACGGCTGCGTCTCGCGTCCCCAGGTCAGGTCGGCGTCGGCCCGGCCACGGTTGACACCGCCGCGGCCCGGATCGCCATCCCCGTCCGGTGACGTGTCCGAGCTGGTGGCGAACTCGCTTGCGTCGAAGCGTCCGCCTTTCGCGGTCGCCATCGCCGCCGCGAGACGGCCGGCACGCTCGTCGAGGAATCGTCCGAGCGCCGCCTGCAGCTTCGCGAGCGTGGCGGAATCGGTCGGCAGCGAGCCACGACCCGCCGCGAGATCCGCGAGCTCGGATGGCGCGCCATTGAGCATGCCCGCCTCCGCAAGACGGCTCAGCGCCTTGGTCAGTTCCGCCGCATCGGCCGCCATACTCGACGTGGTGCCACTCGAACTGTTCGCACCCGCCTGCGCGGCGGCACCGTAGCGCGCGAGGCTCTGTTGCGCCCACTTCACCGCGTCCTGCTTCGTGGCGAGGCTCGCCGCCACGCGCTCCTGCATGGCATCGGCGGCCTCCCATGACGAGGCGTCCACGCGTTTGGCGGCGCCGCGCCTGATCCGCTCGATCTCCTGCTCCAGCTTCTTCTCTTCCTCCGGCGTGATCAGCTGTTCCTTCTTCATCGCGGCGACGCCGGCGGTGACGTCCGCAACGACGTGGCTGGCGATGGCGTTCTGCGCTCCCACCGGCGTGACGCGCTGGGGAACGAGGAGCGCGATGGCGAGGAAGGCCAGTGACGGCGGCATGAGTCGCAGCTGACGCCACGGACGCACGCGTGGCAGCGGCAGCGTGGCCACGCGCGCGAGCGCCGCCGCCCCGGTCCAGGCACTGTCGGGGCGCTCGCTGAGGGCGAGCAGCAGGCCGTCTCCACCCGCAAGGGCATCGGCGATGGCGAGGACGTGCGCCGGGCGATACATGCGTCTGGCACAGACGAACAACGCCGGTATCGCCGCGACGACTGGCGCAAGCCAGAACCAGGGAACGATCGATGTCAGGTGCGGGAGGAACAGCCGCGCAATCAGCACGACCGTCCCTGCGAGCAGCAGACTCCCCACGGCCCACGCCGGCCAGACCTCGAGAAAGAGGCCGATGGCGAGTCGCCGCGTCAGTCTGTGCAGCGCGCGTCGCACCGAGACAGGAAGTTCCTGCATGTACGTGTATCCGGCCGGGGCATTATCTCAGACGATGGGGGGGACACAACGGTTCGAGGGTTCGAGGGTTCGAGGGTTCGAGGGTTCGAGGGTTCCCTCGCCAGAATTCAGGATTTACAGAGC
>Ga0207701_10005857_pt1 | contig 12303 bp, 6 predicted proteins | sample KBSSwiSSwithPhiX_FD_184294 | JGI IMG/M metagenome (GOLD analysis project Ga0207701, IMG submission 184294) | Switchgrass rhizosphere bulk soil microbial communities from Kellogg Biological Station, Michigan, USA, with PhiX - S5 (SPAdes) (version 2) | ecosystem: Environmental > Terrestrial > Soil...
CGCGTTCGCGGCAGCCGAGCCATTAATGACCATCATGCGACGCTCGGTAGCTTTGATGAAAACGTCGATGCGTTTGTCGAGGATCTGTGCTTCCTTCACCAAATCCACTTCCTGTTGCGTGAGATGATCTCGTTTTTGGAACGTCGAGGCAGCGGTAAGAAATGTTGGTCCAACAAACAGGACGAGGAAGAAACTAAGCAGGATGCGGGTGGTCATGGCTGATTACTCTTCGGTGTTGGAGTTGGGGTTTCTTTAGGTGGTTCGTTCTTGTCAGTCTTATCGCGGACGACAGTGTGGCCGTAAAACGAATTGAGGGCTTCAGTTCTGCCTTCGCGAGCGTAGTCTTCGACTTGCTTGATCCAAACAGCAAACTCAATCGGGGTGATGCGTCGCATAGCCGTCAATCGTGGACCATGCGCGCGCAGGGACAACTCAAGACGTTTGTAGGCGTCGCGCGTTCGCGTACTGTCGCGCTTGAGAGCGGCAAGAAGGTTCAGAACATCCTCGATCAGAGCGTGATATATACCGACTTCCGCTGACGCTTGTTCAAAATTTGATTGCGCCGTGTGTCGCTCAGCTGTCTCGAGATGAGCCATTGCAAACTGCATTGTTAGCTTCAACCGATCCTTCGTGTCTGTTTCCGCTTGGAGTTGTGCTCGCTCTTCTTTGGGAATGACTTTCATCGGCGGTGGCGCCGGCAGCTGCGGGTACTGCGTATCTTGAGCAAGCGCGGGAATTGCGAAGGCTGCCAGCAAAACTATCGGCGCCAAGGCAATAAATAAATACGGTCGTTCAGCTGTCATCCTGTCTAACGGAGCGGTTTCTTCTTTGCGCCCTCGCCTAGTTGGATCTGTCTGCGCAGACTGGGAAGTCGTAATTTAACTTTGTCGATCTCGAGTTGATTGATTTTGGGGTCAGCCTTCGCTAGAAACTGTTCGTAAGCTGAAAGTGCGTCTGGATATTCTCCAAGATAGTCATGCGCAGTTGCAATGAAATAGTAAGCGACAACCACATCAGCCTTCGCTGAAATAAGCCATTCGTATTGGGGAATCGCGTCTGCGTATTGCTTCATCTGGTAAAGCGCCGTCGCCAGATTAGCGTGAGCCCCATAGTGATCAGGATGCGCTTTCACCACCTCGCGAAGAATACCCGCCGCATCAGCAAAGCGACGCGCTTGGACCAGTGCTGCGGAATATCCGATCGCATAGTCTGCAGAATTGGGTTCAATCTCAACAGCGCGCCGGTATAACTCGAGAGACTTCTCGGGCTGATCAGTGCGATACGAAGCTCCGAGCTTTGCGAGCAGGAAAGCGCTGCGTGGGTTCTTCTCAATCAACTTCTCCAATGCCGGACGTGCAATGGTAGGGTCGTCGCTGTTTGCCGCTTCAATCTCTGCCGGCGTGCCGACTACGTTTGTTCTTCCAGTGCCGGTGGCAACCTCAACTTTCAAGCCAGCCGCTTTTGCTGCGGCATTTGCTTCTTCGACGCGTCCGGCCTGCTGATACACGTAAGCGAGCCGCCCAAGAATTGATTTATCACCAGGCTTCGACTTGTCAGCGGTCTGCAAATCCTTAATCGCCGCGTCGTAAGCCTTCTCCTCCGTTGAAAGATCGGCGCGTTCGATTAACGCTGCTAGATTGTCGGGTTCGTTATCAAGAATTTGGTCCAGGATTTTTCGCGCGACTTCACGCGAACCATTCGCGCGTTCGGCCATTGCGAGCACAACCCACGACGACGAAGGAGCGTCTTTCGCGCTCGTTGCTTTTCGCGCCAACTCGAGTGCTTCTTTCGCTGCACCGCTCCGGAGTTTTAGATCGGCCAAAAGTCGCAGCGCAATCGCATCCTGCGCATCGACTGTGAGGGCTTGTCGAAACAGGCTCTCTGCTTCAGCGTCTCGCGACTGCTTCACAAACAGAGCGCCGAGCGCGGAATAGGGAAGTGACCAATTCTTCTTTAGAGCGATAGCGCGCTTCAGCGCCGTTTCGGCTTCCGGGAACCGGCCAAGTGAAACCAGGACGACGCCTTTTTGAAACTCCGCCTCGGGGAATTCCGGACGAACTTTTAGAGCTTGTTCATAAAACTCAAGCGCTTTTTGCAGATCGCCACGCGCGTGGGCGCTCTGGCCACGTTCGAACAGCTTCACAGGATCCGCGCCGCTATCGCCGAAGCCATCATCGGTTTGCGCGTGGGATTGACTAGCGAGCGCAAGACTGAGCAACAGCAATGATGCCGCCGCGACGACTGTTCGCAATGAAAGAAACGACTTCATTTTCAGATAGTCTTGCTCACGTTGAGATGCAATATACAACGCAGGAAAGAAGCAAAGCTGGAGTCTTCGAATGGTAACACGCGCGACAGCAGCAGTTCAAAAAAGCACCTGCAAACACCTGCTAAAGCTCATGAGATGCTGGTTGCGTTGCCATTGATGCATGCGCTACCATGCGATTCACTAACCCTAAATTTGTAAATAGATGACGAGTCCTATAGGTCTCAGTCTGCTCAAGAAGAATCTTATTGACAGTGAAGGTAACAGTTAGCGAAGCGGAAGAAACATCAAGCAGCAACGTTCCCGCAGAAGTGTTTCAGAAAGAGGAACAGCTGCGGACTCTCTTTCGCGAACTCGGCTCGGTTATCGTTGCCTATTCCGGTGGAGTTGACAGTAGTTATGTCGCCTACATCGCGAACTCTGAGCTCGGATCCAAAGCGATTTGCGTCACCGGCGACTCGGCGAGCTTACCTGACTTTCAACGAGACGAACTCAAGCGCCTCGCTCGCAGTTTCGGATTCAACCACCAGATGCTCCTTACCGCGGAGCTCGACAATCCTGAATATGTCGCTAACAACTCCAACCGTTGCTATTTCTGTAAAGATGAACTCTATTCACTGTTGCAGTCGGTGGCGGCTGAGCGTGGCGTCGAGGCGATCGTCGACGGATCTACATTGGATGATTTGGACGACTTCCGGCCAGGCCGGCAAGCCGCCAAGCAGCACCAGGTACTGAGCCCACTGATCGAAGTTGGCCTAACTAAGGCAGAAGTTCGTGAACTAAGCAAAGCCGCGCTGCTCCCGACCTGGGACAAACCGGCGAGCCCCTGCCTTTCATCACGAATTGCTTACGGAACGACAGTGACGATTGAACGTCTAACCAAAATCGATCGTGGTGAGGAGATACTCCGCGAACTCGGGTTCAGAGAATTTCGCGTTCGCAATCACGATACGTTGGTTCGTATTGAGATCTCGCCGGATGAAATGGAGAGGGCATTGCAAAAAGAGATCGTAGACGAGCTGGCGCGTCGATTTCGTGAGTTAGGTTTCAAGTACGTCACGCTCGATCTGCACGGCTATCGCAGCGGCTCGATGAATGAGTTGCTGCAGCTGGGAACGCAACGGGAGCGAGCAGGCAAATAACGAGCGTTGTTTGTGGAGACATTATGGCAAGCATGTACAGCACAGTTTACGTCGACGACATTCGCGAGATTAAAGAAGAGAATCCATTTGAGTCGATGATGTCGCGTTTTGATCGGGCCGCGCAGTTGCTCGATTTGGATCCTGACTTGTACGCCGTATTGCGTGTGCCGAATCGGGAGCTCAAAGTTTATATACCGACGCGCATGGACTCTGGACGAATCCAGGTGTTTGAGGGTTTTCGGGTTCAGCACAATTTTGCTCGTGGTCCGGCGAAGGGCGGTATCCGCTACGCGCCCGATGTCAATCTCGATGAAGTGCGCGCACTTGCTGCCTGGATGACTTGGAAGTGTGCCGTCGTGAATGTTCCCTTCGGCGGGGCGAAGGGGGGAATCATCTGTGACCCGCAACAGATGTCGCTTGGCGAGTTGGAGCGCATGACTCGACGGTACGCAGCGGAACTATTGGATTTCATCGGCCCAGAGAAAGACGTTCCCGCGCCAGATATGAACACGAACGAGCAAACAATGGCGTGGATCATGGACACCTACTCGATGCATGCTCGACACACTGTTACTGCGGTGGTGACGGGTAAGCCGATCGATTTGGGTGGTTCGTCGGGCCGTCGTGAAGCGACCGGTCGTGGACTCTTGTTTGTCATTAACGAAGCGATCAAGCGTTTCAAGATGAGACCGGAAGACACGAGAGTAGTCGTCCAGGGATCCGGGAATGTCGGAGGAATCGCAGCTCGTCTACTCCACGAGGCGAACTATAAAGTCGTAGCGATATCAGACATCCATGGGGGCATCTATAACAGAGATGGGATTGACATTCCGAAAGCTCTTTCATACCTACAAGCGACGCGATCATTTGAAGGCTACGAAGGGGTTGAGACAGTCGGAAACCAGGAGTTGCTGGAATTGGAATGCGATGTGTTGGTCCCAGCGGCCACTGAGAATCAGATTTCGTCTCACAATGCTGACCGAATTAAGTGTAAAGTCCTTGCCGAAGGGGCTAATGGTCCTACCACAGCAGCCGCCGATCAGGTCCTCCATAGCAAAGGAATTTTCGTGATTCCGGATATTCTGGCGAATGCCGGTGGTGTAACAGTCTCTTATTTTGAATGGGTCCAGGACCGCATGGGTTATTTCTGGCGCGAGGATGTTGTGAACGAGCGTCTGCAGGACAAAATGGTCGCCAGCTTTAACGATCTGTGCCGTTATGCGGACGCTCATTCGACCGATACAAGGACCGCGGCGTACATGCTCGCGATAGACCGCGTGGCCTATGATACGAAGATGCGAGGCATCTACGCGTGACCGAAAAAACATAAACAAAACGGGCTATAAGTCCAGAAAAGGTCTTGATTTCCGTTTTAAGGTAGAGTATGGTCTGGCATGATTTAGCACTCGGACCAGCGCTAAGATTATTTTAGATTTAAGCATAGGTTTGAGCGACGAAATCATTGACACGACTAGTTCTCTTTCCATATAAGTGGGCTAGTTTCAGATAAAGCAACTCGGGAATAGCGTATTGATGAAAATGGAGGACTTCGACAACTTCGTAGTCTCTCTGTTTGCAGAGCAGTCCGAGCGCCACCGCTGGGTCTCGTGATCCTGCGGTCTATTTCGTTTTGACAATTGTAATTGGGACCACCTGGGCCGGATCGTCATGGTAGGCGATACGGACTGCGTAACAGCGCTTCGCAGGTGCCGTCAAATTACACCGAACTTTTATACTCATTTCGCAGGAGGAATGCGATGAGACTCGCACAAAGGGCGCTTATTGCTGCGCTCGTTACGTTGATGCTGTGTGCCGCAGTATCAGCTCAAAGACCTAGGCCGGCAGATGATCCACGTAATCAATCACCGGCGACCGGCACTGGTGGTCCAGAGGGTGGACCAACTGGTCTTTTCACGATTTTTGATGGTTCAACTATACGCCGCGGGGAGTTTACGTTCAGTATTGCCTACAGCAATTTTGATCGTGATCCGGGTAACGCCGATTTCACTGAGATCCCGCTGAGCTTCAACGTGGGTCTTAACGACCACGTAGAGCTCTGGTTCAAGACGACAGGCTGGCGCGGTGTGAAGGTTAATAGCCCTCAGAACCTCTCTGGCTTCTACCTGCCAAATTCACAATTATTCTGCGGCGCGAATGTTCTGTGCAGCCCTCCGGCGATCGTTCTCGCTCCGCAGGGTCCGAATGTCGGAACGTTGCGCGGTACTGCTCTCTTCCGGCCGCTGAATAATCAACCGTTCATTCAATTCCCGTTCACAGGTGGATCAGCAGGAACGTTTGGTCTAACCCCTGGCCAGATTGGACAGCAATTTGGTTTTCCGGGGTTCAATGCGACTCTAGGTCCGCCGGTGATTCAACCGAACAGCGGCACGTTTGGCTCGGCTGATAATTTTCCGGGAGTCGGCTCACCAGCCGGGAGTGTTCTGCCAGGTGTGGTGCTTGCCACCACGGTACTTCCAGCTACAGCTCTTACTCTTCCGATCCGCATACCTTTGACGTTCACGGTTGCGCCGACCTACTTGCCTGATGCGCCATTCATCAATCGACTTTATGGCGAATCAAGCTTCAACAGTCTGGTGTTTGGCGGCAAGATTCGGTTCACTGGTCCGAATAATCCGCTCGGCGTAGGTATTATTCCTTTCTATCGCTGGTGGCTGGATAAGGGCGACAATGCGCCAGGATTCAACCAGTTGCAGCGCGGCGCAGGTCCGGGCGGCGATATCGGTGACTTTGGAATAATCGGTTTTGTGGACGGCCGGCTGCATGAACACGTCAACGTTTCTGCAAATGGCGGCTGGATTGTGAATAGCAATCCAAAGGGACCAGACGGCGAGGTCTTCCTCGATCGGCCGGATGAATTCATAGCCGGCGTTGGTTTCGACTTTCCAGTTAATGAGCACTTCCAGCCAATCGCGGAAGTCAACTCAGTTCACTATCTCGGTGGCCACACGCCGAACGCTTTCAACAATAATCCTGTTGACGTTCTCGGTGGTATCAAGATTTATCCACGACGTTGGTTTGGACTTGGTTTCGCGTATCGCCGACACATGAATCAGCAGGACCGAGATCATTTCAATCCTGCCGACTTCAATATCCCGATCCAACAGATCACGAACGTGAACGTTGTAGGTCGCGGATTGGTGACCGTCCCAGGAACTTCTCGCCCGGTAACGAGCGAGGGCTTTCCGATTGGTTTCCCGTTCTCAGAAGATCCGAATGGCTTCATTGCTCAATTCTGGATCGGACGACGTAACGCCAGGGGAATACCGCCGCCACCGAACGTAGCACCTGTAGTTAATTCCGTTAGTGGATCGCCCAATGCGATCACTCGTCCTTGCCCGCCGGGTACCAGCTCGACCACTTGTACACCTAGTGGTAATGAGGTCACCCTCACGGCAGACGCTAGAGACGATAACAACGACCAGTTGCTCTATACCTGGTCCGTCACTGGTGGTCGCTTAACAGGTGAAGGCAGAACGGTAACTTGGGATCTCTCAGGAGTGGCAAACGGAACTTACACGGCCACCGTTGAAGTCAACGATGGTAATCAGCACACAGCGACTGGCTCTACGACAGTAACTGTTGCTGACTGCACAGGCTGCGTACCACCGCCGCCACCGTGTCCGACCGTTTCGGTGAGCTGTCCGAGCCAGGCAGATCCGGGGACGCCAGTCACGTTCACAGCATCTGTGAGCAACGACTCAGGCTTGTCGTTAACTTACAACTGGTCTGTCTCCGCAGGTACGATCTCAAGTGGCCAGGGCACGAGCACAATCACCGTCGACACCGCCAATCTCGGTGGCCAGACAGTGACTGCAACCGTCAGCCTTGGTGGTGCAGACCCGAGTTGCACAGGCACAACCGCATCGTGTTCAGTCACGATTACGGCACCAGCGCCACCAGCCGTGAAGTTTGACGAGTATGGCAACATCAAGTTCAACGATGAGAAGGCCAGACTCGACAACTACGCGATCCAACTGCAGAACCAACCCGGTTCCACAGGGACGATCATCGTGTACGGCAGCTGCGCCGGTGAAGGCCAGACTCGCGGAGACCGTGCGAAGGACTACCTCGTCAATACTCGCGGTATCGACGCTGGACGTATCACCGTCATCGATGGTGGTTGCCGTTCAGACCTAACGGTTCAGCTCTGGATCGTTCCGGCGGGTGCCACTGCTCCAGCAGCAGACACCAGTGGCGCAATCTCGCCATGTCCGGAATGCAAACGCAGACCGGCACCGCGACGTCGTCGAGGCGACGAATAAACCGGCTTAATCCCGATCTACTCGGATTGGGATTGAACCCTAACACCGCGGGCGATGCTTCACCTTGAAGCATCGCCCGCTTAGTTTTTAAGCGAAACCCTAGACCCTTAATTAGTTACAACCACCCTGCCAGTTCAACCATCCTACCCCTGCCGAAGTTTTGGACACAAAGAGCCAAAACTGTAATAAACTAGGCAACCGAGAGCGCCTGTAGCTCTCAATTTTGATCTGAGTCCGTGGATGATTAACGATGATTAGATTTACGAACCGTCTCCCCCTCTCAATAGCATCAATTCTGTTTACTCTGTTCGCGGTCGCCTCGTTTGGCAGCTCTGCAGGAGCAGACAATTCCACAGATCCCGCAAACTACTCGAACGAGTGGCGTCCAACTGGACCCCCAGGCGGCGACGTGCGGGGGATGGTGGTAGATCCTTCCAACCCGGATCGTTTTTACTTTGGAACGCTGGATGGTCAGATCTATACGTCGGCGGATGCCGGGAAGCGCTGGGAACTGCTCTACAACTTTGGTAAGCCTCGCCTATTTGTCGATCACATTATCGTTGATCCGCGAAATGCTCGTGTGCTCTACGTCGGTGCGCATAAACACAACGAACCTGGCGGCTTCTTTAAGTCAACGGACGGCGGTCGCACGTGGCGTGAACATCCTCAATTCCGCAATGAAGCCATTCACTCCCTGGCACAGTCAGAGATCGATCCAGACGTACTCATGGCTGGTACTTTCAACGGCATCTATCGTTCTGACGATGCGGGACAATCATGGAAGGAATTGCCGACCCGCAGTGTGGAAGGTTTGGAGCACGTTGAGTCGTTAGCGATTGATCCGCGGTCAGCGAACATCATTTACGCTGGTACTTTCCATCTTCCCTACAAAACAACTGACGGCGGTCAAACCTGGCGTTCCATTGCCAACGGCATCATCGACGACTCTGACATCTTCGCTATCGATATCGATCCACACGATCCGAATCACATCATTGCATCTGCGTGCAGCGGTATTTACGAAACCAAGACCGCTGGAGAGAGTTGGCGAAAGGTCCAGGGGATTCCGTCACAGTCGCGACGAACGCGCGCAATACTGCAACATCCCTCAGTGCCCGGTCTCGTGTTCGCAGGAACCACCGAAGGCTTCTGGCGTTCCGAGAAGGGCGGCGATCCCGATTCGTGGATGGTCACCACTTCGCGACAGCTCGAGATCAATTCCATCGCAGTGCATCCTTCACGACCTGACGTGGTTTACATCGGCACGAACAATTATGGTGTGATGGTTTCAAATGATGCGGGTAAGACCTTTGTGACAACGAATGGCGGTTACAGCGGACGCTTCGCAAACGCGATTGTTCCTGATCGTGACGAGCCCAATAGGATATACGCATCAACGATCAACACGGCGACTGGTGGCGGGTTCTTTTTTGTAAGCACCGACAATGGTGAGACCTGGCGACCATCGATGCGAAACATGCCACCACGCGTGATTACGTATGCAATTCTTCAGGACGCGCGCGACGCAAACCTGTTGTACCTGGGGACGAACCTTGGTGTCTATCGTTCACTCGATCGCGGTGCTTCGTGGGCACCTGTGTGGGCCCCGACATCAACGCCTCCACCGCGGAAGAAAGCCACGCCCAAAGGACGGAAGCGACCTGCACCGGCAACGGCTCGGCGGCAAACAGAGCGTCCACTTCCCGTTGAACTTGTCATGCAGATCCAACAGGCATTGAGTAACATCGGATACCACCTCGCCGAGCTTGATGGAAAACTTGGACCAGAAACAACGGCTGCATTGAAACGCTTTCAAACGGATCGGCATCTGCTTTTGACGGGCAAACCCGACGATATCACTTTAGCCGCTCTGGGCATTTCGAAAACGGCTGGCGTGAAGTCTGGTGAACAGTCAGGCGTTATTCTGGCGGATGCTGTTTACACGCTTGTTCATACTATCGATCCGGAAACACAGCGACCCGTATACCTCGCCGGCACTAACGCGGGTTTGTATCGCTCGATTGATCCCAGCAAGGGGTGGCAAAGACTTCCATACGGCGAAGGACTAGATCCACGTACGACAACCGTCTCAACCACCGTCGATAACCCGGAAACGATCTGGGTGGGAACGGCGACTTCAGGCGTTTTGGTTTCGCGAGATGCAGGTAAGAACTGGCATCAGGTTGTCCTGCCTCATGATGCGGCAGTCAACGTTGTGGTCCAGGATCCGCGTCGGCGTGATCGCATCTACGTCGGTACAAAACGGGCATTCTTCATGTCGACTGATGGCGGTGCTACGTGGAATCGAAGAGGCGGAAATCTTCCCTTCGGTGATTTCACTAGCATACTCGTTAACCCTCGGAACACTGACGAGATATTTGCCGGCAATGCTTATCAAGTTAGTGAGACTGGCGGTGGCGTGTTTCGTACAGTTGACGGAGGAGTAACCTGGGCGCGTATCGACCCGAAAGAGCGACGATTGCCTAGCCAACGAATCTGGGCACTGGCATTTGATACCCACGATCAAAATATTCTCTTCGTCGGTTCACATTCGGCAGGTGTTTACGTCGTTCCGCGAACGCCTGAGAATCTTAGTTCGGGCCGTTAGCACAGTTTAAGTTGCGGGGATCGTTCACCATTACCAGTGAGCCTCCTCGCAACTTTTCTGATTGTTCCTTACCGTACCTAGCAACTTTCCTTTCATCACAGTTCTGTACTCGCCTTGACATGCCCTTCCACGGGCGTGTACATTGCCGCCCTACCCGGAAAATCAGCGGCGGGTGTTTGTCGGACCAAGCGGGTGAATAATGCAGGGCGATATTCGAAGCAGATTAGATTCCACAATTCCAAATCCAAACGGCTCGCATCCTCGCCAGATCCCAATCCGACAACACTACGGTCAATAAACTTTGAGGCCGCTGGAATCCTGTTCGGCAGGCGTCGATACCTGCGATGACTGTGCGACGGGAAAGGACGCGACAAGATCTATCAACGCGTCTGGTTGGTTTCCGGGAAACTACAGGAGTATTCATGTCGAGCGAACAACCCAAGCTGAATAACAGCGAGGCTGACAACACCTCAACCACGACCCCCGGCGAAACAGAGTCGACGCCACAAAACACCAGCGCTGCTACCGCAGCAGCCACTTCAACTCAACCTGCTCCCGAAGAGCCAGACGATCAACGCGCGGGTGGCGATGTCGATTTCGGACAGCTACTCGATCAGTTTGAGCAGGAACAAGCGACGCTCCAGGAAGGCGAAGTAGTGCGTGGCACTGTCGTCGGCCTGAGTGAACGCGGAGTGGTCATCGACTTTGGCTACAAATCAGAAGGCATCGTTAACCCCGCCGAGTTCACTGAAAACGGCGAGATAACGGTGAAGCCCGGCGACGAAGTAGAAGTGCTCGTGAAGAGCATGGAAACTGCCGATGGTCTACCTGTGTTGTCGCGTGCTGACGCGGTACGGATGAAGGCGTGGGATGACCTCGACAAAGCCTACCGCGAGGGCTCGAGTGTAAAAGGAAGAGTCATTGATCGGATTAAGGGCGGTTTGCGCGTCGACATCGATGGCATCGCTGCCTTCCTGCCCGGGTCACAAGTTGATGTGAGACCAGTACGGAATCTCGACAGTCTTCGCAATCAGATCATCGAAGCGAAGGTAATCAAACTTAATCGCAAGCGCTCAAACGTTGTGTTGTCGAGAAAAGCGGTTATCGAAGAAGAGAACACTGGCCGCAAAGATCAAACTCTATTGCAGATCGAAGAAGACATCGTCGTTGAGGGTCAGATAAAGAACCTGACAGACTACGGCGCGTTCGTCGATCTCGGTGGGGTTGATGGACTCCTTCACGTTACTGACATGTCGTGGGGCCGCCTGCAGAATCCGAATGAGATTTTCCACGTAGGCGACAGTATCCAGGTAAAGGTCCTCAAGTTTGATCGCGATCGCGAGCGTGTGTCGCTTGGTTATAAGCAGCTGCTTCCAGATCCATGGTCCAGTGTCGAAGAACGTTTTCCAGTGGGTACTCGCGTCAATGGCCGTGTCGCGAGCGTGGCCGATTACGGCGCCTTTGTTGAATTGGAAAGTGGCGTTGAAGGATTAGTGCACGTTTCGGAAATGAGCTGGTCGAAACGAGTCAAACATCCGAGCAAAGTGGTTAATCCTGGCGACTCTGTCGAGGTTGAAGTACTGAGCGTCGATCCAAAAGCGCGCCGGATCAGCCTGGGCATGAAGCAGATTCAGGAAAACCCGTGGCAAACGCTGCACGAGCGGTATCAGGTAGGTAGCCGAGTCCACGGCAGGGTTCGGAACCTGACGGATTTCGGCGCCTTCATTGAAATAGAAGATGGTGTCGACGGCTTGGTCCACGTGTCCGACATTTCATGGTCCAGGCGCATCAAGCATCCGAGTGAGGTCTTGAAGAAGGGACAGGAGATCGACGCCGTTATTACGAGCATCGACACCGAGAACCGCCGCCTGTCTTTGTCTATCAAGGACCTTGAGCCGAATGCCTGGGAAAAGTTCATGAATGAACACAAGCCGGGCGATGTGGTTAAGGGTAAGGTGGCGCGCTTTGCAAACTTCGGGGCGTTTATAGAACTTGACGACAATC
>Ga0207701_10005858_pt1 | contig 12302 bp, 8 predicted proteins | sample KBSSwiSSwithPhiX_FD_184294 | JGI IMG/M metagenome (GOLD analysis project Ga0207701, IMG submission 184294) | Switchgrass rhizosphere bulk soil microbial communities from Kellogg Biological Station, Michigan, USA, with PhiX - S5 (SPAdes) (version 2) | ecosystem: Environmental > Terrestrial > Soil...
CTCCTTGTTAAGACGCCTTGCATCTCCGCGACCACCGTTTGCGTGCTATGTTCGGCAGGACCCGTGCAACCTCCTGCAGACCCTGGCGTCGCGCCGAATTCAAGAGCCTTACCCTGCCGCCCCAGCGGCCGGGAAGGATCTTATCGAAATACTGATGCTCGCGCTTGTTGTGCCTGGGCATGCGCACCGCGGCTGGGAGCAGATATGTCACTTCAGAACAATCGTTACCTTGTCGAGCTTGCCGGTGAACTTAAAAGGCACGTCATAGTTAAGGTTGACCGGCGTGCCGCTGTCCTCGCCTACATCAAGACCTTCTTCCCGATAAAGACGAACGGTGTAGTACCAGCCCTTCATGATCGGGAGGTAGCTGGCGTTTTTGACACCGCTGCAACTCGAGTTCTTCTTGTCGTCCTCAAGCCCTAGAACTTCAGGCTTGCGCTGAAGTTGAATCCGTCACCCGCGACGCGATTGCTGACGCCGAAGTCGTGAATCCAGCGCGCGCTAAAATCGAGGTGGCTCTTACCCAACTTTGTGGAGTAGGTAACGATCGGGCCAATGCCGAAAGCCCGACCGGCAAAACCGTTGAGCGCGGCCGGTGCGCCACCGTCGTCGTTGACCTGCTGAATCCAACTCTCGACAAAGCCGATGCCCAGGCCGTTCTTGAATCGTTTGATCGCCAGCACCTCCAAGTCGGACAGGATGCCGTTCTGATAATGCGTTGCGTGATCCTCCGTGTCGAATTCCATCTGCCAGATGCCGGTCAATTCAATGTTGTCCTCCGGAAGAATCTTTGTGTAGGCGACGCCGGGAATGAACGTCCAGGTGTTCTGGCTGAGGTTGACCAGTCTTCCCTTTTCGAACGATCCAGTCGGTGCCCAAAATGTGAAACTGAAGGCCAGATGATCAGTCTGGCTAAAGTGATAGCTTGCAACGATCGGAGTAAAAGCCAGATCGAACAATCCGAAGGTGCTCTCGGTTTTTCGGACCGGCAGCGGGCCGGAAAGGTTAGCCTCGACCTCAAGCCAGGCCAGCGGAAAACTAACCGCCGAAGCAAAGTTCCACTCCTTAGTCGGCGTGGGCCAGATGTAGAACAACGCGATTGGGGTAAATGATGCCTTCATATCGACGTTCGCCACGAGAAGACCCGCGATTGGCACGGTTCGGCTGGTCCCGATCGAGCCCTCATAGTAAGTTTCACCCGTAGCCACTGCGAGGCCCGGTTCGGGTGGAATCACGCCAGCATACGGCGCGATCGACATACCGGAAATAGGCCGGCCCAGGCCTCCTTCCACAGCAAAGGCGCGCGTGACAGTGAAAGCCGGGACTGTCAGTCCCAGCAACATTAGGATGATTCTCGTTTTCATGTTCGATTCCTTTCGTTAGGCGTAGTTGGGTTGCGCTAATTCACTTTCTCAAACTTTTTTGTTTTTGAATTGATTCACTCAGGGTGGTTCGCGACCTGAGGCCTTCGGCGCCAGCAATTCAACTGGAACGCCGAGCCATTGCGCGGCTTCTGCGCGGTCTTGGAAAATGCGGACCTTGATCGGCGAACCTTGAGTCAACAAGGCATGCAGCCTGCCGTAATGAATGATGGTGGAATCGGTCGCAAGAATCGCAGACTTGATTGGCGGCCGGCCTTGATAGCTGAGGCGGCGATAGAGAGAAACCTGAATAACATATTTGAAGTTCAGCTCCACTTCGTCGTGACCTAACGTATCGAAGAACCGATTGAAAGGTTCCTTTAACTTGGCCTCGAGTTCTCCGATTACTTTAATGATTTTGTTAACCGCCGCCTCGTTCAACAAGCCGCGCGGCCGATACACGAGCAGATGAATGTCTTCGTGAAACTGGACATCAGGAGGAAGTTTCATCACAATATTTTCTAGTTTTCGTTAGGCAGAGTGGTTGAGCTATATCATTTTGGCGGCGTGTATGGGTCTGGCGTGCCGGGTGCAATTGGCGGATGCTTCTTCAGACTTTGCTCGAACTCGACCACGACCTTCATCGCTGGGCCGGCTATCCACGAGCTTCGTAGCCCTGTCTGTGGATATTCCTCTTTTGGATCGGTGATGAGATCGAAAGCCTTTGGGCTGCCAAGCTTCGTGGGCGGCGTCCACCAGTCGCGTTGCTCGTCGTAGAAGACGACTTTCCAATTCTTCCATTTGACCGCTTCCAGGCGATCCGCCACGAAGACTGGAAAACCTTCGCGATTAGATTTGTCCGACTTACCGAGCAGGAAATCAGTCTGGTCCACTCCATCGATTGCGCGATCCTGCGGCAGAGATGCGCCGGCGATCTTGGCGAAGGTTGTGAAGGTATCGACCTCGTGGACGATCTCGTTGCTCACCCGGCCTGCCGGAATCTTGCCAGGCCACCGGATGATAAAAGGTGTCCGCAACGAGCCTTCCATGTGCGTGAAGTAATAACCACGCCACGGGCCGGATGATCCCTGCCACGGCCAGGTTGCTTCGGGGCCGTTGTCGCTCGTGAAGACGACAATCGTATTGTCGCGGACGCGCAGTTCATCGATCGCGTCCAGGATCTCGCCGACATGCGCGTCCATTTCCGCGAGTGCGTCGGGGAAGTCCCCGTATCCGGTCGTACCCGCGAACTTCTTGTTCGGCAACGTCGGGAAGTGCACGAGCGTGAATGGAACGTAGACGTAAAACGGTTTGCCCGCTTGCGCGTTGCGCGTCATGAAGTCGATCGTCCGCCACGTGATCTCGGAGTCGATCAGGCGGCGTTGCTCGAGGTCATATACCTGGAGCTCGCGGCTCTTCTCGCCCTTCTTGCCTTCCATGATGTGCTCGAAAGCGACGCCCGCCGCTTTCGCTGCGGGTTCCGATGGCGCAAAGACCTCGTCGGTAGTGCGCGGAATGCCGTACCACTCGTCGAAGCCTTGCGCGTTGGGCAGGCGTGACTGATCGCTACCGAGGTGCCACTTACCAAAATGCGCTGTGCTGTAACCGGCGCTGGAGAGCAGCTCGGCGATCGTTACTTCCCATTGCGTCAATCCCTCGATCCCTCCGCCGATCGGCACCGAGTGGGTGCCGGAACGAATGGAATAGCGTCCAGTCAGAATAGCGGAGCGGCTCGGAGTGCATTGCGCTTCAACGTTGAAGTTGAGCAATCGCGTGCCTTCAGTCGCGAGCTTATCGATGCGCGGCGTAGCCGCGCCGCGAACAATACCGCCGCCATAACAGCCGACCTCGCCGTAGCCGAGATTATCCATCAGAATGAAAACGATGTTGGGCTTCGGGGCGTTCTGCGCTTGCGCGGCAATCGCCGACAGAGCTGCAAATGCGATTGAGAAGCAAAGTTTGGTTTTCACGATTTTGCCTAATGAACCGGCTGTGCCTCCGGGAAGTTCCAAGTGCTGGTCAGGATTTCGGCACGTGGGCGATAGAGACGTACCATGTAGTTCCAGTCCTTCATGATCGGCAGGCAATTTGGGATCTTGCCGTTACAACCGCCGAATTGAACAGAGACCGATTCATCCGCGGCCTTCCTCGCCGTGATGTTGTTGAGGCTATAGGCGTCGAGACTGTTCTTCAGGATGAGACCCCTCTTGTCGTACACCGTCACGGACCAGAAGCCGTCCACCGGCACGTCCCTGACCGTTAGCTTATAGATGGTCGCGCCGTCGTTCTTGCTGGGTGTGACGTTGAGGTAGATCGCATCTTTTTCGGGGTTGAGACCCCACGCGGAAGCCGTCGCGATCAAGTGCCGCACGGGATCGACTTCTTCGCGGCGACCGCCGGCCCGGCGCAGATCCGGCAGCGTTTCATTCAGGACGATCAATGCGTCGCGCACTTTCTTCTGGCTCACCGGGTCCCAATTTGGCGTCTCGAGTTTTCCGACGCTCTCCTGGCTGACCTTGACTGCATCCTGCAAGGCATGGCCCTGCTTAATGTCTTGCGGGTCGGCCGGATCGACGAGCGTTCGGACTGCCGCGAACAGATAGCGCGTTCCGACTTTCTCTTTTGTATAGGTGTGGTCTCCCGCGCCATAGGCAACTTCCACGACGTAGTGATCCTGGTCGACGACCATCATCGTCATAAAGCGCTGACCGGCATCGGGCAGTGCGATCGTCACCGGCCCGGCATCGAGGTCGAACACCGCCAGCGAATATAGTGTGTCGCGGTTCGGCCGCACGCCGGTGCTTTCTCCGAGCGGCAGATCACGGGAGTGGTTGAATTTCCCAAATCCGCCTCTCTTCGCGAACTGCGCGAAATACATGTCTGTCTCCGCGCGGACGAAGTTGTCTGGCGTAACGGGAATGGAGTTGCCCGTCGATGACGGAGAAGGTGACTGCGCTTGAACTGCGCCGAGTGCCATAGACGCGATGCCTAACGAGTACCTAGCAAACCTGGCTCTCATCTTTGGCGCCGTCTCACACATATACCTCATTCACTTTACCTCCTCGATGTCCGGCAGCTTCCATGTCTTCTCGAACAGTGCTTTCTCGGGGCCGTACAAGCGGAAGAGAACTTCGAACTTGCCGCTGGCGCTGGTCGGGACCCAGTTCGACTCCTTGCCTGCGGGCGCCTTGGGCCCGAAGTAAACGTCCACCGAGCCATCGGCGTTTTTCTGCAGCCCCGGACTCTGCGAGGACCGGCTCGAGCGCGGCAGATTGCGAATTAATGCATGCGTTGCCCGGTCGTAAGCCGTAGCAGACCAGAACTGCCTAACCGGCGCGTTTGGCGGGACGTGCAGGCGATACATGCTGCCGCCGTCGAAGGGTTTTCCCCGCTTATCCTTGATCGTCATCAAGTAGAACGATCCGCCACCCGCTTCGCCGGAATGCTTGGGGCTGAAGAACGCCATCGCATAGATAACGCCGCGGCTTTCGATCGGATAGCTGTCGGGTTTCGAGAACTGTGTTTGTAAACCTTGGATGAGCTCGGACGTCATGGGCAACGCCCAGCCAGTCCCTTCGTAAAACCCCGGCGTAAATAGAGCTTCATACTTCGTCTCCAGCCAGGCGTGCGCTTCCTTTGCGGCGTCGTCTAGAATCGCCCGCGTCCTGGCATCGGGACTAAAAGCTTTGTCCTTCTCAATGCCGATCGTCCTCAGCGGATCAATCGTCGCCTTGTCGCGCGTCAGCCACGGCTCGCTCTGCACCATTCGGTTGAGCGAATCGAAGAAGCGCGAGTCGTATGGGATGTTCGCCTCGAATACGACATCGGACGCGTCGACGAACGTCGTCGCGGAAGGGCTTGTCGCTTGTGAGAGCGGATACAGCTTCATGCGTTTCGCGTAGGCGACAGCCTTCGCCACGCCAGCATCGCCGCCGGTTTGAAGGATCGAGCGCAGCAGCGCGTAACCTTGGAAGTTGTCCGAGGGCATCGCGATATAACCGTCGGGAATCTTCCCCTTGTAGTTAGGCGGCAGGATAAGACACTTGCCGCCCTTGCCTTTGTCTACTCCAGCGGTGCCCACGTCGTCCAACGCCGCCTGCCAACAGTCCATGACCGAGCCCGTGATCGATCCGCTTTCGCCGGCCGGGGGAATTTCGAGCACAACCGGGCCTACATCCTTCGTGTCGAAGAACGGCATGAAGTAAACCGCATCCGGATTAGGCGTGAGCGTTTGGTTCTTCCAGTCTGACAGCTTTGACCAATAGACGATCTTGTTGCTCCCCGCGCCGGCTTTCGCGTCGCGGATCATCGCTTGATACATGACGTCGAAGTTGACTGCCGGCATACCCCAGATGACGGCTTCCACGGCGCGCCGCTCCAGCGCGCGTTCGGCCAACTCAGTCGGGCTAAGGGACGGCGGTGTTCCCGCAACTGGCTGCGTTGGCTGGGCGGAGATCGTGAACGTGAGCGCAACCGCAACTACGGCGATGCTAAATGTCGTGATCGAAAGGTTGGTTTTCATGTCCGTGATTCCGAGATCATTCGATCGCTATCGCGGCATCACGTTCGGCATTGCGTACCTTCTCCCGATCGCTTTCGCTGAGGGCTGAAGGCGCGATATGGATTTGGACCTTCTTGATGGTCCCGGCGTAGGCGAACGGCGGTTGATACTCTTCGCTTACGGGCGAGCCGTTGTCCGTGCCGATATCGAAGCTTTCGGGTCCGAAGCGTGAAGGACACGTTTTCTCAATCCGACCTTCACCGACCTTCTTGTCATTGATGAAGAGAGCAGCAGTTCCTCCCTTTCCGACGCCGCCGTCATATTTGAAGTCAACGCGGATGACAGCAGGGCCGAGCGAAAGTGTTTCAGAACTAGCGACCTTATATCGCTCATGCGCCATGTAGTTATACTCGTAAACCGGTTTCCCATCCTTGATGTAGAGGGTGTACCCACCAGCCGCGCCGCCTTCCGCTACCAGCACTCCATCCGCGCCGCCCTGTGGAACTTCAATCGTGGCTGTGATGGTGTGCGACGTGTTCTTAGTATTGGCGGCTGAGGGCTCCGGTATACGAGTCCCTGGATAATATGTGAAGTCAGTGCGTCCGGCGATCAGGCTTGGCCGCAAACTTGGGTCGCCGCGCTCCGCGAAGCGATCGTCGAGCGGAAGAACATTGTACTTCTTTGCCTCAACCCAGAAATCACTCTGTAGTTCCTTTAGTTTGTCCGGATACTTGGCCGACACGTCGTTCGCTTCGCTGAAGTCGTCCGCAAGGTTGTAGAGTTCCCAGGTGTCATGGTCGAAGTTCCCGGTAGAAGCGCCCATCGTCTGCCAGGGTAGCCGCCCGTGACGCGTGGTGGCGATCCAGCCGTCCTTGTAGAGCGCCCGATTTCCGAACATCTCGAAGTACTGGACATGGCGCGAACCGGTGGCCTTCGGATCATCAAAGCTGTAGAGCATGCTCACGCCTTCGATCGGCTTCTGTTTCACTCCATTCACTTCGACAGGCTGTGGAAGGTGTGCTGCTTCCAGGATGGTCGGTGAAATGTCGATGACATGATGGAATTGCGAACGTATTCCACCCGCGTCCTTGATGCGGTCCGGCCATGCGATCACGAGTGGGTTGCGCGTACCGCCGAAGTGCGAAGCTACCTGTTTACCCCATTGGAAAGGTGTGTTCACCGCCCACGCCCAGCCGACCGGAATGTGGTTGGAAGCTTTGGCGCTTCCTAACTCATCGATATGTTGAATCAGAAATGCCGGGTCTTCCCCAATGCCTTGAAGCGTGGCAAGTTCGTTAAAACATCCGCTTAGGGTGCCCTCCATCGAAGCGCCATTGTCGCCAATCTCCCAGAAGACGAGCGTGTTGTGGAGCTGGCCAATGTCCTCGAGAGCGTCCAGCACTCGGCCGACTTCATAATCGGTCTGCGCCGTATAGGCAGCAAAGACCTCCATCAGTCGCTCCGCCACGCGTTGCGCGTCCGGGGAGAGAGAATCCCAGGCCGGAATCTCCTTGGGCCGCGGAGTTAGTTTCGTATCAGGTGGGATGACGCCCAGCTTAAGCTGACGCTGATAAGTTTCCTCGCGATACTTATCCCAGCCCTGGTGGAATTGGCCTTTGAACCTATCAATCCAATCCTTTGGGACATGGTGCGGAGCGTGCGTTGCACCGGGGGCGTAATAGATGAAGAAGGGTCGATCGGGTGTGACTGACTTCTCCTGGTGGATATAACTGATGGTCTCATCGGCGAGCGAATCGTTGAGCGTGTAGTTACCTTCCTTACCTTTCGGGATCTCCATCGCCACGGGCGTAGTGCCGCGATAGAGAACCGGTTCCCATTGGTCCATCTCTCCACCGATGAAACCGTAGAAGTAATCAAAGCCCTGCAAGCTCGGCCACCGGTCGAATGGTCCGGAGATGCTCGTCTCCCAGTCGGCAATGTTGTGATTCTTGCCAATGAATGCCGTGCTGTAGCCGCCCTGACGCAGAACTTCGGCGAACATAGCTGCACTCTTCGGAACTTGTCCGCTATATCCGGGGTAAGCGTCGCCGATCTCGGTAATGACTCCGGTCCCGGCGGAATGGTGGTTCCGTCCTGTGAGGAGCGCGGCGCGGGTCGGCGAGCAAAGAGCCGTGGTATGAAACCGCGTATAGCGCAGGCCCATCTTCGCGAGGCGGTCGAGGCTTGGAGTAGGAACCTGTCCTCCAAAGGTACCCCACTGCCCAAATCCGGCGTCGTCGATCAGAATGACCAATACGTTAGGCGCGCCAGAAGGAGCTTTAATGAGGGCCATCGTTCCCGGCTTTGAATCTTTGTAGGTGCGCCCAATCTTTGCGTCACTAAAGGCCTGCTCTGGCTTGGGCAGCACTTGCGCAGAGGCCGTGGAAGCAACAAACGCGCAGAATAGCGCGATGCCTAACGAGTAGTTATCAGCTTTAGGTTTCATCTTTGATTTCTTTTCCGCTACTTGAGATCAACAGTGACCTTCTGAATCTTGCCGCTGAACTTGAAGGGCGGCGTGTAGTCGAAAGCGACTGGTGACCCGCTGTCCTCGCCGATATCCTGCCCTTCATAGAGCGAGTATTTGAATCCCGCCGTCTTATCGACGCGGACCTCTCCGATCTTCTTGCCGTTGGCAAGTAACGTAATGGCGCCGCCCTTACCCATTCCACCGCCGTCGTATTTGAAATCGAAAGTCAGAGTGACTTTGCCAGTCGGTACGTTTTCAGTTGAGACAGCGCGATAGCGTTCCAGCCCGATGTAGTTGTGAAGACCGACAAGCTTACCTTTCAGCAGATAGAAGCCCCAGCCGGCAGTGATGCCGCCTTGGGTAAAGATCATGCCGTCGCCGCCATCCGAAGGAATTTCGACTTCGGCTGTGATGGTGAATGACTTGTTCTTCAGGTCGGGAGCGGAGCCTTCCGGCAGTGCAACAAGAGGCGTATTATATGTGAACGTTTTGCGGCCGGCAGCGAGGCTTGGCCTTCCCGTGATTTGTTCTGACAATCGCTCCACCGAGCGCCAGTCGAGCGGCAGCACATCGTGTCGTGCCGCTTCGGCCCACCACAGATCGATTAGCTCTTTCAGCTTATCGGGATTTTTCGTCGCGAGATCGTCGGCCTGCGAAAAATCGTGGGCTATGTCATATAGCTCCCACTTTGCCTTGTCCGGGTCATAACCAGTTCTAGTCGCGGCCCAGGGAAGATAGGCTAGCGAAGATGCCATCCACCCATTTTGGTACATGCCGCGATTGGAAACTAACTCGAACATTTGGGACTTCCGGCGATTGGGAGCCTTAGCGTCATTGAAGCTGTAAACCATGCTTATGCCCTCGATGGGCTTTTGGGTTACCCCATTGAGCGAATCGGGCGCTTGGATCCCAGTTGCTTCAAGAATCGTCGGCATAATGTCGGTGATGTGATGGAACTGAGTACGCACGCCGCCACGCTCTTTGATCTTTGCCGGCCATGAAATGACCATTGGGTTGCGCGTACCACCGAAGTGGGAAGCGATCTGCTTCGTCCACTGGAAGGGCGTGTCCATCGCGTGCGCCCACGCTGCTGGAAAGTGGTTGTAGTATTTGGGCCCGCCGAGTTCGTCGATCACCTTCAACGCGCCTTCGATCGGCTCGAATACACCATTAAACGACGCGATTTCGTTCGTCTCGCCGTCAAGGCCACCTTCGGCCGAGGCACCGTTGTCGCCCAGGATATAAATGATGAGCGTGTTGTCGGCATCGGGAAGCGCCCTAACTGATTCAAGGATGCGTCCCATTTCATAATCAGTGTGCGCGCCGAACCCGGCGAAGACTTCCATCATCCGCGCATAGAGCGGCTTCTGAGTCGGGTTCAGCGAATCCCAGGCCGCAAGACTCTCAGGCCGTGCGGTCAGCTTCGTGTCTGGCGGAACGACGCCGAGCTTCTTCTGTCGTTCCAAAGTCATCTCGCGATAGCGGTCCCAGCCCGAATCAAACTGGCCTTTAAATTTGTCGATCCATTCTTTGGGCGCGTGGTGCGGGGCATGAGTGGCCCCCGGGGCTACGTAAAGAAAGAAAGGCCGCTCCGGATCGATCGCCTTTTCGCGCTGCATCCACGCGATCGCGTGGTCCGCGAGGTCGTGTGTTAAGTGATAATTCGGATCGGTCGAGCGAGGGACACGGTTCTTGTTTTCAAAGAGGACGGGCTCGTACTCGCTCGTGTCGCCAGAGTTGAAGCCGTAGAAATAATCGAACCCGAGCCCGCTGGGCCAATGATCGAAAGGGCCGACTTCGCTCGTTTCCCACGCTGGCGTATTGTGGTTCTTGCCGAGCCACGCGGTCGCGTAGCCGTTCTGCCTTAAAATTTCGGCCACTGTTCCAGCACTCTTGGGAATGATGCCGGTGTATCCGTCGTAGCCGGTCGCTAGCTCCGTGATCACACCGGTTCCAGCCACGTGATGGTCGCGACCCGTTAGCAGCGCGGCGCGCGTGGGTGAACACAACGCGGTCGTGTGGAAGCGCGTATAGCGCAGGCCCTGGGCCGCCAGTTTTTCGATGTTGGGCGACGGCACACCGCCACCGAATGCGCTGAACTGACCGAAGCCCGCATCATCGATCAGGATCAGCAACACATTTGGCGCGCCCTTGGGTGGACGCACCACCTTTGGAAAAGTCGGCGGGTCAGAGTCCTCGAACGTGCGGCCAACGTTACCGGGGAAATGGAAATCGGGACGCGGGAGTACGCTTGGCGTTCCGGGCGTCGGAGTGGGCGCACTGTTGTCCGCCGCGCGCACCGACTGCGAGAAAAAAATGGGCGCCACGAGACCTGCTAAGGATAACGTAAGTCTGGCGCATCTAGTTATCATACCTAGCCTCCTATCAAGTTTGCTACTACTCGTTAGTCACCCAAGCCTTTCTTCAACTTTTCCATCGCCTGGTCGATGGTGAACGTCGCCGGCCGCTGGCTCGGGGGGAAGTCCTTGAACGTCGCGAGGAACTCGCCGGTCAGCGTGCTGCCCGCGAGCAGGATGTAGCCCTGCTCCAGTTCCCAACCGTAGTAGGTGTTGGAGGTGATGTCGGCCTGTTCGTAGGGGTCGGCGTGCAGGTCATACATCTTCGGCAGCCGCAGCGGCGTGAACGGCTCGCCCCACACGGCGAGCGTTCCGGGGGCACGCTGTTCCAGGAAGACGATCTTCCAGTTCTCGATCCGCACGGCGACGATGTCGCCGTCGTCGTTGAAGTAGAAGAACCCGCGCCGCGGACTTTTCTCGGTTTGCCCGGTTAGATAGGGAAGTTGGTTGTAGCCGTCGAGGTGGACCTTGTAGGTCTTGCCGCCGACATTCATGCCCTTGAGGAGTTTTTCCTTAACGTCGGGATCCCCGACAGCGGCGAGGAAGGTTGGCAGCCAGTCATGACCACTGACGATCTCGTTGGCGACCGAGCCAGCTTTAATGTGACCCGGCCAGCGGATCACGCACGGCACGCGAAAGGCGCCTTCCCAGTTGGTGGCTTTCTCGTTGCGGAACGGCGAGGTGCCGCCATCGGGCCAACTGTTTTTGTGCGGACCGTTGTCGGTGGTGTAGAGGACGATGGTGTTGTCGGCGATACCGGCGTCATCCAGAGCCTTGAGGATCTTGCCGACTTGGGCGTCGTGCTCAATCATGCCGTCGTTGTACTCAGTGCGCGAGGTGAGGCCGGGCTTGTCGCGATGCTCGGCTTTCACGTGCGTGAAGGCGTGCATGCGCGTGCTGTTAAACCAGCAGAAGAATGGCTTGTTCGCCTTCGCCTGGCGCGTGATGTAATCGACTGCGGCGTCGGAGGTCTCGTCGTCGATCGTCTCCATGCGCTTCCTGGTCAACGGGCCGGAGTCCTCAATGGTCTGCTTGCCGATGCGGCCCCAGCGGGGTTGCTCGGTCGGGTCGTCGGTATCGGTAGCCTTGCAGCGCAGCACGCCGCGCGGTCCAAACGTCTCCTTGAACTTTGGATCCTTCGGATAGGTCAACCGCTCCGGCTCCTCCTCGGCATTGAGGTGATAGAGGTTGCCGAAGAACTCATCGAAGCCGTGGACCGTCGGAAGATACTTGTTCAAATCACCCAGGTGATTCTTACCGAACTGCCCGGTCGCATAACCCTGAGCTTTCAGGAGCTGCGCCATGGTCACGTCGCGGTCCTGGAGCCCGATGGGGGAGCCCGGCACGCCGACCTTCGACAAGCCAGTACGCAACGTGCATTGACCAGTAATGAACGACGACCGCCCGGCCGTGCAGCTTTGCTCGGCGTAGTAATCGGTGAAGATCATCCCCTCGCGCGCGATGCGGTCAATGTTCGGAGTCCGATAGCCCATCATGCCCATCGAATAGGCGCTGACGTTGCTCTGTCCGATGTCATCGCCGAAAATGACGAGGATGTTCGGTTTCTTTCCGGACGATGGCATTGGTGACTGCGCATTCGCAGACGCAGTGAG
>Ga0207701_10005859_pt1 | contig 12302 bp, 10 predicted proteins | sample KBSSwiSSwithPhiX_FD_184294 | JGI IMG/M metagenome (GOLD analysis project Ga0207701, IMG submission 184294) | Switchgrass rhizosphere bulk soil microbial communities from Kellogg Biological Station, Michigan, USA, with PhiX - S5 (SPAdes) (version 2) | ecosystem: Environmental > Terrestrial >...
GCGGTCGGCATCTGGTACAGCGCGACGAGCTGCGCCGTCTCCTCGGCCTTGGGTGGCGTGGGGAGGGTGACCGTATCCGGGCCGCAGCCGCCGGCGCCGCTGAACAGCGCCGCGACGACCACCAAAGCGAGACCACCGCCGCGCATCACAGCACCACCGCCAGCGACACATCGGGAATGAACGTCTTCTTGGGGTTGGAGATGTCCATCCCCGGGACGAAGTAGTTCCCATATCCCGCCCCGACGATCAGGTGGAAGTGCTTCCAGAGCACCGCGATCCCCCCGATCGCTTCCCACGGGTGCTGGACCTTGATGGTGTACTGGCCGTTCAGATCGGCGCTGGTGAAGGGATCCAGCGTGCCGCCGCCGCTGAAAGGGACATCGGACACGTAGGCCTGGACCCGGCCCGTCGCGGTCAGGGAGAAGATCCGGGTCAGGCGGACCTGGAGCATGAGGCCCGTTTGCAGCGCCCGCGACACCGCCGCCCCGTTGAGCTGCGCATCGGTGAGGTTGCCGCTGCCGAACAGGCGCGCGTAAACATAGGTCAACTCGCCGTGCAACTGCACCTGCGGGTGGACGCGCACGGATGCGTACAGCGACAAGGGAACGACGAAGAGGTTGCCCGATTCCACGCCGTCGGACTTGAGGTGCGCAAAATAGGCGGCGGCCTGAACCGCCAGCCAGACCGGATCGCGGTCCAGGAACTGAAACTTGCCATGAAGATTGGGGACCCAGACGTCCGCCACCGTGCGCAGAAGCCAGGCGGGCGGGTCCGATCCGACCGACAGGTGCTGGATGATCCCGTACTCGAAGGCGAGGATCCCGAGCTTGAGCGTGTGTCGGCCAACCATGTGGGCGGTGCGTTCGTCCAGCTGCGGAATCGGCCGCGCGGGTGCGGGGGGCGCCGCCTGGCCCGCCGCGGTGATCGACGTGGTCGGGGGCTCCCGGAGCGTGGTCGTTTCGGCCGTCGCCTCGGTCGTCGTTTGGGCCAGCGCCGAGGCTGGCATGCCAAGTGCCGTGAGGATTGTCGCGATAAGGGCTCTCGTACGCATGCCTTAAAGCTTCGACCGGACTCCGCGCTCACCAGCCGTGTCGGCGGGATTCAGGGTTCGTCCGACCCAGGCGATTCCGCATCTCAACCATCGACCAGCCTGGATCGCCGGCAGCGCGCGGATAGCCCCCTCCCGCGGGCGGCCACGGCGATGGCCCGCGGGCGGCCGAACCAGCATCGCCGGCGCCGTCCGGGCCGCCGGTCGGCGACCCCGGGGATCAGGTACGGCGCATCTTCTGACGCTTGCTCGCGGGGCGAGACGCCCGACTGGATTGGCCCGCCGCTATCGCGACCGAGCGGTGCGCCCATTCCACCAGGGTCTCGGCGTCCTCGAGCACGTGGTCGGGCGCTTGATAGTAGGCCGCCAGGACCTGGGGCTTGGCGCGCACCGGGCGAAGGGCAGTCATACCCGCCGCTTCGAAGAGCGGTCGGGTGGCCTCGTCAACGCGCAAGTAAAGCAGGTTGTCGTTGATGACGCCGAAGAACACCTCGCCGCGGTAGAGCCCGACACCGCCGAACATACGTCTGGCGCTCACCGCGCCGAGCTCGGCGAGCTGTTCCAGCACGTAATCTCTGAAGGCGTCGCTGACCGGCACGTCGTTCGAACGATAAACTCGTCGCGGGAGTATGTCGATTTGGGGATGGGGTGGCGCGCGAGCGGCACCAGATCGGGTATAGGAGAAGGGGTGCCGCCGGCCAATTCGTCCCGCGATCGGGTTTTCCTGGAGGCCGCCCTGCTACGCGAGCTGGCCCAGACCTGGGGCGAGATCGCCGAGACCCACTTCCGCGGCGCTCTGCGCGCGCCCGTCCTGACTCTGTCGGACGGCATGCATCGCCTCGGGTCCTGGCACCGCCTGCAGCGGACCATCTCGCTCGCTCGCGGGCTGGTCTTCGGCCATCCCTGGGGGCTCGTCCGCGAGGTGCTCAAGCACGAGATCGCGCATCAGTACGTCGACGAGGCGCTGCAGATCCAGGACGAGACCGCGCATGGGCCGGCGTTCGCGCGCGTCTGTCGTGAGCACGGCATCGACGCCCGGGCCGCCGGGCTGCCGGCCGGGGGCCCGGCGGGCGGACCGCACCCCGTGCTGCGCCGGATCACGCGGCTCCTCGCGCTGGCCGAAAGCCCCAACCTGCACGAGGCGGAAGCCGCCATGAACGAAGCGCGCCGGCTCATGCTCCTGCACAACGTCGACGCGTCGGCCACCGCCAGCACGGAAGGATACGGGTACCGCCACGTCGGGCCGGTGAAAGCGCGCACCGAGATCAGCGAGCGGATCCTGGCCGGCATCCTCGGCCGTCACTTCTTCGTGAGCGTCATCTGGATCCCGTCCTACCTGGCCGAGGCGGGTCGGCGCGGCCACGTGCTGGAGCTGTGCGGAACTCCGGCCAACCTGGAGGTCGCCGAGTACGTGTACAGCTTCCTGAGCGAGACCGCCCAGCGGCTCTGGCGCGAGCACAAGAGCGCGCGCGGCATCCGCTCCGACCAGGACCGCCGCCGCTTCTGCGCAGGCGTGATGGCCGGGTTCGACGAGAAGCTGCGTGCTGGCGAGCGGGTCAGCCAAAGCCAGGGCCTGGTCCGCCACGCCGACGCACAGCGCGAGGCCTACCTCCGGCGTCGATATCCGCGCCGCACGACCCGCAGCGCCAGCGCGATCTCGCGGACCGCCGCCTACGAGCAGGGGCGCGCGGCCGGAGGAAGAGTCGAGCTTCACCGCCCGGTCGGCTGCTCCCCCGTGGAGACTCGGCTGCTTCCGCCCCCCCGACCATGACGGCCGCCACCGGGCGCCCGGCTACGGGCGGTACGTCGCCGGCAGGCGGCGCTCGCCGAGCCGGACCGAGGTCTCGAGATCGATCTTCGACGCCGAGCTGCCGAGCAGCACCTTGTACGCGCCCGGGGCTATCCGCCAGCCGCCGCCGGTCTCGCTGAACACGGCGAGCAGGCGCGGATCGACGCGCAGCTCGACGTCCGTGCTCGCGCCGGGCGCCAGATCGACCTTGCGCCACCCACCCAGGCGTTTGGGCGCCTCCCAGCCGCCGGCGACCGGCGACACGTAGATCTGAGGCACGTCTTTGCCCGCTCGCTGGCCGGCGTTGCGCACGCGAAACTTCACGACCAGGTCCTGACCGTCGAGCCGTGCCGCGAGGCCGCTGTGCTCGAAGCGCGTGTACGAGAGCCCGAACCCGAAGGGAAACAGCGGCGGCAGCTTCTTTGCGTCGTGCCACTTGTACCCGACCGCCGCGCCCTCCGCATAGCTGACGTTTCCGGTCTTCTTGCCCGCGGCGTCCGTCGCGGTCAGCGCAGGACGCGCGAGCTGGCTTGCGTCCCTCGGAAAGCTGATGGGCAGCCGACCGGAGGGGTTGGCGCGACCGAACAGGAGATTGGCGATCGCGTCGCCGCCGCTCGTGCCGGGATACCAGACGTGGACGACGCCTCGAACCTCGTTGATCCACGGCATGAGCACGGCGCCGCCGGTCTCGAGCACCACGATGGCGCGTGGGTTCGCGCGGGCAACCGCGCTGACCAGCGCGTCCTGCTCGCCCGGCAACGTGAGCGAGCCGTCCAGGGATTCGCCGTTCCACAACGTGACGAACACGATCGCCAGGTCACTCTGCGCCGCCAGGCGAGCCGCCGCGCCGCGATCCTCACCGCCGGCGAATTGCACCACGGCCTTGGGCGCCAGCGCCTGGATGGCGCGCAAGGGCGACGACGGGTGATACATCACCGGCCCCGGCCATGAGGTCGGCGCGATGCCGGGCACCGCGTTGCCGCCGACGCCATACACCATCGACGACCCGCCGCCCGCGAGCACGCCTTTGTCGGCATGGCCGCCGATCACCGCGATGCGCGCAACATCGGCGCGCAACGGCAGGATGTCGCCCTCGTTCTTGAGCAACACCGCGCCCTGCTCCGCGCCCTCGCGCGAGACGGCGGCGTGCGCCTCGAGGTCCTTGGCCGGGAGATCGATCGGGGCGCTCTCGACGGGATGGTCGATCACTCCCTTGGCGAACATCGTGCGCAGGATGCGCTTCGCCATCTCGTTCAACCGCGCCTCGGGCACCTCGCCCGCCTCGACGCTCTTGAGGAGCAACTCGCGGAAGAAAGGCTTTTCGTCGAACGGGTAGCCGGACTCCTGGTCGGCGCCGCTGCGCGCGGCCTTCGCCGTGCTGTGTACGGCGCCCCAGTCCGACATCACGTAGCCGCGCCACCCCCAGTCCCGCCGCAGCAGGTCCGTGAGCAGATACGAGCTCTCGCAGGCATGCTCGCCCCACACCTTGTTGTACGCGCACATGACAGCGCCCGGGTTGGCCTGCTCGATCGCGATCTGAAACGCCAGCAGGTCCGACATGCGCGCCTGGTCCCGATCGATGAGCACGTCGACCGTGTCGCGGTCGGTCTCCTGATCGTTGAGCGCGAAGTGCTTGATCGTCGAGATGAGGTGATTGGATTCGATGCCGGCGATCTGCGCGCCGACGATGACGCCCGCGAGCAGCGGATCCTCGCCGCCGTACTCGAAGTTGCGGCCGTTGCGCGGCTCGCGCACCAGATTCACGCCGCCGGCGAGCATCACGTTGAATCCCGACGCGCGCGCCTCGGCGCCGATCATCGCGCCCGCCCGGCGCGCGAGGGCCGGATCCCAGCTCGCCGCCGTCGCGAGGCCCGACGGCAGCGCCGTGCGCCCGCGCTTCTCCTTGGCTGCGGCCTGCCCCGCGACGCCGATGCCCGCGTCCGTCTCCCATTGCGGGGGAATCCCGAGGCGCGGGATGCCGGGCACGTAGCCCGCCGAGCCGTGGCGCCCCTCCGGCGGCGCGACGTATTTCTTCCAGGGCGCGTCGCTCGCGAAGTAACCGAACACCAGCGTCTGCTTCTCCGCCCGCGACATCTCGGCGAGCACGAGCTCGGCGCGCCGATCGGGGTCGAGCCCCACGTTCATCCAGGCTCTGTCGGCGCCCGGGGCGGTGTGGCCGACCGACCACGGGGCGGCGAGGGTCGCGATGACGATCGCGAACCAGACACGACGATGCTTCACGGAGTCCCTGTCAGTCATCGCGCGCAGTCTAAACCAACCGGGGCGCCGGCGTGCGGGCCGCTTGCTCGAGCGACTTGACCAGCCATGAGAGTCCCGCGTCCATCAATGCAACCTTGGGCGCCACGACGTGGAGGCGGAACCGTCGCAGCGGTAGCGGGGCATCGACCGCCACCACGCCGTGGCGCGCCCCGTACCTGGCCACAAACTGGCGGGGCATGGCCGCGACCAGATCGCTGTCCGAAAGGATCGCGAGCGCGAAGTGGAAATTCGGGACGGTCAGCGAGACCTGCCGCGTCAGGTTGCGCCGCGCGAGGGCCACATCGGCGAACCCGCTCGGGTCACCGGACTGCGAGACGACGAGGTGCCGCTGAGCGCAGTAACCGCGGAGGCTGCGGTCCTTCGCGAAAGGGTGTCCCGCCCGCATCGCGATGACGAACTCTTCATCGCATTACTATCGTGCGGGCGGCGGCGCTCGCTCGTGGCTGAGACAGTGGACTAGCCGGGAGAGCCGCTCGCGAGGCAGCCGAGGATCGTCTCGACGCGATCACGCCGATCGGCGTCTGCCGAGTGCAAGTGGGCTTCGACGATATCCGGGATGTAGGTCGCGTCGACCTGATGCTTTTCGAAGGCATCCCTCCACAGCGACGAGACGGCGATGCTGAGGCCCCCGGCTGCCACCTGTTCGGCGAGATCGTCGACCTCGACGGCCATGCAGACCAGATCTTCGACGTCCTTCGACGACACCAGGTCCTCACCGCGATCGAGGAAGGCTGCAAGCTTCAGGACTACGAAGTAGGGCGGCGTTACGACCCGAGCGAGGCGACCGTCGGGCAGCGGTCGGCGGGTCGCTCGCTCCGCGGCCTCGCGCATCCAGCGCGTGCCCCCGCCGATGTTGATGCCGTCGGGCGACATCACGTCGATGATCAGGTCCGATCCGGGCACCGCGTACCGGTACTGCGTGTTCGCCACGGGCGCGAGCGTGCCGAACGAGCACAACTTCGCGAGGAGTTGTTCCTGTAGGATCCACGGCGAGATGGTCGACATGCAGTCGACGTCTTTGGTGGGCCGAATGGGTGCACCGCTTGGACGCGCATAAAAGGCTGGAACGCAACCACCGAGAAAGACGAGGTGAGCGCTCCCTGCCCCAAACACGTCGAGGACAGCCGCGACACTGCCAAGATGCACGCCGCCTCTCAAATACGTCTCCGCAGCTCGGCGATCGCGACCTCACGATCGCGAGCACCTCCGATCCGGAGCGCGTCGACGATCGACAGGAGCTCGTGAAGTTTCGAATCGCGCATTGCCGCAGCCGGCGCGGCAGGATGAAGTGGTGTAACGGCACGACCACGGCATGGTCCCTCCGGAACTGCCATGACGACCGGATCTTCATCGCTGCGAAGCTTGTCCGTAAGGGGGCGAGCGGCGTGCGCCGTGGCGAGACCCAGCTCATAGGGGCCAATCACAGCGGGTGCGAGCCATTGGACGGCTCTCTCGAACAACGCGCGGGCCGCAAGGCGGTTGACCTGCCGACCTCCGGTCCCTTCCCGAACCAGCGCGTGCGCCTTCAGGCGCTGCAGAGAAACATTCACCGCGCTCTTCGAGACACGGCCAATCGAGTCCGCGAGCTCGCGGACCGTGGCGTCCGGTTCACGCGAAGCGATCAGCTTGAGGAGGACAAGGAGGTCCATGGGCTGGATGGACTCCGTCCTCCTGTCTCGCGCAGAATCGGTGATCCGACCCATGTCCATAGTATAAGGACGAGTTAACTTTGTGCAATACTTACTCTTTATATATATGTCCACGATTTCAGGACACGACGGCCCGCCGGGAGCCCGAAGCCCTTGCCCCCAAGCCTCTTGCGAGTGAGCGCTCACTCAGTTAGATAGGATGGCATGGTTCGCGCGGCTCCGCTGGCTCCCGATGCGCGGCGCGCGAGCATCATCGCGGCCACGTTGCCGCTCCTGCGCATGTACGGGCGCGAGATCACCACGTCGCAGATCGCGCTTGCCGCCGGGGTCGCCGAGGGGACCCTGTTCCGCGTGTTTCCCGACAAGGAGGCGCTGATCTCCGCGACCGTCGCCAGCGTGTTCGACCCGACCGCCGACGAGGCCGAGGTCGCGCGGATAGATCCCGGGCTGCCGCTGCGCGACAAGCTCATCACGGCGATCGAGATGCTGCAGCGTCGCCTCAGCGAGATCTGGCAGCTGTTCTCGATGCTCGGCATCGCGGGACCGCCCGAGGCGCGCCGGCCACCACCGGCGCGGATGGACGACTCGCGCCTGCGCGCCGCGCTCGCGAAGCTCTTCGAGCCCCACCTCGACGAGATCCGCTGTGTGCCCGAGGAAGCGGCGAGGTTCCTGCGCGCAATCGCGTTTGCGGGCACCCACCCGCGGCTCACCGACCGACCGATGACCCCGCACGAGATCGTGACGCTGCTGCTCGACGGCATCCGCGTGCGCGACGAGGAGGCTTGATGCTCTGGCGCTTGCTCCGTACCTATCTGGCCCCGTTTCACCCGCAGCTCGCGCTGGTCGTGCTGCTGCAGCTCGGCAGCACGATCGCCTCGCTGTACCTGCCGAGCATCAACGGGCACATCATCGACAAGGGCGTCGCGACCGGCGACACCAGATACGTGCTGGTGCGCGGCGGGATGATGCTCGCGATCACCGCGGGCCAGATCGTGTGTTCATTCTGCGCGGTGTACATCGGCGCACGCGTCGCGATGGCCTACGGCCGCGACCTGCGCAGCGGGATCTTTCATCACGTCGGCAAGCTGTCGGCGCGCGAGGTCGGCAAGTTCGGCGCGCCGTCGCTGATCACGCGCACCACGAACGATGTCCAGCAGGTGCAGATGCTCGTGCTCATGAGCATGACGATGCTCATGATGGCGCCGATCATGTGCGTCGGCGGGATCGTGATGGCGCTGCGCGAGAACCTGGGGCTGTCGAAGCTCTTGCTGGTGTGCATCCCGGCGATGGCCGGCAGCATCGGCCTCATCATCGGCCGGATGATCCCGAAGTTCCGGATCATGCAGCCGAAGATCGACACCGTGAACCGCGTGCTGCGCGAGCAGATCACCGGCATGCGGGTCGTGCGGGCGTTCGTGCGCGAGCCGGCGGAGGCCGCCCGCTTCGCTGGCGCGAACGACGACCTCACGGCGACCGCGTTGCAGGTCGGCAAGCTCCAGGCGCTGATGTGGCCCACCGTGACCCTGGTGTTCAACGCGTCGAGCGTCGCGCTGTTGTGGTTCGGCAGTCGCAGGATCGCCGACGGTTCGCTCGAGATTGGCGCGCTCACGGCGTACCTCGGCTACCTGATGCAGATCCTGGTTGGCGTGATGATGGCGTCGTTCATGTCAATCATGATCCCGCGCGCCGCGGTGTGCGCCGAGCGCATCGTCAAGGTGCTCGACACCACGCCGGAGATCGCGCCGCCGGCCGCGCCGGTCGTGCCCGCCGAGCTCACCGGCACGGTCGAGCTGCGCGGGGTCGAGTTCCGGTATCCAGGCGCGACCGCGCCGGTGCTCGCCGACATCTCGTTCGTGGCCAGGCCGGGCGAGATCACCGCGATCATCGGCTCGACCGGCGCGGGCAAGACCACGATGCTCGACCTGGTACCGCGGCTGTCCGATGCGACGGCTGGCACCGTCCTGGTCGACGGCGTCGACGTCCGCCAGCGCGAGCCCGAGGAGCTGTGGTCGCGGATCGGCATGGTGCCGCAGCGGTCGTACCTGTTCACGGGCACCGTCGCCTCGAACCTCCGGTTCGGCAACCCCGACGCGACCGACGATGAGCTGTGGGCCGCGCTGGAGCTCGCGCAGGGCGCCGACTTCGTGCGCGCGATGCCACAGCAGCTGGAAGCGCCCATCGCGCAGGGCGGCACCAACGTCTCTGGCGGCCAGCGCCAGCGGCTGGCGATAGCGCGCGCGCTGCTGCGCGAGCCGGCCGTGTTTCTGTTCGACGACTCCTTCTCGGCGCTGGACCTCGCGACCGAGGCCAGGCTGCGGGCGGCGATCGCACCGCGGCTGGCGAAGGCGGCCGTGATCCTCGTCGCGCAGCGGGTCGCGAGCATCCGCCACGCGCATCAGATCCTGGTGCTCGACGCCGGCAAGCTGGTCGGCAAGGGCACGCATGCGCACCTGGTCGCGACCTGCCCGCCGTATGCGGAGATCGTCGAATCGCAGACCGAGCAGGGAGAGGCGGCGGCGTGAGCACGACCCGACCCGCACCCCCGGCGCAACGCCCGGCCGGCCCCGCGATGCGCGGTCCGATGGGCGGGATGATGGGCCCGCCGCAGAAGGCGAAGAACTTCAAGGGCTCGGGGCGACGGTTGCTCGGCCTGCTCGCGCCGCATCGCGCGCTGGTGATCGCGGTGCTCGCGTGCTGCACCGTCGCGGTCGCGTTCACGGTGTCGGGCCCGAAGATCCTGGGGCGCGCCACCGACATCATCTTCACGGGCTTCCTCGGCTCGCGCCCCGCGGGCACGAATCCCACCAACCTCGCGCGGGCGATGCACGTGCAGGCCGGTCAGGGCATCGACTTCGGCGCGCTCGCCGACGTGCTCGCGCTGGTGATGGCGCTCTACGCGGGCGCCGTCGTGTTCATGTGGCTGCAAGGCTACATCCTCAACCACCTCGTACAGCGGGTCGTCAACCGGCTGCGCGCCGACGTCGACGCCAAGCTGATGCGCGTGCCGCTGGAGTACTTCGATCGCCAGCCTCACGGCGAGGTGCTGTCGCGGGTCACCAACGACATCGAGAACGTCGCGGCGGGCCTGCAGCAGACGATGAGCCAGATCGTCACCGCGACGATGACCGCGCTCGGCGTGCTGGTGATGCTGGTGGTGATCTCGCCGCTGCTCGCGGTGATCGCGCTGGTCACGGTGCCGCTGTCGGTCGCGATCACCGCAAAGATCGGCAAGCGCGCCCAGAAGGGCTTCAGCGCGCAGTGGAAGCACGTCGGCGCGCTCAACGGTCAGATCGAGGAGGCGTTCACCGGCCACGCGCTGGTCAAGGTCTTCGGCCGGCGCCGCCAGGTCGAGGAGCGCTTCCGCGCCAAGAACGAGGAGCTGTTCGACGCCGGCTTCCGGGCGCAGTTCATCTCGAGCCTGATCATGCCGGCGATCACTTTCATCGGGAACCTCAACTACGTCGCGATCGCCGTGGTCGGCGGCCTGCGCGTGGCATCGGGCGCGATGTTGCTCGGCAGCGTGCAGGCGTTCATCCAGTACTCGCGCCAGTTCACGCACAACCTGTCGCAGCTCGCGCAGGTCGCGAACGTCTTGCAGTCGGGCGTCGCGTCGGCAGAGCGGGTGTTCGAGCTCCTAGACGAGCCCGATCAGTCGCTCGATCGCAGCGCCGCGGAGCTACCGGCGGCGCCGCGCGGCGAGGTCCGCTTCGACGACGTCGCCTTCCGCTACAAGGCCGACGTGCCGCTGATCGAGCACCTGTCGATGGTCGCGCAGCCCGGCCAGACCATCGCGATCGTCGGGCCGACCGGTGCCGGCAAGACCACGCTGGTGAATTTGCTGATGCGGTTCTACGATCTCCAGCGCGGCGCCATCCGGATCGACGGCGTCGACATCGCGATGGTGCCGCGCCGAGACGTCCGCGGGCAGCTCGGCATGGTGCTGCAGGACACCTGGCTATTCGGCGGCACCATCCGCGACAACATCATGTATGGCCATCCGACCGCGACCGAGGACGACATGCTCGCGGCCGCGAAGGCGACCTACGTCGACCGCTTCGTGCGCGCGCTGCCCGGCGGCTACGACACCGTGATCGACGAGGAGAGCTCGAACCTGTCGGCCGGCGAGAAGCAGCTGATCACCATCGCGCGCGCGTTCCTCGCGGATCCGCCGATCCTGATCCTCGACGAGGCGACGTCGTCGGTCGACACGCGCACCGAGGTGCTGGTCCAGCGCGCGATGGCGACCCTGCGCGAGCGCCGCACCAGCTTCGTGATCGCGCACCGGCTCTCCACCATCCGCGACGCCGACCTCATCCTGGTGATGGAGCACGGCAAGATCGTCGAGCAGGGCACGCACGAGCAGTTGCTCGGCTCGAGCGGCGCGTACCACATGCTCTATCACGCGCAGTTCGCGGCGCCGGCCGCGGCCTAGCTGGCGCGCGCTTCCAGCACCAGGTTGAACGGCGTCTCCGTCGCGCGGCGGAAGCGCGTGAAGCCTCCCTCCTGCACGACCGCGCGCAGGCGCGCCTCGCCCGCCTGCGCGCCCAGCGCGGCCCCTTCGCCGGCCAGCGACGACGGCACGCACAGCATCGTCGACGCCGCGTAGAAGACGCGGCCGATGGGGTTGAGGTTGTCCTCGACCTTGTCGCCGGCGAAGGGCTCGACGATCATCCAGGTGCCATCGGCGGCGATGGTCTTGCGCGTGTGGCGCGCCGCCCCGACCGGATCGCCCATGTCGTGCAGGCAGTCGAAGTAGGCGACCAGGTCGTAGCCGCGGCCGGAATAGTCGCTGGCTGCCGCGACCTCGAAGGTGACCCTGTCCGCCACACCGGCCTCGACGGCGCGCTGGCGCGCGATGTCGATGGACGCGGGGTGGACGTCGAAGCCGCGGAACCGCGAGCGCGGGTAGGCGCGCGCCATGATGATCGTCGATGCGCCGATGCCGCAGCCCACATCGGCGACCAGCGCCCCGCGCTGCAGCTTGGCCTCTACCCCGTCGAGCGCCGGGATCCACTGGCTGGTGAGGTTGGCGAGATAGCCGGGGCGAAAGAAGCGCTCGGTCCCCTCGAACAGACAGTGCGCGTGCTCGCCCCACGCCATGCCCTCGCCGCTCCGGAAGTTGCGGGTCATGCGCTCCTGGGCGGCCATCATCGCTTCGACCACCGAGAAGAAGCCGGCCACGAACGCCGGGCTGTCATCCTGGGCCAGCGCCATGGCCTGCTCGGGCGGCAGCGTGTAGCGTTGCGTGGCGGGGTCGTAGGTCAGGTAGCCTCCGGCGGCGTTCGCGTTCAGCCATTCACGCACGTAGCGCTCGTGGGTGCCGGTCTTCTTGGCCAGCGCCGCCGGTGTCAGCGGCCCGGCGCCCGCCATGGCCTTGTACAGGCCCAGCTTGTCACCGATCACGACCAGCACGGCATGGGCGCTGGCGCCGAAGTCGCCGATGACCTTGCCCATGAAGGCGTTCAGCTTGTCGGGATCGATCGAAGGATTGGTGGTTTGCATGGAATGGCTCCTGTTGGGTGGTGTCGGGTGGGTT
>Ga0207701_10005860_pt1 | contig 12301 bp, 11 predicted proteins | sample KBSSwiSSwithPhiX_FD_184294 | JGI IMG/M metagenome (GOLD analysis project Ga0207701, IMG submission 184294) | Switchgrass rhizosphere bulk soil microbial communities from Kellogg Biological Station, Michigan, USA, with PhiX - S5 (SPAdes) (version 2) | ecosystem: Environmental > Terrestrial >...
CGCCGGCCGCTCGTCGGCGAGCCACCAGAAGATCCGCGCCGCGTTCTGGGTGGCGATCGGGAACGGGTCCGGCAGCTTGTAGGGCACGCCGGCGAAGCGCGCCGAGCGCTCGAAGTCGTGCAGGGTGTATTCGCGCTTGATCGGGTGGGCCACCGGGCTCTTCAGCTCGGCCGCCTGGAAGCTGACGCCGAGCAGCATCGCCTTCCAGCGCACGGTCCGGCCATGCCGGGCGGCGAGCGCCTCGATCCACTCGGAGGCGATGTACGAATAGGGCGACGAGAAGTCGAACCAGAACTCGATCGCCGAGGGCGGAGATGCGGCCATGCGTCGAGGCTACTGTGGCCGCACGGCCGGCGCAATCGGGCGGGTACCGCTCAGAGCCTCCCCGGCCTCGGGATACAGGCGCGCCAGGGTCGCGCGCATCGCCTCGCGAACAACGGGCTCGAGCTCCAGCCGCAGCGCCAGCCGGCTGCCGTCGCGGGCCGCTGCGTCGGCATCGCCGCCGGGCGGAGGCCGAGTGCTCCACAGGCCGGCCAGCGTCTCGCGGTGCGGCGCCAGCGCCGCCGCCACCTCCTCCTTCCAGTGCGGCGGCGACTCGCCCTCGGCCCAGTCGCCGCGGCCGCGGCCGAAGTGCGCCACCGCGAGGTAGCGCAGCAGCGCGGCCTCGACGATGGCGTCCAGGGCCTCGCCGTTCCACGACAGCGACGACGACTCGGTGCCGCGCACGAGGTTGACGCAGCGGGCCAGCCCGGCCGAGCCGAGCGCGCCGAGCAGGCCACCGGTGATCAGGCCGCCGCCGAGCGTCAGGCCACCGCTCAGCAGATCGGCCTTGAGACCGACCAGCGCGCCGCTGACCACGCCGCCCCAGAGCGCCGCCTGCTTTTCGTCCATGCGCAGCCGCAGCTGGTAGTGGCTGGCCAGCCGCGCCAGGATCGTGCCCTCGGCACTGCCTTCGAGGCCATGCAGGCGGATCAGCGCCTGGGTGTCGGCGCGCACCGCGGCGTCGAGCTGGCGGGCGAGCGCCTCCTGCGCCTGCGCGACCGGCGTGGGATCGGCGCTGCCCAGGCCGATCCGGGCGCCGGCGCTGCGCAGCCGGGCGCGCAGCCCGCCGACCTCGGGCAGCGGCACCGTCGCCATGGCCACGCGCGACAAGCCCTCGGCGATGGCATGCATCGCGGCATCGAAGACGTCGAGGTCACGCCGCTGCCAGGCGGCGCGCAGGCGCCCCATCCGGGCTTGGCGCTCGCCCTCCAGCACCTGCCCGACGGCGCGCAGCAGCGTCGCCTCCTGCACCCAGCAGCGGGCGAAGGCGTCGAGCGGCAGCACCGCCTTCACCGCCGGGTACGCCGCGAGGTGCGCGCGCCAGCGCGCGACCTCGGCGGCCTCGAGCGCCGGCGCACCGGGCGGGCCGAGCTGGTTGAGCAGGGCGATCACCGGCTTGCCGACCCACGCCAGCAGCTCCATCTCGGGCGCGATGTAGCCGGCGGCCTCCGGCGACTCGGCGGCATTGACGAGATAGAGCATCACGTCGGCCTCGTCGCGGAGGTTGCGCATCGCCTGCTGGCTGGCCCAGAACGGCCGGTCGCGCCAGCGGTCCCACACCTGGCTCAGGAACCAGCCGATGGGCTGCGACGACTGGCGCAGGCGCTTCGCCAGCCGGACGCTGTCGCCGAAGCCGGGCGTGTCCCAGAGCAGCAGCCGCTCGCCCTCGGGCGTGGCGATCATCGTCTGCACCTCGGCGAACTCGGTGACGTGCGGCGCGTCCCGCACCTCGCCGACGTCGGCGCGCAGCAGGGTGCGGGCCAGCGTGGTCTTGCCGGCGTTGGTGTGCGAGACCAGGCTGAGGGCGATGTCGGTCGCGGCCGAGCGGTGCGGCAGGTCGTCGGTCGATGCCGCCGGCGGCAAGGGGACGGAAACGATTGCGCTCATGCCGCCGCCGGCGTCGGGGCGGGAACGATCGTGCTCATGCGGCTGCCGAGGCCGGTGCGGCGAAGGCGGCCTGCAAGCGGGCCGGGGCATCGGCGGCCGCAGGGGCCTCGAGCGGCAGGGCGAGCGGCACGCAGCCGTGCGCCTCGCCCCAGAGCCGCCAGGCTTCGCGGCGCTGCGCCAGCCGGTCGCCGAGGCCGGCGAAGCGGCGGGCGAACTGGGTTTCGTCGAGCAGCACCGCCAGCGCGGCGCCGGCCGGCAAGGCCGCGGCCAGGCGGCGGAGAAAGCGGCCCTGGTTCTCGCTTTCGGGCGTCGCCGACAGGTCGAACAGGGCGATCGCATGCGACGTTCCCGCGGGCACCGCGAGCGGCGCCTCGTCCTCGGCGCCGAACGCGATGCCGGGCGCGACATCGAGCGCGACCCGCGGCCCGAAGGCATCGGCAAGCAGCGCGCGCAGGCCGAGCGTCGCCTGCGGCGAGACGGCGCCGCCGTACGGGAACACGACCACCTGCGCCGCGCCGCCGCGCTGCAGGCGCGCCAGGCGCTGGTAGTAGGGCTGCTCGAGCGGCAGCGGAAAGCGCGAGGCGCGCCAGCGGGCCCGCGCCTGCGCCAGCAGCGCGAGCAGCGCGCGCGGCAGCACGACCACCAGCACCAGCGTCAGCGTCAGCAGGTGGATCCACGCCGCGGCCGGGGCGCCACCGGCGGCCTGGCCGTCGACCGCCCGCATCGCGGCGAATGCGGCCACGTCGGGCAGGGCGATGCCCGACAGCCGCGACGCCGGCGCCAGCACGGTCGAGACGATGGCATGCGCAGCCTCGGGCGTGAGGAAGGTGCTCTGCCAGCCGGCGCGGTAGTCGAACACCAGGCCGCGCAGGTAGAGCCCGGCGATCAGGCCGAGCGCGAGCGCCGCGGCGGCGACGTGCAGCAGCGTCTCGGCGCGCCGCGTCGCCAGGCCGCGGCTGCGCTCCAGCCACAGGGCGGCGAAGCGGTGCAGCGCCGCGGCACTGCTGCCCGCGGTGAGCCGCGGCAGGCGGATGCGCCGGCCGATCCGCTCGGCCACGCCGCGCACCACCGGCCCACGATGCCCCCGGTCGCCGCGGCCGAGCTGCACCAGCGGCCAGAGCAGCAGCCCCAGGTAGACGAAGACGTTCCAGGCGAGCACGCCCCACATCGGCGGCGCCAGCAGGTTGATGTGGCGCGAGCCGCCCAGACCGTCGGCCAGCAGGCCGACGACGAAGGCGAGGAGCATCGCCCCGACCGTCCAGCGCGCCTCGCGCAACGACGGACCTTGCAGCCGCGCCAGCGCCGACTCGCGCGGTCCGAGCCGCTGCAGCGCGTGCCGGGCCCGCATGCCGACGAACGCATCGAGCGGCGCCCCAGCGGGCGTGGCGTCGAGGGCGACCCGGTCGGCCCAGGCGCGGTCGGCGTCGGTCCAGTTCGGCGCCCGCGGCTCTGCCGTCTCGAAGGCCTCGAGACCCGTCGCCGCGAGGGCGGTGCGTTCGTCCATCGCCCCGCCGCCAGGATCAGGCCAGCGCCCGTCCGATCAGCATCTTCTGCACGTCGGACGTGCCTTCGTAGATCTGGCAGACGCGGACGTCGCGGTAGATGCGCTCCACCGGAAAGTCGGCGACATAGCCGTAGCCGCCATGGACCTGGATCGCCTCGCTGCAGACGCGCTCGGCCATCTCGCTGGCGAAGAGCTTGCCCATCGCCGCTTCCTTCAGGCAGGGACGGCCGGCGTCCTTCAGGGCGGCGGCGTGATGGACCATCTGCCGCGCCACCTCGATCTGGGTCGCCATCTCGGCGAGGCGGAACTGCAGCGCCTGGTGCTCGAAGATCGGCTTGCCGAAGGCGACCCGCTCCTTGGCATAGACGAGCGCCGCCTCGAAGGCCGCACGCGCCATGCCGATCGCCTGGGCACCGATGCCGATCCGTCCGCCCTCGAGGCCGGAGAGCGCGATCTTCAGGCCCTGGCCCTCCTCGCCGAGCAGGTTCTCCGCCGGCACGCGGCAGTTCTCGAACAGGATCTGGGCGGTATCGCTGGCGTGCTGGCCGAGCTTTTCCTCGAGCCGGGCGACGGTGTAGCCGGGGGTCGCGGTCGGCACGATGAAGGCGCTGATGCCCTTCTTGCCGGCGGTCTTGTCGGTCACGGCCATGACGATCGCGACGTCGCCGTTCTTGCCGCTGGTGATGAACTGCTTGACGCCGTTGAGCACGTAGTCGGCACCGTCGCGCGCGGCGCTGGTTCGCAGCCCCCCGGCCTCGGAGCCGACGTGCGGCTCGGTCAGGCAGAACGCGCCCAGCATCTCGCCGCGGGCCAGCGGCTTCAGCCACTTCTCCTTCTGCGCCTCGTTCGCCCAGGCCATCAGGATCGAGCAGACCGGGCAGTTGTTGACGCTGACGATGGTCGAGGTCGCGCCGTCGCCGGCCGCGATCTCCTCGAGGATGACGGCGAGCGCCAGGTAGTCGAGGCCGGCGCCGTCGTACTCGGTCGGCACCGCCACGCCGTAGCAGCCGAGGGCGGCGAGGCCCTGCAGCTCGGCCTTCGGGAAGTGCGCCTCGCGGTCCCAGCGGGCGGCGTGCGGCGCGATCTCCGCCTGCACGTAGCTGCGCACCGCCTCCTGGACCGCGCGATGGTCGTCGTCGAGGATCATGGCGCCGGCCAGTCCGACTTCGGCAGCCGCAGCAGCAGGGTGCCGGTGCCGCTCATCAACAGCGTCGTTCCGGCCCGGGCTTCGCCTTCGAGTCGGGTGATCCAGCCGTCGAGGCTCTCCTTGCGCTCGATGCCGGTCACGGCCCAGCGCAGGTCGATGTCCTCTCCGGCGTAAACCGGGGCGCGAAAGCGAATCTCGAAGCCCATGCCGACGCCGGAGCGCGGCCGACCGTTGCCGCCGGGCTTGGCGAAATGGGTCGCGGTCATCGCCATGAAGACGCTGCCGAGCTGCGTGCCCGAGGCGATCAGGCCGCGATAGCCCTGCGCCTTCGCGGCGGCGAGATCGTGGTGCAGCGGGTTGAGGTCGTGGACCGTGGTCGCGAACGCGCGGATCTCCTCGTCGCTGAAGCGCACCCGCAGCGTGAAGGTCTCGCCGACTGTCGCGGGCAGCTCCAGGACCGCGCTCACGCTCGCTCCGCGAACGCGAGCCGGGCGGCCAACCAGGCGAAGAGCCCGGCGCCCGCCGCATTCAGGCCGCGCTTCCAGGCGCCGCCTGCCTGCCAGCGCCTGAGCGGCGCGACCAGGAACACGAACGCGAACAGGAAGGCGCCGCCCTGGACCACGAACCAGGCGCCGAGAAACAGGAAGGCGAGCGTCTTGCTCGGCGCGTCGGCATCGATGAACTGCGGCAGCAGGGCGAGGAAGAAGAGCGCGATCTTCGGATTGAGCACGTTGGTGAGCACGCCTTGGCGAAACAGCGCCGCCGGACTGCGGCTCTCGACGGACTGCGGCAGGACGGCCGCGGTTTCGCCCGCCAGCGCGCTCCTCAGCATGCCGAACGCCAGCCAGAGCAGATAGGCGGCACCCAGCCACTTCAGCACCGAGAACGCCGCCGCCGAGGCGGCGATCAGGGCGGCCAGCCCGAGCGCCGCGGCCAGCGCATGGACGACGCAGCCGGCCATGATCCCGGCCGCTGCCGCCAGCCCGCCGCGCACGCCGTGGCGCAGGGTCTGCGTCAGGGTCAGCATCATGTCGACGCCCGGCGTCGCGTTGATCACGAACACCGTGGTCGCGAACAGTGCCAGCGAGTGCGTGCCGAGCATGGCCGCGACCGGCTCAGAGCAGCTCGAGCGCCATCGCCGTCGCCTCGCCGCCGCCGATGCACAGCGCCGCGATGCCGCGCTTCTTGCCCGCCTTGCGCAGGGCGCCGAGCAGGGTGACGACGATGCGCGCGCCGCTGGCGCCGATCGGGTGGCCGAGCGCGACCGCGCCGCCGTGGACGTTGACGATCTCGTGCGGCAGCTTGAACTCGGTCATCGCCGCCATCGTCACCGCGGCGAAGGCCTCGTTCACTTCCCAGAGGTCGACGTCCTCGGCCTTCCAGCCGGCCTTCTTCAGCACCTTCTGGATGGCGCCCACGGGCGCGGTGGTGAACAGGTTCGGCGCCTGCGCATGCACCGAGTGGGCGACGATCCGCGCCACCGGCTTCGAGCCGAGCCGGCTGGCGGTCGATTCGCGCATCAGCACCACGGCGGCGGCGCCGTCGGAGATGCTCGACGAGGTGGCGGCGGTGATCGAGCCGTCCTTCTTGAACGCCGGCTTCAGGCCCGGGATCTTGTCGAGCTTGGCCTTGAACGGCTGCTCGTCGAACTTGATCACGGTATCGCCCCCCTTGCCGGGGACGGTCACCGGCGCCATCTCCCAGTCGAAGCTGCCGTCCTCGTTGGCCTTCTTCGAGCGCTGGGTCGAGGCGATCGCGAACTGGTCCATCGCCTCGCGGCTGAACTTGTACTTGTCGACGCACTCCTCGGCGAACACACCCATCGCCCGGCCGCGCTCGTAGGCGTCTTCCAGGCCGTCGAGCGCCATGTGGTCGTAGAGCGGCGCCTGGCCGTAGCGCACGCCCTTCCTCACGAAGGTCAGGTGCGGCGCGTTGGTCATGCTCTCCATGCCGCCGGCGACCAGGATCTCGGCGCTCTCGGCCTGGAGCATGTCGTGGCCGAACATGATGGTCCGCATCCCCGAGCCGCACATCTTGGAGAGCGTAACCGCGCCGGCCGATTGCGGCAGCCCGGCACCGAGGGCGGCCTGGCGCGCCGGCGCCTGGCCCTGGCCGGCCATCAGGCAGTTGCCCATCAGGACCTCATTGATGGCGTCGCCGGTGACGCCGGCGCGCTCGACCGCGGCCTTGATGGCGACCGAGCCGAGCTGGTGTGCGGCCAGGCCGCTGAAGTCGCCGAGCATGCCACCGATGGGCGTGCGGACGGCGGAGACGATGACGATGGATTCGGCCATGGGAGGCTCCTTTGCAAAGAATCAGAGAGAAATGGCGGGCGGCGTCGCGGCGGCCTCGGCCGCGCACCGCACCACGAAGCGCTTGTGCGCGTCGTAAGGGAACACATCATGCACGTAGCCGGCGAGGATCTGCTCCTTGTGGCCATGCCAGAAGGCGGCCTCGAGAAGGTCCGCGTGGTGCGCCATGAAGACCTCGCGCACGCCCGGGTTGCCGAGCAGGAACGGGGCGAAGGTCTCGGGGAAGACGTCGCGCGGGCCGACCGGGTACCAGACCTCGCCCGACATCTCGTCTTCCTCGTTGCGCGCCTCGGGCACCTTGCGGAAATTGCAGTCGGTCAGGTACTCGATCTCGTCGTAGTCGTAGAACACCACCTTGCCGTGGCGGGTGACGCCGAAATTCTTCCACAGCATGTCGCCGGGGAAGATGTTGGCGCGCACCAGGTCCTTGATCGCGTTGCCGTACTCGATCACCGCCTGCTCGATCTGCGCCGGCGTCGCTTCCTGCAGGTAGATGTTGAGCGGGATCATGCGCCGCTCGATGTAGAGGTGGCGGATCACCAGCGTCTCGCCGTCCTCCTCGAGCAGGCTGGGGCAGAACTCGGCCAGCTCGGCGATCAGGCCGGGCTCGAAGCGCTCGCGCGGGAAGGCAACGTTGCTGTACTCGAGGGTGTCGGCCATGCGGCCGACCCGGTCGTGCTGCTTGACGAGCAGGTACTTGCCCTTGATCTTCTCGCGGGTCGTGTCCTTCTGCGCCGGATAGAAGTCCTTGATCACCTTGAACACGAACGGAAAGCTCGGCAGGTCGAACACCAGCATCACCATGCCCTTGATGCCGGGGGCGATGCGGAACTTGTCCGACGAGTGCCGGGTGTGCATCAGGAAGTCGCGGTAGAAGATGTTCTTGCCCTGCTTCTGCAGGCCGATCGCGCTGTAGATCTCGGAGCGCGGCTTTCTCGGCATGAGCGAGCGCAGGAACTGCACGTAGGCCGAGGGCACCTCCATCGCCACCATGAAGTAGGCGCGGGCGAAGCTGAAGACGAGCAGCAGGTCGTCCTCGCCGAAGAGAGCGGCGTCGATCGTCAGCTTGCTGCCCTCGCCGGTGTGGACGATCGGCAGGGCGAACGGCGTCTCGGTGAAGCCGTTGATGATCTTGCCGACGACGTAGGCGCCCTTGTTGCGGAAGAACAGCGACGAGAGCACCTGGATCTGGAAATTGGCGCGCAGCGGCCGGTCGCTGAGCTGCTCGCTCACCGCCCGCATCACCGAGCCGACGTCGCGCTCCAGGTCCTCGAACTCGCGCGCCAGCTGGAAGTTGTCGACGATCCGGTGCCAGGTCGCCGTCAGGGTGTCGGCGGTCGGGTAGTAGGCGCGGTAGGTCGGCTGCGCCGCCGGCTCGTTGTTCTCGATGTATTCGGTCGAGACCGCCGGGCGGATGAAGATGAAATCGTTGCGGAAGTAGCTGCGGTGCAGGATCTTGGTCGTGACCGAGTTGAAGAAGGTCTCGGCAAGCTCGGGCTGGTTGTGGTCGATGAGCAGGCCGATGTAGTGCAGCTTGACCTGCTGCCACACGTCCATCGGCAGCGCCGCGGCCTCGAACTCGCGCTGCAGCCGCTCGGCCGCCTCGTCGACCCGCTTGTCGTAGTACTCGATGCGCAGCGCCTGGGCCCGCTGCTGGCCGTGCCAGTCGGCCGCCTCGAAGCGCGCCTTGGCTTCGGAGCTGGCCTGGCGAAAGAGGCGGTAGTGGCGGTCGAAGCCCTCGAGCATCGCCTTGGCGATGGCAAAGGCGCGGGCGTCGGTCAAAGCCGCCGGAAAAGCCGGCGCGTTCATGCAGGGGCCGAGTACCGTTGCTGCACCCGGGCGACCGCCGCGGCGTACACCGTCTCCACGTCCTCCAGGTTGGTGACGGTGAAGCGCAGATCGTTGAGCAGGCCGTTCTGCAGGCCGTAGAACCAGCCGTGCACCACCAGCTCCTGGCCGCGGCCCCAGGCGTCGCGCACGACCGTGGTCTCGCAGACATGGCGCGCCTGCTCGATGACGTTGAGCTCGCCCAGCGCATCGACGCGCCGCGCCTCGTCGACCGCCGCGAGCAGCTCGGCGTGGCGGTTGTGCACGTCCTGCACGTAGCGCAGCCAGTTGTCGGCCAGGCCGACCCGCCGCCCGTCGAGCGCGGCGGCGACGCCGCCGCAGCGCGAATGGCCGACGACGATGATGTGCCGGACCTGCAGCACGTCGGCCGCGAACTGGATCACCGACAGGCAGTTGAGGTCGCCGTGCGCCACCACGTTGGCGACGTTGCGGTGCACGAACAGCTCGCCGGGCAGGAGGTCGACCAGCTCGTTCGCCGGCACCCGGCTGTCGGCGCAGCCGATCCACAGGTATTGGGGCGCCTGCTGGGCCAGGAGCTGGGTGAAGAAGCCGGGCGAGCGCTGCTCGGTCGCCTCGGCCCAGCGACGGTTGCGCTCGAACAGCTCGTCGAGCTGGGTCGTCATGTGGCGCTCCTCGTGCCGAGCAGGCGCCGCGCCTCATCCTCCTGCGCCGTCACTTCGGCGAGCGTCGCCTGCAGGTCGCCGAGGCGCTGCTCGAGCTGGGCGCGATGGCGCGCGAGCACGCCGAGAAAGCGGCGCAGCTGCGGCCCGGTGTCGCGCCGGGTCTCGTACATGTCGACCAGCTCCTTCACCTCGGCCAGCTTCAGGCCGAGCCGCTTGCCACGCAAGGTCAGGCGCAGCCGGGTCCGGTCGCGGGTGCTGTAGACGCGGTTCCTGCCGCTGCGCGCCGGCTCGAGCAGGCCGCAGTCCTCGTAGAAACGGATCGCCCGCGTGGTGATGCCGAATTCGCGCGCCAGCTCGCCGATCGTGAAGGTCGGTACCGGTGCGGAGGGGCGTTCGGGGCGCGGCAGAACGGCAGCAACGGGCATCGCGAATACACTCGGAGTTGACGTTTACGTAAAGTGTAAAGGCAAGATGAATTCGCTCGAAAGCCAGCTCGCCTATCCCTTCGGCGAGGCCCTGCCCGAGCGTGGCACGACGATCGAGGTGGCGCCCGGCGTGCACTGGCTGCGCATGGGCCTGCCGTTCCAGCTCGACCACATCAACCTCTGGCTGCTGCGCGACGAGCTCGAGGAGGACGGGGTCCTGCGCCAGGGCTGGACCATCGTCGACAGCGGCATCGACGATCCGGCGACGCGCGCCGCCTGGGAGAACGTCTTCGCGACCGTGCTCGGCGGCCTGCCGGTGCTGCGCGTGATCGTCACCCACATGCACCCCGACCACATCGGCTGTGCCCACTGGCTGTGCGAGCGCTGGAACGTGCGCCTGTGGATCAGCGCCACCGACTTCAACGTCGCCCGGCTCGCGAGCAGCGCCAGCGCCGGCTTCGGCGGGCCGCTCTCGGCCGCGTTCATGGCGCAGCACGGCCTGGCCGCGGATCCCGACGCCGTCCACAAGGTCGGCGCGCGCACCAACTACTACCGGAACCTGGTGCCGGCGCTGCCGTCCAGCTACCGGCGGCTGCAGGGCGGCGGCACGGTCGCGATCGGCAGTGGCGCCCGGCGCAGCCTCTGGACCTGCCACGCCGGCTTCGGCCATGCGCCCGAGCACATGGCGCTGCACGATGCGACCCATGGCGTGCTGATCAGCGGCGACATGGTGCTGCCGCGGATCTCGACCAACGTCAGCGTGATCGACGTCGAGCCCGAGGCCGACTCGCTGACGCTCTACCTCGATTCGATCGAGCGCATGCGCGCCATTCCCGCCGAGACCCTGGTGCTGCCCTCGCACGGCCGGCCGTTCAAGGGGCTGCACACGCGCATCGACCAGCTGCAGCAGCACCACGACGCGCGCTTCGTCGACGTGCTGGAGGCGCTCGCCGTCAAAGGGCCGCAGAGCGCCTTCGAGCTGGTACCGGTGATCTTCCGCCGGCCGCTCGACCTGCACCAGATGACCTTCGCCATGGGCGAATCGATCGCCCACATGCACGCGCTCTGGTTCCGCGGCAAGCTGGACCGCCGCCTCGGCGACGACGGCGTCTACCGGTTCGCGCTCGCCGCCTGAGGCGGGCGCCTGCGCGGCGCAGACCGGACCGGCTTCAGTCCCAGGCGGCGAGCGGCTCGCTGCTCAGTTGGCTCCGCGCCGCGCGGTAGTCCGGCACCACCGAGCCGACCACCGCCCAGAAGCGCGGCCCGTGATTCATCTCGCGCAAGTGCGCCAGCTCGTGGGCGACCACGTAGTCGATGGTGGCGAGCGGGTACTGGACCAGCCGCCAGTGCAGCCGGATCGCGCCGCCGGCGTTGGCGCTGCCCCAGCGCGTCTTCGCCGAGGAGAGCGAGAGCCGGGTGACCTGCACCCCGAGCCGCTCGGCGAAATGGGCAGTGCGCGCCTCGAACAGGCGGCGCGCCTCGCGCTGCAGCCAGCTCTGGACGACATCGCGCAGCCGCTCGGGCGAGACGCCGATCGGAAGACCGACGTGCAGGCCGCGCCGCGGCGCGGACGCATCGGCAGCGCCAGCCGGCAGGTCCTCGAGCCGCACCTCGCCGGCGCCGAGCCCAGGAAGCGCGCCGAGCGTGACACGAACGGGCGCGCCGAGGAACTGCAGCGTCGCGCCGTCGCCCCAGACGATCCGCCCGGCGGCGGTCTGCAGCGAGCGCTGGCGCTGCTCGTCGAGCTTGGCGAGGATCCAGCCGCTCTTTTCCCGCACCGCGGCATCGATGTCGCGCAGCGTCACCCACTTCGGCGCGCTCACCGCCAGGCCCTCGAGCCCGACGAGGAAGCCGATGCTGCGCCGGCGCGAGCGCTTCAGCAGGAAGGCGACGCGCCGGCCGTCGAGCGCGAGCTCCCGGTTGGCGCGCGGGTGGCGCAGGACGTCGGCCGCGGCCGGGACCTCGATCTCCGGCAGGCGCTCTTCGTCGGCGTCGAACAGACCGCGCTGCAGCACGTCGGCGATGCGCCGCAGGCCGCGCGCGATCTTCGAGCTCACCGATAGGCCTCCGGATCGAGGCGACGCATCTCGGCCTCGATCCAGCTCTCGACCTCGCGCATCAGCGAATCGGCGTCGCGCCCGGTCGAGGGGATCGGCTTGCCGATCGAGACGTCGATGACGCCCGGGCGCAGCACGAAGCTCTTGCGCGGCCAGCAGCGCGCCGAAGTCACCGCCACCGGCAGCACCGGCCGGCCGGTCTCGACCGCGAGCCGGGTGCCGCCGTTCTTGTACTTGCCCTGGCCGCCGCGCGGCGCCCGCGTGCCTTCGGGAAACATGATCACCCAGTTGCCCTGGGCCATGAAGCGGCGGCCCTGCTCGGCGACCTTCGACCAAGCTTCTGCGCGCTTGCTGCGGTCGATGTGGATCAGGTCCATGCGCGCCATCGCCCAGCCGAAGAACGGGATGTACAGCAGCTCACGCTTGAACACGTAGCAGAGCGGATGCGGCATCAAC
>Ga0207701_10005862_pt1 | contig 12298 bp, 12 predicted proteins | sample KBSSwiSSwithPhiX_FD_184294 | JGI IMG/M metagenome (GOLD analysis project Ga0207701, IMG submission 184294) | Switchgrass rhizosphere bulk soil microbial communities from Kellogg Biological Station, Michigan, USA, with PhiX - S5 (SPAdes) (version 2) | ecosystem: Environmental > Terrestrial >...
AGTAGTTCCCCCTTCCGGGTTCTCACTTCTCGGTTCGTGTTCATGTTCGGTGCTGTGTTCGGTGTTCGGTGTTCTAGCCGACTCATCCCGGCCGAACCGTGAACCGGGAACCGTGAACCGGGAACCGAACGTGAACACGAACCGAGAAGTGAGAACATGGAAGCGTGAACAGTTCCGAAGGTATCCGCCTCCAGAAGATCCTGTCGCAGGCTGGAATCGCATCGCGCCGCGCCGCCGAGAAGCTGATTGAGGAAGGGCGCGTCTCGGTGAATGGCCGCACGGTCCGGGAAATGGGCGTCAAGGCCGATCCTGCGGCCGACGACATCAAGGTCGACGGCAGGCGGCTCCGCCAGCCGGAGCGTCATCGCTACATCCTGCTGAACAAGCCGGCCGGCGTTGTCACGACGCGTTCCGACCCGCAACGGCGTCGGACGGTGATCGATCTCGTCGGTGTCCGCGAGTATGTCTATCCCGTCGGGCGACTCGATTACGACACCGAAGGGCTGCTGCTCCTGACGAACGATGGAGAGCTTGCTGCGAAGCTGACGCATCCCCGACACGAGGTCGAACGCACCTACGAGGCTCACGTCGCCGGCACGCCGGACGATGAGGCGCTCGACAAGCTGCGGCGCGGAATGCCGCTCGATGGACGGCGGACGATGCCGGCGGATGTGAAGTTAATGAGCCGAGGTGCGTTGCCTCGCAAGGACGTGACGCCGCGCACCGGAGCGCCCTCAGGCAGGCGCGTGAACGGTGTCCTGCTCATCACCATCCGTGAAGGGCGCAATCGACAGGTGCGACGGATGTGTGAAGCCGTCGGGCATCCGGTCCGCAAGCTGCGTCGGGTCCGCATCGGCCCGATCAGCGATCGCCGCCTTCGCACCGGCGAATGGCGCGATCTCAGCGCGCAGGAGGTCAGGCTTCTGAAGAATCTTGCGGAGGCTCCTCTTCCAGCGGTAACACGTCGTCGGCCGGTGTCTGCTCGATGAGACCGGCTGGAGGATCGAACCCGAGCGCTTCCGCCATGTCCTCGATCCGCGGCAGGTCGTTCAGATCCTTCAACCCGAACCGGATGAGGAACTCCTTGGTCGTCGCATAGAGGAACGGCCGGCCGACGACGTTTTTCCGGCCGACGATCTTGATCAAGTGGCGTTCGAGCAGCGTTGAGAGTACCCCCGACGTGTTGACGCCGCGGATCTCGCTGATCTCGAGCGCCGTAATCGGCTGCTTGTAGGCGATCACCGCCAGCGACTCGAGTCCCTGGACCGTGAGCTTCTGCGACGACCGCTCGTGGAACAGGCGGCGCACCCACTCGTGCAGCTGCGGCCGCGTGACGATCTGATACCCACCAGCCACTTCGACGAACTGCAGACCGGGACGCCCCTCGTAGTCGGCCTTCAATCCTTCGACCGCCGCCACGACGTCTTCCTTCGGTTCGTCGGCCAGCAGCTTGTAGAGCATCTTCGGCGTGACCGGCTCCGGCGACGCGAAGATCAGCGCCTCGACGATCGCCTTCACTTCGGCCGACACCGTCCGCTCGGCGACGGCCGTTGATTCATTCACGTTCTGGGCTTCTTCAGACATCGTTTCGTTCCACCGGCTTGGCAACTTTTCAGCTTACTTGTTACTTGTTACTTGTTACTTCTTACTTTCAAGTTGCTCCGGGTCGCCAATCGGATGCGGCGCGTCCGCGGGCCGCGCCCTTTTATATACACGAATCGCACCGAACGATCCCGACTGGAACACTCGAATCAGCTTCAGCCGGATCATCTCGAGCACAGAGAGGAACGTGACGATCATGAACGCCCGTGAGCCGTCACCGTCCTCGAACAGCTCCTCGAACCCGCAGGCTTCAGTCTCGGACAGCCGGGACAGCAACTGGTGAATGCGATCCTCGATCGAGATCTGCTCAGGCGGCAGCACCATGTGCGGCCGGCGGTTCGCCCGCTCGAGCACACCCCTGAACGCGGCGAGCAGACTGAACAGATCGACTTCCAGCTCGGGCTCGTAGTCCTCGCCTGCCGCCTCTGCAACGCTGGCATCGGGGCGCATGAACTGGGCGCTCCGGAGCGTCTCGCGCTCGTGCAGCAGTTCGGCCGCGGCTTTGTATTTCTGGTGCTCCAACAACCGTCGCACCAGCGCCTCGCGCGGATCCTCCTCGATGGTGTCGTCCTGGGCCGGATCCGGCCGCGGCAGCAGCGTCCGCGACTTCATGTGGATCAGCGTCGCCGCCATCACCAGGAATTCCCCCGCGACATCCAGGTTCAGCTCCTGCATCAACCCGAGGTAGCCGAGATACTGCTCGGTAATGAGGGAGATCGGGATGTCGTAGATGTTCACCTCGTTCTTGCGAATGAGGTACAGGAGGAGATCCAGCGGCCCCTCGAACGTCTCGAGCTTGACCTTGTAGGCGTCCGGTGAGGATTCGAAATCGGGATGTTCTGTGTTCACGATCAGTAGCGGAGCTTCACGGCTTCTCGAACCCGTTCCATCGTCTCGTGAGCAATGCCGCGCGCCTTCCGCGACCCCTCAATCAGGATTTCGCGAATCCGTTCCGGCCGCGCCATCACCTCGCGCCGCCGCTCCCGCATCGGCGTCAGCGCGGTGTTCATCGCGCGCGCCAGCTTCGTCTTGACCTCGACATCGCCGACCTTGCCTGCGCGGTAGCGGGCTTTCAGATCGTCGACTTCGGCGACGTCGGTGTTGAACACGTCATGGTACATGAACACCGGATTGCCCTCGACCGTGCCGGGGATGTCGGCGCGGACGCGCTTGGGGTCCGTGTACATCTGACGCACTTTCTTCGTCACCGCCTCGTCGTCATCGCTGAGGTCGATCGTGTTGCCGTAGCTCTTGCTCATCTTGCGGTTATCGAGTCCGGGGAGACGCGGCACCGACGTCAACAGCGGCTGCGGCTCGACGAGCACCTCGCCATAGAACTGATGAAACCGGCGGATCGCTTCGCGCGACAGCTCGAGATGCGCCACCTGATCCTCGCCCACCGGGACGAACCGGGTGTCATAGAGCGCGACGTCCGCGGTCTGCAGCAGCGGGTAGCCGAGGAAGCCGACGGTGGAGAGATCCTTTTCTGCCAGCTGTTCGCGCTGTTCCTTGTAGGTGGGCACACGCTCGAGCCAGGGAATCGGCACCACCATCTGCAGCAGCAGGTACAGCTCGGCGTGCTCCGGCACGAGCGACTGTATGAACAGCGTGCTCCGCTCCGGGTCGACGCCGGCCGCAATCCAGTCCGCCGCGTTGTCGATGGCATTGGCGGCCAGCTCTGAGGTGTTGGCGTATTCGCTCGTCAACGCGTGCCAGTCGGCCACGAAATACAGACAGTCGTACTGCTCCTGCAGCGCGGCCCAGTTCTTGAGCGCCCCGACGAGGTGGCCGATGTGGAGTCGTCCTGTCGGACGCATTCCCGAGACGACGCGGAGCTGTGACATCAGATCAGCACGAAGGCCACGAAGAGGTCGACGGTCATGAAGACAGGAGCACCCGGCGGATCCCGTACTGCACGGGATCGATGATTCGCCACAACAGGCCGCTCAGGAGCAGCCCGTACAGAACGAACATCCCGTACGGGCGAAGGCGGGCGTACCACCGCGCCGCTTGTCCGTGCAGCAGCCCGGACAAGACATTGCCACCATCGAGCGGCGGCACCGGGATCATGTTGAAGACGGCAAGAAGCACGTTGATGCCCAGCAGCGCGTACAGAAACTGAAAGATCTCCGAGACCGCCGGCGTCGAGCCACCCTGAAAACCGATCAGCCGGATGCCAATCGCGCTCAGGACCGCCAATGCGAGGTTACTCGCCGGGCCCGCGGCCGCAATCATCATGTACTTCCGCTTCCAGTGACCGTGCAGGTTCGCGGTGTTGACCGGCACCGGCTTCGCCCATCCGAGCACGGGAATATTCGTCATCAACGCGATCAGCGGAAACAGCAGCGTGCCGACCGGATCGACATGCACCACCGGATTGAGCGAGACGCGGCCCAGGCTCCGCGCGGTCGGGTCGCCGAGGATGTCTGCCGACCAGGCGTGCGCCGCTTCGTGCACGGTCAGCGAGACCAGCAGCACGACGAACTCGATCAGGATGACTTGTAAATTGTCGAAGACCAACGGTTCAGCCTAGCACGATGAGAGAAGCCGTCGAAATTTCCCGGGCGCCGGAGAAAGTTCGCGCCCTCGTTGGCGGACTGCTGCTGAACGCGTCCGATCGCTCGCGTTTTTACGAGGTGACGAAGGTACATCTGTTGCCGTCTGGAGATCGAGGAGATCAGCCATGACTCGGATTACACGCATTCTCGTGCCCACCGACTTCAGTGCCACTGCTGATGCGGCGCTGGACTATGCGTACGTGCTGGCGGAACGGTTCAACGCCTCGATCGAACTGCTGCATGTGCTGGACGATCCCTTCGTGGCCGACGGTATGGCGGCAGAGGCGTATATCTCCGAAGCGCCAACCTTGCGCACGGCGATGCTGCAGGAGGCGCAGGAACGGCTGCGCCACCGCGCGTCCACGCGCGGAGGAATTCCGGCCATCAAGACCGAGGTGCTCTTTGGCCACGGGGCGCGCACCATCGTCGAATACGCGGCAGAACGCGGCGTCGATCTGCTGGTGATGGGAACGCACGGGCGAACCGGGTTGGCGCACCTCCTGCTCGGCAGCGTCGCTGAACAGCTGGTCAGGACGGCGCCGTGCCCGGTCTTGACGGTGCGCCACGTGGAGGCCCGGAAGCACTACGAGGAGCTGGTCTACGACGTCGAGCATCTGCCGGCCTAAGCAGGTGTCTAAGGTGCCTGCGCCTTTTTGGCACCCAGGCACCTTCCTTCAGAAGCGGTACAGCGCCCGCACCGCCACGGTCTGCCCGGTATACGGCCGATTGCCATAGCCCAGGGTCAGACCACCAAGCCAGTCCAGGCGTGGGATACCGGTTGCCGGCGCAAAGCCGACCGGACCGTCCGTGTCCAGCGTATTGAAGTCGGTGACAGCCAGCTTCTCGAAGTAATAACCGAGGCCGATGCCGACCCGCGCATTCAGGAAATAGGTGACGTTCGCCGTCAGCTGGTGCCACGAGTTCTCGACCGGCGGCAGCGGAATGAACTGGTTGAGCGCGGTCAGCGCAGCGATCCGCGGGCCACCGTGCACGAAGCTGTTGTCGGAATCGCTGTAGTTGTACGCGAACCGGATGTCCGTGTTGCGAACTGCTCGCGTCAGGTCCAGGTACAGCCCGACATTATTGACCTTGTCGTCGTTGTCGAGCGTCCAATCGCGAGCGGGATCCGTCCAGCTGGGGTCCGGCGGTGGATTGGCGTTCCGCGATCGCTGTAGCGAGCCGAACGAGTCGCGACCATAGGTCAGGCCGGCGCTGATCACGTCGGTGGGGTGGAAATTCACCCCCGTGTTGTAGCTGGTCACCGTCTGGCGCTGCAGGCCGAACAGCTCGCCCGGACGTGCGACGGGCACCGAGTCGTCGGCCATGTACGTGTCGCGGCCGCCGGCAAACTGAAAAGACAGGTCGATGCTGTCCGCCGGCATCACGGTGAGCATCACCGACCCGCGCGTCCGATCGCGGTCGGCCTCGTCGTAATAACGCAGGGTCGGCTGCGTACCGCCGGGTCCCTCTTCGTCATCGACACCTGTTTCGACGAAGCCTGACCCGCGCCGCCTGCCAGCATCGACACTGGCGCGCACCGTCACGTATTGACTGGAATAGGCGTCATAGGACAGGCGAACGATGTTCTCGCCGACATCCGCGAAGCCGCGGCCGTGGCGCTCGACATCCTCGCGACTGTAGCCGACGCGAACGGTGCCCCAGCCGCCCGGTGTGTACGAGAAGCTCGCATCAAAGAGGTGGCGCGAGTTGTCGAATTGCGGTGAGAAGCCTTCCTCGATCTCTTCCGGCACGGCGTCGACGCGAACGTACTCCCTCGCGTCGAAGATCGGCGTCTGCACGTCGCGCTTGTTGTAGCGGTAGCGCACGACGATGTTCGTGCGGCGGGTTGGCCGGGTGCTGAAGTTAATCAGCGCATTGACCCCCTGTGCCTCCGCATCGGCGCTCGACCGAGGCAAGTTCGCCAGATGCGGGAAGTTGTTGAAGGTGGCCGGCTGGTCGATGACGGAGTTGATGGTCCACGGGATCAGGTCTGCGTCCTGGCGCTGATTGGTCAGCTGCAGCGTGCCGTTCAACGTCGTGCGCGCGGCCAGCTTGTACATGGCCACAGCGCTGATGACATTCATCATGTTGCTGGGCGCGAGCGCCTCACGCCCCTGTGCCGGGCCATTGCCGTTGCTGTAGCCGCTGCAGTCCCACGGGCCGCTGGCTCCCGTGACCGGGCAATTAAACACCGAGCTCCCGTTGGTGAAATTCGTGATTCGGATCGGGTTGTCCCACACCAGCACCTGGTTGTGATTCGTGAACCAGGATCCGTCCCAGCCAAGGCGAAACATGCCTCTCGGGTTCGACCAGGAGGCGCCGACCGACACGTCGTTGGTACGCTGATCGATCGGCTGCGGCAACTCAACTGCGTTGTTGAAGGCGAACGAGGCATTCCACGGCTGCTGGCCGTCGCGCGTCGATGAGATGAACCTGGCATCGAGATCGACAGCGCTGGTCAGCGCGTAATTCGCAGCAAACCCCGCCGTGCGGCGTATCTGACGCAGATCGAACGGATTGGCGAGGCTGTCGTAAATCGAGCGGTTCAATTTCGCCTGCGCCGCCAGGGCCACGGTGCCACACCCTGCCGGAGGCGCGCCGGGCGCGCACGGCACGCCGACGGCCGTACCATCAGCGGCGGCGTTGGTCGGCCCCTGCACTGCAGCCTGCGCACTGTCGGGCAGCGTCAACGTCGTTCCGTTCGTGACGTACGCGGTCCGGGTCAGGTAGCTGTAGTTGAGCGGCAACGATATCCAGTTGAAGCCGAAGGTTAGACGCGGACGCATGTACTCGACGTTGTAGCGCTGGTCTCGGTAGCCAATGTGCCACGCCGTCGCGTTGAACAGATACGAACTTGACTCGCGGTTCAGGCCCAGGCTCGTATACGCGCCGTCGCGGAGATCGCGATAGCGCTCATATCGTGCTTCGTCGCCCTTCGTCGTCGTAAACATAGGGCCAATGTCGGCCGTGCCGGTGGTGGCCTCACTCTGCACGGGCTGCGGCGCCTGGGCAAGAGCGGGATGCGGCAGGAGCAGGAGTGCAGCGATCAGCGTCAGATATACGTTGCGCATCTCACCCTCCCTAACGCAGCAGCGCTTTGCCGGACGGCGCATTGGAGCCGTGCACCATCTGGTGGCAGTTCGTGCAGCCGCGGCCGAAGATCTTGTTGGCGTTCTGCGAGTTGTTCAATTGGAACCCGTCGTAGACGGTGGGTGGATGCCGGGATGTGACGTGGCACCGCTGGCAGAGAAACGGCTGCTTGCTGACCAGCATCCGGTCGTTGTTCGAACCGTGCGGGTCATGACACGTGATGCAGCTCTCACTCACCGGCGCGTGTTCCCAGAGGTACGGCCCGCGCTTGTCGGCGTGGCAACTCGTGCAACTCTCGTCGATGGTCGTGCCGGCGCGCAGCAGCTTCACGTTCGTGCTGCCATGGACATTGTGGCAGGACGCACACGTCATCGCCCCTTCACGCACCGGCATGTGATGGAAGCGGTACTGCTTGTTGGTGACGGCTCGGTGACAGGTGGCGCACTGCTCGGTAATGGTTGCTGCCTTCAGCTGTGACGGCCCTTTCGGCGAGTGCACGCTGTGGCAGGTGAGACAGCTGAGGTTCCGCTGATCGTGCTGGCTGCCGTCCCACAGCGCGTGCGACGCCGCGCGGCCGTGGCAGGTCATGCAGATCGCCGACGCCGCTGCCGGCGTCATCTTGCTGGGGCGCTGAATCAGGTCGGGATCACCGCTCTCAGCGTGCTTCTGGCCGGGCCCATGGCAGCTCTCGCAGCCGTGCGTTGCCGCCGGAGTGCGCTCGTTAAATGCCAGCGCGTGTTTCGTGCCCTTGTAGGACTGATCGTGACAGGTCACGCACGTGCTCTCGCCGACATAGCCTGATTGAGCGGCGCCCTGAGGTGCTTGGGGCGATGTCTTCGGGGCGGCCGCCGGGGACTTTGGAGCCGCCGCCGGGGCTTGTGCGGTTTCCACAGGCGTCGTCGCGATGGCGAAGACGAGCACGAACAACAGTGCCGCGGCGAGAGCGAAAAAACGTGGTCGTGTCATGCGCGATCCCTATTCCGGATTGGAGTGACAGAGCTCACAGTCCTGTGAGATCACCTTGCCGTCGGTCGTCTTGTGCGAGTCGTCGTGGCAACGGAAGCACCCGGGCGTATCGATGTGGCCGATGTGGCTGGGATATGTCCCCCACGTCACATTCATCGCCGGGAACACATTCGTGGACCAGACATCCTGCGTCGCCGCGATCGCGCGGCGCACCAAACCCGCATTGACGCTGCCGCGGGCGGAATAGAACTTCGTCAGCCGCGCCGCGATGCCCTGCAAAGCCGCGGGACGATCGCCGTATTTATCTCGAACCGCCGCCACCGCCTCCCGGCGCGCGAAGGGCAACTCCCGCGGAATGCGCCCCTCGGCGATCGCCGCATCGACGGCGCGCTCGGGCGTGAAGAAGAACGTATGCGCCGGCCGATTGTGGCAATCCATGCAGTCCATCCGCCGGCGCTCCTTCCCGGCGATCGATGCCGGCGTGACTTTCTCCGCGAAGTACTCACGGGTCTCGCCGCGTCGGCTCGTCAGGCGTACGTACGGAATGCTCTGCTCGCGGTCATCGGCGGCGATGAAATCGATCTGGTTGTCCAGATTCATGTGCCAGTGAATACCTGAGCCGGTTCCCTGCGCGCGGCTACCGCCGCCGACATGGAGACGCAGCGTCGTGACGGTCTCCGTATTGGCTTCGTCGTCCGCATAGTCGCGCAGGGCGCGCACGACATCACCGCGGAACTTCTCGGGCCAGTGACAGCCCTCACAGGTCGCCGGTGCGGTCTGAATCAACTCCGCAGGCGGCGGCACCGGCCGCGGCACTCGACGGGTGATCACGTGAAAAAGCTGCCGCGTGCCGGCGAGCTTGGCTTCGATGAACGAACCGGCGCCGGGGCCGACGTGGCATGACGTGCAGGACACGTTCGCGTGCGGCCACACGGCATGCGCCGTCGCTTCAGGCTCCATCGTCGTGTGACAGACCTGACCACAGAACGCGTTCGATTCCATCGCGTGTACGCCACCATACGTGGCGAAGGCGACGATCATCACGTTCACCGCCGTCAGCGCCACTCCCGCCAGCGCAAACGTCCGCTGCCGGGGCTGCCGCAGGTCGATGACCGGCCACTCCGCGTCGCCCCGGCCCCGTGCACGACGCCGGGCGGTCAGCCACGCGCCAATCGGAATCAAGGCGAGACCGGTGAGGAACACCACTGGAACGGCGACAAAGACGAGCAGGCCGATGTAGGGATTCGGAAGGTAGCCGGCGAGATCGAGAGCGGCGAGTCCGAGAAAGACGGTGGCCGTCGCCGTCGCGATGGCCATGCCGAGCAGCGAAACCGGATTCCGAACCGTATCCGGCAGGCGTAAGAACGTGTGCACGCGTCCGGCGATCTACTTCTTCAAGCTCGCCAGATACGCCACCAGCGCATCGACGTCTTCCTTCGGCAGCATGGCGTAGGCCTTCATTGGCGGTTTCCGGTCGGCTTTTGCCTTCGCCGCCATGTCGGGCGCCGCGACGATCCACTGCCGGATGTCTTCCGCCTTCAGCCTGGTGCCCACATTGTCGAGTGCGCCCTTCTTGTTGCCGACGCCGGCCACGGAGTGGCACGCCTGGCATTTCTGGGCGGTGTAGACCTGCTTACCCTTCTCAATGCTGGCGTCCTGCGCCGCCACCGGAACAGCGAGGGCGAGCAGGAAGAGAGCGCAGAAGATTCGTTTCATGATGTTCGACTCCATTAGGTAGTCGATGGTAGTCGATGGTGGGGATTCAACAGACGTGCCGCAACGCGAAATTTCTCGCGATGAGGTTTTTTCAGCGTTTCGGAGGGTGGGAGGGCCCCGAGGGCCCCCAGGCGCACGAACAAACCCGCAGACGTGGGGAATAACACCCATGCTGAAGCGCTGCCGGGCGGCGAACGACGGGCCGGGCTACTGCTTCGGAGCCACTTCGTCGGGATACCAGTAGACCTTGTGGCAGCTCTCGCAGGCGTTGTCGATCTCTTCGCCCACGTTCAGGATCCCGTCCTTGTCGTGCGCCTTCGCCGCGGAGATGGCCTTCGTGGCCGTCGTCCGCAGCGCATCGGCTTTCGAGTCCCAGGCGCCGCGATCCTTGTTGACCTTCTCTTCAATCTGCGCCGGTGTCAGCTCAGGGGCATCCGGGGCTGTTTTCGCGTTGGCCTGCTCGGGAAGCGCCATGTGACGGCCAGGCACCTTCAGGAGGTTTGCGGCCTCAGCCAGGCTCAACGCGTTGTGCTCGACGACGGCCCACTCCTCATCCGTCTTGGGCACCTTTTCGACGATGCCGTTTTTGCCGGATTCGGTGCCAACTGCGTCCCAGATCGCCTTGGATGTCGGGTCCACGATCCCCTTCATCACGTCCTTCACCGTGCCGACCGGCACCATCGGCGTTTCGGCGCTGGTTGTCGTGGCGGGGGTCGGAGGCGGCGTGGACTTGGAACACGCAGAGACGATGACGACGAGGGACATGAATATGAGCGCAGGTAGCAGCGTGAGTTTCGACTTCCGCATCACCTCTCCAATCGATAAGTGCTGTCCAAGGACAGCCCCCCCAATCGTACGCAGCCTGGCGTCGGGCTCTTCTGAAGTTTTGCTGAACTTTTTGTCAGACCTTGCTGAGACCGAATTTTTCGATGCGGTAGCGGACCTGATCCCGGTTTATGCCAAGGAGTTGGGCGGCCTGTGTCTGGTTGCCGTTGGCGCGTTCGAGCGCCTGCAGCAGCAGCTGACGCTCGACCTCGTCCAGGTTGACGCCCTCCGGCGGCAGGCGGAACTGGGTCGTCGCAACCGTCCGTGTGAGCGTCGTGAAATGCTCCGGTTCGAGGAGGTCACCCTCAATGAGCAGCATCGCCCGCTCGATCGCGTTCCGCAACTCGCGGACGTTGCCCGGCCATCCGTATTGCTGGAGCACCTCGGTCGCGTCCGCGGACAGGCCGCGGACGCGCTTCCGGAACTCCTGATTGAACCTGTCGATGTAGAACCTCGCCAGCAGCGGCACGTCGCCCTTCCGTTCGCGCAGCGGCGGCAGCGCGATGGGCATCACCTGCAGCCGGTAGAACAGGTCCTCCCGGAACTTGCCGGCTTTCACCTCGTCCTCGAGGTTGCGGTTGGTCGCCGCGACGACCCGCACATCAACGCGCAGGTCGGCAAGCCCGCCGACGCGCTTGAAGGTCTTCTCTTCGAGGAATCGCAGCAGCTTCGCCTGGAGCGCTGGTGTCATCTCACCGATTTCATCGAGGAACACCGTGCCGCCATCGGCAGTCTCGAACAGTCCTCGTTTCTGCTGCCGCGCGTCCGTGAACGCGCCGCGTTCGTGGCCGAACAGCTCACTTTCGAGCAACTGTTCCGGCAGCGCCGAACAGGTGATGTTGACGAATGCACGCGTCGACCTGCCGCTGTTGTAGTGGATTGCCTTCGCGGCCAGGTCCTTGCCGGTTCCGGTTTCTCCGGTCAGCAGCACGGTGGACGCCGGGCTGTTCGCCACGCGTGCCAGCAGCGCTTTCACCTGACGCATCGCCGGTGACTCTCCGATGATGGCGTCGAACGAGAATTCGCGCTCCTGACTGCTGCGCAGCGTGCGGACCTCGCGCCGTAACTCGCTGGTCTCGAGCGCCTTCTCGACGAGCAGCGCGACCTCGTCAAGGTTGAACGGCTTGTTGACGTAGTGATACGCGCCCAGCTTCATCGCTTCCACCGCGCTCTCGATCGTCGAATACGCCGTCATCAGAATGACGAGCGTGTCGGGCGATGTCTGCTTGACGCGCTGCAGGACGGACAAGCCGTCGCCGTCGGGCAGCTTGAAGTCGAGCAGAATCAGATCGACGCCGGAGGCGGCCCGTTCGAGCGCTTCGGCGGCAGTTCCAGCTTCCAGGATCGTGTAGCCCTCCTGCGCCAGCCGCTCCCGCAGCGACCAGCGCAGCAGCGCTTCGTCATCGACAATCAGCAGCGTCGCAGCCATGTTCTTGTAGTGTCCGGCTTCAGCCGGACCCAGAGTTTCGTAGTGTCCGGCTTTAGCCGGAACCCAGTAGTCTCGTAGTGTCCGGCTTTAGCCGGACCCAGTATATCTATCG
>Ga0207701_10005865_pt1 | contig 12297 bp, 8 predicted proteins | sample KBSSwiSSwithPhiX_FD_184294 | JGI IMG/M metagenome (GOLD analysis project Ga0207701, IMG submission 184294) | Switchgrass rhizosphere bulk soil microbial communities from Kellogg Biological Station, Michigan, USA, with PhiX - S5 (SPAdes) (version 2) | ecosystem: Environmental > Terrestrial > Soil...
TGGTGGACGAACCTTGGACTGAAGCGAAATGGGAATATTCTTTTGGCGACGCCTGGGGGCGAACCTCGAATGACAATGATGAAAGATCGAGCAAGCATAATCGATGTGATCGCAGCGGACACGAAAACCGGCGAAGTCGTGCTGGTGATGAATGAGCCTAACGAGTGGAACGGTTCTGACGAGCAATTGCTCGCGTTACAGGAGCGGTTCAACGCGTATGTTTCATTCATTCTCGACGGCGAAATGGCGGAAGCGCATCCGGAGCTAGCCGGTAAAGGGGCGCGGATCGAGCTGCGTTGCGCGCACGTGCCGGACGCTCGGACTCTTGAGTTACTCGGCTTGATCCACGATCACCTCGCGTTCCAGGAACTGAAGTTGGAAGTCGTGGTCAAGAAGGCGAGTTAACAGGTTACAAAGTTAACCTGATAGCCCGGCCCGGATTTTCCGGACACTCGCTACAGCTCGATGGCGTAGCGCTTCATCTTGTTGTAGAGCGTGGGGCGCTGAATACCGAGAAGTTCTGCCGCTTTTTTCTTGTTTCCGTGGCATTCCGCAAGCGCCTGAATAATCGTAGTTCGTTCAACGTCATCGAGGCTCTGCACGCCCGTGCGCGGCAGCGCGGCGCGCTCGGTTTGTTGCAGAGCGGTTGGCAACTGTATTTCTGTCGGCAGCTCTTTCACGTCTATCATTCCCTGTCGCGCCAGCACCACGGCATATTCGATCGCGTTTTGTAATTCGCGAACGTTTCCCGGCCACGAATAATCAAGCAATTTTTGAAACGCTTCCGGCGAAATGTCTGGCTCAGGTTTGCCGAGTTGTTGAGCAAACTGTTTCACGAACGCGGCGATCAGCGGTGGGATATCCTGTTTCCGTTTTCGAAGCGGCGGCACTTCAATCTGAAATGTGTTTAGCCGGTAGTACAAATCGGAGCGCAGCCGGTTTTCCGCGAGCGCCTGGGGGACCGGCCGATTGCTCGAAGCGATCGCCCGGAAGTCCGCTTTCATCGTTTGTGTGCTTCCCAGAGGCCGATACTCGCGTTCTTGCAGAACGCGCAAAAAGCGCGTCTGCAGCTCCGCCGGCATATCAGATATTTCGTCGAGAAAAAGCGTGCCACCATCGGCCGCTGCGATCATTCCGGGGAAATCCTTCATCGCGCCCGTGAACGCACCCTTCACATAGCCAAAAAGCTCTCCTTCAATCATCGTTTGGGGAAACGCTGCGCAATTGAGCTTCACCATCGGTTTTCCCGCGCGCCTGCTCCGCGCGTGAATAGCATTGGCGATTACCTCCTTGCCGACGCCGCTTTCACCCACGATGAGAGCGTTGGCATCTGACGGCGCCATCGCATTGATCAATTCCTCAATTTCGTGCATCGGTTTGCTCTTGAAAATCAGCGTGGTGCGCGCTTCTGCCATCTCCAGACGCCGTTCGAGTTGCTCTGTCTTCTCTCGGAGTTCTTCGGCTTCTCGCAGGAGGAACTGTTTTTCTAATGCCTTCTCCACGAGGCTGAGCAATTCCTCGGGCGCGTAGGGCTTGCTGATAAAATGGTAAGCGCCGCGTTTGATCGACTCGATGGCATTGTGCAATGAGTCGTGCGCCGTCAAAATAATGACCTGTGTCTGGGGAACTTCGGTTTTGATCTGATCGAGCGTCTCTAATCCGTCGGCGTCGGGTAATTGGAGATCGAGTAGCACCAGAGTCGAAGGTTTGGACCTTAATAACTTGAGTCCCTGGGAAGCCGTGGATGCCGTTTCCACGTGATAACCATGCCGTTTCAGCAACGCCTCAAGCGTCAGGAGCACGGGCCGTTCGTCGTCGATGATCAGGACGCGATGGTTATTTGTTTTCATTGATTGGCCGCCCTCGTACTACGCACGACCAACGGACTCCGATTTGTTACAAGTGGGAAATAAGGCGACTCAAGCATCTTTGGAAGAGCCACTTGAAACGGGGAGAACAAGGGTTGTAATGAGCATTGAAGCGTTCGGATCATAGTGAGCCTGCATCTTGCCACCGTGGGCCTCTATGATAGCCCGGACGCGATGCAGACCAAGACCGTAATGGTTGGGACTGACTTTTCGAAGCGGCTCGCACCCCCAGTTGTCGGAGGTCCCTTCAAGCCGGGCTTTCGGCTCCTCCATAATAAAAAGAAATTGGCCATTCTCCATTTTGGCAGTCACAACGACATTGCCCTTGCCGCGAATGTGCCGGAAGGCATTGGCAAAAAGCTCGCTAAGCGCCTCCTGCAAAAGCTGGGGATCAACATTCAGCATCGCATCGCCGACCTGAACGTTCCAGGTGATTGCCCCGTTTTCCCCGGAGAAATCACGGTCAATTTTCTTACCCAAATCTTCCGCAAAATCTGCAGCCCGATACGGGATCAGACTGGGTTTGACGCCACTGACTGCATTGGAAAGGGATTGTAAAGCTGAGGTCAATCCAGAGATCATTCCACGCAAACGCTTGATTTCGTCCTTGAGTTCGTCTTCTCCCTCCAGCTCGCTGATATATGCGGACTGCAGCTCGATCGCATTTAGATGATTGCGCAGATCGTGGGTAAGCTGGCGAATGAAACGAACAACGTCGCTCCAGGCAACGTTGAGAGCATCAGTTCGATCCTCAGAAGGCTGCTGCGCCATACTCTGGCTTGGTCTCCAGCATTCTAGTTGGCGTACGAAAATTGATCGTCGGCCGGTTCCGCGCCGTGCGAGACCCGGATGTGTGGATCGTTGTTCGCCAAATGCCGCAGCACGTGAAACACGTCTTCCGGGTCTGCATCTATGGAACGCGCAATTTCTTCGGCCGTTTTACCGGGCTCACGCGTCAATTTCGCGCGCGCTTGTTTTTGAAGCTCCAATAATCTTGTCGCCGCTTTTTTTCCAGCTTCAACGCCGGGTTGGTCATAAGCATTGATGTTAACGAGTGAGCCATAAAAGCCCACCGCGCGCTCATAAAGGGCGATCAATGCGCCAATATTAAAAGCGTTTGCCTCGGGAATGCTCATGGTGATTGATTCCCGCCCGCTCTCGAAGAGCGCGCTTCGCGTCCCGCGCAAAAACCCGTGAAGGTAGTCGCCACTTGTAACTCCATCCTCAATTTCGATCGCCGGGTCGTGCCGATCCTTGTCCACTTCGATGAAAGTTACGAAAAAATTCAAAACACCGTCACGCAACTGTTGCACGTAGGCATGTTGATCGGTCGATCCCTTGTTGCCGTAAACAGCAATGCCTTGATGGACGATCTTTCCGTCGAGATCCTTTTCTTTCCCAAGCGATTCCATCACCAGTTGTTGCAGATATTTCGCAAACAATGCCAGCCGGTCCTTGTAGGGAAGGATCACCATATCCTTGTCGCCTTTGCCGTTGCCGGCGTAATACCACATGAGGGCAAGAAGCATCGCGGCATTTTGGCTCACATTCTGGGAACGAGTGTGCTCATCCATCGCTGCCGCGCCGGCTAGAAAATCATCGATATCAATACCTTGCAGGGCCATCGGCAAAAGCCCGACCGCGCTCATGACCGAAGTGCGGCCACCGATCCAATCGTGCATCGGAAATCGCGCGAGCCAACCGTTCTTTTCTGCGTACTTGTCCAAGTCGCTACCCACGCCGGTTACAGCCACCGCATGCTTGTTAAACTGCAGCCCCTTTTTTTTGAATCTTGCTTCCGCTTCGAGCATTCCGTTTCGTGTTTCCTTCGTCCCGCCAGATTTTGAAACCACCACGACGAGTGTCTGCGGCAGTTCATTACTCATCTTCTCGAAGACACGGTCGAAGCCGTCCGGATCTGTGTTATCGAAAAAAAAGATGTCCATTGGATCACGCCGTGATCCGAGAGCGTTCGAGACGAATTGCGGTCCGAGCGCCGAGCCGCCAATGCCAATGAGCAACACGTGCTTGAAGAGTTTTCCATCTTCAGCCGTGATTTTTCCGGAGTGGATGTCCGCCGCGAAGGCCTTGATGCGTTGGATGGTCTGTTCGATCTCGGTGCGAATTTCCGGAGTGGGCGCCAGTGCGGTTTTCCGTAGCCAATAATGTCCAACCATTCGGTTTTCGCTCGGGTTGGCGATTTCCCCGGCCTCCAGCGCTTGCATCGCGGCAAACGCTTTGTCGATCTTCGGCCGCATTTTCTCGAAGAAATCATCCGGGAATTTCATCCGACTGATGTCGAGAGAAAAACCAAGGTGACGGTAGTACAAGAAGTATTGCTGAAAGCGCTGCCAGAGTGAAGAGGATGACATAAGAATATGATGCCCTAGTATTAAATGACACTTGAGTATCGGCCTCGAGTCTGCAAATCCAAATAAAACTGATGGGCGATGCGGCCGTCGTGGTTGGCGTCGGTGTGCCTTGAAACCGTTTCGCGATCGTCGAGGTGCTTCGTAAGTGAAATTCAATTGCGGCGCCTGGCCGCGGGAATAGCTTCGCGGTATCATGGTCGGTGATCACCCCAGCCAAGGCACGCCGCATTTGCTTGCGGGACTGATCGCTTCCGGCTTGGTGGCGACCGTTTTGCTCGGCGCAGAAGTGGTCGCGCTTCATCTCGAAGGCACGACTGTTCGCGCGAGCGCTCCGGAGTTGTTCTCATTAAAAAACCAAGGCCTTGCGTTTCAACGCGTGGCCGCTCGTTCTCCCTATGTATTACCGTTTTATGGCAGCTCGGAATTGACCGCTGTTTTGGTGCCGGAAAGAGCGCACCTTTTCTTTCGCACTGCCCCAACTGGTTTCCAGGTTTCGCCCGTCGGCGCTGGAGGGGCGAACTCCCTGATCATATTGCAAAAAATTGGCGCGCTCGGTTCGGACTTACGCGGCAAAAAGGTTGCTATCTCGCTTTCACCCGGGTGGTTTGTAAAGCCTAGTCCCCGGTGGTTGGAGGGGTACAAAGGAAATTTCTCGCTGATGGCCGCCAGCGAAATGGTATTTGGGACCGCACTCGATTTCGAGCTGAAGCGTGACATCGCTTCACGGATGCTGAAGTGTCCGAGCACGCTCGAAAATAGCCCGTTGCTTGAATTCGCGTTGACACGGCTGGCTTCTGGCCGTTGGCTTGACCGCCTAATTTTTTGCGCGCTCTGGCCGATAGGAAAAGCACAGACGACCGCACTGGAGGTGCAGGATCATTTTGCGGCGTTCAATTACATCCGGCATAAGATCAAGCCCGCTGTGCCGTTTCATCCAGCAACATCCGATTGGTCGAAGCTTATCGCGAACGCAGACGGAAGTAAGATCACCGATACGGACATAGTTACAAACGCTTCGAATCTGAGCGGGGACAAAACCATTGCCCGTCGTGACGACGCATTTCGGGACCGCATGAATGCATCCACAGCCTGGATCGATTTGGAATTGCTCTTGCGCACCCTCGCAAGGGTTCACGCCTCGCCACTTCTATGTACTATGCCAATTGCCGGCGACCTGTACGATCGGAAAGGGGTGTCGCGTTCGGCGCGCGAAGATTATTACGTAAAGCTTCGCGCCCTCGTACAGAGGTACCATTTTCGATTGGTTGAATTTAAGGGGCATGATGAAGACCCGGCTTTTCTTTACCGTCACCAAAGTCACCTGACTGCCAAAGGCTGGATCTATTACGACCGAGCCCTTGACGATTTCTTCCATGGGCGCGCACCGCGGAGCTGATTAGAGCGACGCGTAGGGTAACACCCGACACGATCTTCATACTTGCGCTCACATGCGGGGTGGTACTGGCGGGCATAGGCTTCGGTCACCATGGGTTCCACTCGAATCCGCATACCCCATTTGTTTTCAGCCGTTATCTCCATCGGCGTTGCTGCGACGATCTTGATGGTGGCGCGGATGGATGCAATTCATCTTGAACAACGCGCCCTTTTGTGGACTGCCTCCAGACGATTTCAGCTCAAAGACCAGGGCATGGTCTTTCAACGAACAGCTGCGCGTGCGAGGAGGGTCTTGCCGCTGTACGGTAGCTCCGAGCTGATTGTTGGAGTGCCGGATCGGGCAAACAAATTTTTTCAAAACGCGCCCACAGGTTTTCAAGTTTCGCCAGTCGGCACAATTGGCACTACGTCGTTAGTTATTTTGCAAAAGATCGCAGCGCTAGGATCGGACCTGCGCGGCAGAAGGGTTGCGATATCGCTTTCACCTGTCTGGTTTCTGATGCCCGCTACGAAGGTAGATTGGTACGAAGGGAATTTCTCGCCGTTGGCGGCGAGCGAACTGACGTTCGGCAGCGCTGTCGATTTTGAGCTCAAGCGAGATATCGCTTCACGCATGCTGCAGTTTCCAGGAACCGTCGAAAAGCATCCTTTACTGGAGTTTGCGCTGAGGCGACTCTCGTCCGGGAGTTGGTACGATCGGCTGATTTTCTGCGCGATCTCGCCGTTTGGAAAGATATACACCGCCGGCTTGGAGTTGCAGGACCACTTCGCGTCAGTGGCGCACATTCTGTATGTAACGAACGCAGCTCACGCACAACAGCGACAAAGGCCAAATCGGCCGATATCCATCGCAAAATCGAGCGAACCCAACATCCTGACACGAGTCAAACTCGAAAATGCGCCTGCGAAAGTTGAATCCACGTCGCGTGGCCGTTTTGACTCGGTGTTTCTTAGGCGCATGAATGCGGCACCTGAATGGGCCGACTTGGAGCTGTTATTGCGCGCGCTGGCTGAGGTTCACGCCCGCCCACTTCTTCTCAGCATGCCGATGGACGGACGGTTTTATGACCGGCAGGGGTATTCTCGTTTGGCTCGTGAGAACTATTACGAAAAAATGCGCGCCCTCGCACAGCGATACGATTTCGAGCTGATCGAGTTCGAAGACCACGACGAGGATCCCACGTTTCTTGACGCTCAACACACGCATCTAACACAAGAAGGTTGGCTCTTTTACAATCGCGCTCTTGACGATTTTTTTCATGGACGCGTCCCAAAGAGTTGAGCGATCGTTGATGGTCTATAACCCGAGCGGCAGGTTCGCCATTTTTCCGTCATGAATAACAGCTTTCACGAAAAAGTATTGCAACTTGTGGCGTCGGTTGCCGAAACCGACGAGGTCCGCACCAATCTCGAGCTACCTCTTTATGAGTGCCAGCTGTTGGATTCTATCAAGACGGTGGAGTTGATGATAGGAATCGAGGAGGAATTCGGTCTCAAGATCTCTCCGGCAGAATTCGAGCGCGAAAATTGGGAGACGCCGGGCAAGATTATCGCTGACCTTGAGAGGCGGATGCAGGTGAACGTGTGAGCTGGATCAAGGCCCATCCAGCGCTCTGGCGGGCGCTGCTGATTTTGTATTATTTCGCTATTATTGCGGGCTTGATCGCGATGTACGGTCGCGGCGATTTCTCCACGCCGCCATTTGTTTATCAGGGTTTTTGAGTGAATCTCATCGAACAAATCGATCGTTGGGCTCTTGCGGCCCCAAATGCGATCGCACACATCAGCGGAGATCAAAGGCTGACATATGGCGAGCTGCGCCGGCGTTCAGATCTACTCGCTATGCAACTGGCAAAGCGCTTCGGCGACGATCGCTCTCCAATCGCGGTGCTCGGCCATCGGGAGCCTGAGATGCTCATCGCATTTCTGGGGGCAGTAAAATCCCGCAGGCCCTATGTACCGCTGGACACAGTATTGCCTCAACAACGGATCGACAAAATTCTGGCAATCTCGCGCCCGGCGTTACTTCTCAAGCCGGACGACGTCGCGAGACTTTCCTGTGTTGCCACGACCGCTCCGGGGACTCGCGCACAATGCGATGATCCGTTTTACATTTTGTTCACCAGCGGAAGCACTGGAGAGCCGAAAGGCGTCATCATCACGCTTGGATGCCTGGAACATTTCGTTAGATGGATGCTGGAGGAGCAGAAGTTCGTCCCTCTAGGGGAGACCTTCCTGAATACGGCGCCATTCTCATTCGATCTCTCAGTGATGGATCTGTATTGCAGCCTTGCCACGGGAGGCACTCTCTTCAGCGTAGGCCGCGATCTGGTGGCCAATCCGAAAATGCTTTATCGCGCGCTTGGAAATTCCGGCGCGACCACGTGGGTCTCTACGCCATCGTTTGCACAAATGTGCCTGGTGGAAGAGAAATTTTCAGAAGGAATGCTTCCACGCATTCGGCGATTTCTTTTCTGCGGTGAAACGCTCGCCGCGCAAACTGCCGCTCGTCTGCTTGAGCGTTTTCCGCGAGCCCAGGTGTGGAACATGTATGGCCCGACTGAGGCGACGGTGGCCACCACCTCCGTACAGATAGACCTTTCAATTTTGGAGAAATATTCGGCGCTACCAGTGGGGCGCGCGACGCCTGGGACCGATGTTTTCGTTGTGAGTGAATCTGGCGAAACTTTGCCAGCGCACGAGCGAGGCGAAATTGTGATCGCGGGACCAAATGTTAGTCCAGGCTACCTGGGGCGGCCCGAGCTCACGGCAGCCGCATTCTTTGAGCAAGGTGATCGGCGCGCTTATCGGACCGGCGACCAGGGCCGATTTCGCGATGGCTTGCTTTTTTTTGAAGGCCGCACGGATTCGCAGCTCAAGATCAGCGGCTACCGCATCGAAGTAGGTGATGTCGAAGCAAACCTTCTGGCGTTGCCTTCTGTAAGGGACGCAGTAGTCACACCAGTGATTAAGAACGGCGCGGCCCAGTCTCTCGCCGCTTTCGTAGTGCTTAGCAGCCGAATTGAAGCGTCGCATTTCGAGCTAACACAGTCGCTGCGACGGCAGCTGGCAGAGCGGCTGCCATTATACATGTTGCCGCGCAAGTTCGTTTTTCTCGATGCTTTTCCGCTGACCGCGAACGGCAAGGCCGACAGAGCCCAGCTGGCTCAGTCTCTGTGATTCCCTACACCGATTTCACATATTTTGGGCTGCTGCTTTACGCAGTAGTTCCGACGCTCATTCTGGGTCTGTTTGGCAAAGCAGGCTGGCGCTGGGCGACGCTGGTGACTGCCGTGATGCTCATCGTGCAGTATCACGGGTCATTAGACATTCGGCCACATTTTGCTGTCCGCGAAATCTGGATCGCCATCGGTTTCGCCGTTTGGCAATGGGCAACAGTGTGCGTATTCGCAAAAAGCGGGGCTCGGGCCGGCTGGCCGTTCTATGTTGCGGTCGCGGCAGGCCTGCTTCCGCTTGCAGTGTCCAAATTTTTTCCAATCGTGTCGCCGAAAGGCGAGTTCGGTTTTCTCGGAATTTCATACATCACGTTTCGGGCGTTGGATGTCGTATTTTGCCTGCGCGACAAAGTCATCGCTTTGCCCGGGGCGCTCGATTTCTCGATGTTCCTTTTTTTCTTTCCAACCATTTCAGCCGGCCCTATTGACCGGTTCCAACGCTTCGCAGGCGAATGGAGAAAGAGGCGAACACGCGCTGAATTTCTTATCGATCTCGACGGCGCGGTGCATCGCATTTTTCGAGGGTTCTTTTACAAATTCATCCTCGCCGCGCTGATTAAACAATACTGGATGGAGCGAGCTGCCAGCAGCGGGAGCTTCGCGGCATTGGTCAGCTACATGTATGCGTACAGCTTCTATTTATTTTTCGATTTTGCCGGCTACAGCGCTTTCGCCATTGCCGTGAGTTACCTTTTTGGTGTTCATACTCCGGAAAACTTCGATCGACCGTTTCTCGCCCGAAATATCCGCGACTTCTGGAATCGCTGGCATATCACTCTTTCATTTTGGTTTCGCGACCATGTTTATATGCGCTTTCTCTACGCGGCGATGCGCGGTAAATGGTTTGCGCATAAAGAAGTCGCCCCGATCGTCGGCTATTTTCTAGCTTTTGGACTTATGGGACTCTGGCACGGGCCCGAGCTCCATTACATTGCGTACGGATTTTATCAGGCGGTGTTGCTTTCCGCGTTCCACATTTTTTCCCGCTGGACCAAGATGCACCGCTATTGGCGCGACGGTGTGGTCTGGCGGCTCGCGGCCACCTTCATCACGTTCCAGTGTGTTTGCTTCGGTTTGCTGATTTTTTCGGGACGCATTGGGGCTGCACCGCTGCCGCATTTTGCCAGCAAAATCGATCGCGCAGACTGCACTGCAATCTCTGGCTGGGTTTGGGACAAAAACGACGCGGACGCTGAGGTCCATGTTGAACTTTGGGATCGCGACCGGTATGTCATGGCATTCGCGGCGAATCGGTTCCGAGAGGATCTCATCGATGCCGGTTACGGAAACGGCCGCCACGCTTTCAGGATTCCGACTCCGCCGCAGCTCACAGACCAGCGTCCACACGTGATCCATCTTCGCGTTGCCGGCACAACGCAGGAGCTAACTGATTCGACCAGAGTAATTCGATGTCCGTGACTTCTGTAGCCGCGTCTCTGTGAGACGCGCGGCGCTCGTTTTCCAAACACGAATGGCAATTGCGCTTCCCACAGCGAAGCGGCTACAGCTTCGACGCGGCGAAGCCATTCGTCATTTGGCCAGCGTGCTGCCTTTCTTGGCTGGCGCTTCTTCCGGCGGTACGATCTCGTATTCTGGCTTGGGCGTGCCCATCAGCCAGTGATCGAACCAACCGACAATATTCTGTAGACGCTCGACGCGGTGCCATGGCTGACCGGAGCGAGAAAGCTCGTGCGATTCGTTTGGGAATCGAACCATCACTGCGGGAATCTTGCGGAATTTCAGCGCCCGAAACATTTGTTCTCCGCCCGCGCCCGGCGGCGTCCGGTAATCTGCTTCGCCAAGAATAAACATCATCGGCGTCGTTACATTCTTGATGAAATTGATCGGTGAACGCATTCGGTACTCCTGCGGATCTTCGAATGGCGGCCCTTTGAACCAGTTCGGCTGAAAGAGGGTGAAGTCGTCCGTATACCACCAATCCTCCCAGCTGGCGATATCCCGCTGCGCGACGGCTGCGGCAAAACGGTTTGTTTGGCCCACCACCCAATTGGTCAGCAACCCGCCGCCGCTGCCGCCGGTCACGCCGAGTTTCTTATCGTCGACGTAACCGAGCTTGATCAACTCATCCACGCCGGCCATCAGATCTTTGTAATCGTCCCCGGGGTAATGATACTGAATGATGTTCCCAAATTCCTGGCCGTAAGTGGTACTGCCGCGTGGGTTCGGATAAAGGACCACATAACCCCTGGCCGCCATCCACTGAAATTCGTGTTCGAAAATATGACCGTACGCGACGTGCGGCCCACCGTGAATGTTCAGGATTAGGGGATATTTTTTGTGTGGATCGAAGTTCGGCGGCTTCTGTACCCAGGCTTGGATGTGCTTGCCGTCAAAGCTGTCGTACCAAATCTCTTCAGGCTCGGTCAGGTTTAGCTTGGAGAACAGTTCGTCATTGACGTGGGTCAGCTGTTTAGGCGTCGCATCACTGGTCGTGCGATCCAGGACAAAAAGATCGTTGATGCGCGTCGGTGTTGAAACCACATAGATTAACTTCGACCCGTCAGGCGACGCCCGAAAACTGATCACACCCTGGTTTCCGGATGTTAAATCGTGTACTCCGGTCTTTCCGAGATCGGCGTCCTGAGCTACAGGCAGATCGAACAGCGCGAGAGTTGCTTTGCCTTCCTTCGAGTAAGCAGCGATGAGGCCTTTGCCATCCGGCGTCCAGATCGGCTTGTTTTGTCCACCTGCCCGCGGGGGGGCGCTGTCCCCAATCACGAACCCGGGCACATCGAAATCAAAGTTCGCGGTCAAATTGCGCGGCTTTGCATTTGGCAAAAGATCGAGGACCCACAGATCGGGCTGCGTGTATGAGGTGATCGGGTGTGTGGTTGAGGCGGTAAACGCGACCTGCTTCCCATCAGGGCTGAGCGACAGTGCGCCTCCGCCGGGTCCAAAACCCCCGATCTGTAAATCAATCGCTGTGATTTTTACTGGTTCGCCGCCGGCTGCCGCCACCGAATAAAGGTCAGTCTTTGGCAGCTCGTAGTAGGGTTCGTCATTCCGGTCCGATGTGAAATAAATCTGCGAACCGTCCTTGGACCAGGTGGCGCTATCTTCATCGAATCGGCCCGTGGTGAGCTGGCGTGGTTTTACTTTTTCGTCGGCACTGCGCGGCGCGCTCACAAGCCAGATGTGTGCGGGATGCTTAGGGTCGATGTAGCCTTCATTGTCCTGCCGATAAACGGCGTGCGTGATCACGCGAACATCGCTCTCGCGTTCAGCTGCGCCCGCGGGAGTATTTCCGCTGCTCCCTTTTTTCGATTCTTCTTCTTTTGCTTTTTTCTTTTCCTGTTTGGCCAGGTCTTCCGCGTTTGTGTCGCTTGAGAACGCGATCATTCTTCCGTCCGGAGCCCAGCTGGCATTTCCTGCTCCTTTCGGCAGATCAGTGAAGACAAATGAATC
>Ga0207701_10005866_pt1 | contig 12296 bp, 9 predicted proteins | sample KBSSwiSSwithPhiX_FD_184294 | JGI IMG/M metagenome (GOLD analysis project Ga0207701, IMG submission 184294) | Switchgrass rhizosphere bulk soil microbial communities from Kellogg Biological Station, Michigan, USA, with PhiX - S5 (SPAdes) (version 2) | ecosystem: Environmental > Terrestrial > Soil...
CGGCGCCAGCGCCTATCGCGACCTGCAGATCCTTGGGCAGCACCTTCGCCTGAAACTGGTGCCCCGTGAGCGCCCTGAAGGCTTTGACGTTGAAGGTAAAGCTTCGTGGTGTACGTTCGGACCACAGCTGCGCCGTCTGCGGCGCCGGGATCGCGTAGTAGCTCGAATCGACTTCCACCATGGGGAACAGAGAAGCGTAATAACGCAGCCGCTCCTCGGCGCTCGTTGCATCCGTGGGATAGAACTTTCCCGAATCGATCAGGGACTTGTCAGTCCACGATGCGGTGCCAACGAGTATGGTCATGAGCGGAAATCGTTACTCGCGTCGTATTGATTGCGGCGGCTTGTCGTATCGAAGCGGATGGAACGACTGGCAGTGCAGGAGGCCGCTCCGGCCATTCACGTTTCGTTGATGCACCCTTTCCGAGTCACGCGCAATGGTGCCGGATCGCAGTCCGCAACCGTCGACACTGGCGTTATTGAGTGCAGCCCGGCGGCACCGGTCCGACGCGGCCCTAGTTATGCTTCCGGACCTGCCGATGCTGCTTCCGCCGGTGAAGTTGTAGCTGAATGTCGCCGCCGAACAGCTTTGGAAGGTCATTGTCCCGGTTCCCACCTGCGCGGTTCCCTGGCCGGGAGGCGTGGCCGTGTCGAACTTTCCACCGGTGGTCTCATAAATCTTCACGGCAATCGTACGTGACCCGGGAGTAAAGGTGCCTTGTGTTGTATACCAACGTTGTCCAGCGGCGCCCGCATTCGCGCCGTTCAGGACATATATACCAAGCGGCGAAGAACGCGCCGGCAGTCGGATATGGAAACGTAAGCTTGGTGTCAACACCCCAACTCGCCAGTAGGAACGCAACAGCGGGCGGTTCTAACGGCGCTTACGTGTCGCTTGTGCGCGGCGACACGATCACACCCGAGCCGATCCGGTGGCTGTGGCCCGATTGGCTGGCGCGCGGGAAGATGCACATCCTTGCCGGCGCGGCGGGCACCGGCAAAACAACACTCGCCCTACAGATTGCGGCGACGATCACGACCGGCGGTCGGTGGCCAGACGGCACCCAAGCGGTCGCGGGTGACGTGCTGATCTGGTCGGGCGAGGATGACCCCGCGGATACGCTGATCCCTCGCCTGCTCGCGATGGGAGCGGTCGTGCGGAGGGTTCATTTCGTCGGCACCGTCAACGATATGCATGGTCGACGCGTGTTCGATCCTGCAAGCGATGTGAGGCTGCTGGCCAACAAGTTGGCCGATTGCGGCGACGTAGCGTTGCTGATCGTGGACCCGATCGTTTCCGCCGTTGCGACCGACTCACACAAGAACGGCGAAGTACGGCGCAGCCTACAACCGCTCGTTGATCTGGCTGCTACGCATGGCTGCGCTCTCATCGGCATTACCCATTACTCGAAAGGCACAGCTGGCCGCGATCCGTTGGACCGCGTTACGGGCTCGCTCGCATTCGGGGCATTTGGCGCGCCTCGTGTTCGGCTACGGCGAAGCCGACGGAGGATGGGCAGCCGCGGCGCATGGTCAGAGCGAAGTCCAATATCGGCCCCGACGGTGGCGGTTTCGAGTATCAGCTTGAGCGTGTCGAGGTTCCAGGGCGCGGCGGTCTTTACGCAACTCAGGTGCTGTGGGGCTCGCCAGTCGAGGGCACCGCTCGCGACTTGCTTGCGGCCGTTGAAACTGAACCAGTCGACGACGGCGAGCGCACCGCTACAGATAATGCCGCGGACTGCGCCGCATCGAGGCGGTTGAGAGGATCATGGCGCCGATGGAGCGCACCGTGCGTGCGGTGTGTGATCCTCGAGACTGGGCAGACCGATGACGCGGCTATGGCCGCACATGCTGCTGAGCACGGACTCGCCATCCGCGAGGTGCGGCGCAGTTCCGTGTTTCTTAGCTACGTGGACGCGAGGCTGTAGCGATGACGACAAGCTACGACCGCCGATTGGTTGCATTGGAACAGCGACACATCCCGGCGCCACCGCCACAGATGCGCATCATTCACACGATCATTAGCCCCAATCGGGAAGTGGACGGCGTCCACCTAGAGGGCCGACACTTCGACCGCGCCGCGGGTGAAGCGGTGGACGAACTAGAGCAGCGGGCGATGCGCGCGGTTGGGTGGAGCGACTAAATACATGTGTCCTCTATGCACCGAACTATTGCCACCCCGCTCAATGGGCCATTCTCTCAAGAGAGCAGCGACGATCGACGAAGCGGCGCGGTCAGGCCTAAGGAGATCCGATGTCGGGGATTCTTACAACTTGTGAACCACACATGGTGCGGTGCCTATCGAAAGATCAGGAATCAGCGAGTTACGGCGTTGGCTCGGATAATGCTGGTATGCCGATTCGTCGCTCGATCACGCAGGGCTAACGGAAGATCAATCAGCAAGGACGAGCTCGAACGGAGTTGGCGGCGTCGACGGGGATCGGCCTTCGTCGCCTCCAGGGTGCAACCTCGACGCCAAAGGGAATGATCGGATGATGAACAAATGGCTTGCCGTCCTCCTAATGGGGATCCCCCTCTGGATGGCCACGGGTGCCGCCCAGGCCGGCCCGATATTCGCTAACACTACCGGTGGGCGGCTGATCAGCTTCGACAGCGCTACCCCTGGGACCATCCTGAGTAACGTCGCGATCACGGGTGTCGCCGGCGCCCTGGTCGGCATCGATTTCCGTCCGGGGGCTCCCGGTACGCTCTACGGCGTCGGCAACAACGGCGGCGTCGGCTCGGTCTATGTGATCAGCACGATCACTGGTGTTGCGACGCCCATCAACACGGGCTTTGCCTTGGACGGCACCTCGTTCGGGGTGGATTTCAACCCCGTACCCGATGCACTGCGCATAGTCAGCAACTCGGGCCAGAACCTCCGGATCACCGGGGGAGGCGCAGGGGTCGTGAACATTGACGGCACCCTGAACATTGGCGGCGTCACCCAGACGAACGTGGTGGACGCGGCCTACACGAATTCCTTTGCCGGCGCGACCACGACCACGCTATTCGTCCTTCAGGACAACGCGGCGCCGGGCTCCGACGTACTCTTCATACAGAATCCGCCGAACAACGGCGCCCTCAACCCCGTCGCCAACTTGACCATCAACGTCAGCCAGCTCTCCGGCTTCGATATCACCGCCGACCTCCAGGCGTTCTTGAGCTGGAACGGCGGAAACCAGTTCGGCACCCTCAACCTGACCACCGGCCAAGCCGTGAACAATGGCGCGGTCGGGGGTGGCTTCGCGGGCCAAATCGCGGGTATCTCGGCCCTCAACGCCGTCCCCGAGCCCGCCACGCTCGCGCTACTTGGCCTTGGCCTCGCCGGACTCGGCTTCTCGCGACGACGCTCGCTGAACTGATTGCTCGAGCAACTGCGAACACGACCCCGCCCGCGTGGCGGGGTTTTCGTTTCTGCATGAGAGCGGCCGAGATGAAATTACCGCGACTGACCGCTTTTGGAGCACAGGTACAAGTGGCCGCTTGTGGGCCGGTCAGAGCCATACACGTTGTCAATTCGAACGGCCGCTGAATACGGCACCGCAGCCACCGAGGCGTGAACGTCCGCAGTTTATCGACGAGCCGCGCTTGAAGGCGTTCAACCCGCGTGCGTCTTCAAGAATGCCAGCGTCTTCTCGTTGAACGCGGCCACGTTCTCGTACAGCGGCGCGTGCGAGCAGTTCTCGAAGATGTACAGTTCGGAACTCTTGATGCCATTCGTCAACTGGTCAGCGAAGCGGGGTGGACGTGACCATGTCGTGCCGCCCGAAGGTGATCTGCGTCGGAGCGCGAATCTTGCCAAGCTGCGCCTCGGCGTCGTGAGCCATCGCCGCATCGGACTCCTAGATGAACGCATCGACCGGCTGCTCGGGGCGGCCGCGCACGAAGTCGGACAGGGCCTGGATGTAGTCCGGTGTTGCGCATACAACTCGGGCTCTTGGGCCAGCCGCTTTGCAGCGATAGTGACTTGACCCGGTCGGGATATTTGGCGGCCAACCAGATGCCGGTGGCCGCCCCCAATGAGAGCCCATAGATGTGGGCCTTGGGTATTCCGATCGCCTGCATGAGTGCGGCAACATCGTCGGCGAACATCTCCGTCGAGTAGACGCCGGCCGGTTTATCCGACTCTCCGGTCCCGCGCAGATCGACAGAGATGCAGGTGAAGTGCTTCAAATATTCCGCCACCTGGAACGCGTAACACGCGTAGTCGGCCGCCAGGTATGGGATAAGCACCAGGGGCTCACCGTTCCCCTGCTGGTCGTAATTCATCGTGATCTTGCCAGCTCGAATCTTGGGCATGGTTCCCTCCTGACTGAGGTTCTCGTCGATGGATAGGAGTTCCGATCCCTACCAAGCGCCAATCGATCACGTTATCACGGGTTGACGCGACCGCGCCGATGCCGAGATGCGGTGGTCCGGCGTTGCTAAGGGTCCGCGTCGGAGGACGAGGCGCTACGGCTGCTTCTGGCCGAGAGGGCCACTTTACGGATCAGAGTCTAATGGCCGGTTGAGTCCCGACGCATTGCCGTCGTTGGCACCGCCACGCTGAACGGCGCATAGGTCGCAAGCTTCCGATGACCGCAACCGGTACTCAGTCCGAAGTACCTCGTACTCAATACGAACTACGGGGATCTCGCTGTCTGGCTGCGAAGATGCGAAATCTGCGGAAACACAAATAGCAGTTGGCCTGTGCGCGAAGTGCTAAGCAGTACTCCCGACCCCGATCGCCTCAGATCGTCCAGGCCCCGCTCTAAAGATTAGCTGGTTGTACGTCAGGAACAAGACGGTAAGCGGCCGGCCATTGCCGATGGTCGACGCGGCGCTATCGACCCACTGCTGACAAAACGGTCCGCCGGAACCGGCCGTAGGAAACCGTGAAAGCCGACGTTAAACATTCGAAATCAGGTGCTGCCGATGGCAGCCCGCTGGATTGATGGGCTGGGCGTCATGTGCTTCGTGTTTCACATGTTGTGCTGGGTTGCGCACCTGCTAACTGGGTACCATGCCAATCTTCCTGATGATAGGGCCCGGTCTCGCGCGTGTCCATCATACGAATGCGTCCCGCGACCACCGGATATTCGTTTTCGTTCGGTCGAAAAACGGTGCGAAGATGGACAACAAGGCAACACGTCCGCTGTCCACGATAGGCCCGTGAACTGTATCTCGAGGGATAAACATGAGATCACCGGCTTTGACTCGCCTTGTCTCATCACCGACTCAAAAGCCACACTGACCTTCCAAAACCAAAACGACTTCGTCGTGATCTGGCTGGACGTGAATGACGTCCGCACCGTCTTCGAGAGTGTTGACGTTACACGATAGGTCTTGGCCGTCAAACAGGAAGGAGCGTTTGATCGGGTCTCCCGCGGTTGCTGGTCGGTAGCGAGCCCGCGAAGGGCATCCTCAAGTCGGTGGAAGTATTGCGAGCCCATGGGTTTCTCCTTTTTGCTATCGCCACCGCACCTCGGGTCGACAGGACAAGTCTACGCTTCGTTACGGATCCAGCGATGCGGCAGCAGCTACGCCCCAGCGTCCCTCGCCATGAAGGCGAACGACTGTCGGTTCTGCGAGGCAGCGTTGCGCAAGAGCGACCGCCGAACGCTGCAACCCAAGGTCGCCGGTTGCGCGATCTACCGAGCGTTCAAGTCAAAGGGTCCGCAAGAACGCGACCAGATCATCTTTTTCAGCTTCCGTAAGGCCGACCCCGAAGCGCTGGTTGTAGAAATCGACAACCGCGCCCACGTCCTTTGCCGATCCGTTGTGGAAATAGGGTGCTCTCGTCGCGAGCGTGCGCAGTATCGGTCCCTTGAAGCGACCGATGTCATTCCACTTGCCGGTAATCAGCGCGCGTCCGGGGTCGGTAGTCTGGATGGTCTCGAAGGGAGCTTGCTTGTGGCGAAGCGTATACAACGGCAGATCGGGGGTGCGCTGCGCCGCATCCGTAAGTCCGATGTCGAGCGGCGCCGGAATCGAGTGATCGCCAGCGTTAGGCGTGTCGTGGCAGGTTGTGCACGTACCCTGCAATACGGGGACGTTCAGATCATCGTTGAGGCCCTTTACGCCGGTGATCCGAATGGGCTTGGTGTTAAACAACGTCTCGCCCCGGGCCACCGCGCGGCGTGCCTCCACGCGGCTGCCTTCGGCGCCGCCGCGGTCGAGCGTGTTCCAGGCATCGTAAAGCTTGAATACGTTCGGGTTGAAGAGTGCGCCGGTGCGATAATCCCCCGATACGACGTCATTGATGCCGAAATAGAAGTTCTGTTGGCTCAGGTACTCCGGGCCACCCAGCGCATGGCGCGCCGTCAACTCGCCCGCCTCGTCGTCGAAGACCTGCGCGGTGAAGAGCGAGGTCACGAAGCCGACGATCGCCTCGCGCTGCGCGGTGGTGAGCGGCTGGGCCCCCTGGGCGTGCCCGATGGTCGCACTGTTCGCCTGATGGGTGAGATTGAAGTGGATCGTCGCGAAGCACTTGGTCGTGCCAAGAATGCAATCGCTTGAGGTTGGGTCGAGGAACGTTTCGCGGCCGTCCCACATGACAGTGCTCAGGAACTTCCGATTAGTGGATGGCAACGGGCGGCGGAACAGCGATAGCTCGTTGGCGCTGGCATAGCCATAGGGATCGTCGACCGCGGCCAGCTCGAATTCGGCGTTCACCGGGATGCCGATGCCGACGCGGATCAAGCCCTTGCTGAGGAGCATGCTGTAAGCAGCGCGGCGAGACTCGACAGTGGATACGTCGGCATCGGGGGAGTTCGCGCCATCGTTGGTGCGGAAGATAGGGTCTGTGCCCCGCGTGGCTTCGAAACGCGCCTGGATATCCTCCGGCGTGACCGTCCACCCGACGCTCGGCTGGTGACAGCTCACGCACGCGCGCCCGTTGGTGCCCAGGCTCTGAAAAAACGGGCCCTGCAGATCGATCTTGCCGGTCGTGCTGAAGGTCGCGGCAATTCCAGAAGGATTGGGAAATCGCAGCATGTTCGGAAGAAACGATTGCTCGCCCGCGGCACCAGCTGCGCTGACGATGAGCAATCCGGCAAGTACGGTCCACAGATGGCGATGCTGGAATCGGCAATTCATGGTTCAATCTCCCGGTAAAAATAGAGTTGGATTTCGTTCTGCCAAGGCAGTCCTTTCAATCGCTGGGCTGGTTCGGCCCCGGGACGTCTGCAGCGTGGTCTGGTACAGCTTCCCATGACCTTCGTGAGCATGATTCATAGGGCGTCGCCCGTTGATTGAGCGACGTGAATGGCCGATCACCGGCAACAGCTTCTGATGGCTATATCGGAAACGCCGGGGACAACGCGACAGACAAGACAAACTACTCGCGGATCCGATTGGCTTTGCGCCCGCCGGCCGTGCCGAAACGGCACGGAACGCCGTCACACCAGGGGTCAATGAGCCGTCAGGTCCCGCGCATCGCGGGTCAGCCGGTGATCGTTCCCGCAGGCAGCCGCCAGGATGGGCACCGCTCGACGCGCGGTCGCGGCGGACTCGGCGTCCTTGTGCTGCAGGCGTTGCGCCCGCGCAAGCAGCAGCAGCGCCTCGCCGACGTGGGCGCTGGCGGTGGCATCGCGCGCAAGGCGTTCGGCAATTTCAGTGGCGGCCCGTGCGTATCCTTCGGCTCGCGACCCCTCGCCCAAAGCCAGGTAGACCAGCGCAGCCACCCGCAGCGCTGCCGCCAGCGGAAACGAATCCTTCGCGCCCGGATGACCCAGGCGCGCGAGTTCGCCCTCGATCATGCGCCCGGCGTCGGCGGCGCTCCCCTGCGCCAGCGCCAACTGAGCACGCACGGCCGCCGGCGTGATCGCCTTGTAGCGCCCCGGAACCGGCGGCATTTCCGCTTCGATCCGGGCGAGCAAGCGGCTGGCCTCGTCGCGCCGTCCTGCCGCGAGAAGGGCTTGGGTGAGCGCGAATTCGCTCGCGTGGACCACACGGGCATTGCCCTGCGAACGCGACCGCTCGGCGGCTGAGGCGAGTACCCGCTCGGCACGCGGCCAGTCTTCGAACCGCAGGAGCAGGTCGCCTCGAAGGGTATCGAACCACGGCGTGGGTTCGCCGTCGGCAGTGGATGCGCGCCACCGTGGCAGCAGCGAATCCACGATCAGCCACGCCGCTCGGTACTCGCCCCAGTCGACCAGAATTCTCGCCTCGGACGCGCGACCGCCCAGGTAGTCGATCGTGTCGGTGCGGCCCATCTCCTCGTCCAGCCGCTGCATACGCCGCAAGACCTCTAGGCTCGCCGCCAACTCGCCGCGGTCGCGGTGCAGGCCCTGCAGGTAGGACAGCAGCATCGGGTAGGTGCTGCCCTTGCTGCGACCCGTGCGCTCGGCGAGCGCAAGTCCCTCGCGCGTGCGCTCGATCGCGCGATCGAGGTCGCCAGTGGCGCGCGCGACCTCGATCTCGCCGCGCAGGCAGGCGATAACCGTGCCCGGATCGGGCTTCGCTACTTCCGCCAGCCTGGAGAGCCCGGTTTCGAGATGCGCACGGGCGAGATCCAGCCGGTTCCGGCGAACCTCCGTGTCTGCGGTATTGCAGGCGACATCCGCGATGACATCCGGATCCCCGAGAACGGCGGCATGCCTTGCGGCGCGCTGCATCGCGTCGAGCTCTTTCTCGAAATCGCCCAGCGTCATGTAATTCCCGGCGATGGGCAGCAGGAGGTCGATCGCGATCCGCGGGCGCGTGCCAAACTGCTTTTCCACGAGATCGACGCTGCGGCCCAGAATCTCGCGCTGCGTCAACGGCCGATCGCCGTCACCCATCGCGCCGAGCAGCAGATTGACGAAGTTCGCCTTGGCCTGCGCTCGCTCGGCCTGGAATAACGCGGCATCGCGCTCGCGCCGGGCCTCGAACGCCTGCCAGGTGGTGCCGATGACGCCGGCGATCAGCGCGAGCAGCGTCACCGACGCCGCGCCCACGCCGAGGCGATGCCGCCGCACGAACTTGCCGATGCGGTAGGCGCGCGAATCGGGGCGCGCCGAGACCGGTTCGTGGTTAAGGTAGCGCCGCAGGTCGTCCGCGAAAGCGGCAACCGTCGCGTAGCGCTCGTAGGGCGATTTCTTGAGTGTTTTTGCCGCGATCGTGTCGAGGTCGCCGCGCAGCGCGTGGGCGCGTGCGGAACGCGTCTGGTGGGTGCGCGACGCGGGGGACGCGTCGGCACCGGACTTCGTCATTCGCGCCAGGGCGGCGGACAGTCGGTCGGGTTCCGTCTCGACCACGGCGCGCAACTGCTCCACCGATGTCTGCGTAGACACTGCGGTTGGGTGCCCCCCCGTCAGGAGCAGATACAACAAGACGCCGAGCGCGTAGACGTCCGTTGCAGTCGTTACTTCCTTACCCTGCACCTGCTCCGGGGCCGCGTACTCCGGCGTGAACGCCCGCCCGGCCAGTTGCGTCAGCGCGGGCGCTTCCGCCGGCTCGCCAAGCAGCTTCGCGATGCCGAAATCAAGGAGCTTTACCTGCCCGTCGTTAGTGACGAGAATGTTGGAAGGCTTGAGGTCGCGGTGCAGGATCAGGTTGCGGTGCGCATACTCGACCGCCGCCAGCACCTCGAGAAACAGCCCGATGCGTGCCTCGACCCCGAGGTCGCGCGCTTCGCAGTAGCGATCGATCGGCTGGCCCTCGACCAATTCGAGCACGAGGTAGGGCTGACCGCCATCGGCGACACCCGCGTCGAGCAGGCGAGCGATGTTGAGATGCGCGAGCTTGGCGAGAATGCTGCCCTCTCGGTGAAATCGTTCGGCGCCGCTGCGTGCGACCAGCGCGAGATTGAGGAATTTGACCGCCACCCGGCCTGCGAATCGGCCGTCGCTGCGGTGGGCCAGCCATACGCTGCCCATGCCCCCCTGGCCCAGCGGGGTATCGAGCGTGTAGCTGCCGACAGTCCGACCGGTGAGCGTCACTTCGCTCGTCAGCGCCGCCCCTTCAAGGAACGCGTCCCGCTCGACCGCGACTTCTTCGGCAAGGAGCGCGTCGAGTTCGTCGGCCAGTCGCGGGTCGCCTCGGCGTAGTTCCGCCAGGCGATCGGCACGGCGCGCGGGGTCGAGCTCGAGCAGGTCGTCGAGCAGCGGGCTCAGGATCTGCCAGCGGGTCCAGTTGATGCCGGTCACGGTTGGCCTATGTCCATTCCGGCGGCCCGCATGCGGCGCGCGGCGTGTGCGTCGTCGCGTCTGCGTTCACCAGGGTCGCTGCATCATCGTATCGTAATCCTGGCGCGAGACCCGACACCCTATCCGTCCGAGAGGGCGTGATGAAGCAGCAGCCGGGCCTTCTGCCAATCGCGCTGCACAGTTCGCTCCGACACGCCGCGCATGGCGGCAATCTCGGCGAACGAGAAGCCGCAGAAGAACTTGAGCTCAACCAGCTCGGCGAGCGCGGCATCGGTCTCCAGGAGCTGATCGAGCACGTCACCCAGACGAACCGTGTCGTCGATTTCTGCCACCGACTCGGCGACATAGGTATCGAGTGCGGTCAGATGGAACTCGCCGCCGCGCTTCTGCGCCCGGCGTTCGCGGACGTAGTCGACAATCAGGCCTCGCATCGCTCGCGCCGCGTAGGCGATGAAACGCTGGCGATCCGGAAACGCAGCGGCGCGGCCCGCCATGTCGAGGTAGCATTCGTGCAAAAGCGTTGTGGCGCCGAGCGACGCGCCGGCGCTGCCCCCTCGAAGCTGCTGCCGTGCGAGACGGTGCAGCTCCTGGTACAGAGTCGTGAACAAGGCCTCCGCTGACGCGGCATTACCACCGTCGGCGGCGACGATCATGCTGGCGATCGTCGTGGCATCGGCAGAATCGTCGGTGGACATGTCGAGCTTGATTTTACGCGCTGCGCGTCGACCGACTTCGTTGGGTCACGGCTAGGTACTTGCGAATAGGGCGACAAATTCGCCCACGTACGTGTCAGTGCGCACGTCGCGCACACTGGGTTTGTTCGCGTGGTAGTGCGGGCGCAGACCAGGGACACCATTGTCTTTGAACCGCCCCGGGATTCCCGGAGGCTCCATTCTTTGAGAGGATGGAGTCATGAAGAACACATCGAAGCGGTATTCCCCAGAAGTCCAGGAGCGGGCGGTTCGGCTGGTCTTCGACCACCAGGCAGAGTATCCATCGCAGTGGGCGGCGGTGCAGTCGATTGCGGAGAAGATCGGCTGCACGCACGAAACGCTACGTCGGTGGGTGCGCCGAGCCGAACGTGACCAAGGCAAGCGCCCCGGCGCGACCACCGATGAGCGCGAACGGCTCAAGGCGCTCGAGCGCGAGAACGCCGAATTGCGCCGCGCCAATGAGATCCTGCGCAAGGCATCGGCGTTTTTCGCCCAGGCGGAGCTCGACCGCCGCGGGAAGTGATGATCGCGTTTATCGACGCGCATCGCGAAGCCTATGGGGTCGAGTCGATCTGCGCGCAACTGCCGATCGCCCCGTCGACATACTACGAACACAAGGCGCGAGAGCGAGATCCGACGCGTGTCCCCTCGCGGGTGCTTCGCGATGGTGAGCTCAAGGTCGACATCCATCGCGTCTATCGCGAGAACTTCGAAGTCTACGGCGTGCGCAAAGTGTGGCGGCAGTTGAACCGAGAGAACATCGGTGCCGCGCGCTGCACGGTGGAGCGGCTGATGCGTGCCCTTGGCCTGCAAGGCGCGGTGCGCGGACGCAAGTGTCGGACCACGATCGCGGATGACAGCGCCGAGCGACCGCTCGATCGCGTCAATCGACAGTTTCAGGCAACGCGACCCAACGAGCTGTGGGTGGGGGACTTCACGTACGTGGCGACGTGGGCAGGGTTCGTGTACGTGGCGTTCGTGATCGATGTGTTCGCGCGGCGCATCATCGGCTGGCGGGTGGCACGCTGCATGCACGCTGAACTGGTGCTCGATGCGTTGGAACAGGCGATCTGGTCGCGCTCGGGAATCGACGGCGTGGTACATCACAGCGATCGCGGCAGCCAGTATCTGTCGATCCGGTACTCCGAGCGCCTGGCCGAGGCCGGCGCGCAGCCGTCGGTGGGCAGCGTGGGTGACTCCTACGACAACGCGCTCGCCGAAACGATCATCGGCCTGTTCAAGACGGAGGTCATCCATCGCCGCGGTCCTTGGCGGAACCTTGAGGCCGTCGAATACGCCACGCTCGAATGGGTCGACTGGTTCAATCATCGGCGTCTCCTCGAACCGATCGGCAACATCCCCCCGGCGGAGTTGGAGGCAACGTATCATCAATCAACGAGTCAGTTGCCGATGGCAGCCTGACTCACACCCGGAGCTCTCCGGAGAAACCGGGGCGGTTCAGTTGATCGCG
>Ga0207701_10005867_pt1 | contig 12294 bp, 14 predicted proteins | sample KBSSwiSSwithPhiX_FD_184294 | JGI IMG/M metagenome (GOLD analysis project Ga0207701, IMG submission 184294) | Switchgrass rhizosphere bulk soil microbial communities from Kellogg Biological Station, Michigan, USA, with PhiX - S5 (SPAdes) (version 2) | ecosystem: Environmental > Terrestrial >...
ATCTGATGGCGCGACTTTCAACTCCGCTCTTCTCGATCTCGGCGCGCTTATTTGCGTAACCCGGAGGCCGAAATGCAACGAATGCCCGGTCAAAACGTTCTGCCGCGCAAAAAATCCGGCTGCACTCCCAATAAGGAATTCGAGGCGCGAAACGAAACGACTGATCGAAACGCATGCATTAATTGTTAGGCGCGGCCGAATTCTGCTCGAACAATCCCCCCATCGCTGGCGCGGGATGTGGATCTTGCCGCCGATCGTTATTAACTGCGTAAAGCCGTCGGGTTTCCAGCGACGGCCAATTTATGAATCCGTTTTTCCATTCACCCATCATCGAGTCACGCTTTCCGTGTATCGTCGCGCAGCGCCAAAGCGAATCGCTCCCGGACAGCAGTGGTTTGAATCGATCCAAGAGGTCGCAATGCCTTCACCTCACCGGCGAGCGACTGACGCTCTGCTTAACGGTAATTTGTCAATGCAACGCGAGCAGCACGAAGGTTCCCGCAACGGTAGTTAGAATCGTGATGGGAATACCAAACCGCGCATAATCCCAAAAACCAATTTCGAGATATTCCCGCACGGATTCCACAACGATCATATTCGCAACCGAACCGATGATCGTAATGTTGCCGGCGAAAGTCGTCGCCAGGGCGAGCACTTTCCACATCAGCGCAGGATCGGCGAAATGTGGGATCCATTTTCCCGCCACAAGGACAAACGGGACGTTGGAAAAAATGTTTGAGCCGGCTACAGAGAACCAGGTCAAATTCCACGCCTGCGCTGTCGCGTGTGCCCCGAACATCGGCTGCATATGACGATAAATCGCGTCGGGCAAGCCTGTGTCGCTGAGTCCCTCGACTACGACAAACAACGCCGCGAAAAAGACAAGCAAATGCCAATCAACAAGCTTCAGAACCTCATGCGTGTCGCGGCGCGCGAGCACCATTACCAGCGCCGCGCCCGCAAGCGCTGTCCATGCCAGATTTAATCCCGCAAAGAAGCAGGCGAACATCACCACCAAAACAATGCAGACAATCGCAAACAGGCCGCGATCGAGTTTCGGAACCGGGTGAGGTTCCCGGTTGATCGAACCCGCACGCAATACGTTGCGAAAACCGAAGCTCACAATTGCAAAATTGATCGCCAATCCAACAAATGCGGCCGGCGTGAGCGATCCCGCGAACTCCGAAAACGGAATACGCGAAAAATGCCCGATGATCATGTTTTGCGGATTCCCTACCAGTGTCGCCACACTGCCGATATTGGCGCTGGTCGCGAGTGCAATCAGAAACGGCAGCAGTGGAAGTTTACCGCGGCGAATGACTGCAACCACCAACGGCGTCAGCATCAAACAAATTGTGTCGTTGACGAGCAGCGCGGATAAAACTCCCGACGTAAGCGTCAGATAAAGCATTAGCCGTTGCGGCGTGCGGGAAAACTTCAGAACAACGTCGGCCGCCCATTCGAAAAAGTGCGCGAGATAAAGATATGCCGAGATCAGCATCATCCCGAGCAACAGGACCAGCGTGTCGTAATTGACCGCGCGGTAAGCCCGCTCGGGAGTCATCACGCCGATCGAAACCATCAATACTGCTCCCAGCAAAGCAGCTGCCGGCCGGTTCAAATGAAGAATTTTCAGCTGTCGCCCACTGATCAGCACATATGTGATCCCAAAGATGACTGTCGCGGGGATTTCCTTTTGCCAGTGATTCACGGGCGTCCATAACGGATGGCCTGCTGCTTTTCAATTCAGGTGCCGTGCCTGCGTCAGAGTGAGCGTTGAGCGTTGAACGTTTCCGTTTCTCTGCGATAAACTTTGCACCGAGATATGCGAAGCATGACTGGATACGGTCGTGGCGAGACCGATCACGCCGGAACAAAATTTACCGTCGAGCTAAATTCCGTGAACCGGAAACAGAGCGACGTCGTGATCAATTTGCCACGCGATCTGGTTGAACTCGAACCGCGCATTCGCCAGACAATCAACGAAAACATTTCGCGCGGTCGCACAAACGCGACGGTGAGTCTTCACAGCGGCGCGAACGGCGCGCGGAACCTGGCGCTGAATACGGAACTCGCCCGTTCGTACGACGAAGCAATGCGCGCGTTGCAAAAGGAATTGAACGCACCCGGAGAGATCACCATTGCCACTATCCTGCAAGCACCAGGCGTGATGCGGTTCCCGGAAGAGGCCCTGATTCCCGAAGATACGTGGCCGGCAGTCGAACGCGCTCTGCGTGCCGCGCTCACAGATCTGATTAAAATGCGCGAGCGCGAGGGCAAACATCTGGCTAAGGATTTGATTCACCGTCTCAAGGCAATCCGAAAGAAGCTCAAGGAAGTCCGAGCACTGCATCCCGACGTGGTGAAACGGTACCGCGCGGCGCTGCTCGACCGGATACAAAAAGCTGGACTACCATTGCCGAACGATGACGAGCGCGTCTTAAAGGAAATTACGTTCTTTGCCGATCGCGCTGATGTATCGGAAGAGTTGACGCGACTTGAGAGTCATCTTGCTCAATTTGCCCACCATTTGCGGAGCAAAGAGCCCGTTGGCCGCACACTGGAATTTATTACGCAGGAGATTTTTCGCGAACTCAATACGCTCGGTGCGAAGGCGAATGACGCCGCAATCTCCCAACGCGTCATTGGTTGCAAGGCCGAACTGGAGAAGATCCGCGAGCAAGTTCAAAATCTTGAGTAAGGCGATCCTTTGGCCCAAATCGACCCGAATCGCGCAGCACAACCAACCTCGATCTGTTGAAGCGAGCGTTGTCTTTGTCATGTTGAGCGAAGCGAAACATCTCTGGCTCTTGCTTCGGGAGTCGCGAGAAAGAAGTAATCTGAGCTTCTTCGCTTCGCTCAGAATGACAATCTGATGAGATTCACACGTCACGGAATTCTCTTTGTTATTTCCGCTCCATCGGGCGCGGGAAAAACGACTGTCGTTCAAGCTCTGAGAAAAAGTGGGAAATTTTTTTATTCCGTCTCGTGCACGACGCGGGTGCCACGGGCTGGTGAAATCAACGGCGAACATTACCGATTTCTTTCCGCGCCAGATTTTCATGCGCGAATGGATGCTGGTGATTTTTTGGAGCACGCGAAAGTGCACCAGGACTTCTACGGTACATTGCGCGAACCGGTGTTGACCAATTTGCAAAATGGAGTCGACGTTTTGATCGACATCGACACGCAAGGAGCCGCGACCATTCGGAATTGTGACGATGCGATTGTCAGGCAGGCGTTGGCGGACATCTTCATCATGCCTTCTGATGTTGAAGAGTTGCGGCGGCGATTGACGAAACGCGGAACGGAGACGGCGCATCAAATTGAGTCGCGTCTCGCCACCGCCATGCGAGAGATGGAATTATGGCGCGACTACCGTTACACTCTCGTCAGCGGTTCAGTCGAAGAAGATCTCGAAAGCGTCCGCAACATCATGTCTGCTGAAACGTTCTTGAGCAGGCGACTGACGCCAATTTAATCGATATGGCTGCCATAGAAAAAATTCCGAGAGGCAAGTCGGAAAAAGCAAGTTCGCGAAAGCTGCTGCCTATTCCGGCAGCAAAGAAATCGGTTGTGCTTGGCGTCACTGGATCAATCGCCGCGTACAAATCCGCAGAGCTTGCGAGTCTGCTGGTCAAACAAGGTCACAATGTTTTCGCGGTGATGACACACGACGCGAGCGAATTCATTTCACAGCTCACGCTGCAAACGCTTTCGAAAAATCCAGTGATGACGAGCTTTTTCGACGAAAAAGAAAGCTGGCGACCGGGCCACATTGAGCTTGCGGACCTCGCGAACCTGCTGCTGATCGCGCCCGCAACTGCGCACATCATCGCCGAGCTCGCGCACGGTTTGGCCGGTCATCCGCTCGCCGCCATCGCGCTCGCCACCGGTGCGCCGATTCTCATTGCGCCGGCGATGAACGGAAAGATGTGGGCACATCCCGCAACGCAGGAAAACGTGGATAAACTCAAAGCGCGGGGCGTCGAATTCATCGGGCCGGAAGAAGGAATGCTCGCGTGCGGGTACGAAGGACTCGGCCGGTTGTGGAAAGTGAACGAGATCGCGTTCCGCGCGGAATTTCTTCTTACTCAGCACGACAAATTGATCGCGTGACATTTCTCATCACCGCTGGTCCGACACGCGAACCAATCGATCCAGTTCGTTACATCTCCAATCGTTCGTCCGGGAAAATGGGCTACGCCATCGCCGAAGCGGCGCTGGACGTCGGCCACGACGTGATTCTAATTTCCGGTCCGGTGAATCTCGCGCGGCCGCGCAACGCCAAAGTTATTTACGTTTCGACAAGTGACGAGATGTTTGAAACGGTTCACCAACACGCGGACGACGCGGATGTCTGTGTACTCTGCGCCGCTGTGGCGGATTATAAGCCAGCTCAAGTCTCGCCGGTAAAAATCAAAAAACGCGCCACTCAACTTTCGCTCGAATTGATTCCCACACGCGACATTCTCGATTCGTTAGGCCGGTTGCAGAATCGCAAATTTCTTCTCGTTGGGTTCGCCGCCGAGACGGATGACCTCGGAGCGAATGCCACGAAAAAGCTGCGCGAAAAGAATTGCGATATCATCGTCGCGAACGATGCGCGCGTCGCGATTGAAAGCGACGAAAATGAGTTGCTGATTCTGTTTCGTGACGGCGACACGAAGAAAATTTCGCTCGCGCCAAAAAAAAATCTCGCGCGCGAGCTGGTGAAAATTTTTTTAAATTCGCAATAAAAAAGTTTGACAAAAAAGATGTGATGATTACTGAACGCACATAAGTGAAGTCATTCCCAACTCTTCACAACGTTCCGCGCGTTGCGGATTGAAAGGGGGGAATTAGTCGATGGCAAAGAAAAAAGCAGCAAAGAAAAAAACAGCGAAGAAGAAAAGGCACTAAGCCTAACGCTGAGTTAACGACCCTGATTTTCTTCGGGGTCACAACCCTAACTTCAACCCGGGAGGAGAAATTTATTTCCCTCCCGGTTTTTTTGTACCCGCGTGCTGTCATCCTGAGCGAAGCGCAGCGAAGCCGAAGATCCTGTTGAGTTCACGTTCACGGTTTGCCGGGCATTCTCGAGTTCACTCGACATGACAACTACGCATTTCCATTGTGCACTTTGTATTCTTTGTGCGACGTAATGCTTCGCGATGAAACAGTACCTCGATGCCGCGGAGAATGCCGCCCGTGCCGCCGGTAAATTATTGCGCGAAAATTTTCAGCAACGGCAGCGCGTTAAGGCCGTCGCGGCGCATGACATCAAATTGGAGATCGATGTTCAGGCACAGGAATTAATCGGCAAATTGCTTCTCAAAGAATTTCCCGCGCACGCGCTTTACGGCGAAGAAGGAATCGTGGGAGATCAATCCAGCGACCATCAATGGATTGTCGATCCGCTGGATGGAACGGTGAATTACTTCTACGGCATTCCTCATTTTTGCATTTCCATCGCGCTGCGCCTGCAGAAGGAGGTCGTCGTCGGCGTGATTTTCGATCCCATTCGGAGCGAAATGTGGATCGCGCAACGAGGCGAGGTTTCCAAACTAAATGGAAATCCGATCCATGTGAGCGATCGCGCGGAGCTCGCCGAAACCGTTATCTCGATCGGTCTCGCCAAAACCGGAGAGACGATCAACACGAATTTCCCCCTGCTTCAGCAAATGATTCATCGTGTGCGTAAATGCCGCGTGCTCGGCAGCGCAGCGCTCGATTTGGCTTATGTGGCCTGCGGCCGATTCGACGCATACATTGAAACCGGAATCAGTTTGTGGGACATCGCCGCGGGTTCACTCCTGGTTGAAAACGCCGGTGGAACTGTCGATCTTCGGCCGCGAGAAAACATGAAAGACAAATACAGCATCGTCGCGTCAAACGGTCTGATCGATTTGAAACTGTAATGGGTGACAGGGTAATTCGTTACATCGTTACATGATTAAATCCGGCATCGGTTACGACATCCATCGTTTCGCGGAGGGTCTAAAACTCATTTTGGGCGGAGTCGAGATCGCGCACGCCCGCGGATTAGAGGGACACTCAGACGCCGATGTTCTTTCGCATGCGATCGCCGACGCCTTGCTTGGAGCCATCGGCGCCGGCGACATTGGCCAGCATTTTCCAAACACCGACGAATCGATTCGCGGCATCAGCAGCATGGAGATTTTAAAGCGCGTCGGCAAATTACTGACCGAGCGAAACACGCGCGTCGTCAATGTTGATGCGACGGTGATCGCCGAGGCGCCCAAACTCGCGCCTCACGCTCCGGCGATGCGACAAAACATCGCGGCAGCAATCGGAGTGAATGAATCCGACGTCAGCGTGAAAGCGACGACTAACGAAAAGCTCGGCCCAATCGGGCAAGGTGAAGGCATCGCCGCAATCGCCATTGCCACAGTCGAAATCGACTAATGGCTCTTCGGTTCTTCAATACCTATTCGCGTGAAATTGAGGAATTCGAGCCACGCGATCCGAGCGCGCGTCTAATCAGAATGTACACGTGCGGGCCGACCGTATATAGCCGGGCGCACATTGGAAATTTCCGCGCCTACATCTTCGAAGATGTGCTTCAACGGCACTTGGAACTCCGCGGCTACAAGGTGCATCGCGTGATGAACATCACGGATGTGGAGGACAAGACCATTCGCGGCGCGCGTGAGGCTGGCGTTCCGCTGCAAAAATTCACGGAACAATTCAAAGACGCTTTCTTCGAGGATGCCCGCACGTTGCGGATCAAACGGGCAGACGAGTACCCGGTCGCGACCGACCAACATTACATCGACAGAATGATCGCGATGATCAGTGCGCTGATTTCAAAAGAACTCGCTTACCAGGCCGACGACAAATCGGTTTACTTTCGCATCAACAAATTTCCGGATTATGGAAAGCTCGCGCACTTTGATCTAACACAGTTGCAATCGACAGGCCGCGTGAAGCATGACGAATACGACAAGGAACACATCGGCGATTTCGCCTTGTGGAAAGCTTGGGACGAAGCAGACGGCGACGTGAAATGGGATTCGCCGTGGGGACCGGGCCGTCCCGGCTGGCACATCGAGTGCAGCGCGATGTCCATGGCGTTGCTCGGCGATCAGATCGATGTCCACTGCGGTGGAGTCGATAACATTTTTCCGCATCACGAAGCTGAGATCGCGCAGAGCGAAGGCGTGACGGGAAAGAAGTTTGTGCGGTACTGGCTGCACTGCGCGCATTTGCTGGTGGACGGCCAGAAAATGGCCAAGTCGTTAGGCAATTTCTACACCGTCCCGGATGTTCTAGCCAAAGGTTACACTGGACGCGAGCTTCGTTACGCGCTTCTGCGGGTGCACTATCGCGTGCCGTTGAATTTCACCTGGGAAGGAATGAATGAGGCCCGCGAGTCGTTAGGTCGAATCGACGAGTGGCTGGCGCGGCTGCGTGAAGTGGTAGGGACGGCGCAGCGCGCCGGCCCTACCTCACCATTTGAAGACGCGCTGGATGATGACCTTAACATTTCTGCTGCGCTCGGCTACCTGTTCGAATCCATTCGCGAAACCAATCGCGCGATGGATCAAAACGAAATGGACTCGGCTTCGGCATGTGCATGGCTCGACTGGTGGAAAAGGATCAACACCGTTCTTGATCTTGAAGCTGAGACTATCGTTGCCATTCCACATGAAGTGACACAGTTGGCAGAAGAGCGCGAGAACGCACGGCGCCAAAAGAATTGGAAACGCAGCGACGAACTGCGCGAGCGGATTTCTGCGCTCGGCTGGGAAGTGCGCGACACAAGGGACGGACCAAAGCTCACCCGGGGCGCTGGATCCGCATAGCAAATTTTGCGTTCATTTCCGTTCGAACGTGCACCCAAACCGCCCGATCTCCGTACTGAACCGGGCGCGCACTAATTCGCGAAGTCCGTCATCGTAATATTTTGAAAAATGGTCGCGGCTTGAGCGGTTGTATGCGGGCAGGGTTGGCGGCAAAATGCCAATCGCTTTGCAGACATACCAAGTGAGCTACCGACCCCGTGCAGAGCTTCACTTTCATGCTTACGAGATTTTTCAATTCATAAGCAGCACGCGAGAGGGACAACCGCAAAATAACCGTTTACGATGACAAGCGAAGAAACGTGATTTGCCACAAATACAAGTGCATTTTCGTTGAGGTCCCCAAGACCGCCTCGAGCAGCGTTCGAGCCATTCTCGGCAAAGCCGCTGCCATTGAAATCCACCAGGATCGAGCCAGGCAGCAGCATCTGAATTTGTGGCAAATCAAAAACCAAATGGAGACGCGTTTGATCGATTATTACATTGGACGGACACTTGAGCCTCGGGCGGCGTCGTGGGGCTTAGCAAACATCTGTGGCACAGCCAAAACCGCGACGCGCCATGGCGGACGAAAAAATTGGATTCTGGGGTCCCTGTATTTGTTACTTCCAAAAGAGCGCCGAAGCGAAATCGGACGCAAGCAATTCGAGACCTACTTCAAGTTTGGATTTGTTCGCAATCCGTGGGACCGCGTCGTCTCGCTTTATGAACGGAATGAGGGACTTCAGCTAAAAGATAAAATGACATTTGAGCAATTTGTGGACTGGATCAAGTACAGCAGTAGCACTTGCATTCACCCTTCGCCGCACCGCTATCAACTGGATTGGTTTGTTGATCCGCACGGAAATTTGATCGCTGATTTCATCGGCCGCTTCGAGAGGCTGGAAGAGGACTGGACTTTTGTGGCGCAAAAGCTCGGCATTACCGAGAAGTTGCCACATATACGAAACAATCCGCGAGCGCGACACTACACGGAGTATTACACTTCCAGAACAAGAGACGTGATCGCAACGAGGTTCAAACTGGATATCGAACAATTTGGCTACGAGTTCGCCGGATAAAATAAAGGCGAAAAATGGATGCTCCGGGCCACTCCGCTTTTTTGTGCCCAGCGCTGCTTTGGATACCGCGAAGATCATTCTTCACCTGCGCGATCCCAGGGACGTGCTTACCTCGATGCTCTTCTCCTTGTTTCATGCGTTAAATGATTTTCCGAGCCGCTAAGTCGCACTCATTGCATCGCCTTGCCGCCTTTCTTTGCGATCTCCTCCGCCGCTTTGCGACCAGCCTTTGCATTCCGCGCACCTACGAAAACGTGAAATCCTTTGGCTGCGAGCTGTCGCGCCACTTCGTGGCCACTGCCTTTATTCGCGCCGGTAATCAACGCCGTTCTCATTTCAAAAGCGATTTGAGGACGCATCGCACTCCAAAAGCACTTCGTGCGAAACTGCTCCCAAGCGTTGGTTTATTTCGCGCAAGCTTTGGGAGTGCGCACTGTCGCCCGCCGTGTGCGGGCGTCCCCGCGTCGCTTTCCCATGCACCAATCACCGATCACAGTTCATCATTCTCGCTTGGCAACAGATCTTTTAATAACGGCTGCGGATTCGAAGGCAATTCTTCTACGTCGCGCAACTTCTTTGTGATCGCGCGCGAGCGAACGTCGACGTCTTCCATCTTGCGCGATGCCTGATCGATCTTCTCCTTCACCGCGGATAACGATTCCCCGAATTTGCCGAACTCAGTCTTCACTGCTGCGAGCAGGTTCCAGACTTCGCTGGATCGCTTCTGGATCGCCAGCGTGCGAAATCCCATCTGTAAACTATTGAGCAACGCCGCGAGCGTCGTCGGTCCCACAAACGTGACGCGACAATCGCGCTGGACGTTTTGAACCAAGCCGACGCGTCGGATCGCTTCCGCGTAAAGTCCTTCGCTCGGCAGAAACAGCAGCGCAAAATCGGTCGTCTTCGGCGGATTAATGTATTTCTCGCAAATATCTTTGGCACAGCGCTTCAATTGAGTCTCCAAAGTCTTGATCGCGGTTTCGACTGCCGCTGGATCGCCTTTCTCCTGCGCAGCAGCCAGCCGATCGTAGTGTTCCATCGGAAATTTCGCATCGATCGGCAGCCAAACCGGCGCGCCGTTTTCGTCCCCCGGCAATTTAATCGCAAACTCGACGCGCTCGTCAGTGTCATCGCGCATCCTCATGTTTTTCGCGAACTGCTCGGGGGTAAGCATTTCATCCAGGAGAACGCCGAGCTGCCATTCGCTCCACCCACCTCGTGTCTTCACGTTTGTGAGCACACGTTGTAATCCGCCAACGTCACTCGCCAACTGCTGCATGGCGCCAAGGCCCTGATGCACTTGCTCCAGGCGATCACTAACCAGCTTGAAGGATTCGCCCAACCGCTTTTCCAGCGTGCCCTGCAACTTTTCGTCGACGGTCGCACGCATCTTATCGATCTGCTTTGCGTTGTCGTCCTGCAATTGCCGCAATCGAACGTCCACGATCGATCTGACGCCTTCCAACGATCTGGCTAATTCCTCGCGCTGATTCTTCGCCGCCGCGCCTGCTTCCTCGCGATTGCGCGAAAATTCGTCTCGCCAGCTGCGATCGATTGTCTCCAATCGTTTCGCCACTTCTGTTGCTGTCCCGTGATTTCCGCCTCGTGCCAGCAGAACGACCACCGCAACGATGAACGCGCCGCCGATCAATCCGATCACAAGATAAATCAGCGGATTCATGCTGAGAAATTCCGCGACTTCGCTCGGAATGACAAGGCGACGACCCGCACGACTATTTTTCAAACAGGAGCTCGCCGGCGCGGCTTGTGGCTTTCACGACTGCCTTAATGAGTGTGACCCGGAGTTTGCCTTCTTCGAGTTCAAGAATGCCGTCGATAGTGCAGCCCGCGGGAGTAGTCACGGCGTCTTTAAGAAGGGCCGGGTGATCGCCGGTTTCCAACACAACACTCGCCGCGCCTTTCATCGTCTGCGCTGCGAGAAGGGTCGCTACATCCCGCGGCAAACCGACTTTCACGCCAGCTTCGGCAAGCGATTCCAGAATGATGTATGCGAACGCAGGACCGCTCGCAGAAAGACCCGTCACCGCGTCCATGTGCTTCTGATCGAGGACAATCGTCCGGCCTACCGTTTCGAACATCGCGCGAGCAACGTCGAGATGGCGAGAGCTGGCATGAGTCCCACCACAGATTGCCGTCATGCCGCAGTGAACAGCAGCCGGAGTATTTGGCATTGCTCGCACGACTGGCACATCATTGCGCTTGCCGCTTGCGGCCCCAGCGAGTTGCTGCTCGACGAAGCCTGCTGGCACAGAAGCCGCGACCGAGACAACCAGCACATCAGCGCCAATTTCGGGAGCGATCTCCTGCAACACTTCCGCAACGGTTTGCGGTTTTACTGTTAGCAAAACGATGTCCGCGCCTTTCACCGCTTCGCGATTGTCGGTGGTCACTGCAATGCCCAGCTCCTTCGCGAGCGCGGCAGCCCTCTCCGCGTGCTTTACGGTCGCGATCACCCGATTGGGCACAAACAGTCCCTGCTTCAGAAATGCGCGTAGCAAGATGCCACCCAATTTTCCAACACCGAGTACCGCCAGACTGCTCTCGGAAAGTTTTGACGACATGATGAGAGATTAGCACATCGGGTCTCGCTTGTGACTTGAGAAACTCGCAGAGTTCACCACTGAACAAGTCCGTCTAATCGGCGAACCAGAGGCTCACGATGCCTAAAATCGCAACTTCACGCCACCATACGCGGCGCGGCCGAGAGCGGGAAAACCGAAGACTTCCGAGTAGTGCTCATTCGTTAGGTTGTCGACGCGTCCGAAGATTGAGAAGTGTGGCGTGACCTCATACTCCGCTGCAACGTTTACAAGGGAATAATCCTCGATATCGAAATTCGGGGCACCGAAGTTCAGTTCCTCTCGCGCATTCACAAATTTTGCTTCGACTACCGTGCGCAATTTTTTGAACCAAAAATACGAAGTAGAAAAATAAATCTCATTGCGTGGCCTGCGCGGCAAACGCGCGCCTTTCGGTTGCGAAATGTCAGCCGATGAAGTTTTTCTGGTATCTAGATATGTATAGCTCGCCATGAACACGAGATTGGAAATTGGTTGCGCACGTAACTCGGCTTCCAATCCTTGCGTTTCGGCAGCGCCGAGGTTGAGCGTTTGAAAGAGCCCATTGAACCCAATCACGTTCGACAAATCGTTATGAAAGTACGTCAAATCGAGCGCAACACGCTTCTGCCAAAGCTCCTGTCGGACGCCGATGTCCCAGCCGAAAACTTTTTCCGGCTCCAAGTTAGGGTTGTTACCGAAGATGATGTCCTGACTGCTCGGCGGACTGAACCCTGTCGCAACACTCGAGTGTAGCGTCGAATTTGTCTTGTCGACCTTATAGCTGCCAGCAACGCGATAAGTCCACACGCCGCCGAACTCGTTGAAGTCAGCGAACTGGCCGCCGGC
>Ga0207701_10005874_pt1 | contig 12286 bp, 13 predicted proteins | sample KBSSwiSSwithPhiX_FD_184294 | JGI IMG/M metagenome (GOLD analysis project Ga0207701, IMG submission 184294) | Switchgrass rhizosphere bulk soil microbial communities from Kellogg Biological Station, Michigan, USA, with PhiX - S5 (SPAdes) (version 2) | ecosystem: Environmental > Terrestrial >...
CATGGTGAGCTTCAGGCCGCGGAACGAGGCCTTGTAAATGTCCACCGCGCCGTAGCGCTCGCGCGCCTTCTCTTCCGACAGGCCGACGGTGGCGAGGTTGGGATTGGCGAACACCGCGGTCGCCACGTTCTCGTGGTCGACCGGCGTCGGCTCGTTCCTGAACAGGGTGCGCGCCAGCCACATCGCCTCGGCGGTGGCGACCGGCGTGAGGTTGATGCGGTTGGTCACATCGCCCACGGCATGAATTGAATTGATGTTGGTACTCGAATATTTATCCACGATCACCGCGCCATCGGCCGCAAGCTTCACGCCGGCCGATTCCAGGCCGAGCTGCGCGCTGTTCGGCCGGCGGCCGGTGGCGAATAGCACGAGGTCGGTTTCGCGGATCGTGCCGTCGGTAAACTCGATTTCGAGCGCGCCGTCTTTGCGCTTGCGGATCGCCGCCGGCTCGCAGCCGAGGCAGATGTCCAGCCCTTTCGCGGCCATCTCTTCCGCCATGCGCGTGCCGAGCTCGGCGTCGAATCCGCGCAGCAGGCGCTTGCCGCGGTAGGTAAGGGTGGTCTTCACGCCGAGGCCGCGGAAGATCGAGGCGAACTCGAGCGCGATGTAGCCGCCGCCCACGGTGATGGCGCGCTTCGGCAGCCGCTCGAGCGCGAATGCTTCGTTGGAAGTGATGGCGTGCTCGATGCCGGGAAGGGCGGGCAGCACGGGCCAGGAGCCCGTCGCGACCAGGATGTGTTTCGCGGTGATCTTCCTGCCGCCGACCTCGACCGTATGCGGATCGGCAATGTGCGCGCGAGCGCGATGGATCTGAACGCCGGCCTTGACCAGCACGTTCTCGTATACGCCGTTCAGGCGCGCGATCTCGCGGTCCTTGTTCCTGAGCAGCGTCGGCCAGTCGAAGCGCGGCTCGCCGCTCAGCGTGAAGCCGTAGCCGCGCGCAATTTCAAAGTCTTCCCGCCAGTGCGCGGCGTAGGCGAACAGCTTCTTCGGGATGCAGCCGACATTGACGCAGGTGCCGCCGAAGCGGCCGTCTTCGGCGATGGCGACTTTCGCGCCATAGGAGGCCGAGACACGACTTGCACGGACTCCGCCAGAGCCCCCGCCTATCGTGAAGAGATCGTAATCGAAAGCCAGCTTACTTCAGGTTCTTCAGGTTGAGGCCGACCAGCTCGAGCTGCGAAGCGATGCGGTTGTGCTGCGGCTTGTCCAGGAGCCACTTGAGCGCGTTCTTCACCTTGGCCTCGATCTGCGCGCGCGGCATGCCTTCGATGCCGTTGAACATGTCGGCCAGCTCCTTCAGGTTGGCGCCCTGCGCGGCCGCGCGCACCTCGGCGAGCTTCGCCTCGATCTGCTGGCGATCGAGGTTGGTCACCAGCTTCATGGTTTTTTCCGATTCGCTCATCGCGCGTCTCCGATCACCCTGATTTTACCAGCGTATAGCGGCTTTCCTCGAGCCGAACGGCGCCCTCGGCGACCAGTTTGTCGAGGTGCGCGGTGAGCGAGCGCGCCGCGACACGGTGAATGCGCTCGGGAACGTCGTCGTAGACCAGCGGCAGCATTTCCTCGAGCGAAGGATGCTCGAGCTTGACCAGCGCCGCGACCACCTTGCGCTCGCGGTTGAGGCGGTGCGCGATCAGGCGGCGCACCTCCTTGTGCGGCGCGCCGATCAGGTAGCCATGGCCCGGCGCGATGATGGCGATGTCCTCGGCGAGCAGGCGCTCGAGCGATTGCAGGTAGACGCGCATGTCGCCGTCGGGAGGATTGATCACCACGGTCGAGCCCTGCATCACGTGGTCGCCGGTGAACAGCATCTTCGTTTCTTCCAACAGATAGCAGAGATGATTCGAAGCGTGGCCAGGGGTGTGGATCGCACGCAGCGAGATCGAACCCCTCATTCCTTCCACCTGGACGCGCTGTCCGTTCTCCAGCACGAGGTCCGGTTTGAAAGTGGCGTCCTGTCCGGCAGGCGCCGGGCGTCCGAGCACCTTCGCACCGGTCGCCGCCTGGATCGCCGCCGCCGCGGGTGAATGATCGAGGTGCGTGTGCGTGCACAGGATCCACTTGATCTCGCCCAGCTTCAGAATCTTTTCGATGTGCGAATCGATCGCTGGCCCAGGATCGATCAGCGCGCCGTTCACGTAGTAGGTGTTGGTTCCAGGCCCGGTCATCACGCCGGGGTTGGGCGCGGTGAGCCGCGTCACCCATTTGTCGATGCGCTTCGGCTCGCCGACGACGATGTCGTAGCTCGACTGCCCGCTCTCCTCGGGATCGACCCAGTGGATCTCGAAATACTGCGGGTCGCGGCGGCGGAAGATCTTCGGTCCTTCCTTGCCCTGCGCCCAGCAGGCGCGGTTCTCCTCGACCTCGGGCAGGCTGCGCGCGTGCTCGTAAGCCGCGCGCGGCTCGGCGAAGCGCGACAAGTCCTTGAGCGTGGTCTGCGTCGCGTTGACCAGCTCGATCTCGCCGCGCGCGCCGCGCTCGAGCGCCTCGCGCGGCGTGATCCATACGTCGTGCACCGTCTCGTTGGCGTCGTTCGAGCCGCGCTGGCCCAGCGGCGCGAGCGCCAGGAAGAAGCGCGCGTTGAAGCGCCGCGAGCGTCCCGGCGCGGTGATCCAGTGGCCGAAGTAGGCGAGCTCGCCCGCCGGGATGGTGAGGTCCTCGGCTTCCAGCATTTCGCGGAAAGGTTTTTTGCGCCAATGGGTCAACTGCTCCGCACGCTCGGCCGTCACCGGATCCCCATTCCGGTCCCGGGCGAGAAGAATTCCGGCTTCCTCGAAACACTCGCGGATTGCGGCCACGTAATAGGCGATGGCGCCGGAGTCGAGCTGCAGGCGCTCGTTGGCCTGCTGCTCGGTGAGGCCGACGACGCGATGCATGTCGGCATCCTGCGGATCGAGCGAGCCGCCAGGGAACACGTAGGCGCCGCCGAGGAACGCCGCGTTCTGCGTGCGCTGCAACATGAGCACTTCCATGCCTTCGCGCAGCAGGACCAGCGTCGCCGCCGGCCGCGGAACCATCGTCGCCATCAGGTAGTGCGCGCCGCGCGGTCCTTCTCGTTGGTGGCCTTGATCATCGCGCGCATCTTGTCCCAGTCGGCGTCGGTGAGCTTGTCGAGCTCGACGTAGTAGCCGGCCGCGCCGGTCGCGAGGTAGCCCGCGCCGTCGATCGCGATGGTCTCGCCGGTGAGCCATTCGCAGCCGTCGGCCATCAGGAACGCGGCGAGGTTCTGCAATTCCGACATCTGGCCGACACGCCGCATCGGGTTGAGCGCGGTGGCGTCGCCGAAGTCGCCCTTGCTGCCGGGGCGCAGGCGCTTGGTCGCGCCTTCGGTGGGAAACGGGCCCGGCGCGATGCCATTCAGCCGGATGCCGTACTTGCCCCATTCGACTGCGAGCGATTTGGTCATCACGTGCAGGCCGGCCTTCGACATCGCGGAGGGAACGACGAAGGGCGAGCCGGTGTGCACCCAGGTGACGAGGATCGAGACCACCGAGCCCTTGTGGCCGCCGGCGATCCAGCGCCTGCCCACGGCGTGCGTCACGTAGAACGTGCCGTGGAACACGATGTTGGCGATGGCGTTGAACCCGTTCGGCGTCAGGTCCTTGGTCGGGCTGATGAAGTTGCCGGCTGCGTTGTTGACCAGGCCGGTGAGCGGGCCGCTTTCGTCCCAGATCCGCTGGACCATCGCGTCGACCGCGGCGGCGTCGCGGATATCCACGGCGTGCGTTCTGACGTTTCCCCCAAGAGACTTCGCAGTCTCTTCGAGCACGCCGCCGCGGCGGCCGCAGATCCACAGCTCGGCGCCCAGCTCGACGTACTTGGCGGCGATTTCCTTGCCCAGCCCGGTGCCGCCACCGGTGATGAGGATGCGCTTACCTTTGAGAACGCCTTCCTTGAACATGCGGGCTCCAGAGGGAAGCCCGCATTCTAATCCTCAAGCGGCGGCCCTTTCGGGCGGCGCATAGGAGGCCACGCCGTTGCCGAACGACCAGTTCTCTTTCGCGACCTCGACCAGGTTGATCCACACGTCCTCGCGGCGCAGCCCGACCGTCGCGTGGAGGTTGTCCGCGATGCGCCGGTAGAGCGCGCGCTTCTTTTCCAGCGAGCGGCCGCTGGAGAGCGTGATCTGGATGATCACCAGGTCGCTCGAGCGCGCGATGCCGAGGTACATCGAGTCGTACACCAGGTCGCCCGCCTCGTGCTCGGTGACGAGCTGGAAGCGATCGAGCGCAGGCACGTCGATGGTCTCGACCAGCGCGCGGTGGACGGCCTCGCCCACCTTGCGCCGGTAGGCCTCGGGCTTGCCCTTAACGAGCGAAATGCGGACGAGCGGCATGGGTGATTCGCTTCTCCGTTTTCGCACGGATCAACAGCCCCACCAGCGGGGCGATCAGCATCTCGTAGATCGCTTCGGAGCGCTCGCGGCGCGCCTTGGCTTGCAGGGCTTGAATGTAGGTGAAGTCGTATCTCATGGTGTTTCCTCTCAGGCGAATGAAACGGAGGCCTCGCCGAGCGCCTCGATGACCGCTACCCCGGCGTTCGACAGGCGGTAGCAGCTGCCCGGCTCCAGCACGATGTCGCGCGGGCGGTTCTCTTCGGTGATCCACACGGCGGACTGGGCGGCGCACACGGTGCTGCCCGCGCCATCCACCACCTTCAGCGTCTGGCCCCGCTGCAGTTGCAGGGCGCCGGTCTTGAGCTCGATTCGCATGGTTCGGTCTCCTGGCTTGGCTTGCATTTCGTATGCGCAGGATGCATGCTTATCTCCGTTGCCTCAAACGGTAAATACTGAGGTTATGCATGCCAAATAGGAATGCGTTGCCGCCGCTGGACCTGCTGGTCGGCTTCGAGTCCGCGGCGCGGCACCTTTCGTTCACCAAGGCGGGCGAGGAGCTCTACCTCACGCAGTCGGCGGTCAGCCGCCAGATCAAGGAGCTGGAGGACCAGCTCGGGGTGGTTCTGTTCCAGCGCCGCCACCGCGCGCTCGCCCTGACTGAGGCGGGGCATCAGTTCTATGCCGCCGCGGCGCAGGCGCTCTCGACCATGCGCGCCGCCACCGACCGCCTGCGGGCGCAGACCGGCCGCAAGGCCCTGTCTGTCACCACTACGCACTCCTTCGCTGCGTTATGGCTGATCCCACGCCTCGCCGGTTTCACGCGCGATCACCCCGGGGTGGACGTACGGATCACCGCGGATACCAAGGTGCAGGATCTCGAGCGCGACGGCCTCGATCTCGCGCTGCGCCACGGTGCCGCGTCGCTCGCCGGGCCGAACGCGATTCGACTGTTCGGCGAAAAAGTGTTCCCGGTGTGCAGCCCGAAGCTGCTGAAGAAGAAGCCGCTCGCCGTTCCCGCGGACCTGCGCAACCACGTGCTGCTGCAGTACGACGACCCCGACGTGCGCCATCCGTGGTTGCACTGGAAGACCTGGCTCGAAGTCGAGCGCATCGCCGATCTCAAGCCTTCCGGCACGCTGTCCTTCTCAGGCTACGAGCAGATCATCCCGGCGGCGGTGGCCGGACACGGCGTGGCGCTCGGCCGCAGCCCGCTGGTGAAGGACCTGATCGCCGACGGCGAGCTGGTGGCGCCGTTCAAGAGTCAGGCTGACCCGGCGCGCGCCTACTTTGCGATCGTTGCGAAGAATGCGGCCGGCCGCCCGGAAGTGGCGGATTTCGTCGAGTGGTTGAAAACCGAGGCTGCTAAACGGTAAGTACGATTTTGCCGATGTGCTGCGAGCTTTCCATCAGACGATGGGCCTCGGCAGCCTGCGCCAACGGGAACGTCTTGTAGATCTCCGGCTTGATCCTGCCGGCCTCGATCAGCGGCCAGATCCTCTCGCGCAGGCTGCGTGCGATCGCGCCCTTGAACTCGACCGGCCGCGGGCGCAGCGTCGAGCCGCTGATGGTGAGGCGCCGGCGCATCACGGTGTCGATGTTGATCTCGGCCTTCGGCCCGCGCAGGTAGGCGATGAACACCAGGCGGCCGTCGTCGGCAAGGCATTTCAGCTCGCGCGGCACGTAGTCGCCGCCGACCATGTCGAGGATGACATTCACACCCTTGCCGCCGGTCGCTCTGAGAATCTCTTTCTCGAAATCCTGAGTCTTGTAGTTGAACGCTTCCGTCGCGCCGAGGCGGATGCACGCGGCGACCTTGTCGTCCGAGCCCGCGGTGGCGAATACGCGATTGCCGGTGGCCGCCGCCATCTGGATCGCGGTGACGCCGATGCCGGAAGAGCCGCCCTGTACCAGGAACGATTCGCCGGGTGCGAGGCGCGCGCGGTCGTACACGTTCGACCAGACGGTGAAGAAAGTTTCCGGCAGCGACGCGGCCTGAATCATGGTCAGGCCCTTCGGCACCGGCAGCACCTGCGCCTGCGGCGCGACGCAGTACTCGGCATAGCCCCCGCCCGCTACCAGAGCACAGACCTTTTCCCCGGTGTCGACCACTTCGCCGGCGATCTCCAGGCCGGGAAGGTCGGACGCACCCGGCGGCACCGGATACATGCCCATGCGCTGCAGTACGTCGGGGCGGTTCACGCCCGCGGCCGCGACCTTGATCAGGATTTCGCCGGGCTTGGGGCTCGGCTTCGGCCGGTCGGCGGGCTTCAGGACCTCGGGTCCGCCCGGCTGTGTGATCTCGACGGCGCGCATTGACATGCGATACTAATTAACCGGAGGAGGTTTGCGTGGCTCAATTTCGCGTCGAGTTCGTGGTGGACCAGGCCACCGGAAAATACCTGGCCGAGCTTTACAACCCCGACAACCAGCAGGAGCTGATGGTGCGCACCGAGGCCATCTACGCCTCGCAGGCGGCCGCGGTGCTCGGGCTGGTGCAGCTGTTCAAGGATGCGATCCTGAAATTCCCGCCGGCGGATGCGAAGCCGCGCGTGCAGGCGAAGCAGAAGCGCCGGCGCTCGGACCGCGCCAAGCCCAAGGCGGCTAAGAAGCGTCCGGCGAAAAAAGCCAAGGCGAAAAAGGCGGCGAAGCGGAGGAAGCACGCATGAGGGCAGTCCTTCTTGCAGTCATCGCCGCGCTCGCGACGCCCGCGCTGGCCGATTTCAGCGACAAGAAGCCGATCACGGCGACCGTCACCGGCGCGACGCCGAGCGGCTACCCGCGCACCATGGTCGAAGGAATGAACGCGGTGGTGCGCGACGCGTATCCGGGCTCGGCGGTGTCGTTCAAGCCGAACTCGCCCGGCGGCGGCGTGCTCGACATCGGCGAAGGCCACGCGGACTTCACCGCCACCGCGACCGGCACCGAGATCCGCCTCGCCAACGAAGGCACGGCGCCCTATCCGAAGCCGCTCAAGGGCAAGTTCAGCTTCGTGATGATGCTCTACGACAACCAGTTCATGCATTTCCTGATGACCAAGGAATGGGCCGACGCGAACGGCATCAAGAGCTGGGCCGACATCGCGAAGAAGAAGCCGAAGATCCGCCTCGCCATCAACCGCCCGGACAACCCGCAGACCACCATCGGCGGCCCCTACGAGGTGATGAAGGCGTACGGCTTCACCATCCAGGACATCGAAAAGTGGGGCGGCTCTTACGTGCTCGGCAACAGCTCGATCGGGCTCGACGCGATCGTCGACGGCAAGGCCGACATGTTCATGAATGCGCGCAACCTCGGCGACGCGCTGGTGAAGGACGTCGCCGGCAAGCGGCCGCTGCTCTGGATCGACGGCGACGTGGCGCACATCCAGAAGGCGGCGGACACGTTCAGCTTCAAAGCCGACATGGTGCCGAAGGGGACCTATCCGTTCATGGAGAAGGATTACCCGACGGTGCGCCAGTGGGTCTCGCTCCTCGCCGGTAGCCACGTGTCCGACGAGGTGGTCTACAAATACGTGAAGGCGCTGGCCGAGAACGAGAAGCGCGTGCAGGACATCGGCGGCTCCCTCAAGACTTCGTTCACGGCGGCGGGCATGCCGACCAACCCGTCGAAGCTTCCCTACCACCCCGGCGCCTTGCGCTACTACAAGGAAAAGGGGCTGGTGAAGTAAGTTGTTCGGGTTCCTGGTCTAAGCCGGGTGTTCGGCTTCTTACGCGAGGGGAGCCGCCACCACCCGGGCGGGGCGTGGTGGGTCTTCATCCAGGCCGCTTCGGTCGCGGCGGCGCTCTACGTCCTCTGGATCGGCGCGCTCGCCACCATCGTCGGCACGCTCGCCGTCGACGTCGGGCTGACGCGCTTCGGCGGCTGGGCACGGGCATTCACCGGCCAGTTCCACCTCGACATCTCGATCTTCGTCGCGATCACCTTTCCGATCGCGTTTCTCACCACCACAGCGAACCCGCGACGCAAGCAGCTCGCCTGGAGCGACGTCGCGCTCGCCGCGCTTTCGCTCGCGGTCGGGCTCTACTACATCATCCTCAACGACAAGTTCCTGAACTGGAGCCGCGGCTTCTCTATTCCGACGTTCTGGGACTACGCCGTCGGGCTGACGCTGGTCGCGCTGGTGGTCGAGCTGTGCCGGCGCAGCACTTCCTGGGGGCTCACCTCGCTGCTGCTCGCGCTGCTGCTCTTCACGGTGTTCGGCAGCTGGATGCCGGGACCGCTGCGCCACGACAACTTCAGCCTGCGCTACTTCACCGAGATGCTGACCATCCAGTCGGACGGCATCTTCGGCGCGCCGCTCGAGGTGGCGGCGACCTACGCGTTCCTGTTCGTGCTGTTCGGCAACTTCTACAACAAGGCGGGCGGCGGGCAGCTGTTCTTCGACGTCGCCGCCTCGGTGACCGGGCGCATGCGCGGCGGCGCCGCCAAGGCCTGCGTCACGGCGAGCGGCCTCTATGGCTCGGTGTCGGGCAGCCCGACGGCCGACGTCGCCACCACCGGACCGCTGACCATCCCGCTCATGATCCGGCAGGGCGTGCCGCCCGCGCGCGCCGGTGCGATCGAGGCTACCTCGTCGAGCGGCGGGGCGATGCTGCCGCCGGTGATGGGCGCGGTGGCGTTCATCATGGCCGACATCACCAACATCCCGTACGCCGACATCGTCGCCGCGTCCTGGCTGCCCTCGATCCTGTACTACGTCGCGATCTACATCCTGGTGCACAACGAGGCGGTGCGCGGCAACGAGCCGCCGCTGCCCGCCGACCAGATCCGGCCGCTGTGGACCAGCCTGAAGCTCGGCTGGCGCCACCTGCTGCCGATCGGCGCCATGATGTGGCTGCTGCTCGACGGCTATACGCCGGTCTATGTCGCCGCCGGCTCGACCGCCGCGGTGATCATCCTCTCCTGGTTCCACCGGCCGAGCGCGATCGGCCCGAAGCGCTTCGTCGAATGCTGCACCGAGACCATCACGCAGGTGGTGCCGCTGGTCGGCGCGGTGGCCGCGGCCGGCGCGATCACCGGGTTGATCGAGATCAGCGCGCTCGCCGGCAAGTTCGGTCTGATGATCAATTTCCTCTCCGCCGGGATGCTGATCCCGGCGCTGGTGCTGTCGGCGGCTTTCCTCATCCTGCTCGGCATGGGTATGCCGACGCCGGCGGTGTACATCATGGGTGCGGCGCTGATCGCGCCGATCCTGCGCAAGTACGGCCTGCCCGACCTGCAGCTGCATCTCTTCATGCTGTTCTACGCCTGCCTGTCGGCGATCACGCCGCCGGTGGCGGTGGCGAACTTCGCCGCCGGTGCGATCGCCGGCGTGAACCCGACCGCGCTCGGCCCCTGGGCGGTGAAGCTCGCGATCGGCGGCTTCGTGGTGCCGTTCTTCTTCCTCTTCAACCCCGGGCTGCTCGCGCTCGGCTCGCTGCCGCAGATCGTCAGCGACTGCTTCTTCGGCACGGCTTGCACGGTGTTCGCTTCGTTCGCGCTGCACGGCCTGATGGCCCTGAAGGACATCGTCTGGCCGATGCGCCTGCTGCTCGCGGCGAGCTCGATCGCGACCATGGTGCCGCGCCGCGACGTGCAGATCGCCGCGACGCTGATCGGCTCAGCGATCCTGGTTTTTTACTATCTGCGCAGCCGCCCAGCGAAGGTCGACGTTCCCGCCTGAGAGCACGATTCCGACGCGCTGGTTTTTGGCTGAAATCTTCCCGGTAAAAAGAGCGGTAAATGCCAGTGCCCCGGTCGGCTCGACCACGATCTTCATGCGCTCCCAGAGAAAGAACATGGCGCGCGTGAGCTCGGCGTCGGTCACGGTCAGCATGTCGTCGACATAGCGCAGCACGATCGGGAACGTCAGCTTGCCGAGCGACGGGGTACGCGCGCCGTCGGCGATGGTGTCGGGCACCGCGATGCTGATCAGGCGCTTCTTCGCGAACGATTGCGTGGCATCGTCGCCCGCCGCCGGCTCGACCCCCATCACCTTGATGTTCGGCGCCAGGTGCTTGGCGGCGATCGCGCTGCCGGAGAGCAGCCCGCCGCCGCCGCACGGCACCAGCAGCAGGTCGAGCGCGCCCGCGTCCTCGATCAGCTCCTTCGCCGCGGTGCCCTGGCCGGCGATGATGTGCGGGTGGTCGAACGGCGGGATCAGCGTGAGGCCGCGCTCGGCGGCGAGCTTGCCGGCGAGGGTCTCGCGGTCCTCGTGCTTGGTGTACTGCACGACTTCCGCATCGTAGCCGCGTGTCGCCTCGAGCTTCACCTGCGGCGCATCGTGCGGCATGACGATGACAGTCTTGATGCCGAGCAGCTTGCCCGACAGGGCGATCGCCTGCGCATGGTTGCCCGAGGAAAACGCCACCACTCCACGCTTCCTCTTCTCGTCATCCAGCTGGGAAAGCGCGTTATAGGCGCCGCGGAACTTGAACGCGCCCATGCGCTGGAAGTTCTCGCACTTGAAGAACACTTTGGCGCCGGTGTGCGCGTCGACCGTGGCCGAGGTCAGCACCGGGGTGCGCTTCGCCTGCGGCTTGATGCGCTCGTGCGCGCGGGCGATGTCGTCGAAGGAAACCATGGGAAGGTGCGAATTGTAGAATGAGTCATGGACTATTCCTCGTACCAGGACCTGAAGGTTCGCAGCCTCGAGCCCGGCATCCTCGAGATCGTGATGGGCGAGGAGGGCAAGCTCGCGGTCGCCACGGCGCGCGCGCACGCCGAGATGGCGCGCATCTGGCTCGACGTCGACCGCGATCCCGAGGCGCGCGTCGCCATCCTGCGCGGGGCGGGCAAGGGCTTCTCGGCCGGCGGCGACATGGCCATGGTCGACGAGATGACGCGCGACTTCGCGGCGCGTGCCCGTGTCTGGCGCGAGGCGCGCGACCTGGTCTACAACATGCTGAATTGCTCGAAGATCATCATCTCGGCGATCCACGGCCCGGCGGTCGGCGCCGGCCTCGCCGCGGCGTTGATGGCGGATATCTCCATTGCCTCGAAAAAAGCCCGGCTCATCGACGGCCACACGCGCCTCGGCGTAGCCGCGGGCGACCACGCGGCGATCATCTGGCCGCTCCTGTGCGGGATGGCGAAAGCGAAGTACTACCTGCTGACCTGCGACACGATCAGCGGCGAGGAAGCCGAGCGGATTGGCCTCGTATCGCTGACGTGTGAAGAGAGCCAGCTGAAAGAAAAAGCGCTCGAGGTGGCGCGCAAGCTCGCCGCCGGTCCCCAGACCGCGCTGCGCTGGACCAAGTACTCGCTCAACAACTGGCTGCGCATGGCAGGGCCGGCGTTCGATGCCTCGCTCGCGCTCGAGATCCACGGCTTTACCGGCCCGGAGGTGAAGGAGGGCCTCGCCTCGCTGCGCGAAAAACGCGAGCCGAGGTTTCCGCCCGAGCCGAAGGATTTCTGATGCGCACCGTCGTGCTGACCGGCGCGTCGGGCAACCTTGGACAGGCGGTCGCCGCGGCATTCGCCGGCGAGAACGTGGTGCTGCTGGACGTCCGGCCGCCAAGCGGCGAGGGGGTGTTCATCCAGACAAATCTGCTCGACGCTCAAAGCGTGCAGGCGGCCGTGGACCAGGTCCGCCAGCGCTTCGGCCGCATCGACGTCCTGTGTAATCTCGCGGGCGGATTCCGCATGGGCGCGCCGGTGCATGAGACCAGCGACAAGGACTGGGACTTTCTCTTCAACCTGAATGCGCGCACCGTACTGAACATGGCGAAAGCGGTGGTGCCGGGGATGATCAAGAGCGGCGGCGGCAAGATCGTCAACGTCGGCGCGTACGCGGCGCAGAAGGGCGCAGCGCGCATGGGCGCCTACATCGCCTCGAAGAGCGCGGTGATCCGCCTGACCGAGACCATGGCAGCCGAGCTGCGCGAGCAGAACATCAACGTGAACTGCGTGCTGCCGACAATCATCGATACGCCGGAGAACCGCGCCGCGATGCCGGACGCGGACCCG
>Ga0207701_10005875_pt1 | contig 12286 bp, 6 predicted proteins | sample KBSSwiSSwithPhiX_FD_184294 | JGI IMG/M metagenome (GOLD analysis project Ga0207701, IMG submission 184294) | Switchgrass rhizosphere bulk soil microbial communities from Kellogg Biological Station, Michigan, USA, with PhiX - S5 (SPAdes) (version 2) | ecosystem: Environmental > Terrestrial > Soil...
TCCGTGGACGCGTTTCTCGCCAGCTATCGCGAGACCACCGCCAACCATCGCTTCTGGCCCGCCGGTCCGACAGCCGCCGACCAGATCCTGAACTTCTTCCTGCTCGAGAAAGCGTTCTATGAAGTCGAGTACGAGCTGTCGCATCGACCCGACTGGTTACGCGTCCCGCTGACCGGAATAATCCGAATCCTCTCGCAACAACCGGACGCCGCATGACCAAACTTTCCGCCGAGGCCTATGCGATCATCGAGGGCCGCCACACCGATCCGTTCCGCTATCTCGGCCTTCACACCGAAGGCGGCCGGAACGTCGTGCGCGCATTCCTCCCCGAAGCGCGGAATGTCGAGGCGATCGGCGAACATGGCGAACGCGCGACCTTGGAGCAGATCCATGAGTCCGGCCTGTTCGCCGGCCCGCTACCGAACGGCTCGACAAAATATCAACTCCGTGCCCGCTTCGGCGACAACGTCGTCGAACTGGACGACCCCTACCGCTTTCCGCCTGTCCTGAGCGACTTCGATCTCCATCTGCTCGGCGAAGGCACCCATCAGCGGATCTACGACAAGCTCGGCGCGCACCCGATGACGCAGGACGACGTCGACGGCGTGGCCTTCGTGGTGCTGGCGCCGAACGCAAAGGGCGTCAGCGTCGTCGGCGATTTCAATTTCTGGAACCGGCGGCGGCATCCGATGCGCGTGCGCGGCGTCGGCTATTGGGAGCTGTTCATTCCGCAGGCCCGCATCGGCGATCACTACAAATTCGATATCATTGAACCGAACGGCCAGCATTTGCCGCTGAAAGCCGATCCGTTCGCCTTTGCTACCGAGGTCCGTCCCAAGACGGCCTCGATCGTTTTCGACGAAGCCAAATTATCGCGCCCGCGTCCCGCGCCTTCGGGCCTGAACGCCCTGAGCGCGCCGGTCTCGATCTACGAGGTCCATCTCGGCTCCTGGCGACGCAAGGGCGACAATGAATGGCTGACCTATCGCGAACTGGCCGAGCAGCTTCCGGCCTATGTGAGGGATCTCGGCTTCACACATGTCGAGTTTCTGCCCGTCAGCGAACATCCGTTCGACGGTTCCTGGGGCTATCAGCCGACCGGCCTGTACGCGCCGACCAGCCGGTTCGGCAGCCCGGAGGATTTTGCCGCGCTGGTGGAAGCCTGCCATCGCGAAGGCATCGCCGTGTGGCTCGACTGGGTGCCCGGGCATTTTCCCGACGACCCCCACGGTCTCGGCCATTTCGACGGCACCGCGCTCTACGAGCACGCCAATCCATTGCAGGGCCGCCATCTCGACTGGGGCACGCTGATCTACAATTATGGCCGCACCGAAGTGGTGAATTTCCTGGTGTCGAATGCGCTGTTCTGGCTGGACCGCTACGCGATCGACGGCCTGCGCGTCGATGCGGTCGCCTCGATGCTCTATCTCGACTACAGCCGGCCGGCCGGGGAATGGATTCCGAACAAGCATGGCGGACGGGAAAATCTCGAAGCCATCGATTTCCTGCGCCGCTTCAACACCGAAGTATTTTCGCGCTATCCGCAAACCACCACGGCGGCGGAAGAATCGACAGCGTGGCCGCAGGTGTCGCAGCCGGTGGAGTTCGGCGGGCTCGGCTTCGGCTACAAATGGAACATGGGCTGGATGCACGACACGCTGAAGTATATCGGCAAGGATCCGATCCATCGAAAGTTTCATCACGGCGACATCCTGTTCGGCCTGCATTACGCGTTTTCGGAAAACTTCATCCTGCCCCTTTCCCACGATGAAGTCGTGCACGGCAAACGCTCGATCCTCGGCCGCATGCCCGGCGACGACTGGCAGCGCTTCGCCAATCTGCGCGCCTACTACAGCTTCATGTTCGGCCATCCCGGCAAGAAGCTGATGTTCATGGGCTGCGAGTTCGGCCAGGAGCGCGAGTGGAATCACGATCATTCGCTGGACTGGCACCTCCTGGAGCAGGACAGGCATGCCGGCATCCAGTCGCTGATCCGCGATCTCAACCGCGTGTACCGCAGCGTGCCGGCGCTGCATGAGCTCGATTGCGACCAGGCCGGCTTCGAATGGGTCATCACGGACGATGCCGGCGGCAACGTCTTCGGCTGGATCCGCAAGGGCAACGACGCGCGGGCGCGATGCCTCGTGATCGTGAACTTCTCTCCGAACGTCTATTACGATTATCGCGTCCGGGTGCCGTTCGCCGGCAAGTGGCGCGAGGTCTTCAATTCGGACTCGGCGCATTATGGCGGCAGCAATGTCGGCAATATCGGTGAGGTCCAGACGCGCGAGGCGCTGGTGCCCGAACTGCATCTGACGATTCCGCCGCTGGCTGCGATCTTCCTCGTGCCGGAAGGCTGATCATGCGACTGACCGGGGGAACGTCCTCGCGCCTCGGTGCAAGCTGGGACGGAAGGGGCACCAACTTTGCGCTGTTCACGGCCAACGCGGAGAAGGTCGAGCTTTGCCTGTTCGACAGCCTGGGCCGCCGCGAGCTCGAGCGGATCGAACTGCCTGAACGCACCGAGGACGTCTGGCACGTCTACCTCAACGACGTGTCGCCCGGGCAGCTTTACGGATATCGCGTTTACGGCCCCTACGCGCCCGAGCGCGGCCACCGCTTCAATGCCAATAAGCTGCTGCTCGATCCCTATGCAAGGCGGCTCGCCGGCCGGCTGGTGTGGAGCGACGCGCATTTCGCCTACCGCACCGGCAGCGCGCGCGAGGACCTCTCGTTCGACCGGCGCGACAATGCGCGCGGCATGCCGAAGGCTGTCGTGGTCGACGAGACCTTCAACTGGGGCCGGCGCGAAATGCTGCGTCCCAACATTCCCTGGCAGGACACCATCATCTACGAAGCCCACGTCAAGGGCCTCACGCAGAAGCGCGGGGAAGTCCCGCCGGGCCTGCGCGGCACCTATGGCGGGCTGTCCTCGCCCGCGATGATCGATCATCTCAAGCGGCTCGGCGTCACCACCGTCGAATTGCTGCCGATCCACGGGCTGGTCGACGACCGCATGCTGGTCGAGAAGAAGCTGGCGAACTATTGGGGTTACAACACGCTGGCGTTCTTCGCGCCGGAACCGCGCTACGCCCAGGACAACGCGCTGGATTCTTTCCGCACCACCGTGGCGCGGCTGCACGACGCCGGCATCGAGGTGATGCTCGACGTCGTCTACAACCACACCGCCGAGGGCAATCATCTGGGCCCGACGCTGTCATTTCGCGGTATCGACAATGCGTCCTATTACTGGCTGCAGCCGGACAATCCACGATACTACGACGACTTCACCGGCTGCGGCAGCTCGGTCAACCTCGCCCATCCGCGCGTGCTGCAGATGGTGATGGATTCGCTGCGCTACTGGGTCGAGGTCTGTCACATCGACGGCTTCCGCTTCGACCTCGCGACCACGCTGGCGCGCGGGCCGAACGGCTTTGACCGTAATGCTTCCTTCCTGACCGCGGTGCGCCAGGACCCGGTGCTCGCGACCGTCAAGCTCGTCGCCGAACCCTGGGACCTTGGCATGGGCGGCTATCAGGTCGGCGCATATCCCTCGCAATGGTCGGAATGGAACGACCGCTATCGCAGCGCGATGCGGCGTTACTGGAGCGGCGAAGGCAGCCTGATCGGCGACATTTCGCGCCGCATGACCGCTTCGTCCGACCTGTTCCAGCACGACGGCCGTGCGCCGCGTGCCAGCATCAACCACATCACGGTCCATGACGGTTTTACGCTGGCCGATCTCTTCAGCTATAACGAGAAGCACAACGAGGCCAACGGCGAAGACAATCGCGACGGCTCCAACGACAACCACAGCAACAATTGCGGCCATGAAGGCCCGACCAATGACGCAGGCATCGTCGCGCTGCGCCGGCAGCTCCGCAAGAACCAGCTCGCCTGCCTGTTCCTCGCGCAAGGCACGCCGCTGATGCTGGCCGGCGACGAGGTCGGCAACTCGCAGAACGGCAACAACAACGCCTATTGCCAGGACAACGAAATCGGCTGGGTCGATTGGGACAATCTGGGCAAGGAAGGCGACGATCTCACCGATTTCGTCGGCCACATGACCGCGCTGCGCCGACGCTTCGGGCAAATTCGCTGCCAGCGCTGGCTCGACGGTCGCCGCGCGGATGGCTCGTATGGCGTGCTGTGGCTGACGCCGGCTGCCGAGGAGATGAAGGAAGCGGACTGGACTTTTCCGGATGGCCGCTTCCTCGCCTATGTGCTGGGGCCGATGGAACAAGGACAAGCGCCGATCTTTATCGTGCTGAATGCCGCGCCCGAAGAGATCGGATTCAGATTGCCGCAGATGTCCGAATACGCCAACTGGCAGCAGGTGTTGAACACAGGGCAAACCGTGCAGACCCCCGCCGACTTCGTCTCGGGCGCCGAGACCAAGGCGCCGCCGCGTACGGTGCTTGCCTTTGCAGGCTCGGCATGAACGACCGGCAGTTCGGCCCGAGGCTGACCACAGGCGGCGCGCAGTTTCGGCTGTGGGCGCCGTCGGCAAAACGTGTCGACGTGCTGCTGGAAAAGCCGCACGCGCTGACGCGCGTCAAGGATGGCTGGTTCAGCGCCGACATCGCGGGCGCCAGGCCCGGCACGCGATACAGGTTTCGCATCGACGATGAGATCGACGTTCCCGATCCGGCGTCGGACTTTCAGCCCGAGGACGTGTTTGGCCCGAGCGAGGTGATCGATCACGCGGCTTTTGCGTGGCAAGCCACAGACTGGCGCGGGCGGCCGTGGCAGGAAGCGGTCATCGTCGAGGCCCATGTCGGCACCTTCACGGCGCAAGGCACTTATCGCGCCATGATCGACAGGCTCGATCATCTCGTGGAAACCGGCATTACGGTGCTGGAGCTGATGCCGCTGGCGGATTTCGCCGGATCGCGCAACTGGGGCTATGACGGCGTGCTGTGGTATGCGCCCGACAGCGCCTATGGCCGGCCTGAGGATCTCAAGACGCTGATCGACGAGGCGCATCGGCGCGGGCTGATGGTCATGCTGGACGTGGTCTATAATCATTTCGGGCCCGAAGGAAATTATCTCGGCCGCTATGCGCCGGATTTCTTCACGGAAGCGCAGACCCCGTGGGGCAGCGCGATCGATTATCGCGTCAGTGAAGTGCGTGCGTTCGCGATCGAGAATGCGCTGCACTGGCTGCGTGACTATCGCTTCGACGGCCTGCGACTCGATGCGGTGAACAGCATCATCGAGCCCGGCGGGCTCTCTCTGCTGCACGATCTCAGCGCCGCCACGGGCCGGCTTGCGGCGGAAACCGGCCGCCATATTCATTTGGTGCTGGAAAATGGCGACAATCGCGCGAGCATGCTGGACGCGGCCCAGGATCCGCCGCAGGGCAAATACCGCGCGCAATGGAACGACGATTATCATCACGCCTGGCGCGTACTGATGACCGGCGAGAGCCAAGGCTATTATTGCGACTACCAACGCTCGCCGATATCAGATATCGCGCGCTCACTGTCTTCCGGCTTCGTCTATCAGGGCGAAGCATCGGCGTTTCGCGGCGGGAAGCGTGGCGAACCGAGCGGCCATCTCGCGCCATCGGCCTTCATCAATTTCCTGCAGAACCACGACCAGATCGGCAATCGCGCGCTGGGTGACCGCCTCGAAGGCATTGCGGACGCGCGAGCGATCGAGGCCGCGCTGACAGTGCTGCTGATAGCGCCCGGCATTCCCATGCTGTTCATGGGGGAGGAATGGGGCTCAAAAGCGCCCTTCCCGTTCTTCTGCGATTTCGGCGGCGAGCTCGCCGACGCCGTCCGCAAGGGCCGCCGCAGCGAATACGCCTGGGCCTATGCGGAATATGGCGACGAAGTCCCCGACGCGCTTGCCCCGTCGACACGAGAATCCGCGGTGCTCGACTGGGACGGGCGCGGCGCTCCCGCGGCGCGGAAGCGCCTGACGCTGGTGAAAGACCTTTTGAAAACTCGACGGCAGCAGATCGTTCCTCGCCTGGCGGGCGCCGCTTTCGGAGAGGCCCACGCAGCGAGCAATGGCGTGCTGAGGGCCAACTGGCGCATGGGCGACGGCGCCATGCTTCGCCTCGCCGCCAACCTGTCGGATCAGGCCATCAGCCAACCATCGGACGGAGCCAGGGGAACCCTGATCTGGGGCAGCGAGTTGAGTGACAGCGTCCCGCCATGGTCGGTGCGCTGGCACATCGGATAACAATATGCCTCCGGCGATCCCGATCGCGACTTACCGCCTGCAACTCACCGCCGATTTCAACTTCGAAGCCGCCACCGATGTCGTGCCCTATCTGAAGGCGCTCGGCATCACCCATCTCTACGCCTCGCCCTTCCTGAAGGCGCGCAAGGGATCTACCCACGGCTACGACATCGTCGACCACACGAAGTTCAATCCCGAGCTTGGCGGCGAAGCCGGATTTGAGCGGCTGAGCAAGGCACTCCGAGAGCACGATCTCGGGCTGATTCTGGATTTCGTGCCCAATCATGTCGGCGTGCATTTTGCCGATAACCCCTGGTGGCTTGACGTGCTTGAATGGGGCCCCGCCTCGCCGCACGCGGCCTCGTTCGATATCGACTGGGAGCAGCTGCCGCATCGCAGCCGCGGCGGCGTGCTGCTGCCAATCCTCGGCTCGTCCTACGGTCAGGCGCTGGAACGCGGCGAGATCGAGCTGCGCTATGACGCCGATGAAGGCAGCTTCTCGGCCTGGTATTTCGAACATCGGCTGCCGATCGCGCCCGAACGCTACGGCGAAATCCTCCGCATGGCCGTCAGGGAGGCCGACGCTGAACAGAGCACCCCCGGCAAGGACATGCTTGCCTTGGCCTCGCGCTACGCCGGATTGCGCCGCCCTAACCGCAAGGAAGCGCCGGACTTCAAAGCACAGTTGAAGAGCATCTCCGGCAGCGCCGAAATTATCGCGCGCGGGCTCGACGCCTATCGCGCCGGACCGGGTCGCGCCGCGCCGACGCTGGCGCTGCACCATTTGCTGGAACGCCAGCACTACCGGCTCGGCCACTGGCGGCTCGCCTCCAGCGACATCAACTACCGCCGCTTCTTCGATATCAACACGCTTGCGGGATTGCGCGTCGAGGACGCCGGCACGTTCGAGGCGATCCATCGCCTGGTCAGGCGGCTGATCGGTGAAGAAAAGCTGCAGGGGCTGCGGCTCGACCACATCGACGGCTTGCGCGATCCCGTCCAATACTTCCAGCGCCTTCGCCGGCTGGTCCGCGAGGCGCAGGGCGACCGCGCCGCGCCGTTCTACGTGGTGATCGAGAAAATTCTTGGCGAGCAGGAAACGTTGCCCGCGTTCAGCGGCGTCCATGGCACGACGGGATATGAGTGGATGAACGCCATCACTCAGGCATTGACCGACGGCCGCGGCCAGGAACCACTGGACGAGATCTGGCGGCAGATCAGCAACCGTTCTCCGCAACTCGAGCCGATTCTGAAGGAAGCCAAGCGCCGCGTGCTCGAAACGCTGCTGGCCAGCGAATTCACGGTGCTGACGCGCGCGCTGGCGCGCATCGCCAGCGGGCACTACTCCACCCGCGACTATTCCGCCGACAGCCTGCGGCAGGCACTCGAACTCTACGTGCTGCACTTCCCGGTCTATCGCACCTACCTGACTTCATCCGGCCCGACCCCTCATGATCGCAAGCTGATCTCGGAGACGATCGAACGGGCGCGCGCCGACTGGTTTGCAGCCGATGACGGCATCTTCGACTTCCTGCGCGACACCTTGACGCTGGATCTGGTCGATCCCGGACGCGCCGCCCACAGCACGCCGCGCGTGCGCCGGTTTGCACTGAAAGTGCAGCAGTTCACCGGACCGATGATGGCAAAGTCGCTCGAGGACACGGCGTTCTACCGCTACCACCGCCTGCTCGCGCTCAACGAGGTCGGCGGCGATCCGGCGGCAAAGGCGCTCTCCGTGGAGGCCTTTCACGGGATGATGCGGACCCGCGCCAAAGAGTGGCCGCATGGCATGACGGCGACCGCGACCCACGACACCAAGCGCGGCGAGGATGCCCGCACGCGGATCATGGCGCTGGCGGAAATTCCCGGCGAATGGACCAGCGCCGTGGCGCGGTGGAAGCTGCTCAACGCTCCGCATGTGCTGGCAGACGGCAATTTCCGCGCGCCGTCGGCGACGTTCGAATACATGCTGTATCAGGCGCTGTTGGGGGCATGGCAACCGGACGATGTTTCATTTGCGGAACGGATGCAGGAATACGCGCTCAAGGCCGCGCGCGAGGGCAAGCAGGAGACGAGCTGGCTCAACCCGCACGAACCTTATGAGGCGGGCGTCAAGAGCTTCATTGCCAAAATTCTCGATCCCTCACTCTCCGGCGAATTTTTGGCGTCGCTGCAGACGCTGGCGCAACGCCTGTCGCTATTGGGCGCCCTGAATTCGCTCAGTCAGATCACGTTGAAAGCGACCATGCCGGGCGTGCCGGACTTCTACCAGGGCACGGAGCTTTGGGATTTCTCGCTGGTCGATCCCGACAACCGGCGACCGGTCGATTTTGCCGCGCGCGCCCGCTTGCTGGAGACGCTGGAGGAGCCGGACTGGGATCGGCTGGTGCGGGAATGGCCGAGCGGCCTTTTGAAGCTGGCCTGGACCCGGCAACTCCTGAAGCTGCGAACCGGACTGGCCGCCGTATTCACGGACGGCGACTACGCGCCTCTGGAAGTGACCGGGCAGCATCGCGATCATTTCATCGCGTTCGCGCGACGGCGAGGCCGCGAGGCTGCGATCGTCGTGGTCCCGCGATGGTTCGCTGAATTCACCGACCAGGGCCGAAACTGGCCGGGTTCGGATATCTACGACGCGGCGTTGAATGTCAGCGGCTACGCTGTAGAAGGCTTCGCCGATGCCGACGCCACGCAATTGCGCCTGTCAGACCTGCTGGCGCATCTGCCGGTCGCCGTACTGAAAGCGAGGTTCAACGGCGCGGTGAAGCCGGCACGCAAGCGCGGCCGGCAATCAGCTTTTCTTGGTCAGTAGCAGCTTGCCGCGGTTCTGGATCGCGGCCTGCGCCGCTTCGGCGAAGCGCTGCAGCAGCCATGGCAGCACGACTTCCACCTGCACATGATCCTCGGCGACGTCGACATGGCCGGCCGCCGCCTGCCCGAGCGCGCGAACCCGGAAGATCATGCGGTTGTCTTCCCATCGCTCCTCGTCGACGCTGAGCACCGGCACACTGGTCGCGGCGCGGGAGAGCCCCGTCTTCAGGCGGCGCATGGCCTCTTCGCGTCCCAGACTGTGAGGGATGGAAACCACAAGCGGCTTGGTCATCGCTGAATCCTCTCTTGCTGCCAACTGCATGTAATCGCATGCGGTTCGAAAAGAAGAGGTCCGCGCATTATCGCGGCAAAAATGGAACTTTCATTGTTCCGATGTGTTGTTCCGCCGCAGCCAGAGCAAACAAAACGGCCCAGCGGGCTGAGGAGAGATTCATGTCACTCGGGACCATCATTCTTATTATTCTCATCATCGCCCTGCTCGGCGGTTTCAGCGGCATCGGCGGCGGGCCGTTCTATGGCACCGGCTATTACGGCGGCGGCGGCCTTGGGCTGGTAATCGTGATCCTGCTGATCCTCTTGCTGCTCGGGAAGCTATAAGACGCGTGCCGAGATTCGCAGGGTGGGCAAAGGCGCACTTGCGCCGTGCCCACCTTTCTTTTTGCGATAGAGATGGTGGGCACGCTATCGCTTTGCCCACCCTACTTTTTGCTTTCCGTATGGAGACTGTCATCACCCGCGAAAGCGGGTGATCCAGTATTCCAGAGACAGCAGTGATTGAGCCGATAAGCCGCGGCGTACTGGATACGCCGCTTTCGCGGAGTATGACGGGTTACAGCGCGGCCAGCTTCTTCATCGCCGCCTTGATCGACGCTGCCGCGTCATCATAGCCTTCCCACGCCTTGGTCTTTGCCAGCAGCGCAGGCACCGTACGCACCGTATATTTCTTCGGATCGAGATCGCCGCGGACCTGCGTCCAGGTCAGCGGCATCGAAACCGTCGCGCCCTCCCGCGCGCGTGGGGACAGCACGGCAACCGCGGTCGACAGGCGGTCGTTGCGCAGATAGTCGAGGAAGATCTTTCCCTTGCGCTGCTTCTTCGACATGTTGAGCAGGTAGCGCTCGGGCTCATCGTTCGCCATCCACTGGCAAACGCCCTGCGCAAAAGCCTTGGCTTCCTTCCAGCTTACCTTGTCCCTTGCGCCATAAAGCAGCGGCGTCACGACGTGCAGGCCCTTGCCGCCGGTAGTCTTGCAGAAACTCTCGAGACCCACCGCGGTCAGGCGCTCGCGCATATCCTTCGCAGCCTCGATCACTTCCGAAAATTCAACCTCCGGCGCGGGATCGAGATCGAACACCAGCCGTCCCGGCGTGTCGTAGGCATCCGGCGCGCAATTCCAGGGATGCAACTCCAGCCCGCCGCTCTGCGCCACCGCCGCCAGTCCTTCGACCCGATCGATCTGCAAATAGGGTTTGCGATCGCCCGCGACCTTGGCGAGTTTCAGCAGGTCCGAACCACCCGGCATGCCGTGGCGCTGAAAGAAGGTCTCACCCTTGATGCCGTCAGGCGCGCGCACCACGGAGCACGGCCGCCCCTTGATGTAGCCGATCATCCAGTCGCCTACGGCTTCGAAATACCGGGCAAGATCGAGCTTGGTGACGGCCTCGCCATCGCCGCCATCGGGCCACAGCGCCTTGTCGGGTTTTGAGATGACGACGCCCATCACCTCGGCGGATTTATTCGCCGATGATTTTGTGGACCTGACCAGCGGTTTTGCGACCTTCGTCATCACAGGCACCTCCGCCTGAACTTCAACCGCCGGCTTGTCCTGCCGCAGCCCCTTGAACGCGGCCTGGCGGATGTTGCCACCATCCGTCCAGCCGGCGAACTCGATCTCGGCGACCAATTCGGGCTTCAGCCAGTGCACGTCGCGGGTTTTCTTCGGCGCATCCTTGCCGCCGAACGGGCTCTTGCTGGATTCGGCCGCCGTCAATGCCGGCATGATGCGGCGGACGGTATCCTGCCCGAAGCCGGTGCCGACCATGCCGACGAAGGCCAGATGGTCGCCGCGATAGACGCCCGCCATCAGCGAACGGAATTTTCCGTTGGTGGTCTTCCAGCCGCCCAGCACGACCTCCTGCCCGCCGCGGACTTTGGCCTTGGTCCAGCTTTCCGAACGACCGGAGCGATAGGGCGCATCGAGTTTCTTGGAGATGATGCCCTCGAGCAGCAATTTTTTGGCAGATTGCAGGATGGTGTCGCCGCCTTCCTCGAAATGCTCAACGTAACGGATCAGCTTGCCGCTGCCCTTGCGCTGCTCCAGCAAATGCTTCAGGCGTGCCTTGCGCTCGCGCAACGGAAGTGAACGAAGATCCTCGCCGCCGGAAAACAGCAGGTCGAACGCGAAGAAGATGAGGTTACTCGTCTTGCCATCCGACAATGCGGCCTGCAGCGCCGAAAAATCCGGGGCGCCGTTCTGATCGAGCGCGGCGATCTCTCCGTCGATCAGGAGATCGGGCAGTGATTTCGCTTCCCTGGCGATCGCGCCGAACTTTTCGGTCCAGTCCAGTCCCTTGCGGGTGTTCAGCGCGACCTTGCTATCCTCGACCCGCAATTGCACGCGATAACCGTCGAACTTGATCTCGTGGCACCAGCCGTCGGAATTGGGCGGCCGTTCGACCGAGGCACAAAGCTGCGGCGTGACGAAATCGGGCATTGCCGAAACCGTCTTCGGCCTCGCGCCCTGCACAGGTGAACGCGTCTTCGTCTCGGGGACGGATCGCAGCGCAGCCGTTTTGCCTTTGGCGCGCGCCTCGGCGGCATCGCCGCGGTTCGATTGCCAGACCGCGTCGGCTTTTGTTTTGCCCTTGGCCAGCATGAACGGCTTTGGCGCCTTGCCCCTGCCTTCCGCAATCTGCGCCATCGCTCGCCCCGAGGCCACCGAGCGATCCTCGTCGAGGATGTCGTTGGCCTCGCCTTCCTTGGCGAATTCGTCGCGGTGCTTGATCAAGAGCCAGTTGGTGCGCTTGCCGCCGTAGCGGTCGCCCTTCATCCGCACCAGCACCCAACTGCCGTGCAGCTTGCCGCCATGCAGGGTGAATTTCAGGTCGCCCTTCTTGAAGCCGCGCTCGGGATCATCGGACTCCCAGTAGCCGCGATCCCACAGCATCACGGTGCCGCCGCCATACTGCTCGTCCGGGATGGTGCCTTCGAAATCGCCGTAATCCAGCGGATGATCCTCGACCTCGACCGCCAGCCGCTT
>Ga0207701_10005877_pt1 | contig 12285 bp, 10 predicted proteins | sample KBSSwiSSwithPhiX_FD_184294 | JGI IMG/M metagenome (GOLD analysis project Ga0207701, IMG submission 184294) | Switchgrass rhizosphere bulk soil microbial communities from Kellogg Biological Station, Michigan, USA, with PhiX - S5 (SPAdes) (version 2) | ecosystem: Environmental > Terrestrial >...
ATTCGCCGTAGCTTGGGCGGTGAACGGCGGATTGATGTATCTGGCGTTCGAACCCTATCTGCGAAAAATTGCGCCTGAGCGTGTCATCGCGTGGAATCGTTTACTGGCGGGCGACTGGCGCGACCCGCTCGTCGGACGTGACGTTCTCATCGGAGCGGCAGGCAATGCGGTCACGGTTGTTGTTACACTCTTGTCCACATATTTTATACCGAGGTGGCAAGGAAAACCACCTACCGTAGTTTGGGACAACTCCGGCTACCTCGGCGGCATTAACATTTTTCCCGCATTCTTTGCGGACGGCGTTAGTAGCGCGCTCATGCAGAGCTTTTCGTTCGCGTTTCTCATTTTGTTCTTCGGTTTGCTTCTTCGTCGCAAATGGTTAGGCGCGAGTGCAGTGTGGCTGTTATCCCTATTTACCATCGTGCAGGCCGCGCAGGGACGATGGCTTGAATTCGGAGGACTGTTTATAATTAACACTGTACTAATTTTCATTGCAGCTAGATTCGGTGTTTTAGCCACGTTCTCTTTCTCTTTTGTGTTTTATCTAAGCGGAATCCCGTTTGCTGCTGATCTCACGACTTGGTATGCGGGCAATTTCATCTTGTTCATTGTGATCGTAGCGGCATTAGCGATTTACGGTTTCTATACTTCGCTTGGCGGCGCCAAAATTTTTGGCGCGAAGTCGTTTTTCGGGAGCGATATATAGTTATGAAAACACTCATCAAATCCGGACGCATTGTAACGGCAGTCGACGACTACAGGGCTGACATACTTATCGATGATGAAACTGTTTCGATGATCGGCAAACAGATCGACATCGATGTCGACGTCACGATCGACGCAACAAACAAACTCGTCATTCCGGGTGGCATCGATCCGCACACGCACATGGAGCTGCCGTTCGGTGGAACGTCGTCCAGTGACGATTTTTTTACCGGCACGCGTGCGGCGGCGTTCGGTGGGACGACGACGATCATCGACTTTGCGGTGCAGACGAAAGGTGAGTCGATGATGTCCGGCGTCGACGCGTGGCACAAAAAGGCCGAAGGGAAGTGTGCGATCGATTACGGATTCCATCTCATCACTACTGACTTCGAAGACAAGCACACCGAAGAGATGTACAAGCTGATGGACGAGGGCATCACGAGCTTCAAATTGTTCATGGCGTATCCCGGTGTGTTTCTCGCTGACGATGCGACTATCTTTCGTGCGATGTCGGCCGCGGGCGAACGCGGCGGTCTAATCTGCATGCACGCCGAGAACGGGATCGTCATCAACGAGATCATCAAACGCTTTCTGGCCGACGGTCGAACCGCTCCAAAGTATCATGCGCTGACGCGCCCAACGATTGCCGAAGCAGAAGGCGTCCATCGAGCGATCGCGATCGCCGAGATGGCGGAGTCGCCGGTTTACATCGTTCACTTGAGCTGCGCCGACGCACTTAATCAGGTACGACAGGCGAGGGATCGCGGCATTCCTGCATTCGCTGAAACATGTCCGCAATATCTTTTCCATTCGATCGATGACTACGGTGATGATTTCCAGGGTGCGAGATATGTCATGACACCGCCGCTGCGCGAGAAACACAATCACGCCGAGCTATGGAAAGGTTTGAAGATGGATGACCTGCAGGTGATCTCGACCGATCATTGCCCGTTCTGCATGAAAGAACAGAAGGAGCTTGGAAAGGATGATTTCTCGAAGATCCCGAACGGTGCGCCGGGCGTTGAGAATCGTATGTCACTGATCTACAACGGCGGCGTCGTCGAGAACAGAATTTCATTGAATCGATTCGTCGAACTAACATCTACGGCCGCGGCGAAGATGTTCGGTTTGTTTCCAAAGAAGGGAACGATAGCAGTCGGATCCGACGCCGACATCGTCATCTTCGACCCTGAAAAGGAACACACCTTCGGCGTTGAGCAAGAGCACATGAACGTCGACTACAGTTCCTACGAAGGTTGGAAGGTGAAAGGGAAAGTCGAGACGGTCTTATCACGGGGACGCGTCGTCATCGAGAACGGCGAGCACAAAGGCAAAGCCGGCGACGGGCAATTTCTGAAGCGCGGGACGTGCGTAAACATCTAAACCATGCAAAATTGCCGTACAGCCAGCGGGTTGTGACCATCAACTTCACTAACTTGAGTTTTATGCGAATTTAAGAAGATGAATCGAAATGCAAACAAGGCTGTATTCGTTTTTATCCTGATCTTTTTCTGCTCTGTTTTTGCGGCGAGCGGTTCAAACGAAGAAATTGCGCGTTTCGTTCGCCGATTTGAAACGGATTGGCTCACGGCTATTTTGAATAAGGACTTACGATGGTTGGAGCGTTTAGGTAGCACTCATTCGGAAGTGCGGTTAACTCCTGGGTCGACAGAGCAGAGAGAAAAGCTTGCCTCGGGGCTTTTGGACCCTACGATTCCGGATGACGCTCGAAAGGTACGCATTACAGGTACGATCAGTTTCTTGACCAGCGATCCAGGCCGAAACCGATCATTTCATTTCCTCGACACATTCAATCGCCATGACGGCAAATGGGAGGTAATTGCCTCAAGTTTTTCGCCCACAGACGCCGCTGCAGAGGTTTCCGGCGATTCGAAACAACAGATCGAAAAAGAAATTCGAAATCTCGACGCCGAAGCCGCAAAGGCCGTCCTCGATAAAAATGAAGTCGCAATAGCCCGCTTTTTTGCCGAAGATTCTGTTACAAACAATCCTCGCAATTCCCTCACACACGGCAGTTCAGGAGTGATCGAGGCCGCTAGGGCCGGGTTTATCAACTATTACTCTTTCGAACGTGTTATCGAATCTGTTCAGGTCCTGGGGAATACAGTCGTGATAATGGGCAATGAAAAAGTTGTAATGAAAGATCGCGCCGGCGGGCCGGGTGAAGTTGTTAACCGGCGTTATACCAACGTGTGGATGAAACGGGATAAAAATTGGCAGATAGTTGCGCGACACGCGAATATCATCGCTGATAGATGAGTGGTTTTTATTTTCCTGCTTCGGGGATGGCCTCATCTTTAAGGCTTCTAATCGCGCGACAGCGAACGCCCGGTACAAAGGAAAGTCACGGCGACACCTTTCAAATCGGGGCGGGTTACGTCAATATCTAAAACAGCATGGATGACACCTATGAGATCAAATTCCGGAGCGACCATTTGCACGTCGAAATGCGCGAAAATTACAAGCCGACACCTGAAGCGCAGGAAGAGATATGGGGACGGGTGCGAGCGGCGTGTGAGGAGAATAAGACAAGGCGCGTACTGGTGGAAGGGATCCTGCCCGAGGGCGATCGGCCACCCGTAGATGTGGTCCGCGCAGGCAAAAAAGCCGCAACTATTCCGAACCTTTGGCTCGCTTTTAACTTCGATGATTTCGTCGCGACGGAGAACACCGAGCTTTACGAAGTTGTAGCTACGTCGCACGGGGTCCGAGCTAAATTCTTTACCGACTCGGAAACTGCTTTGAAATGGCTGCGTGCCAACGCTCCGTCATGACACGATCTTAATGATAAAACGCCTAGCTTCGCGAGAACTCAAAACAAAATTCGGGACGTTTACCGAGATCCTTTATTACGACGGTCAGAAAGAATCGATCGCCTTGGTGATGGGCGATGTTTCAGGCGAAAACGTTCTTTGTCGGGTGCATTCTCATTGTATCGGGGCACATGTGTTCAATAGTGTCGAATGCACCTGCCGAGAAGAGATGGAGGCCGCTCAGGCGCTTATTCAAAGGGAAGCCCGCGGCTTGATCATTTGGCTCGATCAGGAAGGCAAGGGCAACGGACATCTTGCTTTGATCGAAAGCATTCCTTTCAAAAAGGACCTTGGTCAGGCAGAGGCGTATGTGAAAGCGGGATACAAAGCTGACGCACGAAGCTATTTTCCTGCAGTACAAATTCTTTCGGACCTGAAAGTCCGGTCGATCGTGCTTTTGACAAACGCCGAACGCAAAGCCGGCGAAATGGAACGCGATGGCGTTTCCGTTTCCGCGATTCAGCCGCTGCAGATCAACCATCCTTGACTTAAACCCGTGCTGAATCGGCTCATGACGCGAGTCTCTATAAAAATGCATTTTTTATCAGAAGTCGCACGGAAACTCGTTTTTACCTTATAATCAGGGCGTTCATTCTGATCGCTCCACGTTATGAAGCGTTGCCCCGAATGCCGCCGCGATTACTACGACGACAGCCTACTTTACTGTCTTGACGACGGTACCGCTCTCCTCGAAGGGCCCTCAAGCGTCGAACCCAAGACTGAGGCTCTGCCCGCCGATTCGCTGCCGTCTGAGGCGCGAACAAGGGTTCAGGTAACACAGGTCACCGGTGAAACGGTTAGCTCGGTTTCGAGCGCGGAATACATCGTTACCGAGATCAGGCGGCACAGGACCGCGTCAATAATTGGCGCTGTTCTATTGTTCGCACTCGTCGGCGGACTTGGGTTTGCCTATCTCCGTAACAAAGGTACGGAAACGGGAAAGTCCGAACGCACTGAAACACCGGCACTGAAAATGCAGCCGCTGATCGCAAGCGGCAATATCCGTGAGGCAGCGATCTCACCGGACGGCAAATTCCTGGCTTATACCGAGGATATTAATGGTGAAGCGGCTGTCTGGACAAAGCAGATCTCGACGAACAGCAACGTCCAGATCGCACCGCCGACAAAGCTTGATTATTTCGCGTTGAAGTTTTCGCCGAACGGTGATTACGTCTACTACGGCATATTCGAGATCGGGGCAGGATCAATATATCGCGTTCCCACCCTGGGGGGCCCACCTCTGAAGGTTGCGTCTCACGCTTTTGGCCAGATCTCCTTTTCGCCTGATGGCAAGCAGTTTATTTTCGAAAGTTACGACGATGAGAATATTGTTCAGTCGACGTTGATAATCGCTAACGCCGACGGCAGCGGCGAACGACGGCTCGCCACCAGAACGGGCCATCAATATTTCAGCAGTCCGAGCGGATCGTGGTCGCCGGACGGCAAATACATCGCAATAGCTGTGGGTGACGACACTGTGGAGCATCAGCAGGTATTTGCGTCCGTCGATGTATCGACAGGTGAGGTCCGGGAATTCGGCAAGCAGCGGTTTGATGCGATCAGCCACTCCGTTTGGCTGAACGATCAAAGTGAATTGATCTTTGCCGCCAGCGATTTTGGCAATAACAACCCGCGACAATTATGGTCCATATCGTTTCCAGACGGAGAGGCCCGCCAGCTTACGCACGACCTGGCCGGTTACTATTACCTGTCGGCCACTTCCGATGCCAGATCGCTTGTCGCCGTGCGTCGCGAGGGTTTTGCGAATATTTCGTTTTCAAAAACCGGCGATTTCAAAAATGCCGAGCAGATCTCAAGAGGAAAAACGGAAGGCTCGTGGGGCATGACCATGGCGCCGGATGGCCGGGTTGTTTATGTCTCGAACAGCAGCGGCGCGACCGAAGTCTGGATCATCAACAATGACGGAACCGGCGCGAGACAGCTGACGAACGACGGGGTGTCGAAATACACTCCGACGGTTACTTCGGATGGAAAGTTTATCGTGTTCGTTTCTGAAAAAGGCGGTAGAAAGCTTTGGCGAATGAATATGGACGGAAGCCAACAGACCGCGCTCACCGCCGGACCGGACGATGGAGATCCACGAGCGACCCCCGATGGCAAATGGGTGGTCTATGATGGCTACGTTAACGGCAAGCGGGTGTTGCTCCGCGTTCCGATCGAGGGCGGCGAGCCGCAACAATTGACGGATTTCGTCGCTTTTGAACCCGATCCGTCGCCAGACGGAAAATACATCGCCTGTTTCTACGTCGACCAGACTGAAAAGAAGGTCGTCTTGGGTGTGATACCGGCAGAAGGCGGAACCATCATTAAAACCTTCGAGATACCGCAGTCGGTATCAACGGATAGCTCGCCGATGTGGACGACCGACAGCCGCGGGATCACCTATATCGATTGGACCGGTGAGGTTAGCAACCTTATCGTTCAACCGTTCGACGGCGGCGCGACGAAACCTTTAACGAATTACAAAAAAGGGTACATTTACCGTCGCGAATGGTCGCGAGACGGAAAGGAGCTTGCCATCGTTTTGGGTTCGGAAACCAGCGATGCCGTCATGTTCACCGGTTTGAGATAAATGAAACGATGTCCTGAATGCCGGCGAGATTACTACGACGACAGCTTGCTCTACTGTCTTGACGACGGTACCGCGCTGCTCGAAGGGCCGGCGTCGGTCGAGGAACCTGCGACGGCCATTCTTCATTCGACCGGACCGCCTTCAGAAACAGAGACGCGCGGGCAGATCCATCTTACCGATGATAAGCCCGTTTCACCGTCAGTTTCCGAAGGTTTTATCGCGCGGCCGCGGGGTTTTGATAAGCGATTGCTCGCTATCCCGGTTGTGATCGGGGTCGTGATCGGCGCGTTTCTTGGATATCGATACCTGGGGGCTGCCAGCAAACAAATAAACTCCATCGCCGTGCTGCCGTTTGCAAATGAAAGTTTGAACGCCGAAAGCGAGTACCTATCGGACGGGATGACCGAGTCGCTGATCGGTAGCTTGTCGCAGATCCCGAATCTCAACGTAAAGGCGCGAGCTTCTGTTTTTCGATACAAAGGCAAAGAAGTAAACCCAAAGCAGATCGGGCAGGAATTATCTGTTCAGGCGATTCTGACCGGCCGGCTCTTGCAGCGAGCGAACGATCTGACACTGTACGTCGAGCTGATCGATACCGCGAACGAGAATGTGTTGTGGAAAGCCGACTACAACCGACCGATGAGCAATCTTGTCGCTCTTCAAAGTGAGATCGCAAAAGATGTTTCGAACAAATTGAAATCGCGATTATCGGGGGAGGAGCAGACTCAGGTTGCAAAGACTTACACCAATGATCCAGAGGCGTATCAGTTATACCTGAAAGGCATTTACCACTGGAACAAACGCACCGGTGACGAGCTCCGGCAGGCTATCTCGCTTTTCCAAGAAGCCATCGAAAAGGATCCCGGTTATGCAAAGGCGTACGGCGGCCTGGCGATGGCGTACGAAGTTTTCGGTTCTAATACCGCAAGTTCAAAGGAAGAGGTCAAAGAAACGCACATAAAGGCGAAGGCGTCCGCACTGAAAGCATTGGAACTGGACAGCGAACTTTCCGAGGCCCACGCTGTACTTGCCGAACGTAAACTTGACGATGAATGGGATTTCGCCGGCAGCGAGGCCAGCTTTAAGCGCGCCATTGAGCTGAACCCGAATTTCGCAAGCGCACATCAATGGTATTCGGAGGTATTGTCGCGACTCGGTCGCGCGGATGAAGCACTCGTAGAGATCAAGAAGGCATATGAGATAGACCCGTTTTCGCGTGCCGTCAACATGAACCTCGGATTGCGCCTTCTTGAGATGCGTCGATACGATGAGGCTAAGGCGCAGTTCGAGAAGTTGGTCCAATCGGAGCCCGACTATCCGATGGCCCACACCTTTCTCGGCGGTATATACGAAGACAGGGGAGAGTTTGAAAAAGCTATTGGGCCGGAATGTCGAGCTGAAGTTTTGCTAGAGATCGAGACCGAGGAAAGCTGTGCAAAAAAGGCCATTGAAATGAGAAAGGCACTCAAGGAAGGCGGTCCCAATGGTTATTGGCGAATGGCCCTCGAAGACCAGATGAAACAATACGAGCGTGGTATCGGATCGTCGGTCGCGGTCGCTGGGATTTATGCGAGATTGGGAAATAAAGAGAAGGCGTTCGAGTGGCTGGAAAAGGCATTTGCCGAACGAGCGACCGATATCACGTACCTAAAAGTAGATACCTCCTTCGATAGCGTACGATCGGACCCGCGCTTTGTGGATCTCCAAAGACGGATTGGGCTGCCCGTTTGAATCGTTTATATGCCGACCACCGAAACCATAAATCATTCGGACGGCCGAGTTGAGTTGAAGGAAGAAGCGTTACGCGATATACAAGGTTCACCGCTTTACAACCCAGATCTCGCGCCGGTTCCCGTCGCAAAACGAAACTGGACTACATATAATTATGCTGCGCTTTGGATCTCAATGGCGCATTGCATTCCGACATACATGATGGCGTCGGGTTTGATCGCCGCCGGGATGAATTGGTGGCAGGCGCTGATCACGATTTTACTTGGCAATACAATAGTGCTCGCGCCGATCTTGCTCAATTCGCATCCGGGAACGAAATATGGAATTCCGTTCCCGGTGTTTGCAAGAGCGGCTTATGGAACTATTGGTTCAAATCTGCCGGCCATTATGCGGGCGATCGTTGCGTGTGGATGGTTCGGGATACAGGCGTGGATCGGCGGTCAGGCATTGCAGACATTCTTTGCAGCATTCATCCCGGGATGGGCAAACCTTCTTGGCGGATCGGTGGGTGGTCATGCTCCGACCGAGTGGCTCTCGTTCCTATTGTTTTGGGGATTAAATATTCTGATCATCTACCGCGGAATGAACGTCCTGCGGATCTTTGAGAACTGGGCCGCACCGTTCGTGCTCGTGATGACCTCGATTTTGCTTGCGTGGATATTGTACGAAGCCGGCGGTATCGGGTTTTTGCTTCACGAACCTGGAAAGTTTCAAACCTTCGGCGAATTCTTCCCGATATTTATTCCGTCGCTAACCGCGATGATCGGTTTCTGGGCGACGCTTTCGCTCAACATGCCGGACTTTACTCGATTCGGGAAAAGCCAGCGGGAACAGGTGATCGGGCAAACGGTGGCATTACCAACAACAATGGTTGTTTTTGCGGCGATGGGAATCCTGATCACGTCCGCGGCGGTCGTCGTGTTTCCGAATATGAAACACGAAGACGCGTGGGACCCTGTGAAATTAGTCAGCCAATTTTCACAGCCTTTGGTCGTCGCGGTCTCGATGTTCACAGTAGTTGTGGCAACGCTTTCAGTTAATATCGCCGCGAACGTCGTATCACCTGCGAACGATTTTGCTAATGCCTTCCCGCGTTGGATATCGTTTCGCACAGGCGGCCTCATTACAGGCATTATCGGAATCCTAATGCAGCCCTGGAAACTGCTTGCAGACCCGAGCGGATATATATTTTCTTGGCTTCTTGGATATTCCGGCGGCCTCGGCTCGATCGCCGGCGTGCTGATCGCTGACTATTGGATCGTTCGACGACGGGATTTGAACCTCGGTGACCTTTATCGCACAAGTGGCGAGTATTCAGGATGGAATTGGCGGGCGGTCGTCGCAACGCTATTGGGTTGCTTTTTTGCGTGGATAGGATTGATAATTCCAAGTCTCAGAGCGTTGTACGACTACGCGTGGTTCGTGGGTTTTGGCGTCGCATTTGTTGTACATTGGGCACTGATGACGGCGGTTCCGCCGGCATCGGCCGAAACAGACAAGGTTGGGGAGGTAGTATAGATGTCAACGGCAGCAGCAAGGATGAAGTATCCAAAGGTCCGAAATTTCTACAATGGCGAATTCGTCGATAGCACGGCGAACGAATCGCTCGAGGTCACATCGCCCCTCGATGGAAACCTTCTTTCACAGGTGCCTATGTCGTCCAACGACGAACTAAATGCAGCCGTTGATTCCGCAAAACGTGCATTTGAAGGTTGGAGCCACACAACCATCAAAGAACGAGTGCAGGTATTTTTCAGATACCGGCAATTGCTTGAGAAAAACTTCGATGAACTTACAGCATTAGTTTCGGAAGAAAATGGCAAGACGTGGGACGAGGCGAAGGCCGAAGTCGAAAAATCGATCGAGTTGACGGAATTTGCGTGTTCGATGCCGCAGCTTGTTTCGGGCGAAATTCTCGAAGTTTCCAAAGGTGTCGAGTGCCGCACAGAGCATTTTCCAATCGGCGTGGTCGCATCGATCGTTCCGTTCAACTTTCCGCTGATGGTTCCCAACTGGACGATGCCCAACGCGCTTGTTCTGGGCAATACGATGATAATGAAGCCGTCCGAACTGGTGCCGCTTTCGTGCCAACGTATGGCGGAATTGCTGAAAGAAGCCGGGTTGCCGGATGGTGTTTTCAACATCATCAATGGCGGAAAAGATGTTGTTGAGGGCATCTGTGATCATAAGGAAATTGAAGCCGTGAGTTTTGTCGGTTCGACCAATGTTGCGAAGCTCGTCTATCAACGCAGCACGAATTCGCTAAAACGCTGCATCGCTCTCGGCGGAGCGAAAAATCATCTCTTCGTTTTGCCGGATGCTAATCCGACAATGACGGCGACCAACGTTACCGCCTCGATGTCTGGCTGCGCGGGTCAACGCTGCATGGCTGCATCTGCTATGCTCGCTGTCGGCAATGTCGATCCGATCATTGAGCAGATCGCCGCTGAGGCACGCAAGGTCGTGCCCGGCAAAAATCTTGGCGCCGTGATCTCAAAGGCAGCGAAGGAACGGATCGAAAATTACATCACCGAGGCAGAGCGTGACGGCGCGAAGATACTTGTTGACGGCCGCGGTGCCGTCGTTGAAGGCAAAGAGAACGGAACATACGTCGGGCCGACTGTTATCGATCGCGTGACTCCGAATATGTCCGTCGCCACCGAAGAAATTTTCGGTCCGGTGATCTCGATAATGCACACCGATACGATCGAAGAAGCGATCAAGATCGAAAACGCTAATCCATATGGAAACGCGGCTTCCGTTTTCACTCAAAGCGGCGGAGCGGCACGATACATAATGGAACACGCAAGCGCCGGAATGATCGGCGTCAACATCGGAGTGCCGGTGCCGCGTGAACCGTTTTCATTCGGCGGTTGGAACGAATCGCGATTCGGAGCGAACGATATCACAGGAAAGAGCTCGATCGAATTTTGGACGAAATTGAAAAAGACAACTACCAAATGGAACCCGGAAGCGGGTGTGAATTGGATGTCGTAGGATTTTTGCCGCGGATTTCGCGGATATCGCGGACGAAGACCGATGGAAGGCAGCTTGAAGCACCGAGACCTCACAGACAAGATTATTGGAGTTTTTTATGAAGTGTATAACGAACTCGGATTTGGTTTTCTTGAATCAGTTTACGAAAATGCAATGGTTATTGCATTGGAAGAAAAGGGCCTCAAAGTGGAACGGCAAGTACTAATTCCGGTTTGGTTTCGCGGTAGGCCATTAGGGACATTTGCGGCCGATTTGGTTGTCGAATGTGCCGTAATTCTCGAACTCAAGGCAGTTACACGGCTCATTGAGGCCCATGTAGCTCAATTGATGCATTATCTTCGCGCCACCCAAATCGAAGTTGGACTGGTTATGAACTTTGGTCAGCAACCCGAATTTAAGCGAAGAGTGTATGAAAATGCTCGGAAGGGTTCGGCCGACCCGAAACTTCCATTGAGTGAAGATCTATTCTCTTAGTTTTTATCCGCGTTATCGTTTTGATCCGCGGCAAAAAAAGAATTTATGTCAAGAGTAATAAAATGCGGCCTGATACAGGCACACAATGTAGCTCCAACGGACGTGTCGATCCCGGACATCCGGAAAGCGAATATCGACCATCAGATGAAGTTCATCGAGGATGCCGGGAAACAGGGCGTGCAGATACTTTGTTTTCAGGAGATATTCACGACGCCGTACTTTTGCGCCGAACAGCAGACGCGCTGGTATGAAGCGGTCGAGAAAATTCCCGACGGGCCGACCGTTAAGCTGATGCAAGAGATCGCGAAGCAGCACGGCATGGTGATCATCGTTCCGATCTACGAAGAAGAACAGACCGGCGTTTACTACAATTCGGCGGCTGTTATCGACGCCGATGGTTCGTATCTGGGCAAATATCGCAAGACCCACATTCCACACGTCGCCCCTGGCTTTTGGGAGAAATTCTATTTCCGTCCGGGCAATCTTGGTTATCCGTGTTTCGATACGGCGTTCGCGCGGATCGGCGTATACATCTGCTACGACCGGCACTTTCCCGAGGGCGCGAGGTGTCTCGGCTTGAACGGTGCGGAGATAATCTTTAATCCGTCTGCAACTGTTGCCGGACTGAGCGAATATCTTTGGAAACTCGAACAGCCGGGACACGCGGTCGCAAACGGTTATTTCGTCGGTGCCATTAACCGGGTTGGGACCGAAGCGCCGTGGAATATCGGCGAGTTTTACGGGCAAAGCTATTTCTGCGATCCGCGTGGCCAGATCCTTGCCGAAGGAACACGCGATCAGGATGAACTCGTCGTCGCCGATCTCGACATGGACAAGATCCGCGAGGTCCGCAACAACTGGCAGTTCTTCCGCGACCGCCGTCCAGACCTGTACGGCCCGATCGTTGCGGATTAATAAGAGCTTTTGCCGCAGATACATGCAGGTGACGCG
>Ga0207701_10005880_pt1 | contig 12281 bp, 11 predicted proteins | sample KBSSwiSSwithPhiX_FD_184294 | JGI IMG/M metagenome (GOLD analysis project Ga0207701, IMG submission 184294) | Switchgrass rhizosphere bulk soil microbial communities from Kellogg Biological Station, Michigan, USA, with PhiX - S5 (SPAdes) (version 2) | ecosystem: Environmental > Terrestrial >...
CATCTTCGAAAGGATGCGACGAAGCCCGTCCTGGTTGATGAGTGCAAGAATCCCCCTTCCTGCTTCGCCAAAATTTCCGGGTCCTGTAGGGTGCATAGTATCCAGGAGTGCTGGTATTCTTCGTATACGTTCCTGTATAGCTGCTGCTGCACGCGGAACAAGATCCCGTTGATTTTTTTCAAACACAGTGGTAGCACATAGCGGCAACAAGCCCACAAGCGAACGCACTTTAAGTTTTTTTGAGCTACCATCAGGTAACCGTAACAGGTCGTAATAAAAGCCATCCTCTTCATCCCACATCCCATCTTGCTTGTTCATAGCTGAAGCTATGTAATAGAAATGCTCCAGGAACTTTACAACCATGTCCTCATAAATACTATCCCTCGCGGCGAGTTCACTGGCAATTTCAAGCATGTTCTGACTGAATAGCGCCATCCACGCCGTACCATCCGCTTGTTCCAAAAAGCCGCCGTTAGGGAGTGGCGCGCTGCGATCGAAGACACCGATATTGTCGAGACCGAGGAAACCTCCCTCGAAAAGATTGTTGCCAAACCGATCTTTACGATTTACCCACCAGGTGAAGTTTAGAAGAAGTTTGTTGAATACCTGTTTTAAAAAATCGACATCTACTTCTCCGGTTGCCGCCTGTTCGGAGCGTATGAGGAACAGCGTCGCAAAAGCATGAACCGGAGGATTAACGTCGCTAAAATTCCATTCATACGCGGGCATTTGACCATTGGGATGAAGATACCTGTTAAGGATCATGAGTTTCAGCTGTTCCTTGGCGAAGTCAGGGTCCACGATCATGATTGGAAGCGTATGGAACGCCAGGTCCCAGACTGCATACCATGGGTACTCCCACTTGTCGGGCATGGAAATGATGTCTTCGTTCAACATATGGAACCATTCCCAGTTCCTTGAGTTTTGGAATCCTTTATGTAGTGGATTGGAGTTGTGTTCATCCAGCCAACTGTTACCATCAAAGAAAAAATACTGCTTGCTCCAGAGCATGCCTGCGATGGCTTGTCGCATTACGTTGGCAGTATCTTTATTTACTGATTTCGGGATGATCGTCTTGTAAAACTCATCACCTTCATTAATCCTTTCTTTGAATATTTCATCAAATTGATTTCCAAATGGCCCGTCTTTCAGCTTTATAGAACTGCTGGTAAGCCTGCAACGGATAACTGAAGTTTGCCCGGCTTCGATAGATAATCGATAATGCGCTGCGACTTTTGTTCCCTCGTAATCGGGGTTAACAGCATTAAGGTCTCCATGCACTATGAAGTCGTTAATGCCGTCTTTGACATATTTGTCTTCATTCTTCTCCTGACCCGGGAAAAGACGCTCATGATTTGTTTCGTTTTCGGTGAATAACATGGGTACACTGCCTTCGCATGAAAAAGTGAAGTCGCCAAGCTTTGTATGTTCCGCCGTTACTGTACTTACGTTTGGTTTTGAATTAGCTAGCCTGATGATTGGTTTGCTGGTCGCCCGGTTGGTTTCGTCGATCCACAACGACCAGTCATTCCGGAACCAAAGCGTAGGCAGGATATGAAGTTCAGCTTTTTCCGGTCCGCGGTTCACGGCAGAGATTTTCACCAGGATGTCTTCGGGTCCGTCTTTGGCATACTCAATGAACACATCGAAATATCGGTCCTGATCGAAGATGCCTGTGTCAAGAAGTTCATACTCCATTTCCTTACGTGTACGCTGACCATTTTTTTGCACCAGGTCGCTATAGGGATATTCTGCCTGAGGATACTTATAAAGACACTTCATGTAAGAATGCGTTGGCGTATTGTCGAGGTAGAAATAGTATTCTTTCACATCCTCGCCATGGTTACCCTGGCTGTTGGTCAATCCGAAGTATCGTTCTTTTAGTATGGGATCTCTGCCATTCCAGAGGGCTAATGCAAAACAAAGACATTGCCTGTTATCTGAAATTCCGGCAATACCATCCTCGCCCCAACGGTAAGCACGGGCGCGCGCATGATCGTGGGTAAAGAAATTCCAGGCATCACCGTTTTCACTGTAGTCTTCACGAACAGTTCCCCACTGCCGGTCACTTAAATATGGGCCCCATTTTTTCCAGGGTTTCTTATTCTCCCGATCTTCTTTTAACCTATTTTTTTCCACTGTATAAAAAAAATTAGCGTTTCTTAATAATTGCAGCTCTTATCAGTATTGGGTGGGCTCGGGATAACACCCGGAACGAAGGTGAGTAATAAAAGTTTTTGGAGAGTACAAGTTGGTAGTTTCAAGGTAGTCAATCCTGCCGGATATTATTCTTTATGGGGATTATTAATTTAACATATATCGAAAGAAAATAAGAATCTGCATTTTCTACTATGGAGGTCCGATATAAAATATTATAGTCCTGCTGGATCCAGGAATACTCACTACATAAGGTTGACTAAATTTAACCCTTGGAATGTATGCCTTCCAATTCTCTCCTCCTACTTCTGCATAATAAGTGAGAAGAGGATTGGATGAAAGCGTTACAAATACTAAACCCATATCAGCTTTATCAGCAGTACCTGAACCTCCATGAAAATTTAGAGGATGATTAGAAGACTTTTCCCATACATTCAAATAAAACAGTTCACCGGGTTTATGTCCATCAATAATCTGAGCCCACAAAGTAACGGGCCTGTTATTACCTATAAAAGTTCCCCCACTTGCAGTCCAGCTACTGGTTGCCTTTAATTTTGGCAAAGTAGTTTTTAAGTTTTGCAGTGTTTCTGTGGTATAAGAACTAATTACCGTTGAACCAAGAAATAAATTAATTATCAGGCAGAGTGAATATTTGGTTTTCATCGTTTTTAGCTTTGGTGTTAATACTTAAATCCTGAACCAAAACTATATTCGACTCTGCCCTAAAACCAGCACGACTGAGTAACCAGTGGTTTAAACAGTTAACTAACGAAAATGAGTGGTGATTGGAAATTCAAAATCGCTTCATTAAGGCTTCTTTCCTGCTCCTTGATACATTTACACTGGTGCCATCGCTCATGATGAGATAACCCCCTTCTCCGCGTATATATTTTGTTACTTCATTGAGGTTAACAATCCACGAATGATGTACACGGATGAAGTAATCAAAATAACCTAATTGCTGTTCCATTTCTTTTAAAGTTCTGCAGGCGATAATCTTGCTGGTGTCGAGGAGATGTTTCAAGCTGTCAGTTGTCTGACCACTGACAACATTTATTAAGATTAGAAAAAATATAACGGTAATATATTTTTGCATCAAAGTGGTTTAAGAATTGAAGGGAATGCCTATAGCTATATTACCAAAGCCTGCTAGAAAGTGCTTAACAACGAAATTAACACATACCGTTCAAAAGTAATGTCACCAAACGCTTGCTACTACCCCGGATGAGTAGTTGGCGGTTTAAACAAATAACTCACGAAAAATGAAGGGTAGTTTTTTTATTTGAGAGATAGCTTATATAGTGTGAGAATTATTGTTCAAGTACTTCCTTAGGAGCTTCTTTTGGCTCTTTTTGTCCGTTGTGGCAAGTGAAACATTGTATGCTGGCTTCTTTATCGTCTTTGAAAAACTTTTTATTTATACGCTTGGTCATTTTCAACATACCCCGCGCAATATTTTTGTGTTTATTTTCATCACTTGCAAAATCCAGCTTTGTGGAATCTGTTTTACTCTGGGCGTGGCAAAAATTGCATTTTACTCCAAGAGCCGTCTTAAATTCTTTCATGACTATTTCCAAATCATCTTTACTAATGTTTTTGTCTAACACTTTGAGATTCTTAAATTTCGGTTCGTCAGCAAATCCTAAAGAACCTATAGCAATAACAAGAACAACTACGGAGAGAACTAGCATTTTTCTGCGCATAATCACAGGTTTTATATTTTGAATATACTGAATCTTTGCGTCTTTGCGTGAAACCAACCACAAAGTATCACTTTGATTTATGCGCCTCCATATCAATCTCGATCAACTGTCCGTTAACAGCCAGACCTTTTACTTCGATCCAGGTACCCGTAGGAAATTGCTTTTTATAAATAGAGTGCCGAAATCCTGAGACCTTGAGAAAATCGGCCATACTGGTGGTGTAGACATTTTCAACCACAACATCGTCGAACGTATAGCCGTAATGTTGTAAGATCTTTTCCAGGTCGCTGTAGCAATTTTTCATTTGCAGCTCCATATTTCCGGCCCCCACTATTATTCCTGAGTCGTTCATGCTTACCGCACCGGAAATTTTAAGATCGTCGCCAATTCGAACAGCATGAGAATACCCATACTCTTTTTCAAGTTTAGGGCGCAACAGGAAATATTCAAGACTGTCGCTGGCTTGCTTTGTATCCGCTTCTGCCGGAACGGTGTTAACATTTTCGGAGCTGTTGCATCCAGCAAGAAATAAGGAAGCAAATAGCAGAGATGCAGCAAGGGAATGAAGATTGGTCATGGTTTAGGTTTTTTGAAAATTAATGGAAGACGTCTTTCATTCGGTAGCAGAGAGCTGCTAAATTTATCGATTGTATTCGATAAACTTTTATTCTGATTGAAAAGATCCCTTACACTCTACTTTGTAGTTTTCAACACCAGCACCCAGTCTTCTGATCCTTCTTTGTTAATAGCTGCAGGTGGACTGAAATAAGCGATGCCGCTGTTCTTAAACACGCCTGATGTTTTTGAAGAAATTCCCGATGAAGGATCGAGCCAGGTGGCGGACACTGCGCCGCGAAAGCGACTCATATTAACACCTACTTTCCTTGAAGTAGGAAGATAGATGGCTGCGACAGTACTATCGCTTGTATATGATGCGGTGGCATAATCTTCTCCCCCGGGATAAACAGTTGCATTGAATGTTCCCCTTCCGCTAACGAACAATGAATGAGGCCAGTCTGATCGCATACGGTACCATGGTATCGATTGCACAAAATCGTAAAATATTTTCATGCTCCTGTTGCCCGGATCCTTTAGTCCCTCACGCCAATTATTCTGCAGTTGATAAAGATCGCGGTGACCGAAGAAAGCGCCTGACGCCCCACTGAGCAGCGACCAATAGGCCTGCCTGCGTAATCCCTGTGTGGTAATATGCCGTTCTCGTTCATAAGCGCTTTCAAGTAGAATGCATGGCATCTTGTAACGGTTCAGCATTTCTTCGTATAGCTGGGTGTAAACATGTTTATATTGCCAGGCAGTATCTGTTTCCATTGCCGGAAAATAAGTATATGCAGAACTGAGCGTTTGCCATTTAACACCCTTCAATCTTTCAGCAGATGATTTTCCAGGGTGAGCATGACTGGTATGGAGATGTGTTGTATCAATAGATGCAACTCCTTCTCCGAAGGCAATTGATTCAGGAACCGGATTGTGGTCACCACCATTTAGCCATATGAGGTTGGGAAGGTGTTTATAACGGTTTGCGAACCATTTGCCGTACTCGCGGCATTTACTTTCGCCGTCTTTATACTGCTGGATGATTTCAAGCCATCCATCTTTGCAGCATCCAAGATATAACGGAGCCAGCACCACTACGATATTCATCTGGTTGCATAACTCCAGTACACTATCTACATGCCTGAAATATTCTTCGTTAGGTTTGTTGACGTCGTTATCGAAGAAGGCGTTGTGTCCGATAGGCATCGTATCAGGATTGATCTGGTACGGCTTAACGTCTGGAGAGATCATGATCTCGATGGCATTAAAATTATTTTTCTTTCTGTCTTCTAGCAGAAACTTCACTTCTTCGTAGGTTATGGCATATGGCATTCTCCATAGCGAACAGCCGTTCAGGAAAAACGGTTTACCATTTTGTTCTACCAGGTACTTTTTGTCCTCGCTCGCTTTGAGAGGAAATTTAAATTGTGAAAACGAGGTGAGGGCTGAAAAGCAGGCAACAAGTGCCAATGCAGATGGGTTCATTATAATAGATTAAAAGAAATTTATAGTATCAAACTTATACTTTTTTGTTCCTCCGACCAGTGAAATTATTTTTTGCCATCTCTCACATAAACTTCATGCTCATGCGATGTATCTTAATTTCTTAAAATACGACAATAACAATTAAAATATTAATAGAAGGACTGCTACTTGATCAAAATGACCTATTAAATCAGTATCAATCGATGAAGTGCAGCAAAATTTAAAGGCAAACCTCGATAAAAGCGAGTGTTTTACGATTGCAAATAGAAAAACTGCTGCCAAATACAACTTACCTTGCAATACTTAGTAGTATTTATTATCAGATCCCTCTCTCCCTCCCAACATATCTGAACTTAATTAGATTCTATTAGATTTTCCTGTCTTTTAAAAACGGTACAAGAGCCTAAAGGGAATTTATCATCACCGTTATAAATAAACTATAATGAAAAAAATCATTTTTTTGATTTTCCTGTTTGCAGGAACAATCTCGACTTTTGGACAATCCACGGTAAAAAGCGTTGAGTATAAAAAAGCGCTACGGCCTGCATTAAACCTTCCACTTACTTTCAATAGTGAAACAGCAGAGCAAACTATTTTGGCTAAACTTAAAGAAACAGGTTATAAGCCTGAGAAAAGTGGAAGCTTTTTAAATAAAAAGAATAAGGAGGAAGGCTATTATAAGTTTTCAGGAGTAGTACTACCTGAACTGGTTAATCAGCAACTCGACCTTTACTTTAAGGTAGACCCCTTAGATAATGATGGTAATAATCGTTCATCCATTACGCTCTTAGTGAGTAAAGGATATGAGAATTTTGTTTCATCCGAAACTGATTCTGCAACCTTTGCGGCTTCCGAAAGATTCCTGAATGGATTTGTTCAAAATACTAATATCTACAACATTAATCATCAGTTGGAGGATAATAAGAATAAAATTGCGAGATCTGAAAAAAAATGGAAGGACCTGAGAGATAAGCAGGAGGATGCAAAAAAGAGAATTGTGCAGCTCGAGTCCGACATAAAATCCTGGCAGCAAGATGAAATTCTGCAACAACAAGAAGTAGAAAGACTACGGACCTCAGAAAAAGAACTTGAGGCAAAACGTACATCTGCACAAAATTAGACTAATTTATAACAGTCAGAAGTAGCCCAAATGGGCTCTAACTTATCAAATTCAATGATTATCTCAGCTATAGCGAGACATCCTATTCAATTTCTTACCATATAAAATTATTTTCAGTCTGAAATGTAATTATCCAATGTTATAATTCACAATTTCATTCTTTGCATTATTTTAAAATTTCAAATATATCTTATTAATTATTTGAATTTTAAAATAGAATATATCCAGATTCAAATAATTTATCACATTCTCCACATATCGTCCCTCATATTCCGCAAAATTTTTTGGCATCATTTTGGGTACTTGCGGTTTTTATTTTTAATCCTAAGTAAAGTGTCGAAAGATTATGAAAAAACTATCTGCTATCATTAGCCTATCTGCATTGCTATTTGCATCCTGCCAAAAGGAAATTATTAAAGACGATGCAGAAATATCCGGAGAAGTAGTAGCCAGCAACAATACATACGATGGCACGCTGGAAACCGCATTACCCATTCACACACCGCGAACGATTGCTATTAACTCCAATGTATCCGGGTTCTACCAAACACTCCCTGCATTGTACAGTAAAACAACAAAAAGGTATCCGCTGATTGTATTCATACATGGAATCGGCGAGTTAGGTACAGGTTTGTCCAGGTTAAATTGCTGTGGTCTGCCATATCACATCAAAAGCGGAACTTTTCCAGCAAAGTTCCTGGTGAACGGTGTTTATTATTCTTTCATTGTAATATCACCGCAATTCAGGGTGAGGCCTTCGGCGGGGCAGGTTCAATCGGTAGTTGATTATGCAAAGAGTCATTACCGGGTAGATCCAACGCGTGTGTATGTTACCGGCTTAAGCATGGGTGGTGGTTCTACATGGGACTGGTCAGTTGTTTATGGACAAAATGCTGCTGCAATAGGACCAGTATGCGCAGGCACAAAACCCACAACAACACTTGCAGCCGGAGTAGCTTCTAAAAATCTTCCTATCTGGTCGCTTAATTCATCTAGTGATGCAGTAGTTCCAATTCAGTGGGGCAAAGATTGGATCAGCTGGATCGACTCAAGGAATACTGCTTATGCTTCTCAGACAAAATTGACAATCTGGTCTGGCCTATCTCATAATGGAACATGGGGCAAAGCGTTCAACCCCAAAACATATGTAGACGGATACAATCTTTATCAATGGCTGCTACTGCATAAAAGAGGATCTTCAACTTCTTCACCATCGCCTACTCCTCCTTCGACCGGAAATGTATTACCTAATGCTGTAGCAGGCCCGGACCAGAGCATTCCAATTTCGTGGAAATACATGCCTTACCTGAATGGAACTAAATCTACCGATTCAGATGGATGGCTTAAAAGTGTCAAATGGACAAAGATCAGCGGACCGTCTTCATATTGGTTCAGCAGTTCTACAAGCGCACAGACAAAAGTAAATGGTCTTGTAGCCGGTACATATGTATTCAGATTAACAGTTACCGATAATAAGGGCGGTACCGACTATGATGATGTAAAAGTTACTATGACGTCTTCTTCTACTTCATCCGGTTCAACTACCGGCGCACCTGTAGCGAATGCAGGTAAGGATCAGACCATTCCTGTTTCATGGAATTATTTTCCATACCTGAGTGCCACACAGTCATCAGATGCTGATGGATGGATTAAAACTTTTAAATGGACAAAGGTTAGTGGACCTTCTCAATATTGGTTTTATGCTCCCTATGCATCACAAACAAAGGCTAATGGGCTTGTTGCGGGGACATATGTTTTCAGGGTTACAGTTACTGACAACAGCGGCAAGACCGATACCGACGACGTTACAATTTATATGACAAACAATTAGTCGATTACGAATTAGTTTATTTGTCATAGGAGTTCCAGACGGGCATTCTATAGATCGACATACGCCCGTTTGGACACACCCAACCTTGCACTTTCCCTCAGTGCAAGGTTTTTTTGTTTATCATTCATCCAACCTATATACGTGTGGGACAAACAAGGCATTTCTAAAAATGATAGTAGTTTTGTATCCATCGATCAAAATAGAACAATAATAAATTTAGATACACTAATGCCTTTCAGTGATTCGATGACACCGGAACAGTTTGAAAGGTTTAGAGATTATTTGCGCCACGAAGAACCCCGACAACCATTTACATGGGATGAAATTGAGGATTTAAAGAAGATAAAAGAAAATCGCTCACACGGCCCTCGCGGCCGCTAAATTTAAAGTGATTCCCATCTGCATTTTTCCGTTATTTAATTCTTCCCCCGCTGTAAATTCGATAGTCGATCTTGCAAAGTGATCTTGAATGTTTCGCACACTATAAACTTATGGAAAAGAAAAAAATTGAAACAGTACAGTCAATACCGATCAATGAAATTATGGAATCGAACTCGCTGTTTACGAGAAGACAAATGTTAGGAATAACGGGCATGGCTGGTTTAACTGCTTTAGCTGGCAACGCGGCTGGTGCTGTCAAGCACACTGCACAGAAACGGCCTCGTATCGCCTGTCTCGTCAGTTATTGGGGCGCTCCGCGATCACATGCGGACTGGATTATAACAAAATTGTTGGATGGCTATTGGTGGCAGGGCGCCCACACTCCTTCGCGAGTTGAGGTTGTATCTGTTTACATTAATCAGCTTGAAACAAGTTTACTGGGTCAGAAAATATGTAAAGCGAAAAACATTCCTATTTTCAAGACCGTAGGCGAAGCTATAACGCTTGGAGGGAAGGAACTTGCGGTAGATGGTGTTGTTATAGTCGCGGAACACGGGGAATATCCAACTAATCTCAAAGGACAATGGATGTTGCCGCGCTGGTGGATATACCAGCAGGTTATCCGTGTTTTCGAGCAGAGCAAGCGATCGGTGCCAGTATTTAACGACAAGCACCTCTCCTACAGTTGGGACGAAGCGAAGTGGATGTTCGACAAATCGCGTGAGTTAAACTTTCCTTTGACCGGCGGTTCCTCCATACCCGTCTACTTCCGTAAGCCCGAGATAGAACTCGATATCGATACGCCAATAAAGTCATCCGTCGTAATTGGTGGCGCTCCGGATGAGGGAGCCCTTTTCCATTGTGTGGATGTACTCCAGGCTTTTGTTGAACGACGCAAGGGCGGTGAAACAGGTGTTAAGTCGGTGCAATGTATTCGAGGACCTGAAACATGGAAATGGACAGAACAAAATCCCTGGTCAGGCAAGCTGCTTGAATCAGTGCGGAAAACATTTGACCTGAAGCCGGGACACTTTCAGGAGATCAGCGAATCAAATGTCTGTGTTGTGGAGTATAATGATGGGACGAAAGCGGCGGTATATTCGGGTGAGGGTGTGGGGTGGACCTACGCCGGCGAAATTGAAGGGCATAATGACCCGACGATCATCTCGATGCTTGGCTGGCCTGGCCCCTTCTCGCAATATCACGCGTCAAACTCGCAACCGCATTGGATTACCGAGATGATGGTGACCAAAAAAGAACCATTCAATGCAGAGCGGCTGCTTCTGAGTACCGGGATTGTGTCGTATAACATGGAATCAAACTGGGAGAACGGCCGTTACTCTCTCATCGGACGCCGAATCGAGACGCCGTTCATGAACATGAAATACCGATCGACACGTGGAGCGCAATTTAGCACCGGCGAGCGGCCGCCGGATAGGCCTTACATAAGAGGATTTGAATCGTAGGTAGTAGTAATACAATTGAAACTAATAAAAGAATGAAACGAAGAGACGTTATTAAGCGCTTAACACTTTTGCCGATAGCCGGAACTGTTCTTCCAATACAATCAATGTTAGCAGATCCTGTTCATTTGTCTCCCAGCAATAAGCCGATGTCTGATCTCCATCGCAATGCATTTGTGATGGACGGACATACGCATGTGATGACGCGGGAGTTGTTGATGAATACGGATATTGGTCAGCGTTATGCGGATGGGAACGTCGACCTTCCCAGGGCTAAAGAAGGCGGTGTGGACGCGATGTTCTTTTCGGTGTATACTCCTGAAAACTATTATCCCGGCAGGTTTGAAATCAAGAACACCTTACGCGTGGTGAACCTTGCATTAGACCAGATCAAAAAGAATCATTCGATGATCGAGCTGGCGCTCACAGCTTCTGAAATAGAACGTATCAATAAGAAAGGCAAGATGGCGGCTTTCCTGGATCTGGAAGGCGGATACGACCTCCATGGCGATCTTAATCTGTTACGTGCATTATACAAACTTGGCCTTCGTTCGATGCAGCTTACGGCGCATAACACTACCAACGCGTTTATCGATGCCTGTAACGACGTGTACACCTGGAGTGGCATTAATGATCATGGAAAAGCTGTGATCAAAGAGATGAATAATCTCGGTATGGTGATCAATGTGGCGCATGCCTCTAACGATGCAATAATACAATCAGTTACCGCGAGTCGGCATCCGGTGATATACAGTCACGGTGGCTTTCACAAAATAGTTGATCATCCCCGCTGCATTACAGACGAGGCTGCTAAAGCCATCGCTGCAAAGGGAGGAGTTATCGGCGTTCATTTCGGCAGTCTGTTTAACAATCCGAAATACTGGGAATGGCAGAAAGCTAAGAATATCGTGATAACTCAGCCGGTTCCTCAACCGGCAATGGCGAGGATTTTTAATTCACAAATAACTACGCAGACTATTGAGGATGTAGATAAGGAGCTCGCACAAACGGTTCCACTTAATTTCAGAGGAACCATCCCTGATGAATATTGGATGCACGTGGACCAGCTCGCGAAGGTTATTGATTATGGAGTAAATCTTGTCGGCGAGGATCATATTGCATTAGGCTCCGATTTTGATGGCGGTCCAGAACTACCGCATGAAATTAAAGACATCAGCGATTATCCGCAGATAACCATGGCGATGCAGAAACTAGGCTACGGCGATCAGCGAATCAAAAAGATCCTTGGCTTAAACTGGCTCCGTGTGATACGGCAGGTGACTGAAGGGAAATGAGGGTACAGGTTAATCGCAAGCGGTGTGGAAGCCATATTAGCGTTAGTGCATCTGCAAGCTTACAGAATACGCTGCCTTTTATTTCAGTCCACGAGTAATTAATGAAGCTGTTTTATTTACTTCAAATTCGACAGAAGAAACATTTGTTACGAACGGTCTGCTTACAACTGCTTTTACAAGATCAGAATGCATGAAGTCTTCCATTGCAGTTTTGTTTTCCCACAAATAGAAGCCACCAAAAGTATTTTTTTCTTCGTCTGTCAACCAAACCTTTGAGATAAGACCTTTTAC
>Ga0207701_10005881_pt1 | contig 12279 bp, 11 predicted proteins | sample KBSSwiSSwithPhiX_FD_184294 | JGI IMG/M metagenome (GOLD analysis project Ga0207701, IMG submission 184294) | Switchgrass rhizosphere bulk soil microbial communities from Kellogg Biological Station, Michigan, USA, with PhiX - S5 (SPAdes) (version 2) | ecosystem: Environmental > Terrestrial >...
TTCCTCAACATGCCCGTGATGCAGCAGCCGGAAGCCTACCTCGGCCATGTCAGCGACGACAGCTTCGATGCCGAAGGCTGCCTCAAGGAAGGGCCGCTGAAGGAATTGGTGGCCAAGCTCGCTCATGCTTTCCACGACTGGGTCGATGCCATCCTGCGGGCAAGGCAGCTGCTGCTGCACGATGCGGCCAAGGAACAGGCCCAGGAAAAGGCGCCGGCCTAAGTCACTTTCTGCCGCGCGTGGAAGCGCGGCTGGTCCCATTCGCGAGTGTCGAGAATTTGGGCAAGAGCGTCCGCGGCCCGCCACGCTTCCTCGAAGCGATTGTAAAGCGGCGCGAAGCCGAAGCGGATGAGGTCTGGCGCACGGAAATCGCCGATGACGCCGCGGGCGATAAGTGCCTGCATGACCGCATAACCATTGGGGTGCGTGAAGCTCACCTGGCTGCCGCGCTGCGAAGGATCGCGTGGGCAGGCGAGCGTGACTTCGGGACAGCGGGCTTCGACCTCCTCAATGAAGATCTGCGTAAGCGCCGCGGACTTGGCCTCGATCTGCGCCATGGAAATACCGTCGAACGTCGCGATTCCAGCTTCGAGCGCGGCGAGAGCGAGGATCGCCGGCGTGCCGGTCAGGAAGCGCGTGATTCCGGGCGCCGGCCGATAGAAGCCGTCGAAGGCGAATGGCTCGGCATGGCCCATCCAGCCAGCGATCGGTGAGCGCAACTGATCCTGCAAATGCTGGGCCACATACAGGAAGGCTGGCGCGCCCGGCCCACCGTTCAGATATTTGTAGCCGCATCCGACAGCGAGGTCGCAGGCCGCGCCATTGAGATCGAGACCAAAAGCGCCGGCGCTGTGCGACAGGTCCCAGATCGTCAGCGTGCCCTTGGCATGCGCGGCAGCATTGAGCGCAGCCATGTCATGCCGCTCGCCGCTGCAAAAATCGGTGTGCGTCAGATAAAGAACGGCTGTGTCCTCATCGATCGCCATGGTCAGCTCGCCGCGATCGACGGCGCGCAGGTTCAGCTCCGGCTTCAGGTCGACGAGGCCTTGCGCAACATAAAGGTCGGTGGGGAAATTGCGCTTCTCGGTGAGGATGGTCGAGCGTCCGGAGCGCGCAGTCACGGCGGCCGCAAGCAGCTTGAACAGGCAGACGCTGGTCGAGTCCGCGATCAGCAACTCATGCGGCTTCGCGCCGACAATCGGCGCCAGCATCGCCGCGATCCGCGCCGGGGCGTCGATCCAGCCGTGCTTGTTCCAGCTGGTAATGAGATCATTGCCCCATTCGCGCTCGGCAGTCCGCGACAGCGCGTCGGGCGTCGCTACCGGCAGTGCGCCAAGGCTGTTGCCGTCGAGGTAGATGATTTCGCTAGGCAGCCGGAACCGCTCGCGCGCAAACGCCAGCCGGTCAGCGGCGTCGAGCGCCTTTGCGTCGTCCAGCGTCACAGCTTGGGAAGGGTGACGCCCTTCTGCCCCATATATTTGCCGGCGCGGTCGGCGTAGCTCGTTTCGCAGGGCTCGTTCCCTTTCAGGAACAGGAACTGGCAGGCGCCTTCGTTCGCATAGATCTTGGCGGGCAGGGGCGTGGTGTTCGAGAATTCCAGGGTCACATGGCCTTCCCAGCCGGGTTCCAGCGGCGTCACGTTGACGATGATTCCGCAGCGCGCATACGTCGATTTGCCAAGGCAGATCACCAGCACGTCGCGCGGGATGCGGAAATACTCGATCGTGCGTGCAAGCGCGAAGCTGTTGGGCGGGATGATGCAGACGTCGGTCTTGCGATCGACGAAGCTGTTCGACGCGAAGTCCTTGGGGTCGACGACCGCGGAATCGACGTTGGTGAAGATCTTGAACTCGTCGGCGACGCGGGCGTCATAGCCGTAGGACGACAGGCCGTAGCTGATGCAGCCCTCCCGCCGCTGCGCCTCGACGAACGGCTCGATCATGTTGTGGGACTGGGCCTGCTCGCGAATCCAGCGGTCGGAAAGGATGCTCATGGGACAGGGCGTAACGGGGCGCGGCGAAGCCTTCAATTCGGCGGCGATTATTTCTGTGGACTGGATTTGGTCGGTGAAAGTCCTGAATTGCCGCACCGTGGCCTTGCAATAGCTCACAGATAATCCACAGGCGTGCTATCTTTGTTCTCTGTTGGAGAACCGAGAGAAAAGCCTGAGAGCAGACCCATGGCTGAAGTTGTTCGAATCAGCGGGAGCGAACCTCCCGTAACGCCCTCGCTCCCCCAGAATATCGAGGCGGAGGCGGCACTGCTTGGTGCCTTGATGATCGACAACCGGCTGGTCGAGGACGTCCAGATCAGGCTGCGCTCCGAACATTTCTTCGAGCCGCTTCACGGGCGCATCTACGACGCGATCCTCAGGATGACCGACAAGAACATGGTCGCCAACCCGGTGACCCTGAAGCCGATCTTCGAAGCCGACGAGGCGATGAAGGAAGTCGGCGGTCCGTCTTATCTCGCCCAGCTGACCGGCTCCGGCGCTGCCGTCATCGGCGCCCGCGATTTCGCCCAGCAGATCTACGACCTGGCGCTGCTGCGCGCCTTGGTCGGGGTCGGCCGCGACATGGTCGAGAGTGCGCTCGACACGTCCGAGGATGTCGCGCCGCTCAGCCAAATCGAGCGCGCCGAGAGCGAGCTTTACAAGGTTGCCGAGCAGGGTGGCGGCGAAGGCAAGGTCAAAACCTTCAGCGACGCCTCGAAGGAGGCCTTGCGCGTCGCGGAGGCGGCGCTCAACAGCGGCGGCGGGCTTAGCGGTATTACGACCGGATTGACCGAGCTTAACGGGCGCATGGGCGGCCTGCATCGCTCCGACCTTGTCATCCTTGCCGGCCGCCCGGGCATGGGCAAGACGTCGCTCGCCACGAACATTGCCTTTGCTGCCGCGACCCGTTTCCTCGCCGAGGTCGGCGATGGGATCGAGCCGGAACGTTCGGCCGGGGCCGGCGTCGCCTTCTTCAGCCTGGAAATGTCGGCGGACCAGCTGGCTACCCGCGTGCTGGCCGAGGTTTCGGAAATCCCCGGCGAACAGATCCGGTCGGGCAAGATCGGGCGCAATGAATTCACTCGCTTCGCCCGTGCCGCCAACGAATTGAACAACCTGCCCCTCTACATCGACGATACGCCAGCGCTGACCATTGCGGCGCTACGGGCCCGCGCCCGCCGCCTGAAGCGGCAGAAGGGGATCGGCATGATCGTCGTCGACTATCTCCAGCTGCTGCAGGGCTCGGGCAGGGGGTCGAACGACAACCGCGTCCAGGAAATTTCGGAGATCAGCCGCGGCCTCAAGCAGCTCGCCAAGGAATTGCACGTGCCGGTCCTGGCCCTCTCACAGCTCAGCCGCGCCGTCGAACAGCGCGAGGACAAAAGGCCGCAACTGTCCGACCTTCGTGAATCGGGCTCGATCGAGCAAGACGCGGACATCGTCATGTTCGTCTATCGCGAGGATTATTATTTGGCGGCGAAGCAGCCGGCCGACGACCATCCGGAATTCCAGGCCTGGCAGGACGAAATGGGCCGCGCCTATGGCAAGGCGGAAATCATCATCGCCAAGCAGCGCCACGGCGCCACCGGCAAGGTCAAGGTCAAGTTCGACAGCCGCATCACCAAGTTCAGCGACCTGGTTGACGACGCCTATTTGCCGGAAATGCGAGGTTAGGGGAGCGCACCGGTCTGGGCCGGTGCGTTGGGGGCGGATGAGGATGCTGGGGGTCCCCCTTCCGGCATCCTCATTCGAAAAGGAGACGGCCCGGAATCGCTCCCGGGCCGTCACTTTGTTGGGCGCTAAGCCTTAGCCGCGTTCCGGCTCCGGTGCCGGCGGGGGCGGCGGAGGCGGCGGCGGGCACATGTCCGTCGCCAGGATCACCGATCCGTCCGGGCAGGTCTGGGTCGCAGGCGGCGGGGGCGGCGGAGCGACGACCGGCGGCGGCGGCGGGGGAGGCGGCGGAGCCGCTTCGGAGCCGCCGAAGCTGAAGATCATGCTTGCCAACACCGAGTGCGAGCGCAGCTTGCCGCCAACATCGACGTCAAGGATGCCGTCGCCCGTATCGAAGTCGTCACTGGCTTCGAACTTCGTCTGGAAATAGCGGTACTTCAGGCCAAGCTCGATATTGTCGCTGACCTGGTAGCCGAGGCCGGCGATGAGCTGCCAGGCAAAGGCATTGTCCTTCTCCGACGCATCGTCGCCAAGGTCGATCTTGGACCAGGCCCAACCGGCGCCGCCGCCGAGATAGGCGTCGAAGCGATCGGATATGCTCGGGTTCCAGAGCACATTGCCCATCAGCGACCAGGTACGGGTGTGGCCGTCGGCATCAAAGCTGTCGCCGTTGATTTGGAACTTGTCATGCTTGGCTTTCTTGTAGCCAAGCTCGGCTTCGGCGCGGAACTGGCCGAAGTCGTAGCCGCCGATGATGTCGGCATCGACGCCCTTCTTGTAGTCGATGTCGAAGTCGTAATCGTACGAGACGTCGCCGAAATCCCAGTCGAGATCGAGATCGCGAGGGATCAAGACGCCCGCTTCGATCCCGACATAGCCGGCGTTGTCATTGGTTGCGTTCGCCGGCGTTGCGGCGAGCGCGGCAGCCGAGGCTGCTGCGAGTAGGTATTTACGCATCGATGTTCCTTGGATTGGTGTTGGACCGATGCGCCTCAAGCGTCCAAGCCGCCTGATGGTTTCCGGCATCAGGGTTTTCACTTCGTTACTGTGTCATTCATGTCACAGATGGCATTGCACTGCGTCGGAATGGTTGAGACGCGCGCCCGGACGGGCAGCCAAAACATTGAAGCGATTGGATAGTTGCTGCACTATTCGAGTTTAGGGGTCATCATGACGGGCAAAGGGACATTCATGCGCGGGCGGACTTATCTACTGACAGCGATGGCCGCTGTTCTGGTTGCGGCTTCACCGGCTGAAGCCAAGAAGAAGTCGCCGCCACCGCCGGTTCCGGTCGCCGCGCCGCAAGTGCCGCTGCCGAGCTCGCCCAATGGCGTGAACGTCCGTTATTTCTATGAGCGCCAGAAATGGACGCCCGTCTGGTTCAAGCCGGGCGCAGGCGACGAAGCCATTGGGCAATTGCTCTCAATCCTTCGCCGCGCGCCGATCGACGGCATGGCCAACGGGCCGGAGGTTGCGGCTCGGGTCGAGGCCGCGGTCGCGGCAGCCCGCGCCGGCGATCAGATGAAGCATAATGAGGCGGAACTCGCCTTGTCGGCAGCCTGGGTCGATTATGTCCAGAACATCCAGCGTCCGGACAACAACGTCATCTGGGGCGACACCTACCTGACCTTGCGGCCCAGCAACCCCGAGCGGATCATGGCGCTTTTGTCCGCGACGCCGTCCGTTACCGCGCACCTTCAGTCGGTATCGACCGTCAATCCGGTTTACTCGAAGCTTCGCGACATTGCTGTTGCCGAAGCCGCGGCGAACGGCGGCCGAGCATCCGATGCCGTGATGCTGAATCTGGAGCGCTCGCGCATCCTTCCGGCGAGCGGCAAGTTCATCCTGGTCAATTCGGCCGAACAGCGCCTGCACATGTACGAGAACTGGCAGGACGTCGGCTCGATGAAGGTCGTTGTCGGCGACAAGCTGCACTATGGCCTGCCGACGCCGATCATCGTCAGCAGCATTAACTACGCGATCGCCAATCCCTATTGGCACGTCCCCGAGCATCTGGTCCGCAAGTTCGCGCCACGCGTCCAGGCACAAGGCCAGTCCTTCATGGACCGCAACGGCTATGAAGTGCTCACCGACTTCGGCCCGAGTGGGCAACCAGTGCCGATTTCGACCATCGACTGGAAAGCCGTAGGCGCGGGCTCGACCAAGGTCCTGATGCGGCAGAAGCCCAACAGCATCAATTCCATGGGCAAGATGAAATTCCCCTTCCCCAACAAGGAAGGCATTTACCTGCACGACACCCCGATGAAGGAATATTTCAGCCTGGCGAACCGCGCCAAGTCGAATGGCTGCATCCGGGTTGAAGATTATCGCCGGCTGGCCAACTGGTTGTTCGGCCATGACGTTGCGGCGTCGGGCAGCGGGCCGGAACAGCATATGTCGCTGCCCCGCGGCGTGCCGGTATACGTCACCTACCTGACGATGGTCCCGAGCGCGGCCGGCATCGACAAGTTCGAGGATCGCTACGGCTGGGATCGGCCCGGCGTGCTTGCCGGCGGCATGGACCTGACCGTCGCCATGAGCTCTGCGGCCGGTTCGAACGAGGTTGTTGAGGGCAGCAGCGGCAAGGCTTCTGCGGTCGCCAGCTCACCTCACTAAGCGTCAGTCTTCCTGAAAGTTGGGGTCTTTTAGACCCTGCTCGATGTTGGCGCGCGCCAGCTCGGCCTCGCTGCTGGTCACCGGATAGGCGCAATAATCGGCCGCGTAGAAGGCGCTAGGGCGGTGATTGCCGCTCAGGCCGATGCCGCCGAAAGGCGCATTGGATGGCGCACCGTTGGTCGGCTTGTTCCAGTTGATGACGCCGGCGCGGATCTCGCTCCAGAATTTGTCGTACATGACCGGGGTACCGCCGACCAGGCTGGCGGCGAGACCGAAACGCGTGTTGTTCGCTTCGGCAATGGCCTCATCAAAGTCCTTGACCCGGATAATCTGCAGCACGGGGCCGAACAATTCCTCGTCGGGCCGGTCGGCGACGTCGGTAACGTCGATGAGCGCCGGCGTCAGGAACGGCTGCTTCTCGTTCGGACGGTCCAGCCGGCGGATCGGCTTTCCGCCCTTCATCATCAGCTCGACCCACTGTTCCTGCAGGTGATGGGCGGCCTCATTGTCGATGACGGGCCCCATGTAGGGGGCCGGGTCGGCGTGGGGATGACCGACGATGATCCGGTCGATAAGCTTCGTCAGCCGCTCGACCAGTTCGCTTTCCTTGCCGTCCTCGACGATCAGTCGGCGGGCGGCCGTGCAACGCTGGCCGGCGGAAAGATAGGCCGACTGGGCGACAATGGCGGCGGCGGCATCCAGGTCCTTGGCGTCCCACACGACCAGGGGGTTATTACCCCCCAATTCCAGCGCCAGGATCTTGTTGGGCGTCTCGGCGAATTGCTTGTGCAGCGACATGCCGCCCCGCACCGACCCGGTGAACAGCAGGCCGTCGATACCGGGTTCGGCGGCCAGCGCGCGTCCCTGGTCCGGTCCGCCGATCAACAGCCGGACCGCGCCTTTGGGAATGCCGGCAGCGTGGAAGCATTCGACCAGCATCGCGCCCGTCGCCGGGGTCTTCTCCGACGGCTTGAAGACGATGGTATTGCCGGCGATCAGCGCCGGGACGATGTGGCCGTTCGGCAGGTGGGCCGGGAAATTGTAGGGGCCCAGCACCGCCAGCACTCCGTGCGGCTTGTGGCGAACCGCGACCTTGCTGCCGAGCGCGCCTTCAAGCTTGCGCATCGGCGTGCGCTCCATGAAGGCATTGGCGGAAATCTCGACCTTGTTGATCACGGCGCCGACTTCCGTACGCGCTTCCCACAAAGGCTTGCCGGTTTCGCGGGCGATCAGGTCGGCGAAATCCTTTTCGCGCGACCGCACCTCATTGGCGAAGCGCCGCAATGCCTCGATCCGATACGCGATGCTGTGCGCGGCCCACTCCGGCCAGGCGGCGCGCGCCGCGGTCACTTCCGCCGCGGCATCCCCAAGATCGCCGGACCAGAGCTCCGCGCCGGTCGCCGGTTCAGTTGAAATGAGACGCGCAGCCATGTCGGGCTTCGGTACAGCTTGGTTAATCTGGGTCAACCTTCGTGCGCGTCGCCCATTCGGCGAATGGCCGCGACCTTGGCTTGGAACGGCTCCCAATCGTCATGATCGGCGATGGCCGCCCAGATGGATTCGACTTCCTCGATATGCATCGAGCAAGGCGCTTCGTCGCTCCAGTAGGGATGCGCCCTTTCGTCTGGGTTGGCGCGACCCTCGAACAGCTTCGCCAGGTCGCGGAACGGCTCCTGCGGATACAAATCCGCGCCGGGGTCCACGCCGCCACGCCAGTCAAAGAAGAAACGGTCGATGCCGATATGTCGCGATTGCAGCGCCTTGATCGTCGCCGCACCAAGCGGCCGATCCCTTCCGTCGCCTGCCGGATCGATCCCGAGGCGGCCTAGAATGGCGGCGATCAACTCCGCTTCGAACAGGATTGGCCATGCCTGAAGCCGGTCCGCCAGCGGCGGCGCCTCGGCGACCAGCGCCAGGCAACCAGCAAGCTGCGCAAGGTCCCAATGAATCGCCTCCGGCTGGCGGCCGAACGCATAAAGGCCGGTCTCGTCGAAATAGGCGGCGGTGAAGCCATCCTGCCAATCCGGCGTGAATCGCCACGGGCCATAGTCGAAACTCTCGCCGGTAATGGCGATATTGTCGCTGTTGAGCACGCCATGGACGAAGCCCGCTGCCATATAGGACGCGGCAAGGCGGGCGGTTGCCGTCGCGACCAACTCGAACAGGCGATGCGCCCCGGCGCTCGCGTCATCGCCATAGAGATGCCTAAGGCAATAACTGATCAGCTTCTCGATGTTCGCCTGTTCTCCAAAGAAGGCGAGGCGCTGGAAGGTGCCGATGCGGATATGGCCATGGCTGAGCCGGGTGAGCACCGACGAGCGGGTGGGGGAGGGCTCGTCGCCGCGCTCAAGGTCCTCGCCGGTCTCGAACAAGGCGAAGGTCTTTGACGTGTTGACGCCCAGGGCTTCGAGCATCTCCGTCGCCAGCACTTCGCGCACCCCGCCCTTAAGCGTCAGCCGACCGTCGCCGAACCGGCTGTAAGGGGTTTGGCCCGACCCTTTCGTGCCAAGGTCGAGCAGGCGTCCGCGTTCGTCGCGAAGCTGGGCGAAGAGGAAGCCTCGCCCGTCGCCGATCTGGGAATTGTAGCTGCGGAACTGGTGGCCATGATATCGCAGGGCCAAAGGCTGCGGCAGGTTGTCCGGCAGTTGCTCGAACCGATGGAAATGCGCTTCCCAGTCAACGTCCGATAAGCCAATTCTCCCTGCCCACCGCTGGTTGACGAAGCGCGGAATTGCCTTGGGAAAGCGCGCCGGCTCGACCGCGTCGTAGAACTCCGGGCCGAGCTCGAGGATTTTCGGATCTGGGCGATAGTCGGCCATTGGCTTCCAAAGCTGGAGCAAAAGAGGCGGTTGCGCTAGGCCGCGATCATGGATCTTCTCGAGGAATTGCGTGCCTTCGGGCTGTCGCTACCCGGTGCGCACCGCAAGTCGCCGTGGCCGGACCATGACGATCTGGCGGTCAAGGACAAGACTTTTGCCTATTTGCCGGCGAAGGGGAAACCGTTCAGCCTGTCGGCGAAGCTGCCCTACACCGGCTACGAAGCGCTTCAGCTGCCGTTTGCTGAGCCGACTGGCTACGGCCTTGGCAAGAGCGGTTGGGTGAGCTTTTCCCCGGCCGACAACCAGGTCCCTCCGCTTGAGCAACTCAAGGCCTGGGTCGAGGAAAGCTACCGGGCACAGGCGCCGCGAAAGCTGGTCAAGGAACTGGATGAACGCCAAGGCTGATGACAGCCGCAGCCCGCCCCTTTAGGGCCGGACCAAGCGAAACAATCAGGGTGGGTTGCATGGCGGAGTGGGTCGATCGCTATTGGACAAGCAGCGACGGCCTCAAGCTGCACTATCGCGACTATGCCGGCCCGCCCGACCGTCCGCCGATCATCTGCCTGCCGGGCCTGACCCGCAACGCCCGCGACTTCGAGCCGGTGGCCGACAGGCTGGCCGGGGAGTGGCGCGTGATTGCCGTCGACTTTCGCGGCCGGGGCCTGTCGGAGCACGATCCCAACCCGGCTAATTACATGCCGCACACCTACGTCACCGACATATTGAAGATGCTCGACCAGCTCGGCATTGCCGACGCGGTCTTTTTCGGGACCTCGCTCGGCGGCATTGTGACGATGTTGCTCAGCACGACGGATTCCGAGCGGATCGCGGGCGCGGTGATCAATGACATCGGCCCGGTCGTCGACGATGCGGGCGTCGATCGGCTCCGCATTTATGTCGGCAAGGCCGTACCGCTGGCGAATTGGCAGGAAGCAGCCGATGCGGCGGCGACCCGGAACAGCATCGCTTTCCCCGACTACACGCCGGATCAATGGGAAGTCTTCGCCCGCCGGATGTACAGCGAGCGGCCGGATGGCAGCATTCAGGCCGATTATGACATGCGTATCGCCGAGCCCTTCGCGACCGCGAAAGGGACGCCCGACTTCGACCCCTGGCCGTTACTGGAGGAATTGGCCGACAAGCCGATCCTGATCGTGCGTGGGGAGACCAGCGACCTGTTGTCGACGGCAACCGCGTCGCGGATGCTGGAGGCGCTTCCGAAAGCGGAGTTGGTCACCGTGCCCGGCATCGGCCACGCGCCCATCCTCGACGAGCCAGAGGCGGCGGCGGGGATCGACCGCCTGCTGGAACGAGTGCTCGCCGAAGAGGAGCTTAGCCGCTCGTCAGCCGCCTGAGCTTGGCGAGCGCGGCTGCGTCGGTCTCGTCGGGCGCGATCGTGGCCTGGAATTGCTGCGCCTTGTCGAACAGCAGCACGGTTGCCGTATGGTCGACTGTATAGGTGTCACCGGTGCCCACCTTTTCCGAGAAAATGCCGTAATCCTTCTTCACCCGGTCGATCTGCGCCCTGCTTCCCGTCAGGCCAATGATCGGCGATCCAAACAGGTCCGCATAGGCGCCGACCTCGGCCGGGCCATCGCGCTCCGGATCGACAGTGACAAAGACGATCTGGAACGCGTCGTCGCTGCCCAGCTGCCGCCGCAGCTTCACCATCCGTGCCAGCGTCGTCGGGCAGACATCGGGGCAGTGCGTGAACCCGAAGAAGGCGACATAGGGCCGGCCGGCAAGCCTGCTGCTCGCAAACGTCTTTCCCTTGCCGTCGACCAGGGTGAACGGCCCGCCAAAGCTGACCGGCGTCTGCGTCGACAGGACGATGGGCGTCGCCGGCCGGGTCGTCAGGTAAAGCGCGCCGGCGGCAACCAGCGCGACCAGGATCCAGAGGATCAGACGAACTCGTTTCACTGCGCGGCATCCTTGACCGTGACGGTCACCCGTTCCGGACGCGCCTTGGCGAACATCAATGTCATTCGAAATCTGTCGCCGGGCTTCAGCGGCTTTTTAAGGCCCATGATCATGACATGGGCACCGCCGCTGCCGAGGACCAGCTTGCCGTTCGACGGGACGATCAATCCTTCCTTCGGATCGATGGGCCGCATGCGCATGACGCCGCCATCCATGCTGGTCTCATGGAGCGTCGCTTCGCCGATCGTGGAGCGGACGGCCGTCAGTGTGTCGGCACCGCCCTTGTTGTCGATGGTCACGTAAGCGGCTGCCATGTCCGATCCGCCGGTCGCCCGCGCCCATGCGTCATGAGCGCTGATTTTCGGGGCGTTGGGGGAGCAGGCGGCTAGCATTGCGCACAGCAGGGGAAGGGTGAAGGACCTGGACATGGGCGGCCCTATGCTTGGGCGCAAAGCGCGCCGCAAGGCCTCAGTTGCCGTACAACGCCTGCGCCCTCGTGTAGAAGTCGCGGTTCCAGCGGCCGTGCTCGGGCGTCCCGTAACCGGACGCCTTCCAACCATTGAAGGGTCCCTCGGCGGCGAACGGTGGCCGGGCGCGGTTGATCGACAGGATGCCGGCCTTTGCCTGGTCGATGAACCATTGTTGTGAGGATCGCTCGCCGCTGAACAACGCGCCGAGCAAGCCCAAGTCAGTCGAATTATGTGCCGAAATCGCCGCTTCGAGATTGGGGACGCGCACGACCGCCGCGAGTGGGCCGAAGACTTCGTGTGTGAGGAGCGGGTGGTCGGCGGGCAGGCCCGACATCAGGGTCGGGGCAACCCAGCAACCGCGATGGTCAACGTCGTCTGGCACATTGCCGCCGACGAGAGCCGTGCCGTGGCGCGCGATCTCCAGGAAGGCGCGCTGCCGCCCCTTGTCTAGGACGGGGCCGATCTGCGTGGCGGCATCATCTGGCTCGCCGACGGTTAGCGCGCCCACGGCGGCGACGAGCCGCTCGGCGAATGCATCGTAAACGCTGTCCAGCACGAGCACGCGCCGGATCGCGGTGCAGCGTTGCCCGGAGAAACTGAAGATCGCCGCCGCCAGGTCCGCCGCTGCCGCGTCGAGATCGGCGCTTTCATCGACAATGGCGGCATTGCTGCCGCCGAGTTCGGCCTGGACCGCGATCGCAAGGCTGCCCGCTTCGGCGATGATCGCCCGGCCAACGCCGACCGATCCGGTGAATGAAAGCAAGGCTGCGTTGGCAATCACCGCCTGCCC